>Ga0116183_1003014_pt1 | contig 17487 bp, 11 predicted proteins | sample AD_UKC078_MetaG_FD_89753 | JGI IMG/M metagenome (GOLD analysis project Ga0116183, IMG submission 89753) | Active sludge microbial communities of municipal wastewater-treating anaerobic digesters from USA - AD_UKC078_MetaG | ecosystem: Engineered > Bioreactor > Anaerobic > Digestate | place: USA... | reverse complement strand
TATTATTTGTAATATCGGCCTTAATTACACTAATATTATATCATCAAGAAAATGTATTTACCACCCACCGGTAGTTAACCCTATATTAACTAAAAGTTAAGTTTTTAATTATTACTATATTTATGGGTTCAAATCCCATCAACCGACTATTTTTCCAACCCCTATAAAATACCCTATATTCAAATCCCTTTAGTTGCTAAAATCTGAAAACTTTACTGAAAAATAAAAAAATGCACCTAAAAAGATGCATAATTCCTTGATTTTGATGTTAAAATCGTTATATTTTCACTATAAATCAAATGACTTATAGACACATTCTAATGGTGGAGAGAAGGAGATTTAAACTGACTTGCTGTACACGCTATAATCTAAAGATAGCGTGTTTACCATTCCATTACATTCGCATAATAGATTTGATACATTTAATAAATACATAATAATTATGTCCCACAAACTGAGATGGATAGGCTACACTTTTTTGGACAAATTTCGCAATAATTAAATAGTGCAATTTCATACTAGCAATAATTAAATAGTGCAATTTTAAACAAGCAATAATTAAATAGTGCAATTTCAAACAAGCAATAATTAAATAGTGCAATCTTAAACTTGCAATAATTAAATAGTGCAACCCAATTAATAGCAAAAAAAGCTCTAAAGACCGTTTTTTAACGATTATTAGAGCTTTTTCTCTTATTTTAGCCTATTTTTGTCCAAAACAAGCCTATTTAATGCAAAAACTTTGATATTTTTTGTATCAAAGTTAGCGTTCTTATATGGAGGCTCCAGCCGGATTTGAACCGGCGATTACGGTGTTGCAGACCGTTGCCTTAGCCACTTGGCGATGGAGCCATTTTCCTTTGCTATTATATCAAAATATTGGTATAATGTCAAAGAAAACCGGTTTTTCACAAATCACATTTCCCAAATAATTCTTTACATTCTTTTTACAATTCCCTCCTTTAGACTTTACATTGGAATAGTATAATGCCATTGAAAAATGAAAAGGAGAAATTAATGAAAAAATCATTATTATTGTTATTAGTTTTAGGATTATTTATGTTCACCGGTTGCTTAAGTAAAGATTTCGATCAAAGTGGCAAGATTACCGTCATTTCCCGTGAAGAAGGCTCAGGAACCCGTGGCGCTTTTATCGAATTATTCGGCGTTGAACAAAAAAACGCTGCTGGCGAAAAAGTCGACCACACGACTGCTTCCGCCGTCACTACCAGTAGCACCGGCGTTATGCTAACAAATGTCAGTTCGGATCCCCAAGCCATTGGTTATGTTTCCATGGGATCATTCAATGACACCGTTAAAGGACTAAAGATTGATGGTGTTGACCCCAAAGTCGCCAATATCAAAAACGGTACTTATAAAGTTTCCCGTCCCTTCAATATTGCTACTAAAGGCGAACTCTCCGCTGTCACCAGTGATTTCATCACTTATATTCTTTCCAAAGAAGGTCAAAAAATAATTGAAGACAATGGCTATATTTCTGCCGTTGATAATGCTGTCGCTTACAAAGGTGTCAAACCATCAGGTAAAGTTGTTGTTGCCGGTTCTTCTTCTGTAACACCGGTCATGGAAAAGCTTAAAGAAGCTTATTTAAAACTGAATACTAATGCTACTATTGAAATTCAAATGAGCGATTCCTCCAACGGCATGACCAGTGCTGCTTCCGGAATCTGCGACATTGGTATGGCTTCCCGAGCTTTAAAAGATAGCGAATTAGCCAAAGGATTAACCCCGCAAGTTATCGCTTTAGACGGAATTGTTGTTATTGTTAATAAATTAAACACTTACTCAGGATTAACATCAGCACAAGTCAAAGACATTTTTACGGGTAAAGTTACCAATTGGTCAAATGTAAACGGATAATAACAAAGGCATCGAAATGATTAAACACCGCGAAAAAATAACGAAAATAATTTTTACTCTCTCCGCAGGGATTTCTATCCTTGCGGTTCTTTTGATTTGTTTTTTCTTGTTTTTAAACGGTCTTCCTGCCATTTTTAAAATCGGGGTTTTCAATTTCCTCTTGGGAAAAACTTGGAAACCCGCTAACAATATCTTTGGTCTGTTACCGATGATTATCGGAAGTTTTTATGTGACGGGAGGAGCGATTATCCTCGGTGTCCCCATCGGCATCCTCACCGCCATTTTTTTGGCTTACTTCTGTCCCAATAAGTTATACCGTTATTTAAAACCAGCGGTGGAACTGCTGGCAGGAATTCCTTCAGTCGTCTATGGTTTCTTTGGTTTAATGGTTATTGTTCCATTAATCCGAGGATTGTTTACGGGAAACGGCAATAGTTTGCTCGCCGCTTCCATTATTTTGGGAATCATGATTCTTCCCACCATTATCAGTATCAGTGAAGCGGCCATCAGAGCTGTCCCCCGCCACTATTATGAAGGCGCTCTGGCCTTAGGAGCGAGTCATGAACGCAGTGTCTTTTTTACCGTTGTTCCGGCCGCAAAATCAGGGATTCTTGCCGGTGTCATTTTAGGGGTGGGGCGGGCCATTGGCGAAACGATGGCCGTCATCATGGTGGCGGGAAATCAAGCCATCATTCCCAACAGCCTCTTTGATGGAGTTAGGACCTTAACCGCCAACATTGTTTTGGAAATGGGCTATGCTGCGGACTTGCATCGAGAAGCTTTAATTGGCACCGCCGTTGTTCTCTTTGTGTTTATCTTAATTATTAACTTAAGCTTTTCAGCTTTAAAAAGGAAAAGTAATATATGAGAAAAAGACAATGGCTTTCAAAATTCCTTAGATGGTTTGTTTATATTGCTGCTTTCCTAACGATTTCCGCTTTGCTCTTCTTAATTGCTTATATTTTAATTAAGGGCATTCCGCATTTATCACTTTCTCTTTTTAGTATCCATTATACTTCCGAAAATGTGTCGGTTTTCCCGGCTTTAATCAATACTTTAACGATGACGGGAATTTCCTTATTGATTGCTGCCCCCTTGGGAATTTTTGCGGCGATTTACCTCGTTGAATATGCCCATCAAACCAATCGTTTCATCAAGTTCGTCCGGATTACTTCGGAAACATTGGCAGGCATTCCCTCCATCGTCTTTGGTTTATTTGGTTATTTATTGTTTGTGACTACTTTTAAGCTGGGTTTTTCGCTCTTAGCCGGGGGTTTAACGCTTTCGGTCATGATTCTTCCCCTAATCATGCGAACAACGGAGGAGGCTTTAAAAGCCGTCCCCGACAGCTTCCGGGAAGGTAGTTATGGCTTAGGAGCCGGCAAATTGCGAACGATTTTTAAAATTGTTCTTCCCGCTGCTATCCCCGGAATTTTAGCCGGGATTGTGCTTTCCATTGGTCGGATTGTTGGCGAAACGGCCGCCCTTATTTATACAGCGGGAACAGTCGCCCAGATTCCTGCCTCAATACTAGGCTCCGGTCGAACGCTTTCTGTTCATATGTTTGCCTTATGGAATGAAGGCCTCAATCCTAACGAAAGCTATGCCACGGCTGTTTTGCTTCTACTTTTAGTCATTCTTCTCAATTTTATCTCCCGAAAAATGGCCAACCGCCTCGAAAAAGGAAAACAACATGAATAAAATATATACAAAAAATTTAAATATTTACTATGGCGATTTCCATGCCATCAAAAACGCTGATTTGGCCATTCCTAAGCACGAAATCACCGCTTTCATCGGTCCTTCCGGTTGTGGCAAAACCACTTTACTGAAAGCTTTCAACCGCATGAATGATTTAATTCCCAGCTGTCACTTCGATGGCCACATCTACTTAGATGATGAAGACATCCATCAAAAAATGGATGTCAACCAACTGCGAAAACGAGTGGGCATGGTTTTTCAAAAACCGAACCCCTTTCCCATGAGCGTTTATGATAATGTTGCTTATGGCCCCCGCACCCATGAAAAATATACGAAGGCCCAGCTTGATGATCTTGTGGAGCGTAGCTTAACTGATGCCGCTCTTTGGGATGAAGTTAAAGACCGCCTGCACAAAAGCGCTTTAAGTCTCTCCGGCGGCCAACAGCAACGCTTGTGCATTGCCAGAGCCCTAGCGGTGAACCCGGAAGTCTTATTGATGGATGAACCGACCAGTGCTTTGGACCCCATTTCCACATCGAAAATTGAAGACCTTGCATTAGAGCTGAAAAAAAAGTATACTATAGTTATAGTCACTCACAATATGCAACAAGCAACACGAATTTCGGATCGCACCGCCTTTTTCCTCTTAGGGGAGATTGTGGAATTTTCCAAAACCGAAGTTTTATTTGCTAACCCACAGGATAAACGCACGGAGGACTATATTACCGGGAGGTTTGGCTAATGAGAACGAAATTTGATAACCAATTAGAGCAATTGAACAATGAATTGATTTCCATGGGAGCGCTTTGTGAGAAAGCGATTACCTTAACTTCACAAGCCATCATGACGAAGGATTTGGAAAAAGCCAAGGAAGCCATCGCCATTGATAAAGATATCGTTATGAAAAACCGCGAAATTGAAAATCTTTGTTTGAAGTTATTACTGCAACAACACCCCGTTGCCAGAGATTTACGCTTTATTTCCTCGGCTCTTAAGATGATTACCGACATGGGGCGCATCGGCCACCAAGCCTCCGATCTTGCGGAGATTTTAATTTTTGCGGATTTATCCGAACTCCATAGCAGCGAAAACCTCTTAAAGATGTCCCAAGCTACGATTAAGATGGTTTCTGAAAGCATCGATGCTTTTGTTAACCGCCATTTGGAGCTTGCGAAGGCCGTCATCGCCTATGATGATATCGTTGATGATTTGTTTGTAAAGACGAGGAAAGATTTAGTCCAGTTAATCATCCGTGATAAAAGTCATGGTGAACAAGCCCTTGATTTTCTTATGATTGCGAAATACTATGAAAAAATTGGTGACCATGCCGTCAATATCGCTAGTTGGGTGGTCTTTGCCATCACCGGCGTTCATGAGGAGGTCCAATGATTTTTTGTTTGGAAGATGACCGCGGAATTCGGGAATTAATCATTTATACTTTGCACAATACCGGTTTTGAGGCTTTGGGCTTTTCTCAACCCCGGGATTTTTGGCAGGCCTTAAGTGAAAAAAAACCGCATTTAATTTTATTGGATATCATGCTTCCCGGAGAAGACGGAATTGCCATTTTAAAAAAATTACGTCAACATTCCTTATACAAAAAACTCCCCATCATTTTAATCACCGCCAAAGGGACGGAATATGATAAAGTCCTAGGTTTAGACAGTGGTGCCGATGATTATTTAGTTAAGCCCTTTGGGATGATGGAATTAATTTCCCGGGTGAAGGCTTTGTTGAGACGCACCCAAGGCGACCAAGAGGTCGACAAATGGCAGTATGGAAATGTCATTCTCGATAAAAAAGCCCATCAAGTAACAGTCGCTAATCAAGCCATTGATTTGACCCCCAAAGAGTTTGAACTCCTTAAATTGTTATTAATCAATGTCGGCATTGTTGTCACAAGGGAAGAAATGTTAACTAAAATATGGGGTTATGATTTTGTTGGCGAAACACGGACTGTCGATGTCCATATTAAATCCCTCCGCCAAAAACTGGGAAGCGAAGGGAGTATTATCGAAACGATAAGAAGCGTCGGCTATAAAATCGGGAGTGACAAATGAAAAAACGTATTTTTTGGAGTATGGTCCTAACTTCCTTGGTGACTTTGCTCTTAAGTTCGGTCCTCCTTTCTTTGGTGTTTTATAGCAACACCACTAAAGGAGTTAAGGACCGTTTGCGTGAAGAAGGCATTTATATTGCGAAGGCTTTAGAAAGTGCCGATGATGCTTATTTACCTTCCATTGGTTTAACCAGCAAAAACCGCCTCACTCTAATCGATTATGATGGCACCGTCCTCTATGATAATTTTGTTGACCCCTTACAAATGGAAAACCATGCCGACCGTCCGGAAGTCAAGGAAGCGAAAACTTACGGTAAGGGTGAAGATACGCGAAGATCGGAAACCATCGGCGAACAAACTTTCTATTTCGCAATTGAACTGGAAAATGACCAAATTTTTCGAATTGCAAGCACCACAAAAACCGCTTTTGCTATTTTCTTGCAAACCTTCTTGTGGATAATTCCCATTATCTTAACAATCTTTATTATAGGGGTCTTTCTCTCCCAACAAATCACTAAATTGATTATTGAGCCGATTTTAAAGCTTAATTTGGATAATCCTTTGATTAATAACAGCTATCCCGAATTATCCCCCCTTCTTTTAAGAATGGCGCGCCAAAACAAACGGATTGACGATCAAATGAAGGAAGCCAAAGCCAAGGAAGAGGAGTTTAACGCCATTACGGAAAATTTAGCGGAAGGTTTAATTATTTTTGATGACCGGAGAAATTTGTTATTTGCGAACAAAAGCGCCAAAGTTATTTTCCATCAATCCCTTTGGGAAGGACGAAACTACTTACAATTATCACGCGATATTGACTACATCAAAGTATTGGATCAAACTTTCCTAGGAAGTTCCGCCACTGCCAAGGTCGTTTGGGATGGGAAGATTTACCGGCTCATCAGCCATTCCGTCAGTGAAAATGAGGAAAAACGCGCGGCTGTCCTCTTCTTAGTGGATATTACTGATCGTGAATTAGCCGAACAAAGACGTCGCGAATTTTCCGCCAATGTTTCCCATGAGTTAAAAACCCCGTTAACTTCGATTATGGGTTATGCGGAAATAATTCATAATGGGATTGCGAAAAAGGAAGACATTCCTCGCTTTTCCCAAGAAATCTACCAAGGGGCCGCCCAGCTATTAGTTTTAATTGATGATATCATCAAATTATCCCGCTTGGATGAAGGTGATTTACAAAAGCAGTTTGCTCCGGTTGATTTAATGGCCATCGCTACCAAAGTTATACAAGACCTCACCAAAAAAGCGGATTCTTTAAAAGTTAGTTTAGAACTAAAAGGAAGTTCTCCAAGCATCCAAGCTGTCGAAAAAATGCTTTATGAACTTGTTTTTAACTTAGTGGACAACGCTATTGTCTACAATCGTGAAAACGGGTTTGTGAAAGTAAGCATTTTGGAAACGGAAACTCAAGTAAGTTTGTCTGTTGAAGATAACGGCATTGGCATCGCCCCTAAACACCAAGACCGCATTTTTGAACGCTTTTACCGGATTGATCAAAGTCATTCTAAGGAAACCGGCGGCACGGGGCTCGGTTTATCGATTGTGAAACATACCGCCCAATTACATAACGCCCTCATTAATGTCACAAGCAAACTTAATAAAGGAACCACGATAACAGTTACTTTCCCCAAAGCCTAAACTAAAAGCCTGTAAGAAGCTAATTCTCACAGGCTTTTTTGTTGGTTTAAATCTTCATAAAATCAACAACATCAAGAATGAAGATGGTGGCACCCCCGACCGTTACTTCTAGGGGTGCGGAGGGCATAATCCCAAATTCACTGATGACGGAACTAGGAACGAGTTCATTGCGGGTTCGCGAATGCTCGGCAATAATTTTAATAATGTGGTCAACTTCTTCGTCCTTTGCGCCAATCATTAGGGTCGTGTTGCCGCGCTTTAGGAAACCACCGCTGGAGGCCAGTTTCGTTACATTGTTCTTGCTCTTCACAAGGCCCTTCATCAGCGCCGGACAATCGTCGTTGGCAACAATAGCAATAATTAGTTTCATTTAATCACCTGCTCTTTCCTAAGATATTGAGTTAACGAAGAATTTAAATTCATCAAGTTTAGTCTTCACATCAGCTTTAGAATTGAAATCCGAGTCTTTAAAGATCGGCTTGAACGGACTACCAATCGGTTCTAAAGTCTTGTTAAGCATGGTAGCAATTGATCCGCGCATGATGCGAGAGTAATCCCACAAGGCTGTTGATAATTCATCCGAATCACAAGCAGCAATTGCCATATAGGTAATATTCTCAAAGTCAAGGCCGGCAGCTTCCATCGCTTGGATACTGTTCAAGAAGCCTAATAAGTCAGAGTATTGGAAACTTGTTTCGGTTAAGACATACTCACCACGACGGACAAGGCCGGATGCTAAATCAGTTGATGTTGCATGGTAGAACCATTGATAACCATCAGCCGGAGTCTTAATAAAGCCGTTCAGCGATGTTGCTAAGATATCATCAACCATATCAGCTACCGTAGCTTCCAAAACACGGGACTCAAGCACAATCGCAAAATCAGTGGTCATCATGGCATTCATATTAAAGACAAAGGTTGCAAAGCTTTCGCCCACGCCAAGGATTTCATCAACACCCGCTAAGAAGCGACGCAATTCCCCAATGTCGGTCACAAGGCCATCACTGTAAGTGCGTTCCCAAATAATGTCTTCATCGCTGAAGTAATAGTATTTCGCAACATGGGCCGGAATTGTCTTATCCGGAATGGTGATATTGCCTAACAGTTTAACTTGTTTAATTACGGATGCTTCCACAACTCGTGATTCCAACAAAGTGTCTTGGTTAGGACCAAGAATGGCATCAACGGAGAAGTCGGCATCGCCATAAGTACCCTCACCAATGAGGATATCCATCGCATCTAAGAACTTCTTCAGTTCACCACTTGGACCATACCATGGCTCACCATTGCTTTGTAAATCAACTGGAATAACCAAGGTTCCGTGCAATGTTCCGCCTTCCTCAGATGATTCGATAACATAGCGAACAACAGATGCTTCCACAACTCTAGATTCTAATACTTCATCACGCTTATCACCTAAAATCGCATCAACGGAGAAATTAGCCTCGGCATAGCTGCCACCTGGGCCAACGATTATCTTAATGGCATCTAAGAAACGGTTAATTTCATTACCGTTTAAACTATACCACTGTGGATTATTGGTTTCTAAACCGTTTGGTAGGTACAATGTCTCTTTTAAGACCCCATTAACCGGATTTGCTGAATCAATAATATAATCCACAACCGAAGCTTCAATTACCCGCGAAGCCAGTAAGGTCGGACGATCATCGCCTAAGAATTTGTCAGCTTCAAAGTTTGTCGTTTCAAAGCTACCACCACCAATAATAATCTCAATGGCATCTAAGAACTTCGGCAATTCACCCGTCGGTCCGTACCAATCTTCATCATTCCAATCGGACGGATAAACTAAAGTGCCATAAAGCGATCCGCCTTCGGAAGCTTCTTTATCAATCTTGGCGACCACCGAAGCTTCAATAATGCGGGAAGCTAGTAAGGTTGCTTGACTGCCACTGCCATCATCAAAGAATTTCTCAACATTGAAGGAAGCAGATTCTAATTCTCCACCATCAAGAATAATGTCGATGGCCTTTAAGAAGCGTCGTAATTCACCAATATCGGTAATTTCTTTATTAACAAAAGTGCGTTCCCAAGTAATGTCGGGAGGAATAATTAAGGTGCCATGTAGTGAGCCGCCAACTTCCGCTTCAGTTTCAATCTTATTGATAATCGTTGCTTCCACAACTTCACTCGCTAAGATGACTTCCTCCTTGGTACCTTTCGCTTCATCAAATAACGGCCGGATGGAGAAATTAGAATCATAGGTGGTCATGCCTAAACCGCGCAAAGCTTTTAAGGTCTTGGCCAGTTCCCCGCTTTCTCCATACCACAAGTTCTCGTTGTATTCTGCTTGGTCAGGATTAAATTTATTCGGTAAAGTAATCAAAGTCGTTTCGCTATGGCGTTCGTCTTCAAGTTTCTTCACAATTGAATAGGAAAGAACCCGGGAATTGACAATGCGAGTAATTTCATTATCGCTTAAATTCAAGAATTTGTTTTCATCAACTTCCAAGCCGTTTCCGGTAATGGCGCTGACCGCCATTAAGAATTTTCTTAATTCACCGTCATTGCCATACCATACTTCATCGGTAACATCATTAGGAATCTTAAGAATAGAGCCTTCGCGAGTCGATTCCTTAATGATTTCTTGCACAATCGTGTAAGCAATGATATCCGAACTGGTAATCGTTTTAATTTCATCTTCTTCTTTATCAATCACACCATTTTCATTTAAGTCCACCGTGCCGTCAGTTAAATTGGTAAAGTTTTCGGCACTGATGTTCATATGTGATAAATCGGCATCTTCACCAAGGAAAACAGCAACCGTATCCAAGAATTTCGGTAATTCGCCTTCCCAAGCGGATTCATCATAGGCCGGATCATCTTCCACAAACTTCGCCGGTAATACTAATGGTGAAGCATCACGGTTAGCTTCAGTAACGATATTGGTAATAATCGTATTCGAGATAATCGCGGAAGCTAAAATTTCGCCTTGATGTTCATCGGTTAAGGACGCAATCGAAATCGTCTTCATATCAGCAATTCCTTGATCCGGAGTAGTATTGGCATTCTTCAAATATTGCAAAGCAATCAAGAAGCGTTTTAATTCACCACCGGAACCATGGTATTCGGTTTCAGCCTTATCCGGTAAGTAAAGCACTTTGTAAAGCGAGCCGGTTTCTGCCGTCATGGTTTCAAGTTCTTTGACCGTTGAATCAACAATAATTCGTGATTGACATAATTGATCCAGTTGAACATGAGATAATGTTAAAATCTTATCAATCTTTATTTCTTCATTTTCCACTAATAAAGTGGCACTGGTTAATAATTTACGTAATTCGCCATCGGTTCTTTCATCACCATCAAAGCTGTCCTCCCATTTAAATAAAGGATTAGTTTCATCAATGACTAATTTATCCATGCCCCGAAGTTCGGTTTTAATGGTTTCGGTCGCAATTAAACTAGCTAAAACGATATTGATATCATCTTCGCTCATGTTTAGGAATTTTGTAGACGACATTTGGGTTGAATCATCATCCATCGTAATGGCGGCAACAGCAAACAATTTATGCAGTTCTCCTCTTGTGTCACCTTCATTATACCAATCCGGATTATTACGATCCTTTAAGGCTTCCGGAATAGTTAGAGTTTCATTTGCCATAACTTCTTTCACAATCGTTCTCGTTAAAATAATGGATTGCATTAAGATGTCAATATCCGGATCCGGTAAACGAAGGATTTCATCCTGAGGACGAATGGTCGGATTGTCTAAGTCAATATTGCCATCAACATCCTTGACTAAGATGATTTCAATCGCTAAGACGAGATTTCTGATTTCCCCGTTGCGTTCCTCGCTATCGTGCCAACGCGGATCATCGGCCTCTAAGTCAACAATCAAAGTCGGATTGTCGCCTGACCCCAATTCACGCAATTGCTTAATAATGGAATCGGAAATAATAGTGGATTGTAAAACAAGGCCTAGTTCATCGCTATCATGTTCATCAACCACACCATCGTCATTCGTATCTTCGGTGCCATTAGTTAATTCTAAAACAATATTGGGGCCAATATTGGGATTATTAATATCATCTTCCGGATCTTTAAAGATGATTTGAATGGCGCGAATTAATTTTCTAATTTCGCCATCTTCGGTTTCACTATCGAGCCATCTTGGATCATCGGCTTCCAAATTAACAACTAAAGTCGCTTCACCTTCAGTCGGATGAGCAATCTCGATAATCTTATTGATAATAGTATCCCGAGCAATAATGGATTTTTGAATCGTTTTAACATCATCATCAGCCGGGTCAACATCACCTAAACTTAGGGTTTTTAAAACATTGGCATCAACATTCGGATTATTTAAATCCGGGTTTTCACCTAAAATAACTTTAACAGCCTCAATAAAGTGCCGCAGTTCACCCCTAGTGTCACCATCATCATACCATCTGGCATCATTAACAGTTAAATTGATAATCAAGACCGGATCATCGCCCTGACCCAAATCATAAATAACTTTAATCATTGAGTCGGAAGCAATAATCGAAGCTAAAATATCACCGATTTGGTCATCACTTGGATCAACTGAGCCATCGGATAAATTCAAAATCACATTCGGATCAATATCCGGATTATTTAAGCTCTTTCCTTCACCGCTGAAGAGAATTTGAATGGCGCGGATTAATCTTCTGATTTCACCATCTTCCGTTTCTTTGTCATACCAACGTTCATCTTCCCTTGTTAAGTTCACAACAATCGAAGAATTTTCAGCACTGCCTAAATCAATGATTTCCTTAATAATTGTATCAGTTACAATGGTGGATGACATAATCACACCCACATCATCATCAGCGCCACCACGATGATTAGATAAATCCAGCAAGATATCCGGATCAACATTGACATTGGATAAATCCGGGTTTTCCCCTAAAATGATTTTAACAGCCCGAATAAAGCGTTTCAATTCGCCATCGCTCAATTCCGTATCATACCAACGCTCATCAGTGAGTGTTAAGTTAATAACAAGGGCCGAATCATCGCCCTGACCCAAATCATAAATAACTTTAATCATTGAATCGGAAGCAATAATGGAAGCTAAAATATCACCGATTTGGTCATCACTTGGATCAACTGAGCCATCGGATAAATTCAAAATGACATTGGGATCAATATCCGGATTATTTAAGCTCTTTCCTTCACCGCTAAAGATAATTTGGATAGCACGGATTAATCTTCTGATTTCACCATCTTCCGTTTCGCTGTCATACCAACGTTCATCTTCCCTTGTTAAGTTCACAACAATGGAAGAATTTTCAGCACTGCCTAAATCAATGATTTCCTTAATAATGGTATCGGTTACAATGATGGATGCTAAAATCACACCCACATCATCATCAGCGCCACCACGATGATTGGATAAATCCAATAAGATATCCGGATCAACATTGACATTGGCTAAATCCGGGTTTTCCCCTAAAACGATTTTAACGGCATCAATTAAAGCTCGTAATTCACCTTTGTGGTCACCATCATCATACCAACGTTCATCAGTGAGGGTTAAGTTAATAACGAGGGCCGGATCATCACCTTGACCCAAATCATAAATAACTTTAATCATTGAGTCGGAAGCAATAATCGAAGCTAAAATATCACCGATTTGGTCATCACTTGGATCAACTGAGCCATCGGATAAATTCAAAATAACATTCGGATCGATATCCGGATTATTTAAGCTCTTTCCTTCACCGCTAAAGATAATTTGGATAGCACGGATTAATTTTCTGATTTCCCCGTCTTCCGTTTCGCTGTCGTACCAACGATCATCTTCTTGCGTTAAATTAATGACTATTGATGAGTTCTCACCCTCAGCTAAATCAATAATCTTTTTAATAATTGTATCAGTAATGATGGTGGATGACATAATCACCCCGACATCATCATCGGCCCCACCACGCTCATTGGATAAATCCAATAAAACATCTGGGTCAACATTGATATTATTTAAATCAATGCTTTCGCCGAGCACAACTTTCACTGCCCGCACAAAAGCTTTGATTTCCGCTTCCCAGCGAACATCATCGGGACCTAAAGAAACGACTAAAACGGCTTCGGTAATAACATTACCTAATTCATCTTTTTCGTCAGTTCCAAATTCAATTAATTTATTAATAATGGTATCTTTTAAAATTTTGGAAGTAAGCATTTCTTTGATTTCATCGTCATCCAGTTCATCAACGACACCATCGTTATTGGTATCTTTGGTACCGTCAGATAAATTTAGAATGCGATTGGGATCAATAATGCCATCGGGATCATCAAAGTTGATGTTTTCACCAAGAAGGATTTTTGCTGAAGTAAAGAGTTTTCGTAACTCCCCTTTCACAACAACATTACCATCATCATCCAGAGTGTCTTTCCATTCATCATCACTCACATTTTTAATAATCAATAAACCATGTAGTTGACCACCTTCGGCCGTAAAATCTTTGATTACATTGATAATGGCATCACAGATTAAATGGGATCCCAATAAGGTATTTAATTCCGCTTCACTTAAATTGAATAAGTCTTCAGGAATATTCGTTTTCGATAAAACAATCTTAACGGCTGAAAGCAAAGATTTTAACTCTAATTCTGTCCAGTCATCGGGATCCTCAAAAGCATTGATGGTAAAATCAATGTCCATTCCCGATACCAACTGATTGATAATCGTAGTTAAATTATTGCGAATAACGGTGGAAGCAGCCAGTTTGGCGGCTAAATCATCAATGGTTGCTTGTTCTAAGGTCTTGAAATCAAATCCATCTTCCAAGATTCCCGCCGCAAAAATCGCACTGACAGCGCCTAATAAAGCTTTAAATTCGGTTTTTCCCTCGGCACTCGTCCAGTCAATATCGCCTAATTCAATTTTAATGCCACCGGTTAAAGTTTCATCACTTAAGAAAAATTCCAAGATATTCTGAATATTGCTCATTAAGATGGTCGATTCTGCAAGGATATCCGCCAATTCGTTAATGTCATCACCGCTTAAATTCTTAATAAAGTCATCTTCCCCAATGCCCATTTCCACAAGTTTTCCGGCAGCCTTTAATAATGCCTTTAGCTCGGTCTTACCGGATTCACCGCTCCAGTCAAAGTTTGGATCGATGGTAATCGTTAAACCTTCCGGCAATTCCACTTGGCTTAATAACATTTCAATAATGCCACCGATACTGCCACTAAGGAGATTGGAACTGGAGATATATTCGGCCAAAGCATCAATATTTCCTGAAGTTAGTAGATTAACCGGATCAAAATCTTCGTTTAAAATACCGCTCGCAATTAAAACTTTTCCTAAACCAAGGAGAGAAACTAAATCCTTGGCCTCCACATTGGTAACGGTAATAAAATCACGATATTCTTCCGGCATTAAACTTAAACCGACATGAACTAAGACTGCACTGTTATTGGATAAAACCTTGGAAGCAAACAGCGCTTCAGCAAAAGCATTGATTTCTTCATCCGTAATGAGATTAAAATCAATTTGTTCAAATTCGGTCGAGGTGATATCAAAGTCCTTGAAAGCCGCATAAACATTGCCTAAATTGGCAATTTCATCGCCCCAATCAACATCGCTTAAATCAATGTCATCGGTAGTTAATCCCATTTCATCTAAGGCGGTCGCCAGTTCTTCACTCGCTAACAAATAAGCAATCCCGACATTACCGATAATATCGACCAATTGCAAGTCCCCGATGGAATTAAAGATGTTTGATACTGTTTCGGTATCAAAGCTCATGTAAAGGGCTAGTCCTTCTAAATCCGATTCAAAAATCTTAAGCGTACTGACATCGGCAACAATCGACCCGATGTTTTCGATTTCTTTCAAGAAATCAACTTCCATCAGTTGTTCAGCTAAACTGTTGATATCAACATATTCGCTAACGCCCTCTAGTTGATCACCTAAAATATTGGTTTTTGTAACAACTTCCAAACCAACGGGAATAACAACTTGAATAATTTTCAATTCTTTGGCAGCCGCAAAAATCTCTTCAATAGCGTCTTTATCCATCGCCATAAAAGTTTCAACATTAATTTCGCCATCGGTATTTTCCATCAGCGTATCATAAATTTTTAAACCCTGAATCAGTTCATAACGGAACTTGACTTGGGTCTCATTAACAGTAATTGATAATAATTCATCAAAGGCATATTCATCAAGGGGTACTTCTTTGATTTTAATCAATCCCGCCGCCATGCCGGCATAGCTTTGGCGATAGTTTTGCATGAAAGAAACAAGGGCTTCCATCGTCGCATCATCAAAAGGCATATTGGATCCATTCGCAAGTCTAGCAGCGTCATTGCTTAAATAAAGAACATATTCGCCCTTACTAGCTTCTTGCGAAGCATCCGTCATAAAACTGGCTAGATTAGCCCCAATGGAAGCAATTCCTGATAGGGGAATACTTAAGAGCACAACAGCAATTAGGGCTCTTAAAGCCCCGACCAAAGCGCCCCCGAAACGAGAGCCCATGGTTTTCTTCATCCGTTTGCCTTCCGCAGTTCTTCTTCTTGGTTTAATAAACAAATAGACAATCCAAAACAAAAACTTAAAGATTGTTCCCATTAAGATTAACCAAACAATGACCACAACAAGCCGGAGGACCATGGAAATCAGTTGGATAACCAAGGTATAACTTTGTGTCCCTTCTTCTAATAAGGGAACAAAATCCGGATATTGCTTGGTAACAAACGAAACCAAAAAGTCATTAATAGAAGTTACTTGAAGACCATCAAATTCTAATGGATAAATGGAAGAAATATCAAAAGCTAATAAATAAGACACGATATACGGACTTAAAAACCAGCCGATTAATAATAAAACGACAAAGACAATCAATTTATAAATTGATTTAAACATTCCGGCCAAAAAGCCGCCCAAGACCCCTAAGGCGAGAATTGCTAAGACAACATAATTAAAATAATTCATTAATTCAGCAGGATCAAATGGTAATGCCATATATACACTCCTTTTTTTCCGTTTTAGATGACCTAAAACAAATTTAACAGAAAAAAAATAAACAATTCCGCAGTTTATTATATTATAGCATAGATGAAGTTAGTTGTAAAAACATTTTTTTATACCAAAAAGTAAAAAAAGCACAATGTGCTTTTTTAGGCTTTTAAAGAAATTTTATGCTTTTATTAAATTTTATGGTTTTAACTAAAATTTGTTATGAGTAAATAAAAAACAGGTTGATTTTAAGGTAATTTCCAACTCATTCTTTATAACATGTTTACCTTTTTAAACGACAATGATTTCTCACATATATTGATAGAAAGAGAGGTAAAGATGTCACAATTTCATTTTAGCACAGACATTATTACAAGATAAGGATCTAATCATCGAATCTGTAACCATGTTCGTGTATACGAACAAGTTTTTCTGATAGATGAAAAATAAATTATTGTTAAATTATATTTTAAATGTTATTATTAAATAGTAAATTATATTTAAATGAATATAGGAAACTGAGTATTAATAGTTTTAGTGAAATCGAACAATACTTAATTCTATTTGAACTTATATCATATGAATTTATCAATGAAGATTGTTTTAATAATGATAAAACCACCAATATTCTTAAAAACATCTAAATAGGAACTATTAAAGGAGAAAGAAATGAAGAAAACAAGTAAAACAATTTTAATTTTTATGGGAATACTACTTTTTATTCTAACTTTGGTTGCATGTAGTGAAAACACTAATCCTTTGTCTATTGTGTCAATTGAAAATGTTGGTAAAAACACAGAAGGTTATATTTATGAAATTATATTTCTAGATAACTCCTCCTACCAATTCATTGTCCCTTTTGGACAAGATGGAAAAGATGGACAAGACGGAACTACCCCTATATTGGTGGAAATGGTAATTGGTGGATAGGGACAGTTGATACTGGTGTAAAAGCTCAAGGAGCTTCTGGAACTAACGGCATTGATGGCATAACTCCTCACATTGGAGAAAATGGCCACTGGTGGATAGGAGATACTGACACAGGTTTGTTTGCTGGAGAGCCTGATGTTATTAAACAAACGGGCGAATTTGAATTTGCCGTCAATAGTGATGGTGAATCATATTATTTAATTAAATATACAGGAAAAGACCGTTACATAAGTATTCCAAAAACTTATAAAGGATATCCTGTTACTGAAATTGGAAAGGAAGCTTTTAAAGATAATACCATTATAGAGAC
>Ga0116183_1003013_pt1 | contig 17493 bp, 10 predicted proteins | sample AD_UKC078_MetaG_FD_89753 | JGI IMG/M metagenome (GOLD analysis project Ga0116183, IMG submission 89753) | Active sludge microbial communities of municipal wastewater-treating anaerobic digesters from USA - AD_UKC078_MetaG | ecosystem: Engineered > Bioreactor > Anaerobic > Digestate | place: USA... | reverse complement strand
TCACACCTGTTGGTGCTATCTGTATGCCGAATATATGTGTTACTTCTTCAGGATTTCTTTCCTCAATAGGTATTTCATAGCCTGCTTTTAATGTTATATCAAAGGTGGAAATTGGAGCAACAGAATAAAAAGGTATCTGATTTTCTTTTGCCAGTACAGCTACCGAATAGGTACCTATTTTATTTGCCACATCACCATTGGATGAGATTCTATCAGCCCCTACAAGTATTATATCAATCATACCCCGGCTCATAAAGTGTCCCGCCATATTATCAGTTATAAGGCTTATATTAATTCCTTCTTCCATAAGTTCCCACGCAGTAAGTCTTGCACCCTGAAGATAAGGTCTTGTTTCGTCAACAAATACATGAATGTCCTTACCCTGTTTATGAGCAGATCTTATAACTCCGAGAGCTGTCCCGTAATCAGCTGTAGCAAGGGCTCCTGCATTACAATGAGTCAGGATAGTGGCTTTTGCAGGAATTATTTCTGAACCTATTTCTCCTATTTTTCTACATATATTTGCATCTTCTTCCTCGATCTTCTTTGCTTCCTCTAACATTGTTTTCCTTATTTCTTCTATACAATCTATCTCAGACTCATTTGCCAGTTTAACCATTCTTTCAACAGCCCAGAAAAGATTTACTGCTGTAGGACGACTTTCTCTCAGTACCATCGAGGCTTTCTCTATTTCTTTTAAAAAATCGTTTATATTTTGTGTTCTGAAATTCTGTGCTGCCAGGGCCATCCCGTATGCTGCCGCAACTCCTATGGCAGGTGCTCCTCTTATATGCATTTTTTTGATAGATTCAGCAATTTGAAGATAATCCTCACATATAATCCATTCTTTTACCAGAGGGAGTTTAGTCTGGTCGATTAATCTGATTTTTCCATCTATATATTCTATTGTTTTAACCATTTTTTTACTCCTTAAAAAATTCTTTTAATTTTGTTTTTTTTAACTTCTGAAATTCTTTTTGCAGTAATCCCATTTCAATAATATCTGAATGTTTTCCCATAGAGTAGAAAGCTTCTCTTTTTATCCCTTCCCTTTTAAATCCACATTTTTCATAAAGTCTTATGGCTCTATCATTATGACTGATAACTGAAAGATAAACCCTGTGGAAATCCATTTGTTCAAATATGAAATTTAAAATCATTAATGTTGATTCTGTGCCCACACCTTTACCCCAGAACTCCCTTTTCCCTATGAGAATTCCGATTTCTACACTTCTTGTTATCCAGTCAAGATAATTTAATTCTATATTCCCTATATATTCTCCCTCTTTTGTCTTTATGGCAAAAAATTTATTTGTAGGGTTTTTAATAGCATTTTGATACCAGTTTTCAAGTTCTACCATAGATTTTGGTAAAGTAGGCATACCTGTTAGATGTATTAATTCTCTATCATTAGACCATTTAAGATATTCCAGAAGATTGTACCTTTCAAGGCTCCATAAATCAATAGTTTTGCCTTTAATCAAGATGTGTCACCTTGCAATTTATAAGTGAGCAGTGAAGAGTGAGCAGATTTCACTGTTGACACTAAATAATATTGTAGGCCTTCAGCTATGAGAAGTCAGCTTTTATGGAAATTTAAGATTAAATATGACAGCCAGGCTTCGTAATCTTTAGCTGATAGCTGATAGCTAAATGCTGAACGCTTATAAATATTCAAGGAGGTTATTAAATTTCCTCCTTGTAAAATTTTTAAAACTTGCTTATGTAAAAAGTAAAAAGTTCTATTTTAAGAAGGAATAAATTAAGAAGGAATAAATAAATAAGTAACGAATAATTCAATAATTTTTGTAAGTTATAGATATTATTAGCTGCTCAAGATTTGTTAATGAATTTATAGGAGTTTTCATTTGTGTATAAAGCAATCAGCAGTCTACAGTCATCAAACAGATTAAGGAATAAAAACTGAAAGCTGATAGCTAATTTATAGAAAGGGTAGGATCAGAATATGGCTATTTCTACTGGCTCTCTTCTTGGACAATCTATAAAAAAATTTCAGACTATTTTATCAGTAGATGAGAATAATCTGGAAGCAAATTATGGACTGGCTCTGGCATATGATACTGATAATAATTTAAGTTTGGCTATAAAACAATATAAGAGGTGTGTTGACATTCAACCTAATTTTGCCTCGGCCCACTTTAATCTTGGATTGTGTTATGCAGCTCTCGAAGAATTAGAATTAGCCAAAAATGAATGGCAAATAGCTATTGATCTGGATTCCATGATGCCAGAAAGGCTCTTTGATCCAGAAATTGCTCTTTTTTACAAAGAAAGAACAGAAAAAGCTATAAAGAATTTTAAACAGCCAGTAAGTTCTGACCATGAAGATAGTTATGGCCATTATAATCTTGGTTTTGCTTATTTTTGTTTTGGAGATTTTCGCAAATCTCTGGAGAGATATAAAAGAGCTATAGAGTTAAATCATAAATTGTGGGAAGCTTTTAGTGGCGGAGGGCTTGCTTATATGCGACTGGGTGATTATAATGAAGCTTCCAAGCATTTTAAAAGGGCACTGGAGCTAAATCCTGCATATTCAGAAGCTCATTTTAATCTGGGTATGGTTTATGAGAAACAGAATCGTTTGCCTCTGGCTGTAAAAGAATATGAAAAGGCTCTGGCCATTCAGCCTGATAGTGGTAAAACTCATTTTAATCTTGCTATTATTTACGACAAACAACAGAAATTGAATCTTGCTATAAGAGAATTGCAGAGAGCTATTGATTTAGAACCCAATAATCCTAAACCTCGTTTCTATCTTGCTCAGGTATGTGAGAAGAAATTTCAGTTAGATTTTGCAGTGCAGATGTATCAGGAAGCTATAGAGCTGGACCCTCTGTATACAGAAGCATATTTTAACCTTGGAATGGTTTATACAAAACTGGGACAGCATAATATGGCAGTGGAAAATTTGAGGAAATCTATAGAAATTGACCCGAATGATGCTTATGCTCATTATCATCTGGCTATGGCTTATAGTACTCAGGAAGACTATGAGCATGCAGTAGAGCACTACTCTATATCTATAGAGTTAAATCCTCAGGATTCTTATGCTCATTTTAATCTTGGACTGGCATATAATAAATTAGAACAATATGAATCAGCAATTAATAGTTTTCATAAAGCTATAGATCTTAAACCTAATGATGCTCTTTCTCATTATCATCTGGGCATAGCCTGGAGTAAGATGGAAGAATACGATTCCGCTATCCAGGAGTTTACAAGAGCTATAAATTTAAATCCCAATGATCAGAATTCTTATTTTCAGTTAGGTATTACTTATACTCATCTTGCAAAATTTGAACAGGCAGTAGATTGTTTCCTGAAGGTTACAGAGCTTAATCCAAATCATGTTGATGCCCATTTTCATCTTGGTGTATGTTATGATCTTCAGGCAGAAGAAGATTTTGCCTTTGAGTATTACCTTAAGACTACTGAATTAGATCCCAAGCATGCCAGATCCAATTATCAACTTGCTAAATTTTATGCTGTTAATCGTAATAATCCAGAGAGATCTATTGAGTATTTCCAGAAGGCTATTGAACTTGCACCTGATTTTGATCAGGCTTACTGTGATCTTGGTAAAGTATATGCAGATCTGGGACGTTATGATGATGCCATAGAAGAATATAATAGAGCCTTAGAAGTTAATGAAGATAATGAAAATGCTTATAGAAATCTTGGTATTGCTTATACAAATACACAGAAATTTGATAAGGCTATAAAAGTTTTTCAGAAGGTTTTAGATAGAAATCCTCAGGATGCTATTGTTCATCTTAATCTTGGTGTTGCTTTTGAAAAACAGAATCAGATAACTTCCGCCATTCAGCATTATCAGGAAACTCTTGTATTAAGTCCCAGACAGTTTATGGCCCATTACCGTCTTGGTGAGGCTTATGTGAGAATTGGAGAGTATGAGAAAGCCATAATAAGTTATAGAAAATCTCTTGACATTGAACCTGATTTTATAGATGGTCGTATCGCCCTGGGTAACGCTTATGTATCTCAGGGTAAGTTAGATATGGGTATTGAAGAGTATAAGAATGCTCTGGAACAGTCACCAGGTATGGTAGAGGCAAATTGCAAGCTAGGAGAGGCCTATCTTAAGATGAATGATTTTGATAGATCTCTTGATGCTTTTAGAAAAGTAGTAGCATCTGATACTGCGAATAGAGATGGACTACTTAATTTAGGTCTGTTATATGCCAAACAGGATAAGCTTGAACTTGCTATATCACAATTAGATAAGGTTATAAATTTATATCCAGAAGATTATATGGCATATTATCATCTGGGACTTATTTATGAACAGGATAATGTAAGGGATAAAGCTATAGAAAGTTTGAAAATGGCTCTATCTTTTGTTCAGTCTAAAAGTGATTATAAGGAAGAGGAAAATATAAAGAGAGAACTGTCACGTTTAACCGGTAAGGTATTCTCTGAGAGAACCCGAGAACCTAAGAGAGCTGTAGAGAAGGAAATAGAACCAGAAGTAATTGAAGAAGTACCTGAAGAAGCACCGGAAGAAGTACCTGAAGAAGTACCTGAAGAAGTACCTGAAGAAGATGAAAAAGAGAAAGAATTAGATATAGAGGAAATTCTAAGGATGGCCGGTGCCGGTAAGGAAGAAAAAGTAGAAAAAATAAAAGAAGAATTTGATGAACCCATTGATATCCCTCCAGAAGAAGAGGAAGAAGAAAAAGTAGATATAGATGAACTTTTGAGGCTTGCCGGTGCTGGAAAAGAAAGAGAAGAAGAACCGGAAGAAAAGCCTGTAGAAGAGCCGGAAGAAGAGATAGAAGAAGTACCTATAGAAGAGCCGGAAGAAGAGTTTGAAGAGGTACCTATAGAAGAACCGGAAGAAGAAATTGAAGAAATTCCTGGAGAACCTTCTGTTGCCGCAGATGAAAAGTCTTATGAGGAATCTATTGAGATTTTTGAAACAACACCTGATGATGTTCAGGTTCATTTTGATCTCGGCCTGGCTTATGCACAGCTTGGTAAATGTGAAGATGCTATAGAAGAATTCAAACGTGTTGTAAATAAGTATCCGGGGCATCTGGATTCTATAAAACAGATGGGAATCCTTTATGAAAAATTTGATAGATTGGATGAAGCCATTGAAGAGTATTTAAAGCTTGTACGTTTGAAACCAGACGATGTAGATATTCATGTTTTACTTGCCTCTATTTATTCCAGACTTGGAAAGGAAGAAGATGCCAGAAGGGAATATAATAAAATTCTGGATCTGGATCCTGAAAATGTATCAATTATAGAATCCCTTGCTTCTATGTTTTATGCAAATGGTGATTATGAAAGGGCTATAGATTTATATCATAGGTTTTTAGAACTTAAAAGTCCAGATGCTGATGTACTTACAAAACTTGGGATTTCTTCACTCAAAACCAATAAGATTGATGAAGCCATAACTCATCTTCAAGGAGCTGTTAGCCTGGATGAAGGCAATCTTGATGCCAGATATAATTTAGCTCTGTCTTATTATAATATAAAAGAGTATAATGCTGCAGTTGAGGAATTACAGGCTATACTAAAGAGAGATAGATCTTATGGGCTGGCTTATTTTGATCTTGGAAGAGTTTTTACTAAAGCAGGGAGAATCGACGTTGCTATAGCCCAGTACCAGAAAGCTATTGAATTACTACCAGATCATGCCAGAGCTTATCTTAATCTCGGTATTGCTCTTTCAAAAATGGGTAAAATAAATGAAGCTTTTAGCTATTATAAAAAAGCTCTTGAGCTGGCTCCTGATGATTTTGAAGTCCATTATAATATGGGTTTAGCTTATGCTCAGCTGGGAAAAATTGATAATGCTATACTTGAATATAAAAAGGCTATAAAACTTAAACCCAGTGATGCTTATAGTTATTGTAACCTTGGTCTGGCCTATGCTCAGAAAAATGCTATGGTTCCTGCAATTAAAGCTTATAAAAAGTCTATTGATCTTGACTCAACCTATTATCTGGCTTATGGTAATCTGGGTATTGCTTATTCTAAATTAGATAAATACGATGATGCAATTATTCAGTATCAGAAATCTATAAAATTAAATCCTGCTTATGCCCAGGGCTATTATAATTTAGGACTGGCCTATGCAAAAGTTGGATCCCTTGATGAAGCAATAGAAAATTATCAGAAAGCAGCAACTCATAACCCTAAACACTCTGCAGCAAGGTATAACCTTGGCATAGCCTATACAAGGCAGGAAAGATATGATCTTGCTATTAAAGAATATCAACAGGCTATAAAACTTAACCCTAAATTTGCACCTGCTTATAGAAATATGGGTATGGCATACTCTCAGATGGAACAATATGACCTGTCTATCAAAGCATTTAAAAAGGCTATATCTCTTAATAATTCTGATGTGAAAAGTCATTATCATTTAGCTTTAGCTTATTTTTATAAGGATAATTTTGAGCAAGCTATAGAAGAATATAAAGCTGCTATCAAACTCAGTCCCGATGAAGCTGAAATACATAGAAATCTTGGTATAGCCTATAGCAAAACAAAACAATCCCAACAGGCCATGGAAGAATTTGAACATGCTGTCAGTCTTGATGAAAAGGATCATCTGGCTCATTATTATATGGCTAATTGTCTTGATGAGCTGGGTGAGCAGGATAGAGCTATAGAAGAATATCAAAAGGTTTTATCTCTGACACCCAATGATGCTCAGGCCTATTATAGTCTGGGCATTGTTTATGATAAGAAAGGGCGTGCCGGGGAAGCCAGAGATAGTCTTTTAAAGGCCCTTGAAATTGTTAAGCAACTTAAAGACGAGGATGCTATAAAAATGGTAAATACCGAGTTGGAAAGGATTTCAAAGAAACTTAAAGTTGCCGCTCCTGATAAGGCTGATAGTTTTTATAATGCCGGTATTTCCTGCACTAAATCCGGAAAATTTGAAGAAGCAATAGAGCAATTTCAGAAGGCTATAAAGAATAATCCTAAGGATCCAAGATTTTATAATAGCCTGGGATTAGTTTATGCAAAGATGAATAAGATTTCAGAAGCAGAGGAGCAATATCGTAAAGCCCTTGAATTGGATTCATCCAATAATCAGGCATATTTTAATCTGGGCCTGGCCTGTTCTTATCAGGGTAAAGCTAAAGAATCTATTATAGCCTATGAAAAAGCTATTAGTCTCGGGCTGAAAGAAGCTAAAGTATATGATAATTTAGGACAAATGTACTTTAAGACAGGAAATAATGATAAGGCTATTAAAGCACATAAAAATGCTATTCTTTTAGATAAGGAATATTATCAGGCTTATGCAAATCTTGGACTTGTCTATACAAAACTCGGGAAAGATGAAGAATCGATTGAACAATACGAGCAGGCTTTAAAGATGAAACCTGATTTTGATCAGGCATTTACATATCTTGCTATGGCTTATTCTAAGACAGGGAAAGTTGAAGAAGCTATTAAAAATTATCAGAATGCTATAAAGGTAAATCCTTCAAATATTCAGGCAATTAGTAATCTTGCCGTACTTTATGATAAAACCAATCAGGTAGATAGATCTATTGGAGAATATTCCAGAGCATTAAAATTAAAGCCAAAGAATGCAGATCAGCTTCTTTATGGACTGGCTAAAGCTTATGAGAAGAAGGGTGATAAACAGAAGACTCTGAGTGCATATCAGAAAGCACTCGAATTTGCAACTAAACGTAAGAATCAAAAATATATTGATGCCAGTAAAAAGGAAATAGCACGGTTAAAGAAGTAATTATAAAGCAATGAGCAGTGAGCAGTGAACAACCGCTCACTGCTCATTGCTTATTGTTCACAAAATATATTTTCCTCTTAGAAGGAATATAATATAGTATCAGTAGAATTAATAACAGAAATGAATAAACTCTGATATGCTCGGGAAGGAGAAGAAGTAAGTCAGTTTTTATGGCTGATAAAAGTCTGGCTTATGAGGAATTTTAATGTTTTCTAGATTCTGGAGATGTCCTCATTGTAATACTATTCTTGCAAAGCCAAGTTATAGTGTTATGGATAAAATACTGGAGGAAGGGACAGAGATTTCCGGTTCGGCTACCTGCTCTGGTTGTGGTAAGATCTCCCCTCAGTCAGATGTTTATACAGGAAAATATGATGTGGCAGAAGTAACCATCATATGTCCTCACTGTAATACTAAACATAGAAGTGTAATGGATATGTTAGTCGGTAAACCATGCCCTGACTGTGGGAAAGTATTACCTGTGAGGGGATATAGAAAAGTTTCTGCCGGAATAATAGATCATCGTATATTAGAGAAGGCTATTGCTAAAGAATCGTCTATTTCCATTAAAGATAGAGTGGGAACTTATTTTTATGGTTTATTTAAACCAGATATTGAAAAAATGGTATCAGGAAAGAATTTTAGTGGTCTCATAAAAGTAGTGAAATATGAGAAAGATTATGAATTACAGGGGAAAGCTGCAGAAGCTCTCGGTAGAATAGGAGACAGGCGTGCATTAGTTCCTCTTCTGGAGGCTTTCAAGAAGAGAGATAACCCTTTTAGATGGAAAATTATAGAAGCTCTTGGAAAGCTCAAAGATGAAAAAGCAGTGGAACCTCTTATTACAGCATTGAAAGAGGAAGATAGTATGCTTATTGATACAACTGTAGGAGCTCTTATAGAAACAGGTGAATCCTCAGTAGAACCTCTTCTAACTGCATTAAAGGGTAAAAATCTTAATATCCGAAAAAATGTATTGACAGTTCTGGGAAAAATAAGAGATAAAAGGGCACTGAAACCTGTCCTGGAGACCTTAAAAGATACAAACCCCCTGATTCGATCTTATAGTGCATTAGCTCTTGGAGATATAGGAGACTCTACTGCTGTAGAACCTCTCCTGGAAGCTCTTAAAGATAACGAAACAGATGTGCGAAACAATGCAGCACTGGCTCTTGGAAATATAAAGGATACCAGAGTAGTGGAACCTCTTATTTCTATATTGAGAAATGACTGGTGGTGGGGTGTTCGTAGAAGTGCAGCAGAATCTCTTAGTAAGATACAGGATACAAGGACAGTTCCCTCTCTTCTGGAGGCTTTAAAAGATTCTTCCTCTTATGTGCGAAGTTACATTGCAGAGGTACTTGGAAAGATAAGAGATCCCGGTTCAATAGAATTTCTCGTGGAAGCTTTAGAAGATTCAGATAATTCTGTTCGTGCCAGTGCCGCGAAAGCCCTTGGAGAGATAGGGGATAAGCTGGCAGTAAAAGCACTTCTTGTTGCGCTAAAAGATAAAGAGCATACTGTTCCAGGTGCTGCCATAGAAGCTCTTGGAAAAATAGGAGATAGTGATGCAGTAGAGCCACTTATTAAGTTTTTAAAAGATGCAGATATAGAAGATCGTAAAAGAGTAATAATAGCACTGGAAAAAATAGGCTGGCAACCCAGGAATGATCTTGAAAAAGCTAATTACTTAATAATAAAAGAAGAATGGCAGGAGTTAATTAACCTGGGTGAAATAGTATTAGAACCTTTTCTGCAGGTTTTAAAGCTGAAAATGATGAAAAATTTAGACTGGAAAGAAGAAGCAAAGGTTCTTAAACAGATAGGAGAACCACTGGTAGGACCTCTTATTAGATCTCTGAGAGTTAATAATCGTTATATCAGACAGATAGCCCTCCAGATACTTGGAGATATAAGAAGCAGAAAGACCGTAGATCCACTTCTGGAAATTGTAATAGATAGAGGTGAAGATGGCCCTGTCCGAAGAAGTGCAGTGGAAGCCCTCGGAAATATAGGAGATAAAAGAGCAGTAAAACCTCTTGTGTCACTATTAAAAGATTCTGGTATTCATATACGAAAATGTGCAGTGGAAGCTCTTGGAAAATTAGGAGATACTACCTCTATAGATCCTCTTGCAGAGATTTTAAAAGATAAGAATGAAGATGGTTCTGTTCGAAGAAGTGCAGTGGAAGCTCTCGGCAGGATTGGAGATAGAAGAGCTTTAAAACCTCTCCTGGAAGCACTGAAAGATCCCTGGTGGCATATCAGGAGAAGTGCGGCAGAAGCCCTTGGAAATATAGGAGATAATAGAGCAATAACTCATTTAGTAGAGGCACTGAGCGATTCTGAAAAGGATGTTCGTGATATGGCAGAAGGAGCAGTAAAAAGATTACGCCAATTGAGAGGGAAAACTGTACAACTTTAATCTAATATTTAAGTAAAAGTTTCACAAAAGGCCCCTGAGACTGTGTATTATTATTATATTCGTTAAATTTTTCAAATTTCTTAAAGACATATCCACCTTCAATCATCCAGTTCTGCCAGAGGAGATAATCACCTGCTAACATTGATGCCAGTGTTCTTTTATCTGTATCAAGATAGCGAAGATATCTGGCTTCACCGAAGATTGAAAATCTCTCTGTAAGTTTACAGGTTAATTTGCCGGCAAAGAGATCCATTCTGTTACTGAAACCGATCATATGGTTCTCCTCTTTTTTATAGGCATATTTACCGAAAAACTCCAGGTTATCTGTAATATTGTATATACCTTCTATGGAACCTGTATGAGAGAGGACATCAGAGTTCTCTTCATAAATATTCCTGTATCGTCTTATATCATATCGGGCCAGGAAATTCAGACGGTTATTCTCAAGGGGTCTATAGGCCATACCAAGTGTAAGATGTGAGTCAATAAGAGAGAAATCTTCTGTGGGGTAAAGATAAAGTTCGCTGTAAGTATAACGGCCTATGAGACTCAAATCCTCCATAATTTTTACATCACCGTACACCCCTATGAGTCTTTCCCTTTCGCCTTCACCGTTTCTTATCTCATACCTGATAGTACTTTTAATGTTTTCACTGCCCAGTAGTTCCATAGAGAGACCTATGGCTTCCCCTGGCTTCTCTCTTTTACTTTCCAGGAGTCTTTCATAATTCAGTCTTACCAGAATATTATCGGTTAAATTTACTCTGCTGTTTAAACCGATACTGGCCTGATTGTTACTTCCGCTTATGGCACCATTTAATGCATATTGAGCGTAAAAGGAGGTATTTTCACCGAGTCCCATAGGGGATCTGAAGCCAATTATAGTGTTATTCCCATCAAATCTTCCGCCTCTTACAAAATCCTGACGGATATATCCTATGACTCCATTTTCAAAGAGATATTCTGCTCCCAGAGTAGTTGTTGATGTGACAACTCTTTCAGGGTTAAAATTTTCTTCTGTCCAGTCTATCTCCTCTCCTGCCATGAGAGTCAGATTTTCTGTAATAGTTTTCTGTAAGCCAAGGTTCAGTATATGAGATTTGAAATTTAGATTGGGAGAGTTAAATTCTTTAAAGGTATAACCTCCATTTATCTGGAGAGTGCCGAAGTTTTTTCTGTAATTTATTTGAGCTCTCTGACAATCTGTATGGGTTATTTCATTTTCTCCTTTAAGATAACCAAAGTTTATGAGATTATTCTCCAGTAACACAGCTCGTCCTTCCAGTCCGTAGTGAGTTGTTCCGGAATTTACGCTGGAGGATGGATTATAGAATTTATCATCTACTTTTCTGTAAAATCCATTTATTCCAAAGGCAGATGATATGTTTGCACTGAGTTCAATTTTCCCTGCACCTCCCTCACCATAAAGAGAACGACTGTGAGCATATTCTCCATATATATTTATCCTGTCAGATATTTTAAAGTTACTGTGAAGGCCCATAAGTTGAAGATTCTGGATAGAATCTTCATTTAAATAAGTAATACCTCCCGTAAGATTTTCGTTAAATTGAATATCTCCTCTGAAGGCCAGATTTGTTATTTCATCTGTGCTTTTACATTCATACTGTGCTATTATATAAAGGGGGTTTCCTGTTTCGTCTACAGAAGGGACAGGTTCTTTAAAGAGGATGGTTCTTCTTTCATAGTCTATTGTATAGTCTTTATTCCTGATTTTGGCCTGAGAATTTGTTATAAGATCCGGTATATCTCTGTCTTTTGTTTCTATCCAGATTCTTTCACTGCCTTCAATTATATCAGTTCCTGTAAGGTAAAAAACCCCTGAAAGACCATTACCTCTAATTTCGTCTTTTTTGAGTGTCTGATTGGTTCTTGCCCGGAGAAAAGTCATACTTGTTTCGGAATTTTCATAATGAACTTTGAAGCCCGGGAAAGTTCTATTGTAAGAGGCAAATTCCGTGCCGGTAAAACCGGGGGAAAAGTTTCCGTACATCAAATAAGATTTGTCCAGATTGATTTTTATATAGAGTTTGTCTCTTGACTGTCCATCTTTATAATAATTACTTCCATCTCCATATATAGGATAGAATCTGGAAGGGCTAAGATTTTCAAAGAGCCTTTCTCTGAACCTGTCTTCTGTATCATAGGTTGCTGTTATGCCGTATTTCCCCATAACACTCCCTTTTACATAGAGAGCTATTCGGCCATCTGTATTCAGACCATCTTCCCATGCCGGGAAGGTACCCTCTTTAGACATAGAAGATACTGTTCCTTCTGCCATACCGACAATTATAAGGTCAAAGAAAGGCTGAGTCGGAATAAAATCTTCCTTGTTTTGTTCTTTCTCCTCAGGGGAGATCTGGGAAATTACGATGGTTTTTTTATGTTTTATAACCGGATTATGCTTTTTAGATTCTACTTTTTTCCGGTACTTTAATTCTAATGTTTGAGGAAAGACCGGCATAATGGATGTTAAGAGAAAAAAAAATATTAACAAATAACCTGTTTTAGTAAACATTTCTTTATAAAATTAACTTTTTTTAAAATTATTTTTTAATTTTTCTACTGCTTTTCTGGCAGCTATCTGGCCGGCTTCTTTTTTGGTCTTTCCAAAACCTTCCTCCATTACTATATTATTAATTTTTACAATTATATGAAAAATTTTTTCGTGTTCAGGTCCAATTTCTTCCATTACTTCATATATTGGAAGTGTATTAAAATGACTCTGGCTTAATTCCTGAAGAAGGGTTTTGAAATCAAGAAATTCTTCTTTTTTTACATTTATTAGTTCTTCTTTGAACTGTATGGCTATGAAATTTTTACAGATTTCATAGCCTCCGTCCAGAAACATAGCACCTATTAAAGCCTCAAATGAGTCTGTTAATATGGATGGTCTGTTTTTTCCACCGCTTTTTAATTCACCTCTACCAAGTCTCAGATACAAACCAAGGTTTATCTTAAGAGCTTTTTTTATAATTATATCTTTACTTACTATGAGTGCTTTAGCTTTTGCCAGCCATCCTTCTGATTTTTTTCTGTATTTTTTGAAAAGTATATGACATACTGCCAGACCCAGTACTGCATCTCCCAGAAATTCAAGTTGTTCGTAGTGATTTAAAGAATATCCTCTGACTTCATGAACATAGGATTCATGCGTTAAAGCATTTTCTAATATAGACTGCTCCTTAAACTTATAACCAATTATGGTTTCAAGTTTTTTAATAGAAGAAGTCCTCTTTTTACCCATTATATTTTTTTGCTATTAAAACAGCATTTGTTCCCCCGAAACCAAATGAGTTGGATACAGCAATATTTACATTTGTATATCTTGCTTTATTAGGAACATAATCCAGGTCACAATCAGGATCTGGTACTTCATAATTAATTGTAGGAGGTATTATATTTTCTTGCAGTGTAAGCAGTGTAGAACTGAATTCCAGTGCTCCAGCAGCTCCCAGTGTATGACCAATCATTGATTTATTTGAACTTATAGACAATTTATGGGCGTAATCACCAAAAACATGTTTTATTGCATGTGTTTCTATACGATCATTATAGGGTGTGGATGTTCCATGGGCATTTATGTAATCCACATCTTCCGGTTTAATATTTGCATCTTTAAGGGCAAGTTTTATAGCCTTCTGGGCTCCTGAACCTTCAGGATCAGGGGCAGTCATATGATAACCGTCTCCATTCATACCGAAGCCTATTATCTCCCCATAGATCGTTGCATTTCTGGCTTTTGCTCCTTCCAGAGTTTCTAATATTAAAATACCTGCTCCTTCTGCTATGATAAAACCATCTCTTTCTTTATCAAAAGGCCTGCAGGCTTTTTTAGGATCCTCACTTCTGGTAAGGGCTTTCATATTACCAAAACCTGAAACACTCATAGGAGTTATAGCTGCATCAGATCCTCCGGCAATCATTATATCAGCCAGACCTCTTTTAATAATACTATAGCTCTCTCCAATACAGTGTGCTCCTGTAGCACAGGCTGTAACTATAGTATAATTTGGCCCTCTGGCTTTATATATGATAGATATAAAACCTGATGCCATATTGGCTATCAACATAGGAATGAAGAAAGGACTTACCTTATCAGGCCCTTTTTTTATCATAATGTTATATTGTTGCTCCAGAGTTGTTAAGCCACCAATACCACTTCCAACTAAAACCCCGACACGATCACTTATTTCATCTGTTATAGTAAGACTGGCATCTTCCAGTGCCAGTCTTGTAGCTGCTACAGCAAACTGGGTAAATCTATCCATTCGTTTTGCTTCTTTTCTATCCATAAAATCAGAGGGATTAAAATTTTTGACCTCACCTGCCACTTTACTTGGAAAAGGTGTAGGATCAAATAATGTAATACGGTCAATATTAGATTTACCTTCTATTAGACTTTTCCAGTATACTTCTTTACCTATACCATTACAACATATCGGCCCGATGCCTGTAACAACTACTCTTCTATTGTTGTCCAAATATAGTCACCTCTTTTGAAAGTTTATAAGTATAATTAAATTCTTTATTCAGTTTCAACCTCCTTCTTTTTTTGCAAAAATGTTTTATAGTGGTATATCAAAACTTCCAAAGCCTATTAAGTCCATTTTAACAGGTGGATTATTTTGTTTAATTTCCACATCACCTTTTATTTTATTTTCTTTGATACTATGTTCTTTTTCTTTTTCTTTCTCTTTCTTTTCTTTTTCTTTCTCTTTTTCTTTCATTACCCTGACCTCCTTTTTATTTCAGATAAAAATTATTTTTTTTAATTATAGCTTCCAGCAGAGGAGAAGCTTTTTCATACTGTCCTATAAGTGGATGGGCCATTAAAGCCATTAAGGCAGTTTTACAGGATGATTTTACAGCTGCTTCTACTGTAAGAGTCTCATAAGATTTAACACTCTCTATGAGGCCTTTTATTTCCAGAGGTAATATTTTTCCCTTAGATACCTTATAATTATTTTTATATAATCTTACAGGGGTCTCTATAACTGCCTGAGAAGGTAAGTCGGTAAAAATATTGGAATTTGGTATATTTATTGTATATTCTTCTCCTTTATTATTTATTATTGAAGAAATAATACTGAAAGCAGCTCTTGAATAACAAGCCCCTCCTCTTTTTTCTAATTCCCGCGGTTTTTTTGAAAGGAGAGGATTTGAATAAAGTTCCAGAAGTTCTTTTTCTATTTCCATGACCTCTTCTGCTCTGGTTTTACTGGCTTTTAACTGTTCTTTCAGGATTTTATCATGGTGATAATAATATTTTAGATATGGCGATGGAAGAAATCCCGTGCTTTTTATAATCTCTTGATGGACAGGGAATTCCGGTAGATTTGCCAGTTTTATTTTTATTTCAGTAAAATTTTTTATCTTTCCTTTTCCTCTTATTCTTATATCAGTAATCCAGGAAAGATGATTAAGACCGATATAATTCAGTTTAATAAATTCTTCCTGAATGTCCATTGCTTCGGAGATTTTCTTTTTTATGAAAACCGGTATATTGCAGAGTCCTATTACTTTCATTGAGGAATATTTGCTTATAGCCTCAGTAATTATGCCGGAAGGATTTGTGAAATTTATTAACCATGCACGGGGACAGTATTTTTCAGCTTCCTTGCATATATCAAGTATTACAGGTATAGTCCTGAGAGCACAGGAAAAACCTCCTGCCCCTGTAGTTTCCTGGCCAATACAGCCGAATTCCAGAGGAATCGTTTCATCTCTATATCTTGCAGAAAGCCCTTCCACTCTTATCTGGAGTATTACAAACATTGAATTTTTCAGGGCTTCCTCCAGGGATGTTCCTGTATTTATTTTTATGGGAATTCCTCTGGATTTTACCATTCTTTGTACAAGGCCTGTTATTATAGATAATTTTTCTCTGTCTGTATCCATAAGATATATTTCTTCTGTAGGTACATCTCTATAATTCTGAATAAAACAATCTACCAGTTCAGGTGTGTAGGTACTTCCACCGCCTATTACAGCTATTTTAATCTCTTCTGACATGTTTTTCTAATTCCTCGATTCTTACGCTAAGCTTATGAATTAATTTAAACTGTTCAAGCATTTCAGAGATAAGGGTATTTTCAGCCATTGCTATCATAAGGTGGTCTTCTCCATGTACCATAAGAAGTGCCGGAGAAGATGTGATTTTTTCTGTATCTTCCAGTATTTCTCTATGTATTTTATGTGCTCTATCAAGTTCTTCTCTGGATTTCTCCAGTGCTTCCTGGCCAGAGTAAAATTACCTTCCCTTGCTTCTTTAATGGCTTTATAACTTTCTGCTCTGGAATTTCCACTGTGAAGTATTATTTGAAATATTGTTTGTTCTTCTGACAATTCCATGTTTATACCTCCGAAGAATTTTCTTTTTCAATTGTTTTTCTTTCTATAGACTTAAAAAATGGATAATAAATTAAACCACTTATAATTATATTAATAATTACCAGCATAAGGGCACGCCAGTCAAAGCCCGTGGAAGCAAGTGCCCCTATTGGAGCGGGTAATGTCCATGGAACCATAATATAAGGTGATTGAACCAGTCCTGTTTTTACTGCTATAAAAGCTATAATTCCCGAAACTATTGGTGCAATTACAAATGGTATGGCAATAACAGGATTCATAACTACAGGGAGGCCAAATATAATTGGTTCATTTATATTAAATATAGATGGTAATATGGATATTCTTCCGAGCTTTTTTAAATAAGCTGATCTGGAAAATACCATCATTATAATGAGTGAAAGAGTTGTTCCACTACCACCTATCCAGATAAACCACTGGTAAAAAGGTAGTGATGTAATATGAGGTAAGAGAGTTCCCGATGCATGGGCAGCAGCATTTTCTTCCAGGAATTGCATCCAAAAAGGGAAAGCCACAGCATTGATTACTGATGCACCATGAATTCCGGTAATCCATATTAAATGCAAAAGAAGATTTATGAGTATTATAGCTACAAATCCATCGCCGGTTTTAACGAGAGGACTCAGGATCCATCCTAAAAGAGTATGTATATCTACTGTCAATTGTAGAACCCATATTACAGTCAGAACTACAATACCCGGTACAAGTGATGTGAAAGCGTTTATTACTGCCGGTGGAACTCCTTCAGGCATAGAAAAGGATAGTTTTTTCGCGAGTAAAAATCGCGTTATTTCAACTGTAATAAAAGCACAGAGTATAGCAACAAAAAGCCCTTTGCCTCCCAGTTTATCTATTGGTATTACCCATTCAGCTTTTTCATTTGTTACAATGGCTTTTACCGGTAAAATTG
>Ga0116183_1003012_pt1 | contig 17509 bp, 17 predicted proteins | sample AD_UKC078_MetaG_FD_89753 | JGI IMG/M metagenome (GOLD analysis project Ga0116183, IMG submission 89753) | Active sludge microbial communities of municipal wastewater-treating anaerobic digesters from USA - AD_UKC078_MetaG | ecosystem: Engineered > Bioreactor > Anaerobic > Digestate | place: USA... | reverse complement strand
GCCATTGACGACTTTGGTAAGGGTTACTCATCATTACACCGCTTACAACTTGTCCCATTTAACCGAATTAAAATTGATAAAAGCGTCGTTGATAATATTACAATCGAACCGAAGAAAGTTGTTACTGCTAAAACAATTATTAATTTAGCGAAATCATTAAACGCTAATATTACAACTGAAGGTGTTGAAACCAAAGAACAGGCAGCGTTTATGAAAGATTTAGGCACTGATGAAATTCAAGGCTACTACTACTCACGCCCACTTCCGCCTAAAGATCTTGAAGACTTTTTAAAACAAAAATAATCACTTACTTTTAATTTTATATATAATGCACTAATTAATTATTGCTTATTAATTATTAAGTTGCTCTTTATCTTTTTTTCTTCTTTTAATATTAATAATGATTACGGCACTAGAAATTGTATAAAGCACGCATGATAAAAGCATTGATAGTGAAGTAATTGTTATTGTTAAAGTTGACACTACATCTGTTATTCTATACCAAATAACATGTAATGACATCATTACATAGATAAGAAATGTCGCTACTTTGCCATGCCACTCAGCGCTATGAACTTCACCAGTATATCTAAACACTACAAAGCGAAGAGCGAATTGAAGTATTTCCTTTAATAACATTATGCTAATTGGAATCCACATCAGCGGGAATCTAGTCACTAAACAAAATAGAACCGCTAATTGGGTTAATTTATCGGCAACAGGGTCGATGAATTTCCCAAAATCAGTCACCATATTTAATTTACGGGCAACTAGACCATCAATAATATCAGTGACTAGTGAAATGATAAGTACAACAAGCGTCCAGCCATAAAGTTCTTTACCAACATAGAGAAAGACGATAAGCGGAATAAGTAGTAAGCGGAAAAAGGATAAGATATTAGGAATGGTAAAAACTTGATCAGTTGTTAATTTACTCCTAATACTAACTTTGTGCATAGTTTTCTCCTATTTCCTTTATATTTACACTCATTAAAATAATTAAAATTGGTGCAGCCAAAGGGACTTGAACCCCCACATCTTGCGATACAAGCGTCTGAAACTTGCGCGTCTACCAATTCCGCCATGACTGCCTGCACTTTATTTTAACACTGCAAAAAATTTATTCTTCAATAATGATAATAGGTTCACTAACTTTTATTTTACCGTCGTTAACAACGATATCAGTGTTCGTCAGCACATTAGTGTAACTTCCGTCTTTTAACTCTGTTTTAACTTCTTTTTCTTTAAGCCCTAAATTAAAGAAACCGTGTGCCGCTCCAACTCTTGACTCAAGCGTTGAAACAATTACATCATCTGCACCGTCGCCAATAATATTAAAGGAAGAAATCTCGGCAAAAACTGGGTGTTTCTTCATTTCAACAAGTAAAATCATAAAGTCATAATAGTCTTGGTCTTTAACATTTAAATCAATTTTATCAATGTCAAATAGTGTCGGGCGATGAGTAGCCTTAACTTCTTGACCACCATAAATAAACCCTACACCATTTTGGAAAAATGACCAAGCAGTGACATTACGCAAAATTTGATCTGTTTTACATAAAGAAGCAATCCGCACGGTATCATGATTTTCAATCGTTCTAATTTTTAAATAACCTTTTGGATAGTTTTGCTCTTGATAACGAACGCCATCAAGATAAGGTTTAAGTGGTGCCTTACCTTCTAAATAGGCTTTTAAGTCATTATAGACATCATAGTCATAAAGAATATCAAAAGCACTATACATTTCTTTATCGTGATGCGCAATATGACCTGCTGCCGTTAAATTTGTAATAAAATGCGGTTCCACTGATTCACTAAGCCAAATAAGTTCAGGATAGTCTTCATCTAGTTCCTGCCGTGCATATTCCCAAAATGCAAGGGGAACGAGTGGCGCCACATCAGCGCGATAACCATCTACTCCTAAACTAGCCCAGTATTTGAGCATTTCTACCATATAATCCCATAAGTCACGATTATTATAGTCTAAGTCAATAATATCACTCCAGTCGCCAACTTTGTTGCCAAGTTTGCCGTTATTATAGTAATAAAATTCAGGATGCTCCGCTAATAACTCGGCATCAGGACTAGTGTGATGAAGCACGATATCAATCATTACTTTAAAACCGTATGAATGCGCTAAAGTAATGAAAGTTTGAAAGTCTTCAAGTGTACCGTGTTCCGGATTAATTAAATAGTAATCACGAATCGCATAAGGACTTCCTAGCTCACCTTTACGAGCAATTTCACCAATAGGGTGAATTGGCAGCAAGTATAAAATGTCGACACCAAGCTCCTTTATTCTTGGTAGGTCCTTAATTAAAGCGACAAATGTTCCTTCTGCGGTGTGATTACGCACATAAATTTGATAAATTGTTTGGTTGCGTAAATATGTTTTTCTTTTCATACTTTCATTTTAGCAAATAAACAGCTTTAAGTAATAAAAAACTCGATATCTAGAGGGGGATCTAAATATCGAGATTTTTACAATAATGGTGGAGCCGACGAGGATCGAACTCGCTACCTCCTCCATGCCATGGAGGCGCTCTCCCAGGTGAGCTACGGCCCCTAATTGCTTGCTTATAATAATACTATTTGCATAAGTTGTCAATCAATTTCACTATTAAGGACATTTATATAAATAGCAAGAACGCCAAACCGGTCAATATCGTCCTTTTATAATACTCTTCCATATCACTAGGCGCAACTTCTTCACCATCGAGATAACCTAATTCTTTGGGAGTATAAGCTGCGTAAAGTTCAGTGAAATTTAGATAGCGAGTTAATTCCAATATTTCTACTTTTAAAATTTCTTTCGTCTCTGTATTAGTAAAATAAATAAAGTCGCCTACGCGAAGCTTTTGGCGCTTTTCATCATAAAGGCGCATTTCTATAACTTTTTGTTTATTTTTAATGCGCATAAATGGAATTGGTTTTAAAGTAAATTCATGTCTTTTCATAAAAAGGCTGGCGCACTGGGGAGGATTCAAACCTCCGACCTACCGCTTAGGAGGCGATTGCTCTATCCACTGAGCTACCAGCGCGCATACTTAATCATAACAAATTTAATTAAAAAGTAGTATGATATATCCATGCATAAAGACAAGATTATTAATGCTTTTAAGATATATCTTAATAAAGACGAAGTAAATCTCGAATATCAAGAACGATTCCTCGGTGGGATGAGTAATTATACATATCACGTAAAAGTGAATGGAAAAGATTATGTTATCCGTATTGCTAATAAGGAAGGGAAGGTGTTTGTTGATTACGCAACTGAGAAACTTCATCTTTTTTTACTAGAGCCATTTAATATTACAAGTAAAACACTATTTTACGACACAGACACCGGGATTAAAATCTCTGAATATATTCCTGGCGATAACTTAACCGCTACATTATCAGCAGAAGATTATGCTGGTGTAGCGCGTGCCCTTCATAAACTGCATGACTTAAATATTGAAGGTGTTGATTACGGTCAAATTGATCGTCTTGCGCGTTATGAGTCACTTGTAGAAAAACACTTAACACCAGAATATTTTGAACTTAAAGCATTTTGGATGAATGAAAACTCTACGACTTATAAAGATGCTGACATCGTTTTTACGCACGGGGATGCCCAACGCACAAACATTGTTAAAAACGGTGATAGTTATACACTAGTGGATTTTGAATTTGCCGGAATGAACGATCGCTATTTTGATATTGCTAGTTTTGGTAATATTAATTTTAGTGATAGTCTTAATCTTCTTGATTACTATTTAGGAAGAAAAGCCTTACCACATGAAGTGCGCCGTGTTAAATTTCATCGTCTTTTCCAAGTATTACAGTGGCACGTTGTAGCGCTACAAAAACATTTAAATGGACAAAGTGAGAAATTACTAATTGATTTTAAAAAATATAGTGATAATTACCTCGCATTTGCCGCTTACTTAGCAACTAAAATAAAAGCACTACCGATTAAGTAGTGCTCTTTTTTTCATAAATAATTAGTAATTATTCTAAATCGCTAAAATCTTCAAGCGCCATCCGTTGACGACGACGAGCGCGTTTTTCTTCTTCTAATTCCGCGCGGTTACCATAGATTGCTAAAGTAATTGCACTTAATGCGCCCGCTAGGACAACAAGTAATGAACCAAAGACGAGAAAATCCATTTTCATTTTTTCCGCGAATGTTTCTTCGGCAACACGCAGTGCGTTTTCTAGATTAGCAAGATTCATTCCAATTAAATGTAATACGACTAGAGTTAAACCACCAAGGGCAATCACGCCATAAATAATGTAAAGCGCTAATTCTCCACCATCAATCTTTCTTTTTGCCATAACTTCCTCCTAATTATAACTTACAACCGCAACTGAATAACCATCAACTCCCACATGGGTTGTGAAGACGGGACATATTTTTTTACTAAAGTTAATTCGAATATGTGGCCATCGTTCTTTGATTATATCATGGATTGCTTTAAATATATTGTCTTCTTTATCATAAGTAAATAATCCAACATAAACATTTTTAAAATTTTGCACAAAGTCATCAATTTTTCCTAAGATTACATCCATCGTTTTGCGCCGACTTCTGTTTTGCGCAATGACTTTTAATTCACCATCTTTAAACTCCACGAGCGGTTTGATTTTAAGTGCTGTGCCGATAATGTATTTTAACGGATTAAGCCTTCCACCACGGAAAAGATGACGCAAATTATCAATTTCAAATAACACGCGGTTTTGTGGAGCGCGAGCTTCAAGCGCCGCTAAAAGTTCATCAGCAGTAGGGTCTGTGTCTAAAAGTTCCACAAGTGAATGCATTAATAGATCCATCCCAATTGAAGCATTATTTGATTCGTGTATATATGTAGCAGCTTTGCGTTCTGGACTTAAACCTTCACGCGCCATTACTGCAATATTAAAAGTAGCGCTTAAACCGCTTGCTAATGGAAGCACGATTACTTCTTTATATCCTTCATCAAATTTAGCGTTAATCGCTTCTTCAAAATCTAAAATTGATGGTGAACCACTTTTTAAATTTTTTAAATTATGGAATTGTTTACGAAATTCCTCATCATCAATATCGAGTGCGCGATGATTGACACCATCAATCGCTACATTCATCGATACAAAAGTAATGTCATATTTTTTAACAATTTCTTCATCAATAATCGCTGTTGAATCAAAAATAAGTGCTGTTTTTCTCATATTTATGATAAATCCTCCGGATTCTTTCTTTCATTTTTCTTCATTTCTTCTTGGTGGGCTTTCGCTACTGGTAAAAAGATTGTGCGCCAATTAGTTTCAGCATCTTGTAATGTTTTAAGCGCAAATTCGTTTAATTCAGTAAATAATTCAGGGAAGTTTTTACCTTCAGGAAGTTGCCGCTGACCACCCATATGTTCAATAAATGCATTTGTTAAATCGGTCATTTTCTTATAAGTTAAGTTAGTAACACGATTATGTTTATTCATAAAGGCAATAAGTTGCACCATTTTATTAATGTCTTCGTTAATAAACTTTGCAATAGGATTTGGTTCACCCTTATGTTGTTGCATTGCATCACTAAACTCTTTAAATAATTTAAAGATATCGTTAATAAGGGCAAAGTACGATAAACTTCTAAAGAAATATTCATCAGCGGCCACTAGTTCTTCAATTCGTAATTCTAATTGATCATTATCTTTAGCGTATTTAATGTATCCGCCTAAAACATCAAGCAGTGTTTGATAAATCCCAATCGCCATTTCGTAAACCCGGTGATGCATTTTATCATCAACCTCAATACCCTCTCCTACTACTCTAAAGACTCGTGACTCTGGTGAATACATTTCTTTTTTAAATTCATTAATGTTTTCCACGAGTTTGTCAGCTTTTTCTTTATTAATGGATACAAAGTGCGCAAAAGGGGAACCTTCTGCTGTTAAAAGTTCTAGACTACGTCCGCGGTGTTCATAAATTTCTTTACTAAAAGATTGTTCCTTGCGTGGCGCAACATAACTTACCGTATCACGAATAATCATATTAATTTGGTAAATACCCAAAATATATTGTGTAACTTGATTCATAAATACCTTCTTTCTAAATATATTTTTCTAAATGATGGAACCGTCGAATAATTGTTTTGGCATATTTTTTAACATTCTTATGTGAGTGTTTCATACAGAAAGAATGCTCATAAAATGCTTTAAACATTGAAATATCATTCCCCGAATCACCAACAACATTAATATTTTCTTCAGGAATATTTTTCTCCGCTGCATATTTTTTAATCCCGTTAGCCTTTGAAACTCCTACCGGCGTAATCTCGATAAATCCGCCTGTCCAACTTGCTTCAAATTGATGCGGATAATGTTCACGCAAGTATTGATTAGCGCGCGCAGCTCTTTTAACACCACTCCGCGACATTCCAAAAAAGATCATTAATTTGTAGACATGTTTTGATTCAATTTCAGCAATAAATTCTTCATTAGAAAAATGATAATCTTCGGCATAGCGACCTTGTAAAAAGTAATAAACATTGTAAAAGAATTGAATAAACTTGCCGATCGGTGGAGTCGAGATTAAAAGCGGATATTTTTGTGAGATTAGCATTGTACCAAGAATGGGAAAGAGCGCATTAAGATCATAGAGCATTTTTTCAATTGGAAAATCTAAAAAATGTTCATCACGAATTTGGCCATCAACAATAGTGTAGGCCCCATTCATCCCAATCACATCGACTTCTTGGCCAAGCACTTCGAAGACATTTTTCGTATAAGCCGGACTTCTTCCGGTGACTAATACGACTTTATTGCCTTCATCCATAAACTTCTTTAAGAACTTTTTATTCTTTCGTGAAATAAGCGAACGTGGTCGCTTTGGGTAGAAGAGTGTTCCATCTAAATCAGTTGGTAATAATTTGTAATTTTTCTTCATAGCGTAATAATTATACAATATATTTTTTATTTCTACTGAAATAAAGAAAAGGCTAGGATATCCTAGCCGATTTTTTTGATAAACTTCGTCGCTATTAACTATTTTACTTTATTTTCTGCTTGGATAATACCATATCCCCCATCATTACGGATATAAAGTAATGAGATTAAATTATCTTCAGCATCAAGATAAAGGAAGAATTTATGCGACAAGGCTTCCATGCGCATAATCGCATCTTCAAGTGACATTGGTTCTAAATAGATTGATTTAAGCCGTACGACTTTGTTTTCAGCTTCATTAACAGTTGCGTCTTCGATATTATCAAAGGCAATAGCTTGAGCAATTGCTTCCCCTAAACCAACGCGATTGCGTCGACTAAGCCTCGTTTTAAGTTTCCGCATTTGCCCTTCTAATGAATCAATTGCCTTATCAAAGGCGGCATAGAGATCTGCATCGCTTTCTTCTGCGCGGAAGATCATATGCTTAGTGAAGATTGTTACTTCAACCTTCGCTGTCGAGCGAATTTTCGACACTACTGCGCGACAGTCAATGTCATTGTCGATGACAAAGTATTTGTTCATGCGTGAAAGTTTCTTTTCTAACGCATTTCTTATTGCGTCGGTGACGACGATGTTTTTGCCAACAATTTGATATTTCATTTATCGTTTCCTTTCTATCAAGAGATGGCTTATGTATTCTTATTTTAACATGAGAATAGTAATTTATAAAGAGGAAGTTTTAATTTAGACTAAATATTTTTTAAAGTATGATTTTAATGCTTGTGCTTTATTAGTTTCTTCCCACGGAATATTAATGTCGGGACGACCAAAGTGACCAAGCGCCGCAAGGTCGCGATACTTAAACTTCGGCTTTCGTAAGCTAAATTCCTGAGTTATCATTCCTGGACGACAGTCAAAATACTTGGAAATTGCCGCTAAAATGACTTCATCCGCGACTTTACCAGTACCAAATGTATCAATAGCAACACTTAGTGGCTCCGCTACTCCGATTGCGTAACTTAGCTGAATTTCGACTTCGTCACACACATCGCTTTCCACTAAGTTTTTAGCAATATAACGCGCGTAATAGGCAGCACTGCGGTCAACTTTACTCGGGTCTTTACCGCTAAAAGCACCGCCACCATGCTTCGCGTATCCCCCGTAAGTGTCGACAATAATCTTGCGACCAGTTAAACCAGTATCACCAGCAGGACCACCAATGACAAAGCGTCCCGTTGGGTTAACTAAATATTTAAAGTCAGTATTTTTGCCAAAACTTTCCACTACTGGGATCATAATCTTTTGATGAATAAACTTTTTAAACTCTTCAAGATTAACGTCTTCATCATGTTGCACACTCATTAATACTGTATCTATTGCAGAGCTCCCATCTTCATAATAGCGCATCGTTACTTGCGATTTCATATCAGGTCTTGCACCGGGGAACTCACCGTATTTTCGCATCTTAGTCGCGACACGCATAAGTTTATGAGCAATAACAATTGCTAAAGGCATTAACCCTGCACTTTCTTTTGTAGCGTAACCAAACATAATCCCTTGGTCACCAGCGCCTTGTTCTTCCGGTTTAATTTGTGTTACCCCTTGCGCAATATCACTACTTTGTTGATTCATTTTAATCACAATCTCCGCCGCATCAGCGCTAAAGCCTAACTTAGGATTTGTGTAGCCAATATCTCTAATTACTTCACGAGCAATATTTTCATAATCTGGTTCTTCTTCTTTTGTTAGTGAGGTTTCACCACTGATTAAGACAAAATTAGTGGTAGCAAAAACTTCACACGCTACTCTTGCGTTAGGATTAATCGCTAACACTGCATCAAGAATTGCATCACTTATTTGGTCACAAACTTTATCGGGATGTCCCTCACTTACTGATTCACTAGTGAATAAACGATAATTAGCCATAATTTTATCCTCCGTTAATTAAAATTACTTTCGCAAGGAAAGTAATTTAACACTTTCCTTATCGTTACAAGATTTGCCTTTAGCGAGCACTTACTTATGTTCATAAGAGTTGCTACTACATCAATGCCACAATGTAGTTCTTGATAAGGTTAAAGTAAGTATAACAAAATATATAGTTGAAATAAAATAATACGAATGCTTATTGATTTAGATTTGCAAGATACTTAGTGATTGGTGCTAAATAACGTTCATTAGTCCAGTCCACTACCCTATTACCCGCAGCAAGCAAAGCTTTTTCCCATACTTCAAGTTTGTCTTTTTCTTTTTTAGCGAGCATTTTAAATAATAATTTACATAAGGTGCGATCAATGAATGTCATCTTATCCATGTTCCACGCTCCGCGCAAATAGAAACACGGTATATGTTTAAGGTCATCTTTTAAATTATGGTCTTTAAGTGTTTGAAAAGCTTTTTCATCAAACGGAGAAGCACCAACACAAAAAATTAATACTTTTTTATCGCTTAATAATTTAGCGTGTTTACGCAGAAATTTAACACCTTTAATTCCTGAAGCATATATACCGCTACCAAGAATAATTACATCATAATCTTTGATATGGCTCTTTTTAGCTTTTTTAACTGGGACAACATCAAAGTTAGTACTCTTGCTTAGCCAATCGACATATTTTTTGGTCGCTCCGTATTTAGAAAAGTAGAGAATTATTCCTTTCATCTTAATCAGCATCCTTTACATTATCCGCCATTGAACCTGCTTTTTTCCACAAGCGATCAGCTTTTTTCTTCCACGCGAAATATTTTTCTGGTGAAGTAGGATAGTTTTTATAATGTTTTGTTAATTTGTTGCCCGTGCTACTAGCGCCCATTAAACTACGAAGTGCCGCAAACGAGAACTTTCCTTTTAAGACACCCTTAATTAAGTTACCCGCTACACTTCCTTTTACTTCTTCATCATCACTCTTAAAGATAATGCCGTTTGCGTATAAGTAATCATTATCTTCTTTACTCATATTAACGGCCCCGACAAGAAGCGCGCGTTGACCAGCAAAGAGTGCACCTTCTCCCGTTTGATACATAACATTAATTGGCCATAATGCTTCTTTTGTTGGATATTTATCATCTTTTAAGGCGTTGGCGACTACATCTGCGGCTGGCGTCGATTGCACCCAAGCAGCGGTAATGCCTTCACCGTTAAAAGGTTGCGTTAAGCATGCTGCATCCCCTAAGACAAGAAAACCGTCACTAACAAAACTATAGGGCGGACGCCGATATGGGGTTGCGCCCCACTCTTCATATTGCAAATCATATGCGGGTAGCTTAATACTATCTTCAAACTTCTTCATACATTTCCGCGCATAATCAACGGATATATTCGCGCCAACCCCGACAATTGCTCCGTCTTTATTTTGTTGTGGGGCGATCCAGCTTTTGTAATAAGGCCAACTTAAAGACATATCAATCTTAATGTTCGGATCTTTTAGTTTTACATATTTTAAGAACACATAGAACTTGTCGCGTGGACCAATTGGAAATGTTTCCATGTATGGATCTTTTACTACTCTTCTTACGACACTAGGGATTCCTGAAGCATCAACAACAAGCCGAGCGTTATAACTTTTTTCATCCTTTGTTTCTATCCCGCTTATTCGTCCTTTAGCGTCATAAATTAAATCTTTAAACTCTGTAGCAAACTTAAATTCAACATTCTCTTTGATTGCCTTATTGCGTAGTTTTTTAATAAATAAAGGCAAATGCATGACGCTTACTTCTAAGAAATTTTTCTTTTCATAATTATCAAGCGCTGAACGCGAATAAATATAAGAAAACTTTGAGACAAACTCTTCATCACCTGCTTTTGACTCCGGTAAATTAAAGCGGGCAAAAGAGTCGGTGGTAAAGTGGAAAATGTCTAAGCGTTTCGCTAAATCTTTTTCTTTATCTTTGTCGATTACAAGTACTTTTAGCCCGCGTTTCCCTAGTAAATAAGCAAAATAAGTGCCAGCGGTACCTGCCCCGACAATAATTACATCATAATTATTCATATGTATCCCTCCATTTTTATTGTGACATATTTATTACTAAAAGTAATTAGTGTTTACGATAATTTTAAAATTTATAAACAAAAAAACATCTCGTGAAGTAGATGTTTAATGTTTTAATAATAATTAGATTAATCTAGGCAAGTTTTACAATTTCGCCATAAACTTCGCCACAGATACCCGCTGCGTTAGCTTCGTCAGTGTCAATGTGCATAGCAAGCGCAAAGTCTTCACGAACCCGCACGACAACGTCTTCAAACACAAGACTACGATCACATGTTTTAACACGAACGCCGACGACTTCACCATTTTTAACATTGAACTCTTTTGCGTCCGCTGGTGTCATATGGATATGACGTTTTGCCACGATTAAACCTTGTTCTAAAGTAACTTCACCTGCTGGGCCAACAAGCTTAACACCTGGGGTGCCTTTAATGTCACCACTTTCACGCACTGGGACATCTAGTCCTAAAGTAAAAGCATCAGTTAGTGAAACTTCAACTTGCGTATCTTTACGCGTTGGTCCTAACACAGTAACGCGTTCAATATTACGTTTCGCACCAACGATTGTTAAACGTGTTGTCGTGGAAAATTGCCCGGGTTGACTAAGCGGTCCTCTAACTTCTAAAGTAGCGTCTTCACCACATAATATTTTTAAGTCTTTTTCACTTAAATGAATGTGACGTGCAGATGTTTCAATAAGTATTTTTTTCATGTAACTTTCTCCTTTATATAGCACATAAATTATAACAATAATCATCTTATTTTGCTATTGACTCACTATTAATAGTGAAATTGAAGGCGGATTTAGTTAAAAATGATAATATATTATTTACCGAGAAAGGAAATTCTTAGTTATGTTAAAGAAGTTTTTATCAAATAAACAAAACCAAGCTGAAATATTACGCTTCATTATTGTTGGTGTAATTTGTACTTTAGTGGATTTTGGTGTTAGTTCACTGATTCAATTTGTTATTTACCCCGTCGCTGAAGCACTGAAGATTGGACCCTTTACAATTACACCAAATATATTTCTCGCAGCGCTTTTTGGTTTTATCTTTGGGGTAATCACTAACTACATTCTTTCCGTTATTGTTGTTTTTAAAAATGTCGAAAATAAGAAAACATCCCGTTCAGCGAAAGGTTTTATTATTTTTGTGCTGTTATCCACTGGTGGTTTTTTAATAAATTATGCCATTAAAGAATTAGGTAACTTAATTATTCCGATGGACACTAATTATATTTGGTTTGTATTCATCTTTGGTGTTGCGACATTCGTTGTCTTAATTTATAACTATGTGACGCGTAAACTTATTTTATTTAAACCTAAAAAAGAAGAAATGATAAAAAGTGATGAAAACACCACTACTTCTAGTCAAGAAAAAGAGTAAATAACAATCTTTTGTATTATTGTGATTGAAACATTTATAAAAGTTGTTATAATTTAATTCGACGCAGCCATGGCGGAACTGGTAGACGCGTACGTTTGAGGGGCGTATGGTAATCCCGTGTGAGTTCAAGTCTCACTGGCTGCACCAGTTATCAAAAATTAGTCCTACTACGTAGGGCTTTTTTTATATTTCATCATAGTCATTTTAAAAGTTATGAGATACAATAAAACATATACAGTGGTTAGTAACATTAACACTAATATTAATGCCCCTCATTAATAACCGCGACACGGAAAGGGGTTTTAGCTATGACTAACACTAACATTAAACTTATCACCGAAAAAACAAAACACGAATTATTTATTTTAAAAATTGATGTCATACTTGTAAGACACGGTTTAAAAAGAACGCAAATAGTTTACGACCGAGCAGGTCAAGTAGCGGTGAGCTTCGTGCCGCCTAAAAGAAAATAGTATTCCACGCAATAAGTAATATTTTAATATATGGTAAACTTTACTTAAGTAAGAGGATGCAAATGAATACTTTTAAAACTAAATGGAAAGAAGGTATTACGAAAATTGACTCATTTTTTAATATGCTTTTTGATTATTTTATGAAGTTCTTCCGCAAATATTACTTATGGATTGCTTTTGCCTTTATTTTAGCTATTTCCTTTTTCGTCCGTTATGCATTTTTTGATTATTTAAGTGGCGATATGCATAACTTTCTCTTACAGTGGTTTAATCACTTAAAGGCTAATGGGGGGTTAAAGGCAATGGGTGATTACCCGTGGACTAACACAATTGGTGTTAGAGCAGGGGACTATCCTGTATCTTACATAACACTGCTCGCCCTTCTTTCGTATTTACCATTTGAAGGGATTGTTTCAATTAAATTACTTAGTGTCTTTTTTGATTATGTACTCGCTATTGGAGCGGTACTTATAATTCGTGAATTTAATAAAAACTCTTATTTCTCGCTATTAGCGTTTGCCATTTTAGTATTTTTCCCCACGAGCATTCTTAATTCCGCTGTGTGGGGTCAATGTGATCAACTCTATGTTGCGCTTATCGTCTGGACAGTATTATTCCTTATTAAAAAGAAACACTTTTTAGCAATGATTTTTTTAGGACTAGCGTTAGCGACAAAACTACAAACAACATTCTTTTTGCCGGTGTTAATCTTTATGTGGCTCGCTAAAAAGTTTAAACTCCGTTATCTTTTAGTAATGTTCCTCGTTATTTTTCTTACCTTTATCCCTAGCTATATTGCCGGCGCTCCTTTTAGTATGCCTTTTAATATGTATCGTTCACAAATTGGGTTATATACGAACGCAAATTATGGAGCAGGATCATTATATGCTTTCTTTGAATTTCCAAAACTTTACGCCGGAATAAAGCGTGTTGGTGTTTATGTTGCTTTTATCGCAATTGGCGTTACACTTTTAGTGCTCTTCCACTATAAAGTACCAGCAACGCCTAAAAATATAATATATGTCACTGCACTATTTTCATTAGTGTCACCCTTTTTCTTACCACATATGCATGAACGCTATTTCTATATGGCGGACGCTTTTTTAATTATTTATGTTTTAGTATTTAAACGTAAGTACATTTATGCGGCACTGATGTCTTTTTCAAGCGTCTTAACTTATACACACTTTTTAACTGGTCAATACATCTTCAAGTTTTTAGATAAAGACTGTGTAAGACTTTCTGCGCTAATAAATTTAGGATTAATTATTGCTTTAATAATTGACGCTAAAAGTGTATTAGAAAAAGAACCGGCAGAAGAATTACTTGAACTTGAAACAGAACAAAGTGAAGTTTAGGCTTTTTCTTGTTCTTCTTTTTTCTTTTTATTTAAAACACTGATTACGATAGTGCCCGCTGCACTTAATATACCAACAGGAATACCAAGTTGATAAGTTAATTCAACATATTTTATAGTGATTTTATGGGCACCGGCTTTAGGGATAGTAAAGCCTGTAAAAATATTAAAACGCGTTGTTGTCTCAACTTTTTTACCGTCAATAAACACGCGTAAGTTTTGATTATAAGGCAAAGTTAATAGCATATATTGATTATCTTTTTTCGTCACTACACTAGCGCTGTACTTAGATGTTTTTTCTTGCTTAATATCAACTTCAGCAATAGCCTTAATCGCATTAATGTATTCATTTAAAACACTTAAGTCTTCGTAATATATCGCTTCCTGTAATTTAATACTTTCTTGTGGTTTAGTAATTGCCACACTTAATCGTGTACTAGCGGTGTTACGCCTAATACCGTTAATTTGATAACCGTGATAAGAAAAATATGTCGTGTATATATTGCGATCATATAACGCTAAGTCATTACTCTTTGGTCCGTGAATATAGTAATAATAGTTTGTGTTTTTATCAAGTGTAATATCATAATCAATCGTGCCGGAACTAACTACTTTATAGTAATAATCTCTTGGGAGCGGAGTAACATTACTTAGCGTCTTTGTATAAGTTGCTTTTTTAAAGATGTCTTTAGGTTTACCTAGTTCATCTTTCACAGTGCGTGTAATTGTTTTAAATAAATGATTTTGATATTCAAACATGTCAAACCAATAAACACTGCTACCACCATCAACATATACACCATCTCCAACATAACTAATATTCGTATCTTCAATCGGCATTAAAAATGGTAAGGCGTAAGTGTTAAGATATGTATTTATATCATCATTAAGTCCGTCATCCACAAGCGGTAATTCACGCACAAAGTCAAAGTTACGATTCACTCCATTATCAAGTAGATACTTTACACCTAAATAGCTATTAATCGCTAAAGTTGAACCGTTCGCATAATTTAAATTAAAGCCGTTATAATGAAATCCAATCTTTCGCATATAATCCATTACTTGCTTTTTTTCGCTTGAAGAATAGTGTGAAATACCGTTGTAATTAAAATACATTGAGTCATTATTAGCATTATTATATGTACCGCTGCGGATGAATGATTTCTCTAAACGATAGAGTGAATTATCGCTTTTTTTAAGGAAATCAATTGCTCTGCCAATGCGTTCATCATTACGATATGCCGTCATTGATTCGTGGTATACTGTATCACTAAACACTGACAAAATGCGGTTAGAATTGCCAAATACATTAATCGCGCTCACGATTATAAGCAGGAAAGAAACACTCGCCGTAACATATTTTTGTACTCTTTTAGAATTGTCTTCTTCCCCTTTTTGCTTAAAGATAAATTCATTGAGCACGAAGAAAATAACTAAGACGCAAAAGGTTATACTAAAATATAAAATACTTTTTTTATCATACGCAAATTCATTTTTGGTAAGCGAAATAATTAAGAATAAATAAACGATTACCGGAGCAATAAAAGCATACCATTTTGTCGCTTTATACTCTCTAAAGTTAAGGGAAGCAAAGTAAATAACAATAAAACTAAAAATAAACCCGTAGCGGCACGGAAACCAGTTCGGGGCTGGACCACCGTGGAAGAGATGATCAACACCTTTATTAAATAACGCTACTACATAAATTAACACTAGAGTTAAAGCTGCAATTCTTTGTTTACGACTAAATGCACGATTAGCAAAGAACATAATCATTAAAAATAGTGGTAATGCACCAGCGTAAATTACACTTGTGGGTTCCATAATATCTTTCATTCCAATATGATTCCCGTATAGGAAACCGCGTTCAATATCAACAAGCGCATAAAATTCTTTAATTCTTTTTGATAAGTTAGTAAAACTCATTGAGCCTTTTGTCCCTAAAATATTTACAAGCGCTGAACCCCAAAAGGCAAACGAAATTAAACCTGCTAGTAGTGAACTTAAAGTAAAGGTTAAAAGTAATTTTTTCCGAAAATACATTCGTGAATTTAGACTTATAAAATTGTAAAGGAAAAAGAAAACAGAAAACATTGCCACCATAATCCCGATATACCACGAAGTAGCAATGACATAGGCTAACGCAAAAATGTATAAAAGCGCACTCTTCTCTTGTGTAAGTAGATGAATACCTAAAGCAACAAGCGGTAAAGCTAATACTCCATCAAGCCACATAATGTTTGAATAATAGACAAAGTTATACGCCATTAGTGCATACGCAATACTAAAGATTAAGTTAACAAAACCGTTTTTATTAATAGCCGCTAAGCTTATATAAGCAGTTAAACCACTTAGTGCTATTTTAATAATGACAAGCCACATTAAGGCTTTTGGTAATTCAACATTTGCAACAAACTTTAGCACTAAATTAAAGGGGGATGCTAAGTAGTAAGTGAAAATTGAAAGAAAATCACCACCAGTTACTTTCCCTAATGTATATAAAATAGTATTGTCGCCATCTAATATCGTTTTATAATAACGGAAAAAGGCAATATACTGTCCGCGCAAATCAACCATCGCTAAAGAATGCCCGTCGGCACTAAAAGGGTAATATCCATGTTTTGAAAATAAAATAATAGCAAGGATAAACGGAATAAAAAAAGCTAAGACAAAAGGTAAAGCAGTAAATGTTATACGACTGATATCTTCTTTTTTAATACACTTAATTTTGTTTATCAGTGATTTCACTTTGGATTACTTCTTCTTTCTTAAAGTTTACAAGCAGCGTAATCATTAACACAACACAAATTAAAAAGGCAATATTATAGAGTGTCCCATATCCGTAGAATATACTAATCGCAATAGCGCCTAGTATAATCATAATGAGCAACATTATAAAATTAATGACCCGTACTTTTTTACTTTTAAAGTAGAAAAATGATGTAGCAATAAAAATAAGAAGCGGGATGAAATAAGGTAAGATAAACGGCCACAATGGTGAAGCGAACATATTAAAGCCGCTGACATAATTAATGACGAGCCCGCGTTCAGGTAAACGTTTTCGTAATGTTGCAAGCGGTAAAAAGAAACTTAAAACCATTAATATATTAATAGTATCGAGTTTAATAATTACTTTCTTCTTAAATTTCATGTTTCACCTCTTTGTTTAATTATAGTATGAAAATAATAAATTGTTACATGAAAAAGATAAAGTGACAAAATAGAAAATAAAGTTTTAAAAATAGATATTTTCAATTTAGCGGATATTAAAGTGACAAAGAAAGGTATTGTAAAGTAAAAAATATTGTTATAATGAGGGTGGAAGAAGCAAAAAGAGTTAAAAACTTTGCGCGGTGAAAAGAACCGCCTCAAAGTTTGCAAAACTTATATTGACAAGTTATAAGGG
>Ga0116183_1003010_pt1 | contig 17525 bp, 12 predicted proteins | sample AD_UKC078_MetaG_FD_89753 | JGI IMG/M metagenome (GOLD analysis project Ga0116183, IMG submission 89753) | Active sludge microbial communities of municipal wastewater-treating anaerobic digesters from USA - AD_UKC078_MetaG | ecosystem: Engineered > Bioreactor > Anaerobic > Digestate | place: USA... | reverse complement strand
TTGTCAATACAAAACATGCTGACCATGCCAGGCGGGCAGGCCTGGGGCGGCAATCGGTCGAATAGTGCCGCAAATGCTCTTTGTAAACTGTGGTTGACGGTACCATTTACTGTTTCAGTTTTCCGATCAAACGCAGCAGCCCATCCAGGATGGTGACCGGATGGGGAGGACAGCCGGGGATGTAGAGATCGACCGGCAGGAATTTATCCGCGCCGCCATGTACCTCGGGCTGGCCGATGAAGGGGCCGCCGTCAATGGCGCAGGCGCCTGCGGCAATCACAATCTTGGGGGCCGGCATGGCCTCCCAGGTCTTCAGCAGGGCGATGCGCATGTTTTCGGTGACCGGGCCGGTGATGTAGAGGCCGTCGGCATGGCGCGGCGAGGCCACAAACTGGATGCCGAAACGCCCAAGATCAAAGACGATCGTTGAGAGCACGTTGGTGTCTGCCTCGCAGGCGTTACAGCCGCCGGCGCTGACCTGGCGCAGTTTCAGTGAGCGCCCCAGCAGTGCGAGTAGTTCCCTGCCCATGGCATGGGCCGGTCGCCGCTCTTCTCCGGCCCGAACAACCAGGTCTTCGCGCTCAGAGGCGGCCAGCTTTTCGTCGCGGCTGAAGTGCAGGGCTCCGCCGGGGCAGGCCCGCTCGCATTCCGGACAGAACAGGCATTTGCCCATGTCCAGTGCCAGCCCGTTCAGCCGGCTGATTGCCCCGGTCGGGCAAACAGCTGTGCAGGCCGAGCAGCCCTCAGGACAGCGGGACGGATCGATCAGCGGATATCCGCGCATCAGCTCCGGTAGTACGGCCGGTTCAGCGGGGTACTTTACCGTGCGGTGTTTTTGCCGTATGCGGCTGCTCAGGGCGCTTAGCATGTTTTGCCGGGGTGCCTTTCTTTTCGCCGGACTGCTGGCCTGTGCTGGTTGCGGCCCCAATCAGTGTCAGGAACAGTTGGGTCCTGTATCCAGCGTGTGCAGCAGAATCTAGCATATCTGCCCATTGCTGCGCAACAGCGGCGAGACGGCTGCTGACAGCCCGGCCAGGGGGGGAGGCGATGGTGTCATACAGTTCGATCAGTGCCAGCCAGTTGATCAGTGCTTCAAATCGTTCCTTGTTGAACCAGACCATCCCTCCGCTCTCATGCACTTGCAGGAAGCTTTGCCCTTCCGGCAGCTCGAAGGCGCTTGCGATCAGGCTGATAGCTGTCCTGACGCTTTCGTCAGCGTGGCGGATCAGGGCCAGTAGCGGCTGCAGCAGGCCGGCGTTGGTTGTGTCCTTGTCGGTGGCGGTTTGTTTGATTCCGGCCAGGTGTGTCTGCAGGGTGTGATCCAGCCCGTATTGTTCTGGTGCGATGCCGGATCTGTCACGGAAAAGCAGGCATGTTGCCAGTATGGCGCAGCCGCCGGCAGATGCGATGATGGCGGCCAGTTGGGAGGCAAGATTTGCGGCAACAGCAGAGCGTCGTTTGGCGGCCAGTATGTCCGCCAAAAGGCAGAGACGGTCTGGTATGGCCTGGCTGGCGGTTTCGGGCTCCAGTCCGGCTGCGGCTCTGAGGATGCTGTCGAACCGGCGGGCAGCCGCGGTAAATGCAGCACTGATCGGCGGTTTGACAGATTGGGCGGCTGCAATGGTTGGCACCGCTTCCAGCAGCGCCTTGAAAGCGGCGTTCATTGTCGGGTAGCGGCGCTGCAGCAGCTCCACGTCCAAAGACGCCACACCTCTTCCGCTCAGGGCGGTGCAGAGCGTGCTCCAACTGGACTGACCGTCATCAGTGATCTCCCTGAAATCCAGGAAGACATGGCACTCATATTCGCCCAGTTCGGCATACAGCCCCTTTTCGTGCAATTCTGCCGCGCTGCGCAGGTATTCCAGTCCAGTGAAGATATCGCGGAAGGCATAGAACACATCCGGTTCATGCCTGAGTCCCAGGGCGTCGCCCAGGGTGGTCTGCCTGAGTTCCTGCCGGTCACCGTCCACCTTGACGGCAAAGGAGACGGAGCCCCTGATCCAGCCGGCGGTGGAGGCGAAGCGGTTGTGATACAGCACCAGTGCCCGGTGCGGGCCGACCCGGTTTGAGTAGGCAAACACGTTTTCATCAACTGACGGGCCGGCATGGAAATCGTACAGGGCGAAACCTTCCGCGCCGGAGAACAGCCAGCGCCGGCGCAGCAGTGGGAAAATCCACATCTCGTGGGCTCGAACCAGCCCCTGATCAACGCCTTCGTCCCAGTAGGCGCGTTTGTACTCCATACCGTACTTTTCTTTTAGGCCCTCGATCTGGCCATGGCCGAACATGGGCAAGCCGGGCATGGTGCAGAGCATGGTGCAGGCGCCGAAGTATTTGCCCTGGCTGCCGAACTGCTCCACAGCGGTCTTTTCATCCGGGTTGTTCATAAAGTTTACAAAACGTTTGAGCACCTCCGGGTTGAACTCCAGCACATTCCGGATGGTCTGGCGGTACTTGGCGTTGTCCTCCATCTTCAGCATGTTCATGAAGGCGCTGTTGTAAACCCGGTGCATGCCCAGCGTCCGGACAAAATAGCCCTCCATCAGCCAGAAGGCCTCGGCCAGCAGCAGGGTGTCGGGCACCTCGGCGGCCACCCGGTCCACAACCTCGCGCCAGAACTCAACCGGGAACAGGGCGTCGAATTCATCACGGTTCATGCCGTGCTCGGCACGGGAAGGTATGCCGCCACCCAATCCGCGGGCCGGGAACCAGAGACGCTGGTAGTGTTTTTTGGCCAGTGTCATGGCGGCGTCGAAGCGGATGATCGGAAAGTTGCGCGCGACGTGCAGTATGGTTTGAATAACCGCCTCGCGCACCTCGGGCAGCAGGTAGTTGAGCTGGGCGGTGTCGTTCCAGGGGATAGAGGTGCCGTCGTTGCCGTGATAGATATAGCGTGTCCGGCCGCTTGCCCGTTCGATGTAGCGGAAGACTACGGCGGCTTCGGTCCGGGTCCAGTAGCCGTCTTCAACCTGGATTACGGCGCTGTCGGCGTGGGAGAGATCCTCGCCGTTGAACTGATAGTTGGGGAACGGCGGGTAGTCGGTCTGGACAAACCAGTCCGGATGCTGGATAACCCAGCGGGAATAGATGCCGGTGTGGTTGGGCACCATGTCGCTGGCCAGGCGGATGCCGCGCCGGAAGGCCCTTTCACGCAGGCTGGCCAGCGCCTCCCATCCCCCCAGATCGGCGGCAATTTCGTAGTCGTACAGTGAATAGGCCGATGCGATGGCATCGGGGTTGCCGCAGAGCTGCTTGATGCGCTGTGATGCTGGTGAACGTTCCCACAGGCCGATCAGCCACAGGGCGGTGAAGCCGGACGAGGCCAGCCGGTCCAGTTCTGCATCCGGCACCTGATCCAGGCGCGTGACCGGATGTCCGTACTGTTTGGAGAGCTGTTCCAGCCAGACGTAGACCATCTTGGCCATCAGCACCACGTTGGGCATCCAGTCCTGATCCCGGGAAAAGCGCTCGTATTCCGGGTAATCGTAGCCGCCGAAAACAGAACTGCCGTAGCCGTGCCCGTTTTCGGCGCCTCGGCCGAATTCCATCACCGGCGGCGGACCCGGTTCGCCGCCCCCGCCCCATTCCCGTTCCTCTTCCAGCAGGATGTCAAAGGCGATGGCCATCTCTGTCAGCAGGTCGGGGGGGAGTATGTCGCCCCACTGCTCACGGATGAATCCCAGCTGACCGGAAAGCGATCCGGGTGAGGCATTGATCGGCGCCAGCAGTGCCTCCAGCAGGGTCATGTCCAGGCTGTCCAGCTTCGGGCCGTTTGCCAATGTGGAGCCGATAGCTTCGGCAAAGTTTGCGTAAGCAGGTACGGTCGCTAGCAAGGGACGGTCATCCAGTATCTCACGGAAGCTGTCCAGGGCAGGGTTTCTGGCGGCGAGCCTCAACAGCAGCAGTTCCCTGATGGCGCGCCGTGCCTGGCCTTGATGGTCGTCGCCAATTACCAGCCATTCGCGGGCGTGGCATGAACGTGCAAGCACCTCGTGGGGTGGAAAGCGCTCAACCAGGCCATTCAGGCATAAATGGGTGTTCTGCTGGCCTGTGCTGGCCGTGGCAACCTGCAGGGCGCCCATGAGGAGGTCTGATCCGGGCTGGGGCAGCTCGTCGATCAGGTAACGGTAAACCTTGAGCAGTGTGGCGTACAGGTTGAGCTGGCCGGCATGTACAGGTGCCGTGTCAACAGCCCGGTTACGGTTGAGTTTGAGTGCCAGCTGCCTGAAAAAGATGATCTCCGGTATGCCGCGCTCACTGACCATGCGGGAGATTTTTCCCAGTTCGAGTTCGCGCCAGCAGGGGGATGATATCTGAATGTTATGGGGGAAATAGGGTTGTGTGCCACGCCTGGATATCATGTCTGTTCACCTTTGCGGGTCTGCGGAATGGGCATGCCGGCAGTTCAGGGACCGCCGGCATGCAGGTGAAGCGAACTTCGCGTGTATTATATCAGGATATGGTGGATTTGCCAGTAGCCGGTCCGTATTTGCGTGAACGGACCGGTGTTGATGATGGCTTGTTGATACGGCATTACGTTGTTTCGGAAAGCCTTTTCAATAGATACAGGCTATTTGCTGCTCTTCTTGGCGGTCTTGGCCTTTGCTTTGGCCGCTTTGGCGCCTTTTTTCGCTTTTTTGGCGCCCTTTTTGGCCTTGACGCCTTTTTTGGACTTTTTGTTACGGGTGCCTTTCAGCTTGTGATTGATCTTTCTTGGTGCCGGGTCGAAGCTGTCGCGGATGTTGTTCAGCAGTATGCTGGTCTCTTCCAGCGTGGGGTCGGCTTTTCGGGAGGCTTCCAGTGCTTCCTTGGCTTCGGCGATGCGGCCGGTTTTCATGTAGATGCGTCCCAGGGAGGTCAATGAGCGGGCGTGGTCCGCCTTGAGCGCAGTGGCCTTCTTGTAGCTGGCGATGGCGCTTTCGTAGTCCTTCCTGAATTCGTAAATCAGGCCGAGTTTGTAGTGGTTGGTGGGATCATCGGGATACATCTCGGCGGTGCCCTTGAGCAGTTCGGTCACTTCATCATACTGTTTGTTTTTGACATACAGCGAAACCAGTGAGGCCCTGGTTTCGGCATCATCCTTCTGCTGGGCCAGGGCGCGCTTCAAATGCTCAACCGCCTTGTCGTTCATGCCTTTGGCCTTATAGAGCGGCGCGATCTCACGATTGGCATCGATGTTGTCCGGTGCGGATTTAAGCACGGCATTATAGGCCTCGATGGCCAGGTTGATCTCCCTGTTTTTGGCCAGGATGCGGGCCAGTTTCATCTGGATGTCCGGGCTGTCCGGTTTGAGGCGCAGGAATTCGCCATACTGCAGCACGGCCTGCTGGTAGCTGCCGCGGGCATGGTAGATGTCGGCCAGGCGCAGACAGGCCTCATCGCTTTGGGGGTTGGCTTTCAGGGCCTGTTTGTAGGCGACAACAGCCTCATCAAGCCTGCCCCGTTTTTCATAGAGTTTGCCCAGGTTCAGGTAGACATTGCTGTTGGCGGTGTTGCGGTGGGCGGCCTCCTTGTAGGCGGCGATCGCTTCTTCATCCTTGCCGGCGGCCCGGTATGTGTCGCCCATCTTCTCGTAGGCGGCCAGGGCACTGTCCGGGGACTGCCGGGTCGCCTGTTTGAGCGGGGCGATTTCCTTGTCCAGGTCACCCTTGAAGGTGGGCAATGCGGGAGTGACAGGTTTTTCAGCCGGTTTGGGGGTAGGCGCGGCGCCCCCTTTGCCCCCCAGCAGATATTCGTATTCAGCCTGCTTCGTGTCGCCCATCTGTTCGTAGACCGACGCCATCATCAGGTGCACCTTGCGGTTGCCCGGGTTGGCCTGTTCCGCCTTTTTCAGCTCGGCCAGGGCTTTCTCCGGCTGGTTGTTTTTAGCGTATATGGCCGCAATGCCCATCATGGCCCGATCATGGTTTCCATCCGTTTCAAGTGCCCTTTTGTAGCCAGCCAGGGCCTTCTCCTGCTGGCCGGTGGCGGCGTGCACATCCGCCAGGGCGGTGAAGATGCCGGCATCGGCACTGGAAGCGCTGGCTGCCTGATTGAGGTGATGTTCAGCCAGTCCGTAAACTTTCAGTTCTGTAAAGACCATGCCCAGTGCCTTGCTGTAACGGGGATCCGGTTTGGGGGTTGCAACTGCACGGGTCAGCTCCACAGCGGCCAGATCGTATTTCCCCTTCTGCGCATATAGTATGCCCAGGTTCCCGCTGGCCTGGGGGAAGGGGGATTTCTGCTGAAGGGCCTTGCGATAGCTGTTGATGGCGCCATCCGTGTTGCCAGCATGGGCGTGCTGCAGTGCCGAGACATAGTGGGCGGCGGCCCCTTCGGCACAGAGTGTCTGGATCCTTGTTTCGGCCTGGCGCAGCTGGCTGTCATCAGTGTCTGGCGACAATTTCTCCGCAATTTCAATCGCCTGATTACAGGAGTCTCCGCCAAAGTTCCAGCTGAAACCGCAGAGCAGAAATGCTGCACAGGCCAGTGATGTGCAGGATGTGAATAAACGCATGGTTTTGATTCCTTTTCAGGCCTTGCCGGGTAGACTGATGGTAAATACGGTGTTTCTGTGGGATGTCAGTGTGTGATCCCGTCAAGGCTTTGGGCTGGATTTGTTTCCGGGTGGCGGCAATGGACGATTTGTATCCATTACAGCAGTCCCCAGGCTGGGGGATTATACATGCCGCGGAATAATAATTCAAATATTTAGAACAGTTTCCGTCCGGAAAGGGTGTTTTTCCCCCTTGGCGGCGTCAATCTTCGGCTTTGCTAGTGCGGCGTACCTGTGTACGCCCCCGTGCTAAGAACTTGATTATTTACGAAAACATGCAATAATGCCAAAACGTTCAGCCCAGAGGGCTGGTCTGTCAGACAAAACAAGCGGCGGGAGCGGGGAATGAACCAGGAACTTGAACAACTGATCATGAATGCCAGTGATCTGCCGACCATTCCGGTCGTTGCTACCAAGGTGCTGCAGATGATCGAGGATGAGACCACCTCGGCGGAAGACCTGTCCAAGGTTGTCTCGTCAGACCCGGCTGTGGCGGCCAGGGTGCTGAAGATTTCCAACTCTTCATTTTACGGTTGTCAGCGCCAGGTGCAGACATTGCCGCACGCCATCATGATGCTGGGGTATAATACCCTGCGCAGCGTTGTGATTGCCGCTGCGGTCAAGCAGGTTTATCAGCCATACGGATTGACGGAGAAGATGCTGTGGGAGCACTCCTTCGGTGCCGGGCTGGCAGCCAGGATCATCGCGTCATCCACGCGCCTGGCCAATAGCGAGGAGGCGTTTTTGGGCGGCTTGTTCCATGACATCGGCAAGATCATCATGAACTTCATGGACCAGAAGCAGTTTCAGGCCGTCATGCAGAAGTGCTACAACGATGAAGTCACTTTTCAGCAGGCCGAACAGCTCTTTTATTCATATACCCATGCCGAGGTAGGTGGCATGGTTATCAAAAAGTGGAACTTCCCGCCGATGATGATGAAGGCCGTGCTGGAGCATCACACCTATAGTTTCGGACCGGATGAGGACCCCTATCTGGTGCGGCTGACTGCCGTGGTTGGCCTTTCCAACCTTTTCTGCCACAAGCTGGGTCTGGGGGTGCGTGAACCTGAAGATGGGCTGGTGCTGCATGAAACGGTGCCGGCACAGCTGCTCGGTCTGGATGAATGCGAAATCAATACCTGCTTTGAGGCCTTCCAGCAGACCTACAGTCAGGACAAGAGCTTTTTCTCCTGAAACTGCCTGCGGGTTTTGCAGTTCAACATTGCTTACTGCTCGCCGATGTATTCCAGGATTCCCTTGCGCCTTTTCCCCGTAGCCCGATCCCTGGCTTCGCCGGAAATATCCACGCTGTCCTCTTCATGACTACTTTCGCGACGCTTTCGTTTTTCACCCTTTGGTGAGCTGCCCCGTCCACTGTTTCGGTCCGTTTCCCTGATCCTGCTGATGCTGTCGACCGGGTCTGTCATCTGTGCCTCCCTGGGTGTTTTATTGTGGCAACCTGGCAGATAAATTTGATTTTTACAGCTTGAATTTATATACTACTTTTTCCAAAAAAGTGTAAAGGGTGCCTATGATACGCAGAATTCTCACCTGTCCGGACCCGCTGTTGAAAAAACGATCGGCTCCGGTGAACATCATCACCGATGGGACACGCGAGCTGGTCAGGGATATGGCAGAAACCATGTACGACGCACCGGGCGTGGGGCTTGCCGCCCCCCAGATCGGTGTGCTCCAGCGGATCATTATTATCGATGTCTCCGGCAGCGATCAGCCGCCTGATCTGATCGTGGCCATTAACCCCGAGATTGTCCATGCCTCCGGTGAAACTTACGAGGAAGAAGGTTGTCTCTCCGTGCCGGGCTTTTCCGCCAATGTGCGTCGCCATGCCTCTGTGGTCGTAAAGGCGCTTGATCTGGATGGCAACGAACAGGGCTGGCATGCCGATGGGTTGCTGGCTATTGCGTTTCAGCATGAGATCGATCATCTGGACGGCGTGCTGTATGTGGATCGCCTCTCCCCGCTGAAGCGGGACATGTACCTGCGCAAGCTGAAAAAGCAGGCCGAGGATGATGCCAAGGGGGAACGATGAGCGGCTGGCGGGTTATTTTCATGGGGACGCCGGAATTTGCCTGTCCCACGCTGCAGAAGCTGATCGATAGCGGTGAGCAGGTCATCAGCGTGATCACCCAGCCGGACCGTCCCAAGGGGCGCGGCCAGAAGCTGATGCCGCCCCCGGTCAAGGAACTGGCCTTGCGGCATGGCATTCAGGTCCATCAGCCTGTCAAGGTGCGGGAACCCGCCTTTGTGGAGCAGGTACGTTCGATGCAGCCGGACGTGATCGTGGTCGTTGCCTTTGGCCAGATCCTGCCCAAGGCCCTGCTGGAGATCCCTCCCCATGGCTGCATCAACGTGCATGCCTCTCTGCTGCCGCGCTATCGTGGCGCTGCGCCGCTCAACTGGTGTCTGGTCAATGGCGAGGCCGAGACCGGCGTGACCACCATGCTGATGGATGTGGGGCTGGACACCGGACCCATGCTGCTGAAACGTGTTACCCCGATCGATGGGGATGAGGATATCGTCTCCCTGCATGATCGCATGTCGGTCATGGGTGCAGAACTGCTGGCTGAAACTATGGCTGGCCTGAAAAACGGCACCGTCTGCCCCGAGCCGCAGGATGGCGCGCTTTCCTGCTATGCCCCCATGCTGAAAAAGGAGGACGGGCTGATCGACTGGGGCCGATCGGCTTTAGAGCTGCATAACCAGGTGCGCGGTCTGGCGGCCTGGCCGGTGGCCTTCACGGAGATGCACGGCCAGGTACTGAAGGTTTACCGGACCCGGATCGGCAACGGCAGCGGCCTGCCGGGTACTGTTCTGCGCGCTGCCAAAGGCGTACTTGAGGTGGCCTGCCAAGAGGGGAGTTTGTTCCTGGAGGAATTGCAACTGGCTGGCAAGAAGCGTCTGCCGGTGGCCAGCTTTCTGGCCGGATGCAGCTTAAGCGAAGGTCTGGTGCTGGGCGCCGGGCTACAGGAGATGCAGGACAGGTGAAAAACGGTGAGACCATAAACCGGCCAACGGCCAAACGTCTGTTCATCGCCCTGATGGGGCTGACCTGTGTTGCGTTGGTGGCGCTGATCTTCCTGGCCTGGTGGATACCCAACCGCGGCTTGGCCAGTATCAACCCTGAGCTGCCCAACATTGTCGGCACGTTCATGGCTGTGCTGTCCGGTCTGGCCATCTTGGGTACCGGGCTTTTGGTGCTGACCACCTGGCTGGGCAAGGATATCATGTTTACCCGGCTGATGCGGCTGGTAGTGATCCGGTTCCTGCTGCCGGTGATCGAACTGATGGGGCGTCTGCTGGGCATCGGCAAGGACCGGGTGCGCCAGTCATTCATCGCCATGAACAACAGCCTGGTGCTGGCCCAGCGCCACCAGCTCAAAGCAGATCGTATCCTGGTGTTGCTGCCCCACTGCATCCAGCTGTTTGATTGCGCCATCAAGGTGACCGGCGATATCAATAACTGTGTCAAGTGCGGCCGTTGCAGCGTCAAAGGACTGGTGGAGATTGGCCAGAAGTATGGCGTGCATATATCGGTAGCCACTGGCGGAACCCTGGCGCGCAAGGTGATCATGGAACTGCGCCCCAAGCTGGTGGTAGCTGTGGCCTGCGAGCGTGATCTCACCTCGGGCATCCAGGACTGCTACCCGCTGCCGGTGATCGGAGTGCTCAACGAGCGGCCCTTCGGCCCCTGCTTCAATACAACGGTGGACGTGAGCAAGATCGATGCCGTGCTGGCCGAAGTGGTGGTGCGCTAAACTGCCGGCAGATCATTTAAATTTTATTCAATCCGTACCCAGCACCGAGTCGTAACAATCCCTTATTCCTGCAGTAATCGATTCATAATCGCTTATCAGCGCCGCGCCGGGATGCTCCGGCCCGCTGTCGTATCCCATCCTGAGCGCCAGCTTGTCCAGATACCCCGTTGAACCGCCCAGGCCGCTGACAGAGCGGTCATGAATGATCCTCAGCCGGTTTTCCAGCTTCCTTAAAAATCTGTATCCCGTATGGAGACTTTTGGCGATTGCCTCCGGCAGCAGCCCCAGGGCGCGGATGGCCCGCAGGGCCTCAAATGTGCCGGTACAGCGCAGCTGCGGATGTTCGCGGCCATATAGCAGCTGCAGATACTGAACCGTGAACTCCACATCCACCATACCACCCCGCCCGGTTTTGATGTTATAGCTGCCTTCATATTCCCTGGCCAGCTCGTTTTCCATCCGCATGCGCAGTCGGTGTATCTCGCGGCGGTCCCGGTCGCTGATCGGGGCTGAATAAACCGCCTGCCTGATGATATCGGTCAGCCGGTCAGCCAGTTGTTGTTGCCCAAGCACAACCCTGGCCCTGGTCAGGGCCAGCCGCTCCCAGATCTGCGCCTCGTGGCGATGATACTCCCGGAAGGATTCCAGCGAAGTGACCAGCGGGCCGGCATTGCCGGACGGCCTCAGCCTTGTGTCGATCCTGTAGACGTAACCTTCACGGGTCTGCAGGGTCAGGATCGAGATGATCTTCTGGGCCAGCCGGGCAAAATACTCGTGGTTGCTGATGCATTTTTCCCCATCGGTCTGGCCCGGATGGTCGTAGACAAAGATGATGTCCAGATCGGAATGGTAATTCAGCGCGCCCGCTCCCATCTTGCCCATGGCGATCACGGCCAGACCGGCCTCCCGTACCCCTTCGGGCGCAGAATACATGGGGCGGCCGTAACGCCGCAGTTCATTCGCCGCCATCACCTGTGCCGCGGCAAGGCAGCACTCGCCCAGCAATGTCAGCTGCCCGGTGATCTCGTGCTGCGACAACACGCAGTTTATATCGTTCAGTCCGATACGCAGGAATTCCTCATTGCGGTAACGGCGCAATATCTCCAGCTGATCCTCGAAATTGCCGGCTTGCCCCAGCAGTCCCGCCAGTTCTTCTTCCATGATCGCTTTCGGTTTGAGCAAAGCTGAGGCATAGGCGTGGGTCGCCATGCTTTCCAGTAGTTCCGGGTGATTGATCAGGGTCTTGGAGAGAAACTCGGACATGCCGAACAGCGAGGCCAGCAGTTTGATGGTGTCACGGTTTTCGGCCAGCAGCGCGTAATAGGATGGCCTGAGTCCCAGGGCAGATATGAAACGCTCCATGTTTCGCAGCGCCATGTCCGGATCCGGTGAACCCTTCAGTTCCTGCAGCATCAGCGGCATGACCAGCTCAAGCGTCTGTCGGTTGCGTTCGCTCAGACTGGCTCGGGATGAGATGCGCTGCAGGGCCAACAGATTTTCACACGCCCGGTCCAGTTGTTCAAAGCCCAGTTCGGACAGCAGTTGTCGGACGCTGTTTGGATCCGCTTTTCTGTCCAGCAGAAAATGTGCCTCGCTGGCCAGGGGTTTGGGGGCTGCGGAGTCGCGGGTGTGAAACATCTGCTCGTAGATGGATGAGACATTGCTGCGATGCCTTTTCAGTTCAGCCCGAAAGGTTGCGGTGCCATTGTCGCGCACAAAACCGCAGCGCCTGGCCAGGGCGCGCAACTCTTCCTCACCGGTTGGCAGGCTGTGGGTCTGTCGTTCGTGCACGACCTGGAGGCGGTGTTCAGTTTGGCGCAGGAAACGGTATGCCTGGCTTAGCCGGTGGTGGTCGTCGCCCTTGATCAGTCGTGCTTCCAGTAGTTTGTCCAGTGCCTTGAGCGTGTTCCGCTCGCGCAGGGTGGGCTGTTTGCCGGCGTAGACCAGCTGCATGGCCTGGACAAAAAACTCAATTTCCCGGATGCCGCCACGACCGAGCTTGAGATTGTCACGGCTATCAAACGAACGGGCCAGGGATGCGTCGATTTTCAGTTTCATGCTTTTCATGTCTTCGATCAGGCTGTAGTCCAGGAAGCGCCGGTAGATGAAAGGTTCCAGTGCGTCCAGCAGCCTGTGCCCCAATTCCAGTGAGCCGGCGACCGGCCGTGCCTTGAGCATGGCGGCCCGTTCCCAGGGCTGGCCCCACGACTCATAGTAGATCTCCGCTGAGCGGAGCGAGTTGGCCATATCCCCGGCCATTCCTTCCGGCCGCAATCCCAGGTCGACCCGGAATACGAAGCCGTCTTCGGTGATCTGCGACAGCGCCTTGGTGATCAGCTCGGCCAGCTTATTGAAATAGGCATGCAGCGCTATGACCCGGCTACGGTTTCCCCGGTTGTCGATCACGCCTTCGGTTTCACCCTGGTCGGACTCATGAAAGTAGATGATGTCGATATCCGAGGAGAAATTCAGCTCGTTGCCCCCCAGCTTGCCCATGCCGATCACGGTCATGGCCGCCTCGACCGAAGCGCCCTGTTCGTTGGTCATGATCGGTCGGCCGTATTCGGATGTGAGTATCCGGCGGCAGATGTCGTGGGCAACTTGCAATGAGGCGGCTGCCAGGCAGGACAGCTCTTCGGTGACCTCTTCCAGTGTTGCCAGGCTGTTCAGATCCCGGGCGGCGATACGCAGGATCTCAAGGCGCTTGAACTGCCGCAGGCCACGAACGAGCTGCGGGAAGTCCGAGAGGGGGTCAATGCGGGCCTGCAGTTCTGACAGCATTTGATCCTGCGTGCGCCGGATGTCAATTTTATCTTCAAGAAACAGCTGGCTGACTGCGGCGGGTGTTTTATACAGCAGGTTGACCAGGAAGGGGGAACTGCCACAGATCATGATCATCTGTGCCAGACGCTTACGTCTGTCCGCAAGGGCCATGAGCTGCCCGTGCGGAACAATGCCGCTCAGGCGCTCAAAGGCGTTCAACGCCATGTCAGGCAGGGGGGTGCGCAGTGCGTTTACCAGCACGCGATGCAGTGTGTGTACAGGAAAATGCTGCTGAATCAGCAGCACATTCTCGGTTGAGCGGGCGCCATAGCGGTAACCGTGGGATTCAAGAAAACAGGCCAATGACCTGGCGCGCTCATGGCTGTCAGAGACAGCCATGAGGCGATCGAATTCCAGATAAAACCGCTCTATCCGCATGTCATTTGGCGGAGATTTTACGCAGGCCTGAACGGTAGTCGCCGTTGACAATGCCGTTCTCGGTGATGATGGCGCTGATCAGTCTGGCCGGTGTCACGTCAAAGGAGGGGTTGCGTACCCTGACGCCGTCCGGGGCTATCTGGATCCCCTTGATGTGGGTCACTTCGCTGGCAGGGCGTTCCTCGATTGGTATCTGGCTGCCGTCGCTCAATGTCAGGTCCAGGGTGGAGACCGGGGCGGCCACATAGAAGGGGATGTTGTTCTCTTTTGCCAGTACGGCCACCGAATAGGTGCCGATCTTGTTGGCCGTGTCGCCGTTGGCGGCGATGCGGTCAGCGCCGACCACGCAGCAGGTGATCTCTCCCCGGCTCATGAAGAAGCCGGCCATATTGTCCGAGATCAGGGTGGTGGGGATGCCGTCCCTGGTCAGCTCCCAGGCGGTAAGCCGTGCCCCCTGCAGCCAGGGGCGGGTCTCGTCGGCAAACACCTGAATCTTTTTGCCGGCCTCGTGGGCAGCCCGGATAACCCCCAGTGCTGTACCGTATCCCGCCGTGGCCAGTCCGCCGGCGTTGCAGTGGGTCAGGATCGTGGCACCTTCCGGAATCAGGGTGGCGCCCCATTTGCCCATGTTGCGGCAGATGGTCAGATCCTCCTCCTCGATGCGGATAGCCTCGGTCTTGAGCAATTCCCGCAGCTTTTCCAGGGGCTTGTCCCGGTTGTCCTCTGCCACCTGCTTCATGCGCCGGATGGCCCAGAACAGGTTTACAGCCGTGGGACGGGTGCGGGCCAGGGTGTCGCAGATGTTGTCCAGCTGGCCGAAGAAGGACGCGTGTGTGTCGGCGATGATGTCTCTGGCGCCCAATGCCACCCCCATGGCGGCGGCCACGCCGATGGCCGGGGCGCCGCGAATGATCATCCCTTTGATGGCTTCTGCAACGGCCTTGTAATCCGTATAGGTGTTGTAGACCTCTTCGCCGGGCAGGCGGGTCTGATCGATCATGATGACGCTGTTATCGCGCCATTCGATGGTGCGAAATGACATGGTGTTTGACTCCCCTTCTGATTATTAATTGCTCATGTTCAGTACCATAGATGGCCTGTACCGAAAAGCTCTTTTTACGTCTGGCTGAAAACAGGCTATTCATACACATGATCAGCCAGCTTGAGCAGTTTGGAACTGATGCGCAGTTTATGGCGCCTGGCGGCCGCAAGATTGATTTCGAATCTGACCCGCTCATTTCGGATGAATAAACCAATCACACCTCCGGATTCTGCAAAGCCCCTGGCCTCGCCGACGGTCAACAGCGCCAGTGACCTGGTCTGCGCCAGGGCTGCCTGCAAAAGCTGGTGATCCTTCTGCCCTGCAGCCAGCAGTTGGCAGGATTGGTAATTTGCGGATTCCCTGGCCTGGCTGATGGCAATAGTCTTGCCTCTGATCTGCTTGCCTTCCAGCTTTCTGAGTGCATCAGTCAGGGGGCTCTTGCCGTGGATACAGATTGTAATCAGTTTGGAACCGTTGCTGCCGCCATTTTCCGGCCAATCAATGAATCGGATCATGTTGAACAGCATGGCGGCCTTGATCTGGTGCTCTTCGATCGGAGCACATGGGGCTGTGGCCGGCCAGTGCAGCAGCAAGGCAACCAGCGCCGGCCCCAGGATAGTCCTGGCGGCGTATGTGATCGATGCGTAGCGCACAGTCGGCCTCAGAATTTGAACGTAATCTTGGCGTAGATACTGCGTGGGATCTCGGTTGCCGTGGTGTTGATGACCTCGGCCCGGTACTCCGGCTGCTGGTTCTGGAACAGGTTGCGGCCCACCAGTGACAGCTCCAGATTGCTGGAGGGCTTCCAGGCCAGCCGGGCATCCATGGTGACATGGGCCGGAAAGCTTCTGCTGTCCATGGAAATGATGCGGTCCATGGCACGCAGCCACAGGTCCAGTTCGACCTGTTTGCCGATATTGAAGCCTGAATGCAGCGATCCCTGGTGCCGCGGCGAACCTCCGGCCGCATTGGCCCGGTTGCTTTCGTCGGTGCTGCCATGATCCAGGTGCATGATGGCGCAGAGATAGCTGTATGTCGCCTGCAGTTTCCACCATTCAAGCGGGCGCCAGGTGGTGGACAGCTCAACGCCGTAGGTGTGGCCATGCATGTTGTTGGTCAGGATGTAGCTGGTTGTGCCGGCCGTAGGGATGCCATACTGGAGTACCCTCTGGTTGTCATATTGATTGTAGAACAGGGCCAGGTCTGCGGAGAGCTGCCTGGTCAGTTCGGTGCGGTAGCCGAGTTCATAGGCGATCACGCTTTCGGACTTGAATGCGGATGAACCATTGATCGACATGCCGTAGTCGCGGCGGAAATTGTAATGGATGTCCCGGTCGGTGCGAGAAGGGGTGCGCACGGCGCGGGAGACGGAGGCCCAGATGGTGTGCTGCTTGGAAGGGGTCCAGATCAGTCTGGCATTGGGTTGTACCTCGAATCCGGTGAAGTCGTTGTGTTCCAGCCGGGCACCAAGGATCAAGGCCAGTTTGTCTGGTACGAGCCTGATCTCGTCCTGAATAAAGCCGCTGAACAGGCTGGTGCCTTTATCGAGTGAGCCAAAGCTGATGTAGGGTGTTGGTCCCAGCTTGTCGTAGCTGTAGCGGTAACCCAGTCCCCAGATGACGTCCTGGTGCCGGCCCAAGGCAAACCGGTGCTGAAAATCCATGTCCAGGGTATCCCGCTTTTCATCCAGCACCAGTAGGCTGCGGTCGTAGCGGTCATAGTAGAGTTGCAGTGACAGGCTGTCTGTTTCCGATATGGTGTGCTGCCAGCGGCCCAGTATGTTGCCGCTGTAGGCCTTGGCCGTGTAGTTTTGGGACCACTGGTTGTTGGGAGGCAGGGCGGGCTGATAAAGGGTATAGTTTTCATCAAATGAGCCATTTGTGTATTCTGCCTGCAGGGTTAGCTTGTCGTTGTCCGATATGCGGCTGTCCAGCCGGAAACCCGTGGTTACGCTTCGCCACGCGTCATGAGCCGTGCCTGCACCAGCAGGCCGGTTGCGGTCATAGCCGGCGTATTTGGCAAAGATGCGCAGGTCGGTGCTGCTGCCCAGGCCGGTGCCGTAGCGAACCGTGCCGAAGCCCGTCGGTGAAGAGCCACCACCGCCACTGATCATGCCCCCTATGGTGTGTGCGGCGTCCCTGGTGATGATGTTGATGACGCCATTGACCGCATTGGCCCCCCACATGGCGGCCCCCGGCCCCCTGATGACCTCGATCCGCTCGATATCTTCCAGCGGTGTGTCCAGCGATTCCCAGTAAACACCGGAGAACAGCGGCGTGTAAACGCTGCGGCCATCCTTCAGCACCAGCAGCTTGTTGGCGAAACGCCCGTTGAAACCGCGTATGGATACGGCCCACTTGTTGGCGTCGATCTGGGCCACATGCACCCCCGGCACCATCCTGAGCAGGTCTGGGATGGTTGTGGCGCCAGAGCGCCTGATATCATCCCTGGAGATCACGAAGGCAGCGGCGGCGACATTTGCAAGAGACTGCTGCTTGCGGGCCACACTGGTGACCTGGATGTTCATCAGATCCTCGATGGAGAGGCTGGTCAGCCTTTCCATCTCACGGGCCGCCGATGGCGGCGGAGCAGAAATTATACATAAAAGCGGCAGCAAACTGCAGAGTGTGCGTAAAGCGAACCGTTGAGTGCGTATTGTTTTCATATCAGCGCCTTGACCTGACAGAATGTGTTGGGAACCCTTGGCGTGCTGTTCTGGTGATAACTTTGAAACTGTACCAGAAAGTGTGTATTTTGCATCCGGCGCGGCAAGTTGCAAGCTGGTGTCCGGGGGCGGTGTGGCGGGTGGCAAAGCCGCTTGCTTCATGGCATGACAAACTGATATAACACTGCCATGCAAAACGCGACCAAAGCGATAGACCTGCGGGAGATCTTCCTGACCTTTGCCAAAATCGGCCTGACCGGTTTTGGCGGCGGCATGGCGATTGTGGCTCTGGTGGAGCGGGTCTGC
>Ga0116183_1003003_pt1 | contig 17544 bp, 14 predicted proteins | sample AD_UKC078_MetaG_FD_89753 | JGI IMG/M metagenome (GOLD analysis project Ga0116183, IMG submission 89753) | Active sludge microbial communities of municipal wastewater-treating anaerobic digesters from USA - AD_UKC078_MetaG | ecosystem: Engineered > Bioreactor > Anaerobic > Digestate | place: USA... | reverse complement strand
CGCCACGAACCACTTTTCCTGCTTTTCTGTTTTGCTGAATAGCTTTGGTCATTGCAACAAGATTAAAGCCAGGATGATGGTAAAAATACTCGTCTTCAAAATAAACAATACATTTTTTAAACTTATCTGGAATGCTATCTTTAGCAGGAAATCGCCATTGACCGTCACGAGCAATTTTAGCCGCTAATAATTCGCCTTCGCTACTTTCGATTACAGTTGAATAGGGTTCTTCAAAAAGTATTTTTGGCAATGAAAAATAGTAAACCGACAACAAAACAATAAGTATGATGCTTTTTTTTAGATTGTTTTTGAAGAAACTAGTTATCCTAACAAGTTTTTGAAACCTATTAGGCATTGACTTTAAATAATTATTTAATGTGTGTTCGATATAAAATGGGTTAAAAAACTTATAAGAAAAACAAAAGTTAACATGTTTAAATCATTGAAAAACATATACTTAACTAAAAATAAGCTTATTCTTTCGCAATATAAAATTACACATATTTTTTGTTCTATTGATTATTTTTGTAATGATTTTGTTCAAAGCGAGGAAAATCAATTAATTTCTAACGGTAAAAAACGTATTAAAAAGTCCAATTTATCACTATCAGAAATAATTACTTTGCAAGTACTTTTCTTATTTCTGGTTACAAAAGATTTTGCTCATTATTTAAGTGTCCGTTTTATTGATTATACACCACTTCGTATTTATAAAAGTAGAAGGATTTACCAATGCAAGACATTCATTGAAATTGTTCAAAGAGGTCTTTGTTTCTCAGGTTTGTTCTTTGTTTTCAATTTATATCTTAATAATGATTGTAGCAGAATTATTAACTTTATGCATACTCTAGCAAACATTCAGGACACAAATCCTTTATAAATTAAAAAGATTATCAACAAACTTTTCGGCAAATTAATTATGGATAAAGGTTATTACTCAAAAGAACTTTATTTATCACTTTTTTCAATAAACTTATCTCGGACTCCTAGTCCTTAAGCAATTTGGTGTTTAATTAAAAAAGTTTAGAAAAGAAAAAGGTATTTCTCAAGCGCAATTGGCTTTTGATATAGGAATTGAAAGAGGAATGATACATACAAATATTGCAAATGTAAAATTTACACCTAAAGTTTTAGATGTTTCTGTGGCTAAATTGTTTGAAGTTGATAAAAGAGAGTAGTTTTATTTACTTTAAAACCGCTTTTATCATCGGGTCTTCTTTCAATAAAATTTGAAACGATTGTTCATCACTAAAGAGCTGACGGACAAACTCGGCAACGATATTTTTTTTAACAATATCTTTATTAGAGCTTAAATCAACTTCAAAACCTGATTTGGAAAGGTATTTTTCAAATTTGATAACCAATGTTGTATCTTCATTAACAGAAGCTATAAATTGAGTATAAGTCATCAATTTGTATTTTTTTCTACTGATGTCTAATTGTTCAAAAACAAAATGACCAACAACTCCAGTATTTAGAAGATAAGCAACACCTTCTTCTCCTTTTTTAACTTCCAAAGGCACAAAAATATCGGGAACAATTCCGCCGCCGCCATAAACAATTCTTCCTTTTTTGGTTTTAAACTTTAAGGAATCGGCAATTTTGATTTTGTCTTTTGCATACAGTTCGCCGCTTTCAAAACGAGTGTCAAATTCGTGACTGTATTTTTCGCCTTCTCCTTTAGTATAAGCTTTCTGAATAGAGCGACCGCTTGGTGTATAATAGCGCGCAGTGGTTAATCTAACGGCAGAACCGTCTTCAAAATCCATTTCTCGTTGCACCAATCCTTTTCCAAAAGAACGGCGACCAACAATGATTCCGCGGTCATTATCTTGAATAGCTCCGGCAAGAATTTCACTGGCAGAAGCTGAGTTTTCATCGATTAAAATAAATACTTTTCCGTTTTCAAAAATACCTTTTTCGGTAGCAAATGTCTTGTTGACAGTGCCTTTTTTATTTTTGGTAAAAACGATTAATTCGTTGTCTTTTAGCAAATCATCTGCAATATCAACGGCTCGTTCTAAGTAGCCACCGCCGTTGTTTCTTAAATCGATGATTAATGTCGAAATACCTTTGTTTTTCAAACCAGTCAATCCTTTGTGGAATTCGTCATAAGTAGTTTCGGCAAAACGACTGATTTTGATATATCCAGTAGTTGGGTTGATAAGAGTAGCAATGTCCACACTTTTTATGGGAATTGTTCTGCGAATTACGTTGAATTTTAATTTTTCATTGGTGCTTTTTCTAAAAATAGTCAACAAAACGTCAGAACCATCATCGCCTTTTAATTTATTGTATAAGGTATCGGAAGGAAGATTTCTGCCAAAAAGTTTGGTTCTATCTGCAAATAAAATTCTATCACCAGCTTTTATACCAGCTATTTCGGCAGGACCATTTGGCAATGGACTAACTACCGCAACGGTATCGTTGTGCATGTAAAAATTAACGCCAATCCCCACAAAATCACCTTTCATAATTTCTGCTTCACTAGTTTGGATGCTCGGCGGAATATAAATAGAATGTGGATCGAGCTTTTCTAAAATGCTGTTAACGGTTAAATCTACTATCGAATCGGTGTTTACTTCATCCACATAATCATTGTCAATAAAGTTTATCAAACGGTTTAGTTTGACTTGACTGGCGTTTTTGGAAGAAAGTTTTTGAGTAGGAAAATTGAGCATACCACCGATCATTATCCCAAATCCGATGCAGGAAAAAAGTAAAATTGGTAAATATTTTTCTTTCGATTTCATTTTGCTAAACTTCTAAGCTTTCAATTTGTTCTACGATAACGCCTGCTTTTCTTAAAAATTCTAAACCCGAATCATCGCGATAGCCATTTTGAAAAACAACTCTTTTAATTCCTGATTGATGGATGAGTTTGCTACATTCTTTACATGGCGAAAGAGTAATATATAAGGTAGCATCTTCACTCGATTGTGAACTTTGTGCTAATTTTGAAATAGCATTGGCTTCGGCGTGAAGCACATACCATTTGGTTAACCCTTCATCATCTTCGCAGCAATTTTCAAAACCACTTGGTGTTCCGTTATAACCGTCAGAAATAATCATTCTATTTTTTACGATGATGGCACCTACTTGTTTGCGTTTGCAATAGGATAATTTGCTCCATTCGGAAGCGATTCTTAGATAGGCAACGTCGTATTTGTGCTGTTTTTTTTCTTTCATGTGTTGAAAATAATACAGATAGTGATGATTATAGGACAAAGATACCGAAAGGATTGGCTCTTAAAAAAGTTTTAAGTTAATTTAAGGAAATTTTAGTTGCTCAAAATTTTATTGTGTACAATCATTGGAACAACAACACCAAGAATAAAAGCCGAAACGATTAAAATCCAATCGCGTTTAGAGAATTTTAAAAGTGTTTGAACGACATAGGCTAAAAGTAATGCCAAAATAATTACTATGATTTGGGCGGCTTCGATACCCAAAGCAAATTCTAAAAGCGGTGCTAATTTGTCGCTAGGTTTTCCAGAAACAAAAGTATTAAAGTAACTTGAAAACCCTAAACCATGAATGATTCCGAAAAAAGCTGTAACTAATGCTATAAAAGTAATCGTGTTTTTTTTGAATGATTTTCCAGCAGCAACTATATTATAAACTGCGACAATCAATATCGTTATCGGAATTAAAAAAGCAACCCATTCCGATTTAACCGTTATTATATTGAAAACAGAAAGGAATAATGCTAAAGTATGACCAAGTGTAAAAGTGGTGACTAAAATCAGTAATCGTTTCCAGTCTTTAAACTCATAGGAAGCCACAAGTGCTAGTAAAAATAACACATGATCGTAGGCTGAAAACGATAAAATATGTTTCAAGCCATGGTTGAAATATATCCAAAAATCAGACATAAGTAGATAACAAGTAGTTTAGGTAAGGTAAACTTACGATTTATTTTAAAAAGTATTAAAAAATGTAGTTAAAATTATTGGAAACAATTGTATTTCGTTTCCATCAAATAGTAAATTGGATTATATTTGCAGAAATAAAACCATAATTATTATGTCATTTTCAGATTTATTTGATAGCGAATTTAAAAATAGAAATAAAGGTCATTTTTCTGCCATTGTTAGAGTTGCCATTGCCGATGGAGATTTGAGCAAAGAAGAAAAAGAGTTTTTGGATAAATTAGCTATTCGTTTAGAAATTTCTCCAGCAGAATATGAGGAAATTTTAGAGAATCCTTTAAAATACCCTATCAATCCGCCTTATTTACATTCACAACGTTTGGAGCGTTTGTATGATTTAACTAGAATGGTCTATGCTGATCATATACTTGGTCCAAGACAAAAAGAAATTTTGACTAAGTTTGCATTGGCACTAGGCTTTACACCAGGAAATGTTCCTTATATTGTTGATAAAGCGTTGTCATTACTAGTAATGAATGTAGATTTGGATACTTTTGTTTACGAAATGACAAATATGAATAAATAACAAAAAAATTCCCGAGAACATCGGGAATTTTTTTTACTTATATTTTGCCATAAATTCTTCTGCCTTTTCTACCATATTATAACTTCCACAAAAAAACGGAACGCGTTGGTGTAATTCTTTAGGTTCGATTTCCATAATTCTTCCAAAACCATCCGATGCTTTTCCGCCAGCTTGTTCGGCAATAAATGCCATTGGGTTACATTCATATAATAGGCGTAATTTTCCATTTGGTGCTTTGGAACTTGTTGGATAGATATAAATTCCGCCTTTTATCATATTCCTGTGAATATCCGAGACCAAACTTCCGATATATCTTGACGTATAAGGTCTGTCGTCTTCTTCAAATTGACAATATTTCAAATAGTCTTTCACGCCTTGTGGAAAATGAACGTAGTTTCCTTCGTTTATAGAATATATTTTGCCATCTTTAGAAAATTGCATGTTTGGATGCGAAAGATAAAATGTTCCAATTGCTGGATTTAGAGTAAAACCATTAACACCATGACCAGTAGTATAAACAATCATCGTTGAAGTGCCGTAAATTACATAACCTGCTGCAACTTGCTGTGTTCCGGGTTGTAAAAAATCCTTACTTGAAACTGGAGTTCCTACAGGGGTAACACGTCTGTAAACCGAAAAAATTGTACCAACCGAAACGTTCACATCAATATTTGACGAACCATCTAAAGGATCCATTAAAACTACATATTTGTTGCTATGACTTTTATCTGAACCTGCAACGGTAATGAAATCATCATTCTCTTCTGATGCAATTCCGCATACAATCTCTCTATTTATAAGTGTTTGAATAAAGACTTCATTGGCATAAACATCTAATTTTTGTTGGTCTTCACCTTGAATATTTTGATCACCAGCTGCACCAACAATATCTACTAAACCTGCTTTGTTTACTTTGTAATTTACGACTTTCGCCGCCAATCGGATTGAATTGATAATTCGAGATAATTCTCCCGATGAATATTGAAAAGCGTTTTGGTTTTCGATGATAAACTCACCTAAGGTTCTATTGCGTTCTTCCATTGCGAAATCGTTGTAGTTGTTCTTGCAAATATCGAAAAATTAATCTAAGAAAAAATCTATTTCCAAAAGAAATTATAAATTGTATTTTTGTTTCAAATAGTACCCTATGATAATACGTAAAGCCCATAAAGAAGACATGAAAGCTGTTTTAGAACTTATTCAAGAGTTAGCCACTTTTGAAAAAGAACCACAAGCAGTCGAAATAACTGTTAACGATTTAGTGTGTGATGGATTTTGTGAGAACCCTTTATTTCATTGTTTTGTAGCCGAATTAGAAAACGAAATTGTGGGCATGGCATTATATTATTATCGATATTCCACTTGGAAAGGAAAAACCATTCATCTAGAAGATTTAATTGTAAAAGAAAAAATGCGCGGTTCAGGTCTAGGATTTGCCCTATATTCAAAAATTATTGAACAAGGAAAAACAGACAATGTCCGAAGAATAGAATGGGCAGTTTTAGACTGGAACACGCCAGCAATCGAGTTTTATAAAAAATCAGGTGCCAAAGTTTTTGACGATTGGCGAATTGCTCAAATGGACGAACAAGGAATTTTTAATTTTCTTACAAATAAATCTAAAGTCTAAAATCTTATATCTACAATTAACATGAGAATTTTCAAATTTGGTGGAGCGTCAGTTAAAGATGCTGATGGAATAAAAAATGTTTACAGTGTTTTAGAAAAAGTAGGTCATGAAGACACACTTTTAGTAATTTCTGCAATGGGAAAAACAACTAATGCTTTGGAAGTTGTTATCAAAAATTATTTTGATAAGTCTCCAGAATTACATTCTTCTTTGCAAGAAGTTAAAAAGTACCATAACCAAATTTTAATGGATTTGTTTGACGATGAAGACCACGACGTTTTCTATACAGTAAACAGTCATTTTGCAGATCTAGAATATTTTATCAGAAGTAATAAATCACCAAATTATAATTTTGTTTACGACCAAGTAGTGAGTTATGGAGAAATCATTTCTACTACCATTGTCAGTCATTATTTCAATCATGTTGGATTAAAAAATAACTGGATTGATGTTAGAAACTTCATAAAAACAGACAATAATTATCGTGATGCAACTGTTGATTGGGATAAAACACAAGGTTACATTTCAAAAGGCGTAAAAAAGAAAGCACTTAATATTACCCAAGGTTTTTTAGGTTCCGATGAAAATAATTTCACCACCACTTTAGGTCGCGAAGGTTCCGATTATACGGCGGCAATTTTCGCCTATTGCCTAAATGCTGAAAGTGTAACTATTTGGAAAGATGTTCCGGGAGTCATGAATGCCGATCCACGATTTTTTGAAAATGCTACTTTGCTTAATCAAATTTCGTATCGCGAAGCTATCGAATTAGCGTTTTATGGTGCTACAGTAATTCACCCAAAAACCTTGCAACCATTACAAAGAAAAGAAATTCCGTTATATGTGAAGTCATTCTTAAATCCACTATTACCAGGAACAAGTGTTTCAAAAGGTGCCGATTTAGTGCCACAAACATCTTGCTTTATTTTAAAGAAAAATCAATTATTAATTTCGTTATCATCTATCGATTTCTCGTTTATAATGGAAGAAAACATCAGCGAGATTTTCAAATTATTACACGAATATAAAATCAAAGTAAGCTTAATTCAAAATTCGGCCATTAGTTTTTCGGTATGTGTAGAGGATAAATTTGGAAATTTTAACGAATTAAAATCCATTTTATCCAAAAAATTTAAAGTGTCATACAATGAAAATGTATCGCTATACACCATCAGACATTTTGATGAAAAAGCGGCAAGAATGGTTGAAACGGACAAAACTATTTTGCTAAAACAAATCTCTAGAGGAACTTTGCAATTGGTTACAAAGGAATAAATTATACTTAACTTGAGTTTTTTTCGTTTATATATGTATGCACAAAATAATTTTCCATTGTTTTTTACTAATTAGTTGCTTCCAGCTCTCAGCACAGGAAATCAATTCGTTGTACAAAACCAAGAAAATCGCCATTTCAAAAGACACCATCGAAATTGAAAAAGTCAGCATCAACCCAAGTTTTTTCAAACTAGAAACCAAAAACGGAAAGCCAATAGACAGCACGTTTTATAAAATAGATTTTCCGTCGGGCAAATTAATTTTCAATAAAAACGCTCCAATTTCAGACACTTTAGTTGTTCAATACCTTCAATATCCTGATTTTTTAACCAAAACCTACAGCATCTACAGCGATGAAGTAATCGTCCCAAACGAAGATGGAAACTTATACAAAGTAAATCGAGAAGTCAAAAAATTCATCCCATTTGACGGATTGAACACTTCTGGAAGTATTACCCGTGGTGTTACCGTTGGAAATAATCAAAACACTACCGTTTCCTCCAACCTCGATTTGCAAATCACAGGAAAAATATCCGATAAAGTCTCGCTTCGTGCTTCTATTCAAGACAGCAATATCCCGTTGCAAAGTGGTGGCTATTCTCAAAAATTAGATGAATTTGACCAAATCTTCATCGAACTTTTCACCGATAATTGGAACATTCGCGCCGGCGATTTATTTCTTGAAAATCGACAATCACGTTTTCTAAATTTCAATAAAAAAGTACAAGGACTTTCTACACATTTCACATTCGGTGGCGAAGAAAACAAAAACGATATTTTTGCTTCTGCTGCATTAGTTCGCGGGCAATATGCCAAAAGCTCCTTAACCGGTCAAGAAGGAAATCAAGGACCATATAAATTACGAGGTAACAATGGAGAATTGTATGTTTTAGTCATTTCGGGTTCAGAGCGAGTTTATGTGAATGGAATTTTGAAACAACGTGGCGAAAACAATGATTATGTTATCGATTATAATGCAGGTGAAGTTACATTTACATCATTGTTTCCCATAACTTCCGAAATGCGTATTGTGATTGAATACCAATATTCCGATAGAAGTTATACTCGTTTTGTGACCTACGCAGGTGCCAATCACGAAGCTAAAAAATGGAGTTTAGGCGGTTATTTGTATTCTGAAAATGATGTAAAAAACCAACCGTTACAACAAAATCTTTCTGCTGAGCAAGTGCAAGTATTACAAAATGCTGGTGATGATGTAAACTTGATGAATGCACCATCGGCATATTTGGACACTTATTCCGAAAATAAAATTTTATATAAAAAAGTTACTGTTAACGGTGTTGAGGTTTTTGAATATTCCAACAATCCTGATGACGAATTGTATAATGTTAAGTTTTTATTGATTGGAAATAATCTCGGTAATTATATACTTTCAAATTCGGTATCTATCGGTAAAATTTTTCAATATGTTGAACCAGTTAATGGCGTTCCACAAGGAAATTATGAACCCGTAGTTCGATTAGTAGCGCCAACAAAAATTCAAATTGCGACGGTTTTGGGTAAATTTAATCCAAACGAAAAAACTTTAATCGATTTTGAAGTTGGTGTTAGTAATAATGATTTGAATCTATTTTCCAATCTAGATGACGATAACAATAAAGGATTGGCGGGAAAATTAAACTTCAAACAACGACTTCTTTCAAAAAAATGGAACATCGATGTCTTTGGAAAGTATCAATTCATTCAAAAAGATTTCCGAACCATCGAGCGATTATTCAACATTGAGTTTAATCGTGATTGGAATTTGACTACATTTTCGGGAAATCAAAGTTTACTAGTCAATGGTTTGGATTTTGTTCTTCCAGAAAAAGGAAAATTGACGTATCAGTATGAAAACCTATCCTTTACCGAAAGTTTTTCGGGAAACAGACATAGTATTAACGGATTCTTCAAACTAAAAAATTGGAACATCACTCAAAACGGCAGCTATTTAAAAAGCAACGGAAGTATAGCCAGTTCTACTTTTGCTCGAAATCAATCGCAAGCCAGATACCATTTTAAAAAGAATTGGATAGGCGGAGTTTTTAATTTGGAAGACAATCAGGAAAAGAATAAAATTACCAACCAACTTTCGGCTTTAAGCCAACGCTTTTCCGAGTACGGAGCTTTCGTCGGTCGTGGCGATAGCACCAAGGTTTTTGTCGAATTAGGCTATTTGCATCGGGTAAATGACAGTTTACAAAACGGATATTTACAAAAAGTAAACCGCTCAAATTCCTATTATATAAAGTCAAAATTAATACAAACAGATAAAAGTGATTTGTCTGTCTTTGTAAATTATAGAGATTTAAAATATACTGATAATACAAGGCAAAATGAACCGTCATTAAATTCAAGAATTTTGTATAACGACCGATTTTTTAATCAATTTCTACAAACAACCACCGCTTACGAAACCACTTCTGGAACCATTCCACAACAAGAATTCACCTATTTAGAAGTCGAACCAGGACAAGGAGTTTACACTTGGAACGATTATAACAACAACGGTATTCAAGAATTAGAAGAATTTGAAGTTGCGCCATTCCCCGATCAAGCTAAATATGTTCGAGTGTTTTTACCCAACCAAATATTTTTAAAAACACATCAAAATAAATTTTCTCAATCCTTAACCATTAATCCAAATAATTGGCAAAATGAAACCGGTCTCAAAAAAGTCGCTTCTTATTTTTACAACCAAACCTCTTTTTTAATCGAAAGAAAAATTCAACGAAACGGAAACAATTTTGATTTAAATCCATTTTCAACATCAGACACTAACCTATTAGGATTGAACACCAGTTTCAGAAACAGTTTATTCTACAATCGAGGAAAACAAAGACATTCTACAACTTATACTTTTATTTCCAATAGAATAAAAAGTTTGCTTTCGGCCGGTTCACAAGAAAGTAAAAACAATTCGCATCAATTACAATACAATCATTTAGTCCGAAAAACATGGTTGTTTACTTTTGCAACTAAAACAATTGAAACATCCTTAACTTCCGAAAATTATGCCAGTAGAAATTTCGAAGTTTTAGGCTATCAAATCAATCCAAAAGTTTCTTATTTGTTCAATAAAAACGCCAGTTGGGATGTTTTTTATGAATATCAAAACAAAGAAAATCAGATAGGAACGTTAGACAAATTGCTTCAAAGTCGATTTGGAACTTCTTTTTCGTATGCAAGTGATAAACGATTTACTATTAATGGAGAAATTTCTTTTTACCAAAATCAATTTACGGGTGATGCCAATTCTCCAGTAGCTTTCCAAATGCTGGAAGGTTTACAGCCTGGAAAAAATTCAACTTGGCGATTGTTACTACAAAAAAATCTAACCGAGTTTTTGGATATTAATCTTAATTATCAAGGCAGAAAATCTGAAACTAGCCAAACCATTCACACCGGAAATGTACAATTGCGTGCTTATTTTTAAATAATTGTTTTTTGTATTCAAAAATTATTTAATTTTAATTTTAATTTAAAATTTAAAAGAAACAATCATGAAAAAAGTAATGTTAATGTGTATGATGTTTGTGTTTTCAAATATCATTTTTGCTCAAACAACTAAAGAAAAAGTAGCAAAAACTAAAGCGAAAACCGAGAAAAAAGCTGAAAAAGCAAAAGAAGACCTTGATAAGAAGGTTGCTAAAGCTAAGAAGGAACAAGATAAAAAAGTAACCGAGGCTAAAAAGGAAATTTCAAAGACAAAGAAAGAAACTAATGAAAAAGTAGCGAGTGCAAAAAAAGAAATAAAAGCGGAAGAGAGTAAGTCAAAAACTAAAATTAATACTGCTAAAGCTAAAAAAACCGAAGTTGAAGAAAAAGAAGACATGAAAGAAACGGCTGCCTCAAAAACAGCTGAGAAAAAAGTAAAAGATAAAATTACTGGAACTTACAAAGGAAAAAAAGTTTATACAGGTCCAAAAGGCGGTAAATATTATATCAATAAAAACGGTAATAAAACCTATATCGATAGAGATTAAATAAACTTTTATTTTTAAAAAATAACTAAGAGTCAGAATTGTTTTTTTTGACTCTTTTTTTATTCTCAAAAAACAAATTTAAAGTCATGAAAAGTGTTAAAATTTAGCGTAAAGAATTTTCTTATTTCCCTTTGTTTTCAAGGTTTAACAACTATTTTTTATTATTAAACATTTGAAAATCAATACTTTAATTTTTGTTTAAAAACATCAAAATTAAAACCTATTTGTTAAAAACTAAGCCGTTTTGTGGATAAGTTTGACTTTCATTTTACATTTCAAATACCAATCTTTGTAACATACAGAATTTAACAAATTACCCAAAAAAAATATAAAAAATGGCATCAATTGAACCAATTTTACAAGAAAACAAAAATCGTTTCGTTATATTTCCAATAAAACACCACGATATTTGGGATTGGTACAAAAAAATGGAAGCAAGCTTTTGGACAGCAGAAGAAATCGATTTACATCAAGATTTAACCGATTGGAATAATAAACTAAGTCATGACGAAAAGTATTTCATCAAACATATTTTAGCATTTTTTGCAGCATCTGATGGGATTGTAAACGAAAATTTAGCCGAGAATTTCGTAAATGAAGTACAATATCCAGAGGCAAAATTCTTCTATGGTTTTCAAATCATGATGGAGAATATCCATAGTGAAACCTATTCGTTATTGATTGATACTTATGTAAAAGACGAAGCCGAAAAAGCCGAATTGTTTAATGCTTTAGAAGTTTTTCCAGCCATTAAGAAAAAAGCAGATTGGGCATTAAAATGGATTGAATCAGACTCTTTTGCCGAACGATTAATCGCTTTTGCAGCAGTGGAGGGAATATTTTTCTCAGGTGCCTTTTGTTCCATTTTTTGGTTGAAAAAGCGTGGTTTAATGCCAGGTTTAACCTTTTCTAACGAATTAATTTCTCGTGACGAAGGTGTTCACTGTGATTTTGCTGTGCATTTACACAACCATCATTTAGTGAATAAAGTGCCAAAAGAACGTATTAGAGAAATCATCGTGAATGCTTTAAACATCGAAAGAGAATTTATTACAGAATCGCTTCCAGTAAGTTTGATTGGAATGAATGCCACATTGATGACGCAATATTTAGAGTTTGTAGCCGATAGATTGTTAGTAGAATTAGGATGCGAAAGAGAATATAATTCCTCTAATCCATTTGATTTTATGGACATGATTTCATTACAAGGAAAAACAAATTTCTTTGAAAAACGTGTTGCCGAATACCAAAAAGCAGGCGTTATGTCAAAAGATAACGATGACCAAAAAATTAGTTTCGACGCTGATTTTTAATTGTTTCAATTTTTAGATTACCTTATGGAACGCAAGTTCCATAAACGTTAAGGGATTAACAAACAAAACACTAACTCGAAAATAGTAAAGGGATTTCTATTTTCAAAAACTAAAATTTATGTACGTAGTAAAAAGAGATGGGCACAAAGAACCCGTAATGTTCGACAAAATCACAGATAGAATTAAAAAACTATGCTATGGTTTGAATGAATTAGTTGATGCAGTAAAAGTTGCCATGAAAGTAATCGAAGGATTATATGATGGTGTAACCACTTCTGAATTAGATAATCTTGCAGCAGAAACAGCAGCGTCTATGACGGTTTCTCATCCAGATTATGCACAACTTGCGGCTCGAATCGCTATTTCTAACTTACATAAAAACACCAACAAATCGTTCTCTGAAACGATGAACGAAATGTTTCATTATGTTAATCCAAGAACCAATCTGAAAGCACCGCTACTTTCTGAAGAAGTTCATAAAGTCATCCAAGAAAATGCCGAATTTTTAGATTCGCATATTATATACACTCGAGATTTTAACTATGATTACTTTGGATTTAAAACCTTAGAGCGTTCGTATTTGTTAAAAATCAACGGAAAAATTGTAGAACGTCCTCAGCACATGTTAATGCGTGTTTCAGTTGGAATTCATTTAAATGATTTAGAATCTGTTATCGAAACGTATGATTTGATGTCTAAAAAATTCTTTACGCACGCTACACCAACATTATTTAATGCTGGAACACCAAAGCCTCAAATGTCTTCTTGCTTTCTATTAACCATGCAAGATGATAGTATTGATGGAATTTATGATACGTTAAAACAAACGGCCAAAATTTCACAATCTGCAGGAGGAATAGGCTTAGCAATTCACAATGTTCGTGCAACAGGTTCGTATATTCGTGGTACAAACGGAACTTCAAATGGAATTGTTCCAATGTTGAGAGTTTTCAATGACACAGCACGTTACGTAGATCAAGGTGGCGGAAAACGCAAAGGAAGTTTCGCAATTTATTTAGAAACATGGCATGCTGATATTTTTGAATTTTTAGATTTGAAAAAAAACACAGGAAAAGAAGAAATGCGTGCTAGAGATTTATTCTTTGCTATGTGGACTTCTGATTTGTTCATGAAACGCGTTGAAGCCGATACTACCTGGACGTTGATGTGTCCTAATGAATGTCCTGGATTGGATAACGTATATGGTGATGAATTTGAAGCACTTTATACTTCGTATGAAGCACAAGGAAAAGGAAGAAAAACTATTCGTGCTCGTGAACTTTGGGAAAAAATTCTTGAATCGCAAATAGAAACCGGAACGCCATACATGTTGTATAAAGATGCAGCAAATAGAAAATCGAACCAAAAGAATTTAGGAACCATTCGTTCTTCAAATTTGTGTACCGAAATTATGGAATACACATCGCCAGATGAAATTGCTGTGTGTAATCTAGCTTCCATTTCGTTACCAATGTTTGTTGAAAACGGAAAATTTGATCATGAATTACTCTATAATGTTACCAAAAGAGTAACGCGTAACTTGAATAAAGTTATCGATAGAAATTATTATCCTGTAAAAGAAGCCGAAAACTCCAATTTGCGTCATCGCCCAGTTGGATTAGGCGTTCAAGGTTTGGCGGATGCATTTATCATGATGAGAATGCCATTTACAAGCGATGAAGCAAAACAATTGAACCAAGAAATTTTTGAAACCATCTATTTTGCAGCGGTAACTGCTTCGATGGAATTGTCTAAAGAAGAAGGACCATATTCTACCTTTGAAGGTTCTCCAATTTCACAAGGTGAATTCCAATACAATCTTTGGGGATTAAAAGACGAAGACTTATCTGGTCGTTGGGATTGGAAAAACTTACGTAAAGAAGTGATGAAAGACGGTGTTAGAAACTCATTATTATTAGCACCAATGCCAACTGCTTCAACCTCACAAATTCTTGGAAATAACGAAGCTTTTGAACCTTATACTTCCAATATTTACACACGTCGTGTATTGTCGGGAGAATTTATTGTAGTTAACAAGCATTTATTATACGATTTAGTTGAAAGAGGTTTGTGGAACGAAACGTTAAAGCAAGAAATCATGCGTCATAACGGTTCGGTTCAAAATATCGACCAAATTCCTAATGATTTGAAAGAATTGTACAAAACTGTTTGGGAAATGTCTATGAAAGATATCATTGATATGTCACGCCATAGAGGATATTTTATTGACCAATCGCAATCGTTAAATTTGTTTATGCAAGATGCCAATTATGCAAAATTAACATCAATGCATTTCTACGCTTGGAAATCAGGTTTGAAAACAGGTATGTATTATTTGAGAACAAAAGCGGCAGTTGATGCTATTAAATTTACATTAAACAACGATAAAAAAGCAGAACCAATTGCTGAAAAGCCCGAAGCTAAAGCAGTAGAAGTAGTTGCACCAGTTGAAAATGGCGAAATGACAGCCGAGGATTTTGCCGCTATGGTAGAAAGAGCAAGAAACGCAGCCGGAACAATGGGTGATGATTGCGAAATGTGTGGTTCTTGATTTATTAAACAAAAGTGTTAATAACTTTATTATTTAGAATGATTCTAAATAATAAAGTTATTGTATATTTGAAATATAAAAGAAAAAGCACTCAATCGAGTGCTAAGTTTTAAAGCTGGGCGGGATTAAAGTCGGTTTCATTTGCCGAAACTAAATTGAGGAAAAGAATAACTTAACCGCTCTTTTAAAAACAAAGTTTAAGACTAGCCAAATAAATAGCTGTTGAAATCTTAGACACCGAATTCATTACTCGGTTTGCATCACAAGACAAAACTTTGTTTATTAACCCTCAATGTTGCAGCATTGGGGGTTATTTTTTTCAAAAATACATTTTATTTGATAGATAAAAAAAAATGAAATCAAAACTTATTAACTTTAACAGATATATTTTTTAATAACATAAAAAGATAACTATTTGTTGACTGTTTTCATTTTAACTACTTTTGGGAAAAAGTATTCAAATGGCAAAAGAAAAAAAAGGTGTTTATACAGGAATTATTGAAAAAGATGAACACGGCAATTATTTTTGCGGTGAATATTTGTTGGATTATCAATATACAGTGAAAAATTTTAAACTTGGCGATGAGGTAAATATTAAATCGGTGATTGAAAACCCAAGTGATAAAAGCTATAATTTATATCCTAAGAAATCTAAAAACTTCTTTTTGTCAAACGATAAGGAATAAAAATGTTTTCGCTAAAAAGAACCACTTCTGATAATTCGGATTTTAATGCATTAGTTGCACAATTAGATGCTTATTTAGCCATTCTAGATGGTGATGACCATGCTTTTTATGCACAATTTAATAAGTCTAGTTTATTGAAAAATGCTTTGGTATGTTATGAAAATACTATTCCTGTTGGCATTGGTGCTTATAAAGAATATGATGCAAATACCGTTGAAATAAAAAGAATGTTCACTTTGCCAGAAGCTAGAGGAAAAGGGATTGGTTTTAAAATTCTAAATGAATTGGAAAATTGGGCAATAGAAGAAGGTTATACAATAGCAATTCTTGAAACAGGACATTTGCAAAAAGACGCTATTCATCTATATCAAAAATCGGGTTATGAAATAATTGAAAATTATGGTCAATACTTTGGAGTAGAAAATAGCATTTGCATGAAGAAATCGTTAAAATAAACTACTTTTACATTTAATATCTAATAGCTCAAATCTAATATTTCAATGAACTGGGAACAACTTTTATCTTTAAAACGTCAAGGCGACAAAGGAAAACGACTTCGTGTAGAACAAGACGATACTCGATTGGGTTTTGAAGTCGATTATGACCGAATTATCTTTTCGTCGGCTTTTCGCAGTTTACAGGATAAAACGCAGGTTATTCCGTTGTCAAAAACCGATTTCGTTCATACTCGTTTGACGCATAGTTTGGAAGTTTCGGTTGTTGGTCGTTCCATCGGAAGATTGGTTGGAAAAAAAATCATCGAAAAATATCCGCATCTTTCTGCTGTTCACGGTTATCACATGAATGATTTTGGTGCAATCGTTGCTGCAGCAGCTTTGGCACATGATATTGGAAATCCGCCGTTCGGACATTCGGGCGAAAAAGCGATTGGCGAATATTTTTCTATTGGAAAAGGACAACAATTCAAAGATAAATTAACGCCAAAACAATGGCAAGATTTAATCGATTTTGAAGGAAATGCCAATGGTTTTTCGGTTTTAACGAGTTCGCGTCCTGGAATTGAAGGAAGTTTGCGTTTGTCTTATGCAACGCTTGGCGCATTTACTAAATATCCAAAGGAAAGTTTGCCTAAAAAACCAACCAAAAATATTTCGGATAAAAAATATGGTTTCTTTCAATCAGACAGAGATTTTTTCAAAGAAGTTGCCGAAGAATTAGGCATGATTTCCAATAAATCAGGCGAAGATATAGGTTATGAACGTCATCCGTTGGCATTTTTAGTCGAAGCTGCCGATGATATTTGTTACACGATTATCGATTTTGAAGATGGAATTAATCTGGGTTTAGTTTCCGAAGATTATGCTTTAGAATATTTAATTAAACTGGTAAAAGACACCATTGATACTAAGAAATATCAAACCTTAACAACCAAAGAAGACCGAATTAGTTATTTGCGTGCTTTGGCAATTGGAAATTTAATTAACGATGCAGTCCGTGTTTTTCTAGAAAATGAAGAAGCTATTTTACAAGGTAAATTTCACTTTGCATTGACAGATAAAAGCAAGTACAAAGCACAAATGGATGATATTATTAAATTGAGCGTAAAAAACATTTATCAAAGCAGAGAAGTGATTGAAAAAGAGCTTTCGGGCTATCAAATCATCAATAATTTATTGGATAAATT
>Ga0116183_1002991_pt1 | contig 17588 bp, 10 predicted proteins | sample AD_UKC078_MetaG_FD_89753 | JGI IMG/M metagenome (GOLD analysis project Ga0116183, IMG submission 89753) | Active sludge microbial communities of municipal wastewater-treating anaerobic digesters from USA - AD_UKC078_MetaG | ecosystem: Engineered > Bioreactor > Anaerobic > Digestate | place: USA... | reverse complement strand
ATGTCACACAAAGTTACTTGGAAGATATTGCTAGAAAATTGAACCAAAGACCCAGAAAAAGACTCGGATACATGACCCCAGAACAGGCCATGAAATTCAAAGATCTAGAACACATGAAAAAGGAATTTAACATAAGATAATAATCACTGTCGCATTTGCAACTTGAATTCAGGACCCTCTTCCCTCATAAAAAGTATGAAATAAAGTATCACCAAGTATCACCAACCTTATAACACACTGATAATCAACCCATTTCGCGTGACACTTAGCTAAAAAAAAGCCTCACCAAGTATCACCAAGTATCACCAACTTTTTTGGCGATTATTCCTTATAAATATGTATCTGTTTGTTGTTTTTATATAGGACTTTTCGTTAGTTCCTTTATATATTTATTTTGCAGATTGGCCGTTTTCGTTACATTCGAAACACCACGGTTTGTGCCCTAATAATAACCTGATAAAATAACCACAATGATTTGGAATTGACAGTATAATGTATTATCTTTGTACTTATAATCTTATAGTATATTCAAATTATTATAGGCGCAAAGGCAGGAGTTCGTACTCTTGCCTTTTTTTATGTCTTAACGGTTTATTGTTGCATTCACACGGTGTCTTGCGCCGGTTCGCACGGTAGCAAAAGGCTCCTGAGCAACCGTCTTACGGCGAAGAGACGGTTGCTCAGGACCCAAAAGACGGTTTACGATTTAAAATTGTTCGTTATCTTTTTGAAAAAGTCGGTTATGTTTTTCAAAAAGTTGGTTATGTTTTACCAAAGTCTTGCTGCTCCTTGTTGCTCCCCGGTTTATTAGTTAATAATGCATAAATCTGCTCTTGACAGGATTTGTCTGATTCATGGTAACTACTCAGGTTGTTTATGACTAAAAAAGTATCATAATCGTCTTAGCTGTTGATAGTTTGTTGATAATCTATCGGCTCTTTTTTCTTCTTTGGATGTATTGGTCTTTACCTTTGCACGGTGGAAGAAAAGTTACATGACATCCCCTTTGTCCTCTCGGCTTTATATAAGGAGCTAAATTCTCTTCGCAATAAGTATTATCTTGTTGCGAAGCAGAAAAAGACTCTTCTCAAAGAGCTGTCTTTCAAAGATAGCCTTCTTGCTTTGAAGGAACAGGAGATCAAACGACTCACCCGTGAAAACCTGAAGCTAGAAAAGAAACTGTCCTGTTTTGAACTTCCGGTGAAGAACAGTTGCAACAGTAGCATCCCGGCTTCAAAGAATCCGATTGCAAAGACAAGCATATTGCATACTCGTTCACTGCGAAAGAAATCAAATTTATCTACCGGAGGGCAACCCGGACATCAGGGGCATACATTGGAGCGTTATCCCGACCCTGATGTTGTTCAGAACCATGTGTGCGATCAAAGCAGACATGGTCTCAAAGATTTCTAGAGTTACTCCAAGATGCCATTCATTAAAGAAAAATCAAATATCAAGATATAAGACTCTACTGGCAATTGCTAAATTGCACGTAGAGGAAAATTCTATACCTAAAAAAGAACCTGAGTAGTTACCAGTTGATTATAAAATCATTCTTTTTCATTTTGTTTCAAAGGCTTGATTTTCCGACTTCGTTCCAAACTTCCTTTGAGAAAATCTAATGATTTTGTCAGGTTACAAGATTTTCGATTATAAACCTCTGCCTGCTTATCGTATATGCTTCCAAAATTGCAATTGAAAACATATTCAAAAGCTCTTGCCAGTTGTACCAAAGATGCAGGTTTACCGTTTCGGTTTTTTATTTCTTTTGAAAGAAAAATGCTCATCACTAATTCTGCCAACCCGATAATTCCCAGTCCTTTTGCTTTGGGGATTACATAGAGTTCCGACTTAAACGATAGTTCTTCTGTTAGAGAAAATCTTTCCGGGTATTGTATCTTTAGTTTTAGTAATTCCATTTCAGAATGTAGAAAGCTCAAAGCCTTTCGGATGTAGTTAATCTTAACCACATCCCCCCCCAACTCGTAAAGTGGTGATGTTTTTATTGAATCTATCTCGATACGGGAGTGATTCAATAGACGAAACACTTTCGAGTAATCTGCCTCTGAGTTGCTTGTTTCTGTAATGTGCTTAACAAAAGATTCATACGAAGGTTGAATTTCATTGTTCGATACTTGCGAAGGTTCAGACAATAGTCTGAGATTCTATTGATACCTTTCTTCTCGATCATGATCATGTTTGATATATTTTGTCAATAGATTGATTCTATTAGTAGCAAATATAGCGCTTTTGTTAAAATAGAATGAAGAAATCATTTAAAACTGTTATATAAGAGAGCATGTTGCATTCATTGTTTTTATATAGATAAATCAGTATTTTATCTTGTTATTTTGCTAATATTATAGTTTTATCTATATTTGTATCTCAAACACATAAAGATATGTACAGCGAATTGTATGAGAAAACAGGTAGCGAATTAATCCGGGAGTTGGGAAAGCGATATAGTGATTACCGCAAGCGGATGAAGTATACGCAGAAAGAGGTTGCCGAAAAGTCAGGATTGAGTGTATTTACCATAAGTTCTTTTGAGAATGGCTCTTCCACCGGAATTACACTGTCTTCGTTTATCAAACTGCTGCGGGCGATTGACAGTTTGGAGGAAGTCGAAAAGCTTTTACCGGAACTGCCTAAGAGCCCTCGAACCCTATTTAAAAAACAAAGTAAAAAATAGCCTATGGGAACCAACGTAGTAAAAGTTAAGTTATGGGGGATGGACGTAGGCTATCTTTCATGGGACAAGAAAGCGGGAACAGCAGTCTTTGAGTTTGAGCCTTCGTTTATAGAGCAAGGTTTAGATATTGCTCCATTAACCATGTCCATAGATTCTCCACGTAGTCGGAAACAAATACCGTGGACTGGGGATAAGGACAAACTTTATCAAGGACTGCCACCAATGATTGCCGATTCGTTGCCCGATAAATGGGGAAATTCTCTTTTTAAGGCATGGCTGCGGGATAATAATATCTCCACGAAGCAAACGAATCCGGTAGACCACCTTTCTTTTATTGGTAGTCGGGCAATGGGAGCATTAGAGTATGAGCCTGCTCAAAAATTGGGGGATAACGCTGTATTTTCGGTTAATGTGCAGAAGTTGTATGAGTTTGCCAAACAAGTTCTAAACGAGCGGGAAGCAACCGTATTGAATCAAGAAAACTCCATTCTTTGGCAAGATTTGGTCAAGATCAGCTCCTCGCCGGGTGGAAAGCGACCAAAGGCGATTGTGGCTTTGAATAAAGGAACAGGCGAAGTTATTTCAGGTCAAGGTATAATTCCGGAAGGATTCCAACATTATATTCTAAAATACGATGATAACTCGGCATATCCTTTTGCAAAATTGGAATATGTATATTATCGAATGGCGCTGGATGCAGGAATAGAAATGATGCCTTCTGAATTAAGAACGTATGATGGCGTAACGCATTTCCTTACACAACGGTTCGACCGAGAAGGAAATGAAAAAATACATACGCAAACATTGGCGGCGATGTTACCAACAAGCGATAGCTACGAAGATATATTTTCAGTAATTAGACGGCTTAATCTTCCTTATGAAGATAGTCGTCAGCATTTCCTTCGCATGGTTTTCAATGTGACTACCCGTAATGTAGATGACCATTCCAAGAATTTCTCCTTTTGCATGAACAAGAAAGGTATTTGGCGGTTATCTCCCGCATACGACTTAACGTATAGCGTTGACTTAACCGCTCCTGCATATTCCAACAGGCATTCATTGACCATAAACGGTAAAAACGAAGATATTACTCGTGAAGATTTGGGAACTGTTGGACAGAATAACGATATACAGGATTACAATGCCTTGATTGATACGGTTTACAACGCCGTTGCAAAGTTTGAATCCCATGCAAGAGAATTGAGAATTGATGAAAAGTTAATCAAAAGCATTCAGGAGGATTTTATAAAAGTGTAGCACTTTATTTCTTAATTTATATTGAGAAACAACCCTAATTTCTTCCATTATCATTGTTTTTGTACCATTATCAAGCATGCTTGATAATGGTACAAAATAGTATCTACTCCTTATTATAAGTAATTATAAACTCTTTACATTTACGTTTTTCTTGGCGAGACGCTGCAACTGAATATGGATTGTATTTCTCAAAAATATCTAATCCTCTACCCAATGTAATAGTCCAGCCGGTATCTGTTCTGATGCAACGATCGTGAAAATCCCTAAATTTATACTCAAAGGTTATTCCATATCCGGCAAGATCATCTTTAATATCATCCAACCGATCAATTAAATCCGGAAGTTTCTCTTCTTCCTCGTTTGTTATTAATGTTAATTTTAAATCATCAACTGGTCGTGTATATATAAGCATTGTTGCAAATTCTACAAAGTTTCGAATCTGCCACGGGGCACGGATATAGGGATCTTCAATCGTAATTTCATTTGCTTTTTCGAGATATGCTGCAAAGAGCTTTTCATAAGAAGCTCCCGTTTGTCCCATGCGAAAAGACAAACTCTTCTCTTGAAGGACAGCGATGCGATTACGCTTTGTTTTTTCTGTATCAGAAGGTTCTAATTGAGATCTGGGTTCCTCTCCTTTGTTCATTGGTATTACATCAGCATCATCTAAGGTGTTGCTTACAGGAATAGCTGAAGGAGTTATACCATTGCTAATATTTTCCAAGGTTTCTACAAATACCTCGTTCCCATTTTTCAAGTTGAGATATTTGAAAGAAGCTGGTTCTGCTCTAAACGTTTCATCAATAATATATAATTGATCTTTTACACGCTTTCTACTTTCCGCCGCAAAATCGACCAACTCGAATGCCTCTTCACTCGTTATATTCCCATCGGGATATAGAATTTTAAGCATTCCGGAGAATGTTTTACGGATAGCTAAATGGTCACGTTCCGATAGCGACGGGTCAAATTTTGCATAATCCTTCAATAGACTGGTTAAATCCTTGTTACGAAGTTCATGCAATACAGCAGCAATATAGTCTGTAATTAAACCATAACCGGTAGAGAAACTCTCTTTCTTCAACATACGAATCTCCCATCCCGGATTATAAAGGTGGATTCTATCTAAAAAAGCACCCTTGATAAAAGAAGTTGGTATCGACTCAAACAAATGCGAGTTTTTCAACATATAAGGTACGGTATGTTTTGTATTTCCTACAAAAGTCATTGATGCAGATGCCTCGTGGGTCGCTTTTCCTCTATTGAATGATTTATTTGCCAAATAGTTTTGCATGGTATCAATCAATACAGCATCTACGTTTCGGCCTTTTTGTTGTTCAAACTCGTCCCAAGCCACCACGTCCCAATAGCCAACCAACCCCAATATTTCCCTGTTCCCTTGCATTTTTACAAATAGTCGGGCACTTGTTACATCGCCACCACTTATAAGCACTCCATAAGGCGATAGCTCTTGAAAAACATGAGACTTCCCAGTTCCTTTAGGACCGAGCTCCATAAAATTGAAGTTGCTTTCGACATGAGGAAGTAAACGAGCAAGTGAAATAAACTTCTCTCGACGATTCAACATTTCAGGATTTAATCCGATCGTATGAATCATAAAATCAAGCCATTCGTCTGTCGTAAAATTCTTACGTTGTTCAATATATTCTTGCAAGTCTATATTTGAAATTTGAATTGGCTTCAGTGTTTGTATCTCCCAGCGAACTTTTATATCTTCCCCGTGAATATAACCAAGAGTGACTATGCACCATACGCCATTACCGGAAAGTAATTTGGGATTTGAGTTTACATATTGCGTGCCGATAGGCACATTCGTTAATCCAAGATTGGCAAACGAGGCTTGGTACTCATCCGATTTTTCATTAAGAACTGCCATTACCTTATCGATGATGCGGTACCTCCCGGCTTCTCGAATATTCCCTTTTACAGATTCAGCATCTGCTCGATGAACGTAATTGTTTTGAATCACTTCTTTGACCTTTTCAAGCCCTATCTCAATGGCCTCCTCGTCATCATTGGCACAGTATTGACCCAGTAGATATTCCAATACATAGGTCGGCACAGGAAGACCACCCTTCACAAGAAATGCTAAATCTTTGCGAACCACCTTTCCGGAGAAAGAATTCATTATTTTTTGCTGTAATGTCATATTTCCGTGAATTAAAAATCTTGTTCAATCATCGTATTATTTTTTACAGTTTCCCGTATGATGGGATTGAGCATATCTTCTTCATCGTAGATGCGAAGTTGCAACATAGTAGAAGTTGTCGATTTGTTGAGTATCAACGTAATGTCATATACCCGGTTATTCAAATTGATGGAATCTGTGCTGTTTAATGTTACTCTTTTACTTTCAGTCACCAAATCATCTCCATTATACACACCACAAATAATCGTTCGTTCCTTTACATTCATCGACACCGCTTCCGATTGAATCAGTTGAAATTTCAATCTACTGGATACCATCGAAAGATTCGGGTTCATCAAAGCGACATTAACCTTCTCCGTCTTATCTACCTTGCGCAATTTAGAGTGAATAACAGGGATGATCATTTCTTGAAGCGTTGCGCCTCCATGAGCGAAATTATACCCACCCGGGGCTGCCAACCGATTTGTTCCGAGCGGAACGGCTATTTGAACGGCTTCTTTTGATGACATACCCGATGCCGATTGTAACGGAAATTTAGCAATCCCATCTATTGCTTGTTGGCTGTTGGTCAGATAATATCGTGTTTTCTTCTCGATGCAATCGTCTTTTATCGAATGCTTATCCTTCTCTTCAAAATGAATGTCATTATAGATAAACCCATGGTCAGCAGTCAGCATCACATAGTTTACATTCCACGAAGCATGGAGGCGATTTATCAGAACCGCTAATTGCTGGATCGCTTTTCGACAGGCGGCAATAACCTCAAATGGACTCTGCGAATGGCTCGCTTCATCAATCGTATTATGAAAAATATAGACCAATGGGCGTTTGAACAATGTCCTATTCGATTGTAGGTCAGCATTCATTACCTCCTCATAATTCACACAAATAGCATTTTCTTTATAGTTAGCCAAATGGGCTGTACGTTCCGGAATACCCGGCAACAGCTTACCATCTACCAGCAAATCATTTCCCTGCCATTCCAATGTACGGTGCGGTAACAAGGCGGGTTTGCAATACTTGGTTTCGGTAGGCAACATTGCCCGATAGGCTGAGAGCGTAGCAACATGCTTCTCCTTCGCCAACTCTTCCATCAATTCGGCAGCCACCTCATAGCGTAGTGCATCCGACACAATGACCACCTGTTTGTAGGATGCATCGTATTCATTGGAATAGAAATCTTCCTGACGTTTTAGCGATAGAGTATTGAAACCATCTTCTTGTTCCGTTACGCAACTCATCCATTCCAAATTGAAGATATTGACAATCTTGGCATATTCCTGGTCGAGTTGCTGCTTTGCTTTATAGAGCGCCTGATCGATGGGAATCTCTTTTGTTATCAACTCATGGTAAGCCTCTAAGGCACGGCGATAGCACATATCTACCGAATAGAACTCATTCAAATACTTTTGAATGTATGCCTCCGGTGTGTTAAGTTTCAACGTCCCGATGATGCGCGCTTTTTCGTAATAGAGGGCCATTTGTTCCACAAAGCGAAACACAATCTGAATGACCGATTGCTCCGGGAGTTTTAAGCTTAATTCCCGTATATGCTCATTCACTTTCATCGGTTCGGCAATCAGCTCCGCTTTTATCATTCCTTCGATGATAGGCCAGCAGAGTGTTTCGGTCATATAAAAATAAGGAGCATCTATTCCGTACACCTTAATGATCTCTTCCTCTTTGATACCTGCTGCCAGGGTGATCATCGCTTGATTGAATCTATCTGACAATAAACGATCTTGTGTGCCTTTTTCGTAAATTTTGTTTAGCTGAATGAGCTTGCCTGAGTTGGTTACCTTGTATTGCTTATAGTTGTCTGCTGAAGAGCTGTCAAGTAGCTGTGTCATAGAGTTGTATTTCAAACTTTCGGCAACCTCTTTCATTTTTGAAACAGAATTTCGATCGTACGAGAACCCAAAGAGAGAGGTCAACTTATTGTCGATGGCTTTCTTGGCATCTATATTCTTTTCTATGCGACGAAAGAGGTCGTTATGTTTCTTCTCTTCACTGTTCGCTCCCGAAATAATCATTCGAACAATAATTGTATCCCATTCCAAGAGTTTCTTTTCGCCTAAATAGGAGGAAATAAATGCCCTGCACGCCAAATCTTCCGTAAATGTATCAGTGCTAAATTGCCCACTCAATATGGTATTAATTTTTGAGCTCATCAACTCAGTTACATTACGCTGAACAAATGAATTAAACTTCGAAGGCAAGCCATTTTGTTGCATAAAAGAGGCGTAATCATCCTCTTTGTACTCCATATTCGCCATCAGCATATCTAAGAGCGGAAACTCTAATTGTGCAGCTTCGCTATGCGGGTAAGTGTTTTTAGGAAAAAGCAGCACTATTTTTTTATCTTTCCAATCATTCTCTATGGCATACTTGGTAGCAAACCACGTCCCATCAAAAACCTGATAAAGATATCCCTCTTTCCACTCCACCTCTTTCAGTTCTGTTTCGATGATATTCATTCGATCGAAAACAAACAGTATATGAAGCTGCTGGTTTCTAACGAAGTAGTTGTATATTCTGTTTTGTACCATATCATTTATTCATTTATCTCCCTATCTCTTCCGAGATAGTCTTTCCCGTTGTTTACTTTATTTTTGCCAACACATCTCCAAACTTCGCATAATTCACCACCACGCCATCATCGAGGTCGAAAGCGATAGCTTGTTCCGCTACCACCTGCAGGCGTTCATGATATTCTACACATTCGGTATGAGCTTTGCGCAGGGCATCGAGCTTGCGACTCTCGGCCACCGATAGCTGGGCAGCGCGACTTTCGAGGTCGGCAATTTTATGGTTCAGGTATTCAATATAAGGCAATAGGTATTTAGAGCGCACACGCTCTGCAGTGTAGGCATCCATGCGGTGCATATAACTGATGCAGCGGAAGGCACCTTTCTTTGACGACCACAACCAATAGATGGGTCGATTCTGATACATCTTTTTGTGGTCTTTCCAATACTCTTTATCGAGGTATTTCTCGATAGTGCTACCTAAACATTGCTCCACAAAGTTTAAGTTCTCGGCAAGCGAATCATTGCCAAAGGCGATACGCACAAAATCGACAATACGATTCTGTAAATTATCCTCAAAGGGGCACTCGTAGGGTAACATTGGGATGATACCATCATCATCTATGGTGAGCTTTTCGTCTCTGTAGGGGTAAGTTACTATCTCTTCTTCTTTCACATCAGGGTGGGCAATATACAATCCTGGCTTGTCGAGGCGATAACGTCCCATCCAGCAGCCGATGGCGTAAGAGATGAGTTGCTTGATTACTACATCGGCTTGGAACTGCAATGCTCCGTCTACTATCTTCACTTCGCCTTGTTGAAGAATAGTAATCTCTTCTAACGGAACATCGGGGGTAAGTTCGTCTTGCAAACCGTAGATATCGATAAACTGGCGATTCAATTCTTCTTCATTGGCGTGAAGCTGCATAAATTTATCACTCCAAATAGCTTTATAATTCAATATTATCGATGATAGAGATTGTGGATGCATTGCACTTTCTGGCACTGTATTTCCCCATGCAGAACCTACTCGTATTATTCTCGACAATCTTACTAATTCATTCTCCTTGAAATCCCAACTAGTTTCATGAGCGTTCCAATCGAGGCGTGAAATGGAGATGTTTTCTTTTGATAGTGTATTTATACAATCTTTCGATTTATTGATAATAGGTACCTTAAAAGAATCTCCAATTTGAAAAGATAAAGTAGGACATAGGACTTGTAGTAAATTCATCATAACAGACGAATTTAAGAATGATAAAATAAAGTCTTTGTCTCTTATAGGGAAACATGAAGGTCCATTGCAATCGAAGATAAAACCAGATTCTGAGAATCTTGCATAAAATAAATTTGAACCTATTCTTGGAAAAGTAATGCCACCCTTAAAATAATAGGAAGGATTCCTTATTACAGATGCATGAAATTTTTTGATTTCTTCTCCATCATTATACCAATTAATTATCAACTCGTTTAGTCCATACCATTTTCTATAGCCACCTCCTTTATTATACGGAAACCATTTTTTCTCAGATTGAGCCGCTGACGCGGCATTAGGATGACCGAATCCTATTCGGTCATGTGCAACCTCGAACCAAGAGCGGAGAAATCTCGCGTTGTCTGCAGTTGCTAGTCCCTGTGTGGGACTGCAAACCGCAGACAACGCGAGATTTGATGTAAACACCTCTTGGATTTTGGGTGAAACCCAATACCCAATCGGACTTCCCGGAATCTTGTTAAAGTTCTGTTGAGACACCTTCGTATAGCAATTCTCTCCTGCCAAAAACATCTCCTCTTTCGCTCCACAACTCTTTCCATCAATCAGTCGGTGGTATGTACCCCCTTGTTCTTGAGGCATATCCTTTGTAAACACAAAAGCCGTATTCTGCACCACCTCACCCGAAAGTTCATCGAATGTACGTGGTCCAAGGTGTAGCATATTGTCGAGATGATAATTAGTCAAGAATGTATGGCGTAGTTTCTCGAAAGAAGAGAGAAACATCCAGCTCTGCATATTGATTTGTGCCTGCTTACCATTCTTCTCCAATCGCTCCATACCCAAATACATAAAGACAGAGAACAAATCCGCTTTCCCCTCCTCATAATTCTTCTTCACATACTTACCTAATACCTCGTTCATATTTCCTCCCCCCATATAGGGTGGGTTCATCACAATTGCTGCATACCTCTCCGTCAATGCCAATATCAGCTGTATATTTGGCATTATCTCTTCCACCACCTCGGGCACAAAGCGTTCGTTCGCCCAATACTCCACCGCCTGCTTTAGGGCAAAGCGCGTGGTGTCTGCTATATCAAACTTCATAATAGATCCCAATGAGTCGGCATCTTTCATCAGTTCGAAAGCTGTTTGCAGTTCTTCAACGATGGTTGGAGTTTCGCATCCATTAAAGAAGAGTGAGAGGGCAGTAGATAGGCTTCCGTTCTTGGCTTCGCTCCATGGCTGGGGCATGGTGAGCACCTCAGGGAGCAGCTTGGCATCCACATAGCTTCTATCTTTTTGGCACGCTTTCAGTAGCAAGGCAAAGATGGCCAGTTGCTGGGCACGCTTGTCGAGATCGACACCTGTTAGGTTGTTGCAGAAAATATTTTCAATGGCTTCGCTACGAGTATATCCTTCGGTTATATATAGGTCGTAAAGAATGTCGAAACACTCGTTGAGGATGTGCCCCGAGCCACAAGCAAGGTCAGCAATGCGGAGGCCGGTCAGTTCGTTGTAGCGATATTTGCTTTCTTCGGGTGTAGGAGTGTCGTGATCTACCAAGTATTTCCATCTCTCCTTCATTGCCATAGCTTGTGGATTGTTGTCGAGATAGATACGTCCCACGCTGTTTTCCACCATATACTTCACTATCCAGTTGGGGGTGAATATCTGTGTGGCGGCGGGTATCTCGTCTGCACTAAACTTCCCCTTTTTGGCAAACACTTCGTCTTTGCGTTCGGAGATGTAGAATTGATAGAGCCAACCAATAAGTTCGGGCGAACGGAAATCATCATCGGTGATAAACTCTGTATGGTTGAGCATATCCAAGAACCCGCCTTCAGCCAAAATATTGTTGGGCAACAATAATTCTGTATAGTCTGCAATAGTACCAAAACATTTCTCAATGATAGGATTTTGATGGCACCAAGCAGTGATTAATAAAGCGAACTGTTCGGTGGTTTTCGTATCGTCGTCCAATAGCTCCATCAAGTGCTTGCGCTCCTCTTCGGTCATTTGGGGAATGCGCCCTCCTCGTGCTTCGTCAACAATGCGTGGGGTACGTGCTTCGTCGGCAAAGTTGAGGATAGGTTCTGCTAAGTTGTTCTTTCGCAAGATGCGAATAGCCACCAGGCGGTTAAACCAAGTGTAAGCAGCCTCTTCGTACACTTCGTTCATCCCTTTGTCTTGAATGCGGGCATAGAGCGACATCCACTGGTGGAAAAATGTCTCCGTTTGAATTTGTCCCTTCCAAAGCGAACCGCCCTGTACCAAGGTAGGACGCATATTCTCTGCCACATCGCCTTTTTTTGTAAAACCCAGAGAAGCCATTTTCATTGCCACGCCCTCTTTTAATTTGTTGCGTGCTTCAATGGCAAATCTTTTTATTTGATTGGTATCCATGTTGTATCTTATTTAATAATCATTACCGAATGCCCCTCTTCTATCTGCTTCATTAATTGCTCCTTCAATTTAGCCAGATAGGCATCGACGTCGCTTTCTACATGCAGCGGTTTTATTGTGCGGGTTTGCAAACTGATATTTTTCACATGAGGCTCAGCCACTCTATTTTCGTCGCCCTTGTCTGTCTCAAGAGGATAAAGCTTTACAGGCTTTATCGCTCTCTGTATACGTTCTGCCTGTTCTGCGTAAAAGCCATCCGTATTGAGGTTATTCTGCAAGGCAAGAATGTTTTGAGGGGACGTTTTAACTTTAATGGTTGCCTCTTTATTTGAAAGAACCGACTTATCTACATTTTCTGCTTCGCAGCCACGTTCCAATAGTTCATAAGCATAGTTATACGCTTTAGTGATCTTCTCGCGCAGCTCTTTTTTCACCTCTTCCAATGCAGAGGTTAAGTTGGTGCGCATTTTCATATAATCACGGATACGGATAGGCCACGCTGCCGTTTCTATCTTACTAATCTCTACCACTTCTGGTTGCAATTGATCCGGCACAAAACGGAAATTATCGCTGTTTTCACGCACAAACTCACGAATGGATTTGTAGTTTGGTAGCTGATCGTTGATAAATTGGTTTACCTCTTTGCAGGTATCCATCATTTCGTGCGCTTTTTCTCGGTCGTTGATTACGGCGTTGAAGAATTTTTCAGGATCGCGCTCTGTCATCCACTCATCAAAAAGTGCTGTCATCTCTCGAATAGGAGCTATAAATGGATATTGGGCATGATTGTTTACTAAACGATTGTAGGCATCTCGACGCTTGGTGAGGCTACGCTCATTACCATCTTCTCGACACATACGGAAAAGTTGTGCACTGTCGTTTGTGGAAAAGACTTCCGTAACCCCGAAGATATCTTTCCAACTCTCCATAAACCGATTGAGTATATCTTGTGAGATGGCAGTAGCCTCTCGAAGTGTGAATTTATTCGACTCACCTGCAATTTTATTCGCTACCGTCACCGGTTCTACATTGGGGTTGTTAGCGTAGGAGTAATCCCTTCGGTGTCGGCGCACCAATTCGTTGATGACATATAGGGTGCAGATATTATCCCAACCGAAAGGAGCTTTGGCAAACTTGGCAAGCACTTCCGATACATTTACTTCGCCAAATTGCTTACTTAAATAGTTTTCTACACGCTTTTCGGCAGTAGTCATTTCGGCGCCCAGACCATCGTAATCACCCGGATTGACCGGGCGCAGTATAGCCTTACGCAATCCATCTGTTGTGCGAGGTATTTGCGGGTTGTCCACCAATACAGCATCGGTATAGATTGAAGATAAGTGTTTTTGTATGGCTGCCTCATAACGCTGCGTTCCATATTTGGCTGAAAGTTCCGAATTGTCTATTACCGCCATACCGCTAATAACGGGACAACTATCTAATATCTTTTGAAACTCAGGAATAATATGAGAAGAGAGCACCTCCGCTGCACGTTTTTGAAACTCTTTGCGTGTGTTGGCGTTATCTTCATTCATAACGGGGGTCGCCATGTAGCGTTGCACCTGACAGAACCAATAGAAGTTATTGAATAAACGCTTGTTGGCTTGAAACTGTGGAGCGATATAAAAGATTAGTCGATTTTGTGCGCCATTTTGCAAGGCTAATTGATCGGCATTATCCCAATCCGCATCCATCGCAAATTCAATTTGAACATCCGGATTGTTGGTAGTTAGAAAAAAACGTTGTTTTATAGTAACTCCGACAGAGAAAGAACGAGTTTTATACTGCTCTTTGTTTCGTAGATTTGAGAAATGTTTGAAAAAAATACCTCTGAGCTGTTCCGCTTGGGTGTTGGTGTCTACTTGCTGGTTCTTGATCAGCGTAGCTACGCGCATCTCCTCTTCCGAATAGAATTGATAGGTTTCGGGAGCACCCTGTTTGCCTTGTTCGCGTCGGATAATATTGTTGTCGCAAAGATAGTCGATCACTTTCTCTACATCGTTTTTAATATTCAAACGAGGAGTATCCACATCGTTTACCAATAGGCTAGTAATATTATCGAGCGTGGCGGGAAATACCAGCTGGTCTGTTTGCGAAATATTACAAATCATAAAGAGCACATTTGCTACCCGTACAGCTAATTTGGGATTGGTCGAATAGGCACGTGCCATCTGGACGGCATTGTTCACCGCTCGCTGGCCACGTGCTTGCAAGCCCTCTTCAAACATATTGTTGTACAGCTCATCGAAGGATATAAATTTACCCAAGTCAGCGTCCATGTTTGCCTTGGCAGTCGAGTGAATCACTTTGATAATGCTCCGCTCATTCCCTTTTACCTCTTTCGCCACATAGCCTAAGTTCAAAAATGAGTTGAATACTTGCATAATCAGTTTGAACTGATAAGGTACAAACGGATAGTAAGCGATAAAGTCCTCTTTGGATTCATATCCCTTGTAGGTAGCGGGTAGTTTGAATTGTAAGTCGAACGAAGCTTTTGTTTGATTGTACAAATCGCCCAGATCGTCTATTACCTCCTCCTTTTTATCCAAGATACGTTTTTGGGTAATAACTTCGGGTTGTGTACCTTTGAGTGATACCTTTACTTCAAAACGTCCTTTAATTTTACCTTCTTTATCTTTTTCTTCAACAATGTGGCAGTCGTCCATGATTTCGGAAAGATCCTGCTGTGCGGTACAAGCCACCCATACTTTATTGCCGCAGGACTCGGAAAGCTTCGTGATAATTTCCTGTAGATTCAGGTAGCGGTCTCTCTCTTTGTTAATAAACTGACTCACTTCGTCGGCTAAAAGAATGAGACGGTAATCATCGCCTTTGTCTTTCAGATAAGCAGCCAGCTCTCCTCCGAAACGCTCGATACTCATATTCGTATCGCGCTTAATGATTCGTTCACGGATGCTCTCTTTATCTAAAGAAGGAGCTAACTCGGCAGCAATATCAAGAACCAAAGAGAGCTCATTGTCTATCATATCGGCAGCCATGCCCGGATCGTTCCAATCACCTCCCTCTTCGGCAATACGTTTCTTGAAGGCCTCGAAAACCCCTTTATCCGCCAAAGGTTTCTCTAAGTGCTGCGCCATGGTAATATTGAACTTGTTGAATCCACGTTTACCATTAAATTCATTCCAAAAAACATGAAGGAACGCCTTCTTTTTGTCGGTAGAATTATCATAGGAGGTTTCCAAATTGAAGATACAGGTATCGATGGTAGCCCGTCTCAACCAATTCGCAATTGATTCTATCTCCCTGAAGTCAAATTGAAGGCTATGCGTATCATCCAAAGGGTCGATACTTTTTACCGTTTCGGTAAAGCGGTTTAAAGCGACTTCTTGTGTGCCTGGAGTAATGCAATAATCCAAATATTTCAAAAAGTGAGATTTTCCCGAACCATAATATCCATCGATCCAAATCCCGACGTGGTCATAGGGACGATTATTTTTAATGGCATCTAATATGCGGAAAAGTCCATTCATGATTTCGTCCGTAAAGACATATTCTTGTATTTCTACCCATTTTGTCTCTTCGTCGAACTTGGTTGCCGATACGGCAGGGTTTACTGCACGTTCAATAGGTTTGCTGTATATCTCTTTTAATTTCATGGCTATTCGTTTATTAATAAAGTGGCACGATACGTATTATTGTCGGCAAGAATTCCGAACAAACGGAATGAATTATGATCCCGATGTCCGGGATAAAAGACTATGATTTTGTATTTATTGGTATCATTGAAATCTTCGTAAAGAGCCAAAAACTCATTTACACGAAGATAAGGATACATAGATCCAACTCCATTGAGAAATACATAAGGACGTTTATAATCGTCTCGAATGGATATGTGCTCTGTGATTCGTTGGTGTATATAGTGTAAAAACTCCTGACTATGTGCGTTGCGCATTAATGTTTCGGATACATTCTGAGCATTCGTCGGGTCGTTTTGTTCTTTCTCTAATAAATAATCCAACATAGAGGGATGACGCAAGAAACGCTTCTGGCTCAAAAAACGACAGAACTCTTCAAATAAGTTCAAGGTTAATACATCCACATAGTTGATAGGGCGTATCAGGTTTGCCTTAAACTCTTGTATCTGGCGACGAATGTCGTATTCTTGTTCGGCGGGGTACTGGTAAATAAAAAAATTGTAGAACAAATCTCCATTTTCCGCATCCTGAAATCCCGGACTGTTTAGTTTATCATCTAACTCTTCTATCGTCATAGCGTTGACTTCTTTATTGTTTCTATCTGATAAGGAAGCAATAGCGCTGCTTCTAAGAACCATTGTTCTTCTAATCGAATGTAGTAATCGAAATTGCTACAGGACAATGATTGTAGTTGGTTGTCGGTATCTAACATCCCAATTTTACGCAAAATGGTAAGGTAGGAACTCGCCACTTTCTTCTTTGTCATCTCTGACCATGAATCAACAAAGGCATCGTTGGCAGAGATTTCATTGAACTCCATCATAAGATCTTCTGTGAAAATCGCTTTGGAGATAGAGTTCCATCTCTTTATCGTAACATTCGTATGAAAATCAAACAATATCTTATATGTTTTGAGCAGGACGAAAAACAAAGCTGCGTACTGATTCTCTTCCGACATTGCTAGATAATCTACCCAAAATGAGGGAGAAACAGCATTGTAACGGCGTTTTACTTCTGCTATGCAATTCTTTCGAGATTTTTCAGAATTGATTTGCAGGAGTTCATTGTGTAAGGCTTCCTGCTTGAGACGTTCATCTCGCCCCTCAGATTGGAGTAGAGGTAGTAGGATGTTTGTCTCTTCAAACAAGAAACCACCTCCTGTAATAGCAGCAGTATATGGACTTTTCTTATTTATACTCATTTTGATTCTCCCTCTGTCATTCTGCTATTTAGCAGATCTTTTATGTCAACATCCAATAATTGGGCAATCCGAGTTAATGTAGACAAATCGGGTTGCGAAGTATTGGTACACCATTTAGATACAGTAGCTGGGTTTTTTCCAAGAGATTCTGCCAACCATCTACTGGTTTTCTTTTTCTCTACAAGGACTACTTTAATTCTATTAATATCTTCCATTAATCTAAATTATATTGCGTTGAACGCAAATATAATTGAATTATTTTAATGAAATGCTATTTTACGATGATTTATTCTATAGATAAACCCACTAGTGTCCCGTTAAAATCGGGACGAGTAAAAAATTAAATATATAACCCCGGAATAAGGGGATCAAGTTGCTCTTTGAGAACAGCTCGACCAACCATCTTTTTTTATAAAGATTAGCAACATCATTAGCAGTGATATGCTTCGCATTTGTAAGAAAAGT
>Ga0116183_1002982_pt1 | contig 17620 bp, 17 predicted proteins | sample AD_UKC078_MetaG_FD_89753 | JGI IMG/M metagenome (GOLD analysis project Ga0116183, IMG submission 89753) | Active sludge microbial communities of municipal wastewater-treating anaerobic digesters from USA - AD_UKC078_MetaG | ecosystem: Engineered > Bioreactor > Anaerobic > Digestate | place: USA... | reverse complement strand
GTCAAAGGGGCGGTAGTCGATCTCCGGCGGGAAACCCTGGAAATGGGAGTGCAGGTCATTGGTGTGAACGATCGTGATCAGTTTTTCCGCGGCAAAGGCATTTAGCGAAAACAGCAAGACAATTGCCGCCGTAACGTAGCGCATCAGCTTCATCATTCACCCCCTCCTTATATTTGATGGGCTCAGGTTTCCATCTCTGCCACAGCACAGCTTTCCTGAGGCGAACGCAGTGCGCCGGGAAGCATCGCTTCAATTTTTTCCAGCAGCGTCCACAGGGTCGCCCGCTCAAGCGCGCAGACCGCCACCGCGTCGAACCGGCGGCACAAGGCGGCAAGGAGTTCCTTATCGGCAAAACGGTCCGCTTTGTTGAACACGCGGATGGCCGGTTTGGCGCCTATATCCAGCTCCTCCATAATTTTTTCCACGGCGGCTATCTGCTCTTCAAAGCGCTCATTGGCTGCATCGATCACATGCAGCAGCAGGTCGGCCCCCTGCAGCTCGTCGAGCGTCGCGCGGAAGGCGCTCATCAGTTCCGCGGGCAGATCTCGTATAAACCCTACTGTATCGGTGATCACCGCCTCCGTATCGCGTGGAAAACGCAGGCGCGCACTTTTGGTGTCGAGCGTGGCGAACAGTTTGTCCTCCGCCGCTACGGCGCTTTGTGTGAGGGTGTTCAGAAGCGTCGATTTTCCGGCATTGGTGTAACCGACAATAGAGATGACCGGCAGGCCGGATTTTTCACGGCGTCCCCGTCTCTGAGTGCGTGACTTCGTGATGGACTTGAGGTCCTTTTCCAGACGGTGGATCCGCTCACGAATGCGGCGGCGGTCGATTTCCAGCTTGGTCTCGCCCGGCCCCACCGTACCGATCCCGCCCGCCAGACGTGACAGTGACGTATCCTTGTGCATCAGTCGGGGCAACAGGTATTTGAGCTGCGCCAGCTCCACCTGGATTTTACCCTCGCGGCTGTGCGCGCGACGGGCAAAAATATCCAGGATCACCTGCGTGCGGTCAACCACCTTCAGGCCGGTGAAGTCACTGATGGAGCGCACCTGTGCGGGGGTCAGCTCGTGATCAAAAATGATCATATTCGCACCGATCTGTGAGGCGCGCAAATCTATATCGGCGAGTTTTCCACGACCCACCATGTATTTCGGGTCAGGCTGGGGCCTGAGCTGGAGCTGACTGTCAAAAACCGCCACGCCGCACGATTCCGCCAGCTGTCTGAGCTCATCGAGCGAGGCATGCGCGTCATTTTGCGGGTTCGTCTCCAGACGCACAAGAATGGCTTTTTCGGCCGCGTCGATCTTTCTGGATTTCTGCCGCCTGGCAAACTCGTCTTCGAGCGCGGCCATGAAGGTCAGGAAGTTGAGATCCAGACGATGAGGCTCCTGCGGTTCCTGGATCAGCCAGTAGTCCCCCTGCGGATTTTCAGCAACGAGATGCGCCCAGTAAAGCTTGCCGGGCGATCCGTCCGGGTGGACCTCGAGCGCTCCTATCAAGTCCAGGCGCAGATGCGACATGTCGGTCAAGTCTTCGTCCGTGAGCGCCTCACCGGACAGATGCGTGTGAATCAGGCGCAACCCTTTGAAGCGTGTGGATGCGGCGCGGAAAAAATCCAGACTGGGAATGAAAATACTTCGGGCATCACCGACAATCACCATGATTACGGCGCCGCGGCGGTCGATCAAAAGACCGATCTGGCGGTTGAGACTGCCGGAAAGAAAAGAAACCTCGCGCGCCAGCTCATTACTTAATATACTTTCCGGCGGGACGCCCCGCCGGTATAGTTTTTCCAGTGATTTGACGGCCTGCGCTCCCAGCCCTGACGTATTGCCGAATATCTTATTGATGACCCATCTTCCTTGCGATACCTGTTACTGACTGTACGAATATCACATTTCATCGGGATGTGTCAAAAAGCAAAAAAGGTGTGCCAGCCTTCGAAAAAGTTCCTTGCTTATGTTAAATTTTTATCAACCCCTCCTGTAAGCCGTCTATCGACGGCCCCAGGGTACAACCGACAGGGAAATTGCGGTTGAAAATTATATTTTCCCTTCGTAGCTGATGCCAACATCGACTTTTTTACCGCCGCAGTCAACAGCCTCGACCATCATTGTCCGATCTTCAACCTGGTTGGTTTTTGTTATCATCCATTTATATGTATGAACCGCGTGACCGGTTTTCTTACATTTGTCGATGGCTTCTCTGATAAAATATTTTCCGTCCGCATCCTTCAGGTCAAAGTGATTCTGACCCACCATGATCGGGTACCTGCCCTGTACAAGCGTAATTCCGTTCCAGTCGCCGGCGCTCATATAAACATTGCTGTAGGTCACATTCCAGTGTGAATTTTTGTCATTGAATTCGGCAAAAGCCTTTTCGCAGCCTACTTGTTTGGTGTAGGCAACCGCTTTGTTGTATAACTCCTTCGCCTGCGCCGGCGTGGCCGCCTTGCCCTGAGCGAGGGCAAAGCCGGCGGTAAAAAGAACCGCCATCACTGCAACCACTGTGGAGATAAAAATTCTTTTCATTGAACTGAACCTCCTGTTTTTTAATTATGTTCGCGGCAGGCCGTGAGCGCTCATTCGCTTCGGTCCATGCCTTTTTTAAAAATCTTTCTTCTGCATATCGATCAGCGGTATCTGCCCTTTTAGCGTTGCCGCTTTTTTTGATGCTGTCACGTCATGCCGATCAATGTCCGTTTTAAAGATGGACATCACACTTGCAAGATTTTCGGCATTACCTGCTGTCTGTTGGGTCGAGACATTCATGTCTGCAATCGCCCGGTTCACCTGGTCAACTCCCTGCGCCTGTTCCTTGGAGGCGGCGGCAATTTCCCCCATCAGACCGACAACTTTATCCGAGCTTGCCGTTACCTCGTGGAAGGCGGTACTGGTAGAAGCCACAAGAGAATCGCCGGCTTTAACCTTGCTGACGATATCGCCGATCAGGTCCGTTGAGCCCCGTGCCGATTCCGTTGCCCTCATGGCCAGATTGCGCACCTCATCCGCCACTACGGCAAAACCCGCTCCCGCCTCGCCGGCTCTGGCCGCCTCAACCGACGCGTTAAGGGCCAGCAGGTTGGTCTGAAAGGCGATTTCGTCGATACTTTTGACGATTTTCTGTGTCTGTTCGCTTGCTTTGGCGATCTCTCCCATCGACTCGGTCAGGCCCGCCATCGAATCGTTTGCCTTCTTGATTGCTTCACGCGCCGCAATCATCAATTGATTCGCCGCGTCCGTGTTGGCGGCATTCTGGCGCGTCATGGAGGCGATTTCATCCAGCGAGGCGGAAGTCTCCTCGATCGCGGCCGCCTCCTGTGAGGCGGAGTCCGTCAGCACTCCCGATATCTCCATGGCTTCACCAACCGCATGGTTCATTTTATCACGCATCACGTTGACTGATTGAACCAGCGTGCCGATTTCATCTTCACTGGTCAGATTGATTTTCTGAGTCAGATCGCCCTGGGCAAGCCGGCTCAAAACGCTGATCGTTTCACGAATGGGGCCGGTGACCGCTCGCGTGATCATGATCGTGATAATGAACGAAAATACGACAATGAGCACAACCACAATCAAAAAGACCGTGATGGTAAGGTTGATCGAGGCAACGGCTGAATCATATTTCTCTTTGCTGAGCTTGTCCTCAAAAAGCAGCAATTTTTTCAAAAGCACATTCAACTCATCATGCTTGCCGTCCGTCGTGGACATGAGCTGAATAGCCGTATTGACATCAACAGCCGCTGTATCAAGCACGGCAATCACCGCTTTTTGATATTCGATGAGGTTTTCCTCCGCACCAATAAATAATTTTTTTTCTTCATCCGTCAAAACACTGGAATTTATGATTTTTTTTATCAGGGCCATATCCTCTGTCAGGATATTTTTTTGTTCCTCTATTGCCCCGGTGACAATACCATCATCGTAATTTACCTTGATCCAGTTTAGGATTCTAGAGATATTTCCCTGAACGCTGTTGATATCATTCAGCATTTTGGCACTGCTCTGGTATTGCCGGAAGCGGTTGTTGTATATGTCGTTAAGCGCGTTTTTCTGCATGGCAAAACTGACATAGATGCCGACCGCCAGAATGACCAGAAAAACAAGTACCACGGCGGGAGAAATCAGCATTTTAGGAGCCAACTTCAGGTTTTTAAAAGAAAAACTCATACGATCTCCTTTTGAGCACTTAATTCAGCATAAAACAATGTTTGCTCAATCATTATTTATATAGTTATATCGATACATTATGCGTTCAGCGCGTTACTCGTCCAGTATTGCTGTACTCTTTTCGTCATAATCGCCGCAAAACTTTAATTGCAAGCGACAGCTTGTTGACGGGGAGCCAGGGATAAAAAAAAGGCCCGGACTTGTACAAGTCCGGGCCTTTCGGCCTTTTACGGGAAAATACTTTAAAAGACTCTCTATGTCATAGAGCTACCTGCATTCAGTGCACACGGCAAGCTCATCCATCGATGTGCCCGTCTTTTTGCTGATGAATTTGAGCTGATCAACCGGGGCGAAATATTTTCCGCATTTGGTGCAGGCCTGCATTTTAAAAGTACGGCCCCAGATCTTGCGCGTCTCGCCGGTGGATGTCATTTCGATATGCCCGGTCGGGCACACATAGACGCACGCACCGCAGCCGATGCAGGCGTCGGACGGTTCGTGATAAGGAGTCCCCACCTCTTTATAAGAGCCGCGAGAGAACAGGCCGATGGCGCTCACGCCGACCACCTCTTCACATACGCGCACACAGGAACGGCACAAAATGCACTTTCCCTTGTCCGTATCCACCGCGTAGCGGGTCTGGGCTTCAATGCCCATATCTTCGGCCATCTTCTGTAAAACATCCGACTCGGGGCAGCGCGCCAAAAGCAGTTCCATGACCAGACGCCTTACATTGACCACCCGTTCACTTTTTGTATTGACGATCAGGCCCTCTTCCACTCCGTAGAGGCAGGAGGTAACAATGCGGGTCCGGTTGCCTTTCTTGATTTCCACCACGCAAAGCCGACAGGCACCGGAGCGGGACACGGATTCATGCGCGCAAAGAGTAGGAACTGAAATACCCGCGCCGCGGATGGCTTCCAAAAGCATTGTGTCTTTTCTGGCTGTTACGTTCTTTCCGTCAATAATCATATTTACCATGATTTATTCCACCTCTACTTCACGTAAATTGCATCGAATTTGCAGCTCTGTATGCAGGCGCCGCAACGTGTGCATTTTTCATTGTCAATCGTATGAACTTTCTTCAGCTCGCCGGTAATCGCCTTTGTGGCGCAGACTTTGACGCACACGCCGCAGCCGGTGCATTTTTCCGCGTCGATGTTGTAGCTGATGAGCGCCTTGCAGACGCCCGCCGGACAGCGGTGGTCACGGATATGTGCTTCATATTCTTCCCGGAAATACCGGATCGTGCTCAATACCGGGTTGGGAGCCGAGCCGCCCAGGGCACAAAGGGAACCGTCGGCAATGGCTGCGGACATGGTCTCCAGAAGATCAATGTCTCCTTCCCGGCCGCGGCCCGCGCAGATGTCCTCGAGGATTTCACTCATCCGGCGCACCCCTTCACGGCAGGGCACGCACTTGCCGCAGGATTCCTCTTTGAGAAACTCAAGGAAATAGCGGGCCACGTCCACCATGCAGGAGGTGTCGTCCATGACAATCATACCGCCGGAGCCCATCATGGAGCCGACCTCATAGAGCCTGTCGAAATCAACGGGCAGGTCAAGCAGGCTCTCCGGAATGCAGCCGCCGGACGGACCGCCGGTCTGCACCGCCTTGAACTTGCGGCCGCCGGTGATGCCGCCGCCCATGTCGTAGATGATTTCGTAAAGCGTCGTGCCCATCGGGACTTCAACAAGGCCTGTATTGTTTATTTTGCCGACCAGCGAGAAAATTTTGGTCCCCTTGGAGCCTTCCGTTCCGATGGAGGCGAACCAGTCCGCACCCTTATTGATGATGAGCGGCACGTTGGCCCAGGTCTCGACGTTGTTCAGCACTGTCGGTTTGTCGTAAAGCCCTTTGTCGACCGCATGAACGTATTTGGCGCGCGGCTCGCCGGCACGACCTTCAATCGAGGCAAAAAGCGCCGAAGATTCGCCGCAGACAAACGCGCCCGCCCCTTTGTTGATCTGGATATCAAACGAAAAATCAGTGCCCAGAATATTTTTTCCTAAAAGCCCGTTTGCTTTTGCCGCTTCAATGGCTTTCGAAAGGTTTTCCACGGCCAGCGGGTATTCGTTGCGGACATAGATATAGCCGTGATTCGACCCGACGGCGTAGGCGCCGATAATCATGCCCTCGATTACACTGTGCGGGTTACCTTCCATGAGACTGCGGTCCATGTACGCACCCGGGTCCCCTTCGTCACCATTGGCAATCACATATTTGGGCTCTCCCGCCGCATTGCGGACGCCCTCCCATTTGACGGCTGCCGGAAAGCCGCCACCGCCGCGGCCGCGCAGACCGGCTTTCTTCACTTCACTGATCACCTGCTCGGGCGTCATTTCGGCAAGGACTTTGGCCAGCGCCTGATAACCGTCGATGGCAAAATAATCCTCGATGCGCGACGGGTCGATCATGCCGTTTTTGCCGAAGACTGCACGAAGCTGTTTTTTGTAGAAAGGAAGGTCCTCTTCCCGGAAAAGGGTCTTTTGGGTTTCCGGATGACGGTATAAAAGACGGCTGATGATTTCGCCTTTGCCGATGGTTTTTTCAACTATTTCCGGAATGTCGCTTTCCTTGACCGACTGATAAAAATATTTGTCGGGATGGATGATCATCATCGGCCCTTTTTCACAAAACCCCAGGCAGCCGGTGGCCAGGACGTCCACATCCGCCATATTTTGTTTTTTCAACTCCGCTTCCAGGGCGTCTTTCACTTTAAGACTGCCGTAAGCGCGGCAGCCTGTACCGGCACAAATTGCGACAAACTTTCTTTTCGGACCGTAATACAGCGTCAAGTTGTCCAGTATTGCGTGGCTTTGTTTATCTGTGTTTCCGCTCATTACTGCGCCCCCTCTTCTTTGTTGATCTTTTTGATGATTTTATCGACCTTACTGATGGTGACCTGTCCGTGATATTCAGTGTTGATGACCACGACCGGCCCCAGCGCACAGGCGCCGACGCAGTTGACTGTTTCGAGCGAGAACAGGCCGTCTTTTGTTGTGCCGCCCGGTTTTATACCCAGGGTGGTTTCAAAACGGTCCTGAAGAATGGCCGCCCCACGGACATGGCAGGCTGTTCCCTTGCAGATTTTTACCACATGCTTTCCGCGCGGCTCCAGGCTGAAGGCGGTATAAAATGTGGCCGCCTCATAGATGCGGCTCATGGGCACGTCCATAGCTTTGGCCGCTGTTTTCAGTGCTTCTTTGGGAAGATAGTTGAAGGCCTCCTGAAGGTCCTGCAGTACGGCAATCACCGCGCTTTTCGCATTTCCATGCTTTTTGACAATCTGCCTTGTCTTTGCCGCTATACTTATCGGTTTTGTCATTTTTTCTCTCACCTCTATATTCTTTTCACCGTTTATTAATTGCCGGTTTTGAGAAATTTTTCCTTTTCTTTAAGTTTCTTGTACTCTGTGTCCACCTTTTGCTGAATCATGGCGATCTCATCTTGCGTCAGGTGGCGGAAACGTCCCTGCGGCTTGAAATAATCCGTGATCGGCCGCAGTTTTTTGGGCATATCCGGAGAAATGCGATAATGACCGTTTTCCACTTCAAACAGGGGAAATACGCCCGCTTCCACCGCCAGGCGCCCCATGGACACGGCAGTATGGGTCGGGGTGCGCCATCCCGTCGGGCACACAGAGAAGCAGTGGATATAGGAAGGACCTTCGATGCTTCTGGCCTTTTCGAATTTGCGGACGAAATCCAGAGGATAGCTTGGGCAGACGGTCGCGACATAAGGAATGCTGTGCGCAACCATGATTTCAGGCATATTCTTTTTCCAGGTTTTCTGCCCCATGCTGATTTTACCGGCGGGTGCGGTTGTGGTGGAGGCACCCATCGGCGTGCCACTGGAGCGCTGAATGCCTGTGTTCATATAGGCTTCGTTATCAAAGCAGACATAAATCATATCGTGGCCGCGCTCCATCGCGCCGGAAAGAGACTGAAAGCCGATATCCATCGTGCCTCCGTCTCCGGCCATACCAACGACCTTGATGTAGCGCTGGTCGATTTTACCTTTTTTCTTTAAAGCCTTGAGACCTGCTTCCACACCGGAGGCGACCGCCGCCGCATTTTCAAAAGCCACATGAATCCAGGGCACCTGCCAGGCGGTGGTGGGGAACATACTGGAGATGATTTCCATGCAGCCGGTCGCGGACGCGATCACGGTGTTCTCGCCCAGAGCCTTGGCCATGAGCCGGACAGCCAGCACCTCGGCGCAACCGGAGCAGGCACGATGTCCCGAGGAGAGCAACTCCTGTTTATTGATCAGCCGCGGGGCATATAAATCAAAATTTTCAACAATGTTCATTATTCTCTTACCCCCCAGTATTCATATGTATCGGCCGCCTTGTTATCCGCGTCCGAAATGACTTTGTCGAACATGGCGACAAACTCACCGACTTGAACATCACGCCCGCCCAGACCGATAATGTAGTTGTAGATCGCCGGACGCTGAGCCTGAGCGTACAGGGCAGATTTGATTTCCGAAAAGACCGGCCCGCCGGGGCCGCCGAAGGAAATGGCCCGGTCCGTCACAATCAGTTTTTTAGCGCCGCCGACAGCCGCCGTGAGCTCCTCAAACGGGAAGGGCCGCCACAGGCGCAGCTTAAGCAGACCAGCTTTGACTCCCTTGTCTCTGAGTTCGTCAATCGCTATCCTCGCCGTTTCACCCATCGAGCCCATGGTCAGCATCATAATTTCCGCATCTTCCGACCGGTAGGTCTCGACCGGTTTATAGCTGCGGCCGAACATCCTTTCCCATTCGGTCCAGACGTCCAGGATGACCGGCTTGCTGTTTTTGATCGCCTCATCCTTGGCTTTCATGATTTCCGCAAAATAATCAGACATCGCAAACGCACCCATGGTCACAGGCTTTGCCGGATGCAGTGTCGCATGCGGAGTAAAAGGCGGCAAAAACTGATCCACCTCCTCCTGTGTGGGCAGCTCTACTGGCTCCACCATGTGGGTCAGCTGAAAACCGTCGATATTGACACAAACCGGCAGCATGACATCTTTATGCTCCGCGATTTTAAAGGCCTGGATCGACAGATCGACTGCCTCCTGGCCGTTTTCGGCAAAAACCGCGATCCAGCCCGTGTCGCGCTGGGGCATAATATCGGTATGGTCGTTCAGAATATTCAAAGGACCGGAGACGGCCCGGTTGGCAATCGCCATACAGATCGGCAGGCGCATCGCCGAGGCGATGGGCAGAAGTTCATTCATTAACAAAAGTCCCTGTGAGGCGGTTGCCGTATAGGAGCGAGCTCCCGTAGCAGATGCGCCGATTACCGCACTCATCGCCGAGTGTTCCGATTCGACTGTAACAAATTCGGCATCCAGAACACCGTCGGCCACCAGATTGGACAGATGCTCCGCGATGTGCGACTGGGGGGTAATGGGATAAACGCCCGCCATGTCGATACGGCACAGCGCCACGGCTTCCGCCACGGCCACCGTCACTTCCAAACCTACGCGTTTGCCCATGTCAATCCTCCTGTACCATCTTGATTGCACGGGGCCAGCATTCATGTGCACAAATGCCGCATCCCTTGCAATAATCTAAATTAGCCGCAAAAAAACCGTCTTCAGTTTGCTGTACGCATCCTTCAGGGCAAAAAATGTAGCAGATGCCGCACTTGATGCATTTTGTGTTGTCCCAGATAGGCCTTTGCGACCGCCAGCTTCCTGTGTGGTATTCGCTGGCGCTGCCCGGTTCAGACACAACACATCCGATGGGGAGTTCCCGCCATGTTTTCAAAGTCATATCTACCTCATTAATTTAATATTTGAATTTCGTCGTAGGCCCGTTTCATCGCATTGAGGTTCTTCTGGGCGATCCTGCCGAAGCGGTTCTCAATGGCCTCTTTCATCGCGCCGAGCTCCATCACGCCGGTAACCTTGAGTAAAGCTCCGATCATCGTCGTGTTTGCAATCGGTACGCCCATTTCCGTGCGCGCGATACCTGTGCCGTCCACCGTGGCGACGGTGCCGTTGAAATTGAGCTCTTTGCGAATTTCTTCGGGAGTTTTATGAGTATTGACGATAAGTTTCCCGTCCGGCTTAAGCCCGTCGGTTACATTGACCAGGCCGATGAGGCTCGAATCGAGCACTAAAACGACATCAGGTTCGTAAATTCCAGAGCGGACGTCTATTTTTTTGTCGTCAATGCGCGTGAACGCCGCAACCGGCGCCCCTCTTCTTTCCGGGCCGAAGCTGGGAAAACCCTGGGCAAATTTCCCGGCGGCGATTGCCGATACCGCCAGCAGTTCCACCGATGTTACCGCTCCCTGGCCGCCACGGCCGTGCCATCTGACTTCAATCATGTGTCTTGTTCTCCTTTGTAAACGTTACACAAAATGACCGTTTTCCATAGTATAGAAGTTTTTTTGAGTCAATGCTTTTTCTTGAATTTTAAAATTGATCGATATTACGCGAGGATACGCCATTCACGCTGCGCCCGGGCGTATAAATCGCCTCCCCGGGTGTCGTTTGCGACAACCAGCGGCATATCCGCAACCGTCAATTTTCTTATCGCTTCGGGCCCGAGCTCCCTGTAGGCAACCAGCTCCATTCTTTTCACGGTCCGGGCGGTCAGCGCGGCAATTCCTCCGATGGCGCCGAAATACACTGCCTTGTATTGTTTAATCGTTTCAATGACTTCGGGTGATCGGTTACCATTGCCGATCATACCTTTCAAACCATGCTCGATCAGCGCCGGGGTGAAAGCGTCCATCCGGTAGCTGGTCGTAGGCCCGATGGACCCGATTACCCTGCCTACGGGCGTCGGAGCCGGCGCCGCGTAAAAGATAGTTGCCCTTTTCAAATCAAACGGCAGAGCATGCCCACTGGTGAGCGCGTCATACATCCGGCGATGGGCGGCATCGCGGGCCGTGTATATCTCGCCACTTAAAAGAACCATGTCACCCGCACCAAGTGACGCGCAGACATCGTCCGTCAGAGGCGTTTCAATGCGGATGAGGTTTTCTTTCTCTTTCACGGCCTGTTCATTCATAAGACAACTTCCGCGTGCCTGGCGGCGTGGCATTGAATATTTACCGCCACGGGCAGTGAGGCGATGTGGCAGGGCATCATCTCCGCATGAACGGCCAGGGCCGTTACCCGCCCCCCCATGCCGGCAGGGCCGATGCCCAGGGCGTTGATGTCTTCGAGCAGTTGTGCCTCCATTTTGGCCAGGCGTCTGTCTTTTTTGTTTTTTCTGCCCACCGGCCGTAAGAGCGCTTTTTTGGCCAGCAGGCAGGCTGTCTCGAGCGACCCGCCGATACCGAGCCCGACGATGATGGGCGGACAGGGATTCGCACCCGCTTTTTCTACCGTCTCCAAAACAAAGTCCCTGATACCGGCCAGTCCCGCCGCAGGTGTGAGCATGGCGGCACGGCTCATATTTTCACTGCCGCCCCCCTTGGGCATGGCAATTATTCTGATCTGACTGCCGGAAACAATGTCCATGTGCATGATTGCCGGCGTATTGTCGCCGGTATTCATGCGGGTCAGGGGATCGCACAGGGATTTACGCAGACACCCGTCACGGTAGGCCAGCTTCACGCCTTCTTCGATGGCAGTGCGCAAATCTCCACCGGTTACGCGCACGTCCTGCCCCGCCTCGATAAACAAAACGGCAAGCCCCGTGTCCTGACAGACAGGCATTTGCGCCTTTGACGCAAAAGACGCGTTTTCAATGATCCTGGTGAGCACCTGCCGCCCCAGGGGGGATTCCTCTTTTTTCAGGCCGGCGCGCAGCGCGGTAAGGACGTCTTTGCCCAATTTTGTATTGGCGTCGATAAAGAGTTTCTTTACGGCTTGAGTAATATTTTTCGCGCTGACACGACGCAGCGTGGCCGAAGTCTTTTTTTCCATGAGCGCCTCACATGCCTCTGCGAAACTCCAGTGACTTGGAAATAGTCATCTTATCGACATATTTCAAGTCACCGCCCATCGGCACGCCCATGGCGATGCGTGTGATCGCGATGTCGCTGTCTTTGAACATCCGGGTAATCAGAAGCGCCGTGGCCTCGCCGTTGACATTGGGATTCGTGGCTAAAATCAGCTCTGTGACCGTGTTTTCCCGGACTCTTTTGTGCAGTTCGGCAAGCTTCAGATTTTCCGGGCCGATACCGTCGAGCGGCGCCAGGGCCCCGTGCAAAACATGGTATGTCCCATGAAACGCTCCGCTTTCCTCGATGGCGACCACAGCATCCGGCTCTTCGACCACGCAGATCACATGCTGCTCTCGGGCCGGGTCGGCGCAAATATGACAGATTTCTTCTTCCGACGGGTTGAGACAGATCCGGCACAGGCGGATTTTTCTTTTCACTTCCACAAGACTTTCCGCGAGTTTTTCCACATCGGCGGGGGTGGCCCGCAGAATGTAATTGGCCAGACGGGCCGCCGTTTTTTCACCGATCCCCGGCAGCTTGGCCAGCTCCGTAATCAAACGTTTAATGGGTTGTGCGTAGGATTTCATGTGGCTGCCTAAAAACTCCCCAGGCCGGGGATCGAAAGGCCGCCCGTGATTTTGGCCATTTCGGCGGAGGCCATCTCCTGGGCCTTGCGTATTCCCTCATTGACCGCGGCCGCCACCAGGTCCTGCAACATCTCAATGTCTTCCGGGTTGACCACTTCTTTTTCGATCTGCAGAGAAACAACCTCAAACTTGCCGTTGACGACCACTTTCACCATACCGCCGCCGGCTTGCGCCTCGGTGGTTTTTGTTTCCAGTTCCTGCTGGATGCGGGCCATTCTCTCCTGCATCTTTTTTGCCTGTTTCATGATGTTGCCAATATTCTGCACTTTTATACCCCCTGTTTTTTATCCGTAACTGGTTTGATGTCTATCAACTGTGCGCCTTCAAACTGGGAAAGCACCTTCTTGAAATGAGGTGAATTAATGGCTTCCCGTTTTATGTCATTGAAGGAATTTGTCCCGCCGCCTCGAGCGCTGCCGTTGGCGCCGGACTTTGGCGCCTCGCTGGTTTTGAACTCAAGGGACACTTTCTGCTCGTAATAACAGCCGGCGATCCTTTCGATTTCTTCTTTCTGACGCTTTTCCATCAGTGTGTCGAGAAAAACAAAATTATCGGGAAAACACATGGTCAGACAGCCGTCTTTCAGTTCGATGCTTTGCGCCACGCCTATTTTAGCGCCCAGCGGCGGATTTTCTCTATTGATGAAGGTCTTGAAGTCTTCCGCCCGGCGCGGATGCGGCGCAGGCGTTTCGCCCGCCGGCGGCTCTGCGGCATGCTCATGTGCCCGTCTTTCAGAAAAGGTCTCCGGCACCGGCTGAGGCGTGGAGCGCTCTTTGGCGGCTTGCGCGGCGGAAGCCGGCCCTGCGGATTGAAGCCTTTGCTCTAACGCCTCGAGCGCTGCAAGAATTTCTCCCGCCGGCAAAACCGGCTGCAGATAGGCAAGCCTGACCAGCAAAGTTTCGAGCTTCATGCGCGCCTCCTGGCTGCGGCGCAGGCTGTCTGCCTCACCCAGCAGAATATCAAGATAGCGCTGCAGTGTTTCGCGCGAGACATTTTGGATCTGGGCGCTGATTTTTTCCGTCTGCTCCGGCGCGATATCGAAAGACGAACCGCCGTCAGCCGCGATTTTGACCAAGAGCAGATTACGGAAGTGCTTAAGCAGCATGGAATAAAAATGTTTCATGTCCACGCCGGCCAGATAAGCCTCCTCGATAATCATCAGGCATTTTCCCGCGTCGCGGCCGATTACGGCCTCGGAGAGGCGGTAAAGATATTTGCGGTCGGCCATGCCTAGGATATCTTCCACATCTTCATCGGAAATGTTCATGCCTGAGTAGGCGATTATCTGGTCAAAAACACTCTGCGCATCGCGCATCGAGCCGTCACCCGCTTCGGCAATCCACGACAATGCCGCCTCGCTGATGGTAATGCCCTCCGCCCGGGCTAATCTGCCTATATTGGCGGCAATTTGCGAAAGTGATATCCGGCGGAAATCATAGCACTGACAGCGCGACAGGATCGTGGCCGGGACTTTGTTGTTTTCCGTGGTGGCAAAGATAAAAATGACATGCGCGGGCGGCTCTTCCAGCGTTTTCAAAAGTGCATTGAAAGCTTCGCGCGTCAGCATATGAACTTCATCAATTATATATATTTTGAATTTTGAGGTGACCGGTGCGAATTTGACATTTTCGCGCAATTCGCGAATTTCATCGATCCCGCGATTGGAGGCGCCGTCGATTTCCCTGACATCCATCGACGTTCCATCAGTAATTTCACGACAGTTGGGGCATTCGTTGCAGGGCGTGGCCGTGGGGCCTTTTTCGCAGTTGAGGGATTTGGCCAGAATACGGGCGACCGATGTCTTACCGACACCGCGTGGGCCGGAAAACAAAAAAGCGTGGCCGACACGCCCCTGGGCGATGGCGTTGGCGAGCGTGCGGACAACATGCTCCTGCCCGGCTACCTGGTCAAATCTTTGCGGGCGAAATTTTCTGGCTAAAACCTGATATTCCAAAAAAACCTCATTACGTCCGGCCTGTAGGGACTCTTTTTGAAAAGGTGACCGGGTTTACCGCAACACACGAAGTGGTTTGCTGCCGCTGCTTCCTTCCGGACCTGACGGGGTTCACAAGTCTTCGTTGTACGGGACCCGGCCATATTTTAAATGCAACGCCTGAATCAGGCCCCTTGCTCTTAATGGATAAACGTGCAGGAATCAACCCAAATTTTAACTGTGGTGACAAACTGACATGCGCGACAGGCGGCCAGGCGGCGATGTTCAACAGATTGTTTTGACAAATAAAACTGGAAAGAAGTGGAAAATTCGCCCGGAAGGCGCCGGGGTGCGGGCTTCGCCGGCAAAACCCCGTCATTACCGGCAGGATCGTCTTTGCAGGAACTGGCGGAGAGTGGGGGATTCGAACCCCCGTAGGAGCTTGTGGCCCCTAAATCGATTTCGAGTCGATCCCGTTACGACCACTTCGGTAACTCTCCTCTATGGAAACAACCGCTGCGCGGTTAAATACCGCTACCGCCCCGGACTGAATACCGGTTTCATGATTTTTTAAATGGCGGAGAGAGCGGGATTCGAACCCGCGGTACACCTTTGGGGGCGTACACACGATTTCCAGTCGTGCTCCTTCAGCCACTCAGACATCTCTCCGCTTTTGTTTCCAAATAAACCGGCTGCATATTTTGTAAAGAACGGCAGGGGTCGGCCTGCAAAATCGAAAGCCGCAAATTTTAAAACTGATGGCGAGCAGTCAGGCACCCCATCCTTATTGCCTTTTCTGAACGTCCAGGTGCGGCCTATCTGTTTACCAGATGAGTTCCTACCCTCTTTTCCTTAAAAAATCTACTCAAAATTTTCGCACATTCTTCCTTCAATGCCCCTTCTGTGACTTCCACCTGATGGTTGAGCCGGCTGTCGTTCAATATCTGATAAAGAGTCGCCACCGCCCCCGCCTTCGGGTCGCGGGCGCCGAAAACGACGCGTCCCAACCTGGCCTGAAGTATCACTCCGGCGCACATCACGCACGGCTCAAGCGTCACATACAGTTCAGCCCCGGTGAGGCGGTAATTGCCCGTTTTCGCACAGGCGCGGCGTATCGCCAGCATTTCCGCATGGGCGGAAGGGTCTGCATCGGTGACGGGCGCATTGTGCGCCTGCGCCAGTATCAGGCCGTCGCGCACCAGCACGGCGCCGACCGGCACCTCACCGCAGTCCGCAGCTTTACGGGCCTCGGCCAGGGCGATCTTCATGTAGTCTTCGGTCTTCATCATCGGAGAATCCATTGAGTGTTTTTTGTCACATCCTGGTTATCATACTGTTGATTTTGAGGCAAATGCCGTATATGATCACGATAAAGCGAGCTTACATGAATTCGAAAAAAATATTTCTTTTGCCTGTCATCATATCTTTTATCGGTCATGCCGCGCTGATCAGCGCCGGCAGCATCATCGATCTGCGCGCGGGCGTGAAATCCCCGGAGCCTTTCATGGTCAAAATTGCCGAACCGCGGGCGGAAACCAAACAAAAAACGGAGGAAAAGAAGCCCCAGGCACAAGAAGATGCGCAAAAAAATGAAGAGATCAAGCCTCTGCCGTCAAGAGGAAGGGAAGACACGGTAGCGATCGGCTCTTCCGATATTAAATACGCCGCCTACCTGGCCGGTGTAAAAAAGAAAATCATGCGCCTGTGGCAGTACCCGGCGGGCGCGTACCAAAATAGTGAAGAGGGAGAGGTGGTCATCCGGATGTCCGTGGACGAGGACGGCTCTCTGGCCGGAATAGAACTGGTGAGTTCCTCCGGCTCCAACCATCTCGATTCAGGCACCATCGGCACGGTACAGGCCGCTTCCCCGTTTCAACCTCTCCCCTCGCGGTATAATCTGTCCCGTCTGCATATCATCGCATCTTTCCACTACCGCATGAGGGATTGATGTAACATGCGCGAAACATTCTTTACACCCTCGGTACGGGCCACGGCAAATTAGTCCCGATTTTTATACTCCCGGACATTAAAAATAGCGGTATTTTAAGCTCAAATATGCTACAAGCGTTGGCCCGATAGTGATGTCCGGTGAAAGCGGCTGTGGTATTTGCGCCTTCGCAAAAGGGCGCCGGCTTTAGTTTCGGCAGATGCACACCGGCGGGGAAACTGACGGCTGCGGCCGTATTGGAGGAATAATTATGATAGAAGAAAAGACATTTGATTTTCCCAAAATGACTCAAAAAGAATTTAAAGAGATCTGCCGGGACCATGGCTGGGGACTGACGCTTGAAGAATTCCGTCTGGCACAAAAAAGAGTCAGAAGACCGTTGAGCATCACGGAAGCTTTCATCATGGACAGTTTGTGGTCTGATCACTGTTCATATAAAAATTCGAAACACAAGCTGCGCTCCCTCATCAGAACCAACAGCCACGTCCTGAGTTCCGAGCAAAGTGACGCGGGAGCGGTCAAGATCGGGAACAGCGGCTACAGCGCGGTTTTCAAAATCGAGTCACACAATCATCCCACGCTGCTCAACCCGTTTGACGGGGCGGCAACCGGCGTCGGGGGCGTGCTGCGCGATATCTTCGGCATGGGCGCCAGAAACATCGGGGTCGGGGCCTCGCTGCGCTACGGTCCGAAAGCGGAGGAGGACTCCAAAGATATTCTCACAGGCGCTATGAGCGGGGCAGCATCTTACTGCCACGCGATGAAACTGCCGCTCATCGCGCTGGATGTGTATTACGAAGACTCCTTCCGGCGCAACTGCCTGATGAACGTGGCCGCGCTGGGTGTGGTCAAAAACGATGAGCTTATTCCCAACATCGCGCCTCCGGATGCAGCAGGCTACAATCTCATCTACATCGGCAAAGCAACGGCGGGCGCCGCCGTGGGCGGGGCGTCATTTGCCTCACAGGCGTTTGAGGCGGGACAGAAAAAAGAAATTGAATTCGGCTCCAATCCGCGCCT
>Ga0116183_1002980_pt1 | contig 17624 bp, 16 predicted proteins | sample AD_UKC078_MetaG_FD_89753 | JGI IMG/M metagenome (GOLD analysis project Ga0116183, IMG submission 89753) | Active sludge microbial communities of municipal wastewater-treating anaerobic digesters from USA - AD_UKC078_MetaG | ecosystem: Engineered > Bioreactor > Anaerobic > Digestate | place: USA... | reverse complement strand
CTGAAAACCGCATCCGGTGAGGAAAGAAAAAGACGGTGATTATCTTTGGGAATTACTGTTTCATCCTTTTCTTCAAGAGTATTCCACTCGCCGCATTCAGGACATCTTCCAAGCCATTTTGGAGTCGAATAGGAACAGTTGGTGCAAATGAAAGATGATTTTTTCTTGACCATCGTGACTGCTCACTGAGCTGAAAGAAGGAACGGTATGGTAACTGTTGAAAGGGTTCCGTTGAATGGGGGAAATTTCCATTTTTTCTTGATCTGCTCTGTTATGCATCTGTCCATTTCCGTCCCTTTGAACTTCGGAGTTTCGTTTATGACCTTTGCCACCTGACCGCTTCCGATGATATGAAGAGTGATCTCCATTTTACCACCTATCCCTTCATTGCTTTTAAGCGCTTTGTCATAGCAGTATTTTATTGAAGAATAGTTGTTTTTAACAACTTCATTTATCTGTTTCTGTGTCAGCTCTTCTCCTCCTGAAGCGAAACTGCTTTCGTTTTTGACTTTTGTCCCCACAGTTTTTGATCCCACTTTTTTCATGAAAGAATTTCTGAAGGCATCAAGTTCTTCGTCAGTAACAGAATCAAAAAGACCTATGTTCTTCTTTTCCTTGGGTTTTTCAGCCGACGCAGCAGCTTCCTCATTTTCTATCGCTTCATTCTCTTTCTTTATTTCAAGAAGGAGCTCCTTAAGAATGAGATCTTCTTCCTTTTTTGCCACTTTTTTAACTGTTATTCCCTTGATATCATCGATCTTCATTACGCCAGAGCCGAATCTGATGTCTTCGATGTTTATATCATCGAACTTAACTTCCTGCGGACCATCTTCAGTGTTTTTCTGTATAAAAAGCTGATATCCCCTGAAAAAAACGACGGGAGCCGCAATTATCAATAACGCAATGATCACCCATTTGAAGTGGTTATCTTTTTTAACTTCGATGTTCTGCTCTTCGCTTCCCACATCCTCCATCATCTGCTTTAGTTCGCGTTTTTTCTGAGTTTCATCGTCCGTACCGAGAACCTGCTTGACCTTTTCTTCTGCCATAAGGTCGTATTCCTTAAATATTTCTGTAAAATCCTGACAGGCACCGAGACGCACCCAGTCTGTCATTGATTTTTCCCAGATATGCGACCTTTTTACCAGTCTGCCGTCAAGAATAAGAGCTGCGATTTCTTCAAAACTGTAATCTCTTTCGTCATTTGGAAGCCGGTAGATCTTTTCATTCATGTGAAACTCCTGAACAAGTGGAAGAACACGCGCAAAATAATACTGTACAGCCCGATTTTTGTCAATTTATAGTTCTTTGAAACTGCGCATTTTCTTCACTTCGCTTCTGATCTTTTTTGAGTTCAGCCTTTTTTCAATCGAGCTTTTTGTCGGTTTGGTCGGCTTTCTCCTTTTGGGAACGAATGCCGCCTTTATAATGAGCTCCTTAAACCTTTCAATTGCGGTTTCCCTGTTCTGTATCTGGGAACGGTCGTCAGTGACTTTTATGATCACTTCGCCTTGAGAGGTTATCCTGTGGTCATTCATTGTCAGAAGCTTTGATTTCACGAACAAAGGAAGGGAAGAGCTCTCAATATCGAACCGGAGCTGAACCGCACTGCTGGTCTTGTTGACATGCTGACCGCCCGGGCCGGTTGAACGGGTCGCGGAAAATTCAAGCTCTGACATAGGAATTGAAATCTTTCTACCCTGATTGTTCGTGATCGTGATCATCGCTTCACCTTCTATTATGCTTATAATTTCAGCATCCTTAATCTCTGTAAAATAATAGACTCTGCCCACCGATTTGTCAAAATAATGCCCCGACAAACACAGGTTGACACGCGGGTCAACCCCTACAGGCAGGTTAATTTCATCCCTAAATAATACAAAACTCCACCTGCCAATGTAAGAACACCTGCTTTAATAATGTATGGATAAACATCTTTCAGTGTCGTCTTGAAAAAATCGGTCGTAACAATAAGACAAAGGTGCATCGGTGAAAGCATAACTCCCATGAATCCGCCGATGAAACCAAGGAGCAGATAATTCATATCAACAACCCCGTTCACAACAAGGAACGGATATATCACAGGGAAAGATATCGAAACGAATCCGATAGTTATCCCTGTCAGAACTCCGCATATCATAGGGACAAGGAATACAAACACAGCCGGATTGGAACCTTTGAGCGCTTCATAAACTCCTGTTGCCACACCTGAACTTCTCACTATCGAATCAAAGAACACCATTCCCGTTACAAGAAAAATGACATAAACCGTCCTTTTTTTCATTACAAACGGTTTTATATAAACGGCAAGATGTCTCTCTTTAATAATAAAAGCAATGAGTGAAATCAGAACAGCCCACGGCAGATCAAGTGAAAAAACGATCGAAAGCCCCACTGCAAGAAGTATCGGCCACGAAATTACAAGCAGTTTCAGCGGGTTTTCAGCAGTTGCGAGCTCTGTTATTTCCTGTTTTTTGTGTTTAAGCAGGATAGGCAGACCGGCAGAGGCCATAACGACTGTCATTGCACCCTGATAAATAAAAAGATCAGTGGCCGGCACTTTCATCACAGTTATTATCCATGCAAGTCCTGCATAAAGCGGGAAAAAATATTCCCAGATGTGGCGATACCAGTAGTTTACAGCCATTTTCTCTTTCTGTTCATAACCGGGAAGGAGCTTGTCAACAAAAGGGGCCGAAATAAGAGACCCTCCAGGCATCGGCAGAAACCCGATGAAAGCTGCACTTGCAGCGGCGGCAATACGGTTATCTCGAAATATTTTCAGAAAAATTGCGGACATTCTGCCGAACATCTTCCCTTTTTCCATCAACTCACCAAGAAGCATAACCGACATGATGATGATGAAAAGATCTGCCGATCTTCTGTTTATAAAAGAATTGAGCCATTCTGAACCGATGTCGGGAAGATCGACACCTGAAATAAGTGCCATGCAAATTGCTCCGGCGGGAAGAACAAGCTCAAGACGGATTTTCTTTGCAAGGAGAATAACCATCAGAAGAATCGGAATTAAAACTTGTATCCAGATCATTTCTCACCTTTTTACAAACAATTACAGCGGTATATTATTCTTTTATGGAAAAAATCAAATAAATGTGGATAATAGCATCTGAATTTTTGCATTGAATGGTTTGATGAGCTCGGAATTGAAGTTTCAGGAATTGCATTTCCTTATGGCGATCACGATGAAAGGGTTGTATCCATGGCAAGAAAATATTTCAGATATGCAAGGAACAGCTTTCATGGACTTAATGACGGAACAATGAATAGATTCGGCATAAAAATATTTCCCGTAACAAATTTAACCACACCTGAAGAAATGAAAACTTTTGCACAAACTGCAATTGAAAATAACCTGTGGGCAGTATTCCTTTTCCACGACCTCGGTGAACCTGACACAGAAAATGAATATAGAACCCCGATGGAAGACTTCACAGAACTACTCGATTTTCTTGATGAAAATAAAGTCGCAACGGAAAAGATGAGTGATGTTTTAGAGCAGATTGGCATTCCGCCGATCTAAATGTGATCCTATGGCTGAAAATCAGAAAAACATGTAAAAATTGGAGTGTGATGATTATGAATTTTTCTTAATTTTCAACAGTTCCTTTTCCAATTGTTCCACTGTCGGAAAACTTGATTTAAGTTCATCCGGCATTGATTGCAGAAGTTTGTACTCTGAAACACCTATCGGCTTGTTTATGTCTCTTAATGCATATTCCACATCCAGTTTATTTCGATGTTTGCATAAAATCAGTCCAATCGTAGGATTGTCGTATTCTCCTTTTAACATATCGTCAACCGCGGAAAGATAATAATTTAATTTTCCTGCATACTCCGGTATGAATTCAACTGTTTTGATTTCTATTACTACGAAACATCGTAAATAAATGTGGTAAAACAACAGATCCAGGAAATAATCTTTTCCAGCGACTTCAATATGATACTGATTTCCAATGAAAGAAAATCCGCTTCCAAGCTCTAAAAGGAACTCTTTTATATGAGAAATCAACTCGTTTTCTATATTTCTTTCATGAATTTTCTCTGTCATAGCCATAAAATCAAAAATATATGGATCTTTAAGTGTTTCCTCAGCTCTATCTGATTGAGGTGCCGGCAAAGTACATTGAAAATTCGTTACGGATCGCCCCTGTCTTTCAAAAAGATGTGTCTCAATCTGATGAAGCAGAATCCCTCTTGACCAGTTGTTCTGAATTGTTTTTGCAACATAAAAAAATGCTTCTTCTGGAGAGCTACTCTTTGTTATTATTGCAATATTCTGTCCCCATGGAATTTGTCCGACAAGTTGTTGGATTGATCTCAGATTGAATTGTCCAACAAGCTGTTGGACTGTTTCATGGCTATAAAATTCGACCCATTTTTTCATATAAAACAGATTGCTTCTACCAAATCCCGACATTCCGGGAAAAGCTTTTCTTAAGTCTTCTGACAGCCGGTCAACAACTTGAGAACCCCACGAAGATTTATTCAGTTTGTCAATAATTGATTCACCGATAAACCAGTAAAGAGCCAACATCTCAGCATTGACCGAGAGTTGAGCTTGTATCTGTGCAGTTTTAACTCTTTCCTTGATCTCTGCAAGCCATTCAGCATATGCTTTTGGGAAAACAGATCCTGGAATATTTGTCATTGTGCGCTCCATCAAATAACAACTGACTCTAATATTCAACATCCAGAGTTAATATATCTAATGCTAAATTAATTTACAAGAAATTCAGAGAAATTATCTTGCTCACCGGGAAACTGGGAAAAGTGGAGTTGATTTAGGGAGTTGGGGTGGATTTAATCAGAAAAACATTTGTAGTTGTTGGAATCTTTGGTGTTGACTTTTTTAATTTGTCATTCCAATAACCAAATTGTCCACAACTTTCAGAAGGCTTGTGTCCCATTTATTTTTTTCATTTTTAATCCATTGATTTGCTTTTTTTATAAAGGTTGCATCAATTACAACAGGATAATAGAATTTTAAATGGATTTCTTTAAACAACTCCCATTGCTTTTCTTTTTTATCTGGAAAAGAAAATTCTAATTTTTTCAAAGTGTATTGTCGATCTATTGGAGCAACTAAATTTGGAAGCAAATGCGCCATAACTTTTGAATTAGCAACTAAAATAGGATCACTTTCCATTGCATCTATTGTTTTGAACACTTTTTCTAATTTTTCCCAACCCTTATCATCTTCTTTCCTTAAATCAGAAACATTCATTTTTTTCAATTCATTTATCTCTTTCTTAACACTTTCAACACTATTTTTAAAAGTTTCAAAATCTTTCATTTTTGCACCTGTTTTACCCATACGGTGCATTCCCCATGAAGATAACATTGCATATATCAATTCAATTTTTTCAGATTCTGTAATTTTTCCCTTCAATCCTAAAGCTCTTAAATGAAAATGTAGTGATGGTCCAGAAAATCTATGCTCTTTTTCAAAATTTTCATGGAATTCATCCATTTTTTTAAGGATTTCTTTAACTTTTTTTTCCATCTTTCACTCCTTTTCTTTCATCTCTTTTCTCCTTAAATAGTTGTAGTGTTTACGGAGCAGTTCTTACAACCCTAAAACCACCGTAATTGTATCTATTTAAAGGATTACCATAACTATGATAAGCACTGCGACAATGCTGAGAGCTGCTCAACCAACTGCAACCTCTTGCAACACGGAAAGTTCCGCTACTGGCACCATATGGATCTATAACTGGAGCAATTTCATCCCCTGCCGGATATTCCTCTTTATACCAATCATATATCCATTCGAAAACATTGCTACTCATATCATAAAGTCCATTATTATTGGGGTTTTTGCCGCCAACCTGTTGCACACCGCATGAAACTGAATCAGCGAACCAGCCGTTACAATCCTCTCCTCCTTCATAATTCACAGATGAATTTCCACCATACCAGCCTATTTGATCAAGATTCGGGTCAAGAGGTGTTTTGTCTAGATTAGTTATATCACCATTGTAAAAAGCTGTTACTGTTCCAGCTCTTACAGCATATTCCCATTCACTTTCTGTCGGCAATCTGTATCCAGGACAATCTTGCGGTTTGGAATATATATTTTTAAGTGAACAAGTGAAATTTGGTTTTGTTCCTGTGCAATCAAAACACTCCGGCAGTTCCTCCAGCTTAGACAGTTCATTGGCATATCTCAAAGCTTCGTGCCAGCTGACCGTCTCAACCGGACAATTGTTGCCGCAATTCTGAAAATAACTTGGATTATAGCCCATCACCGTGTTGAATTCACTTTGAGTAACTTCGTATTTTCCCATATAAAAACTTTTTGTAAGTTGAACATAATGAAGGATTTCCCTTGTAGCAGTTCTTCCTAATTCAGTATCCGGTGAACCCATCCAGAAACTGCCGGCGGCAATGAGAACAAAACCTTCGGGAGTTCCAGAATTGCCGGTGTCTCCTGTGTTGCCTGAGTCCCCAGTATTTCCAGTATTTCCAGTATTTCCAGTATTTCCTGTGTCTCCAGTATCTCCTGTGTTTCCTGAATTGCCAGAATCTCCTGAATTACCAGTGTTTCCTGTGTCACCTGTATCTCCAGTATTTCCTGTATCTCCAGTATCTCCAGTGTCTCCAGTGTTGCCTGTGTCATCATCTGAGGTTTTCTCATCTTCTGTGTCAACAGCTTCATCTTTGTCGGTTTCCTCACTTTCCTCAACACATTTATCATCAAAGCAGACAAGACCTTCGTCACAAGTGCCGTTATCGTAACATTGAGCACCTTTCTGACCTTCCTTTAATTTACCTTTTAAATTGTTTGAATCGCATGAAAACGAAAAAATTAAAACAAACACTAAACAGAAAGCATTTTTCACCATTTTTTTCATTATTTTCTCCATCTTGAAACATTAAACACACTAAATTTTACAAAACCGGTTGTTTAAGTCCAGAAAATAGAACCAGCTGGCTCTGGAATTTGGTTTTTTCATACGAATACTCATTTATCAGTTAATTTTAAAAGGAAATCCATTGGAAACTGTTGACGCTTTTGCTTTGGCAATAAGACATTTAAGAAAAGAAATGAAACTGTCTCAGGAAAAGTTTGCTGCAATTTGCGGCATTCACACAACCCATCTTTCCCGGATTGAAAGATCCGTCCGCGAACCTTCACTCACAATAATTTACAGAATAGCTGACGGATGCGGAATCACTGCAAGTGAACTTTTCAAAGTTGTTGACGAATTCAGAAAACAGGAATAAAAACAAATACTTCTTCAGATTCTCATTACCATCTTCATAACTTCAACATCCATTTTGGAAAATCCGAACCGTTTTAAGAGGAATCAACAACTGAAATTTACGCCTGATATTCGCTGACACGACCGTTTTTAAGGATATATTTCTTCCCGTCACTTTTATCTGTGGCTATATCGGAACTATCAAAGCAGAGTTTGTTTCCGCTTACTCCGACCCAGCCGTGCTGACGGGCAGGAACTCCGTAAACAAGTGCAAAATCCGGAACATCTTTGGTGACAAGTGATCCTGCTCCGATGAATGCATATCTTCCGACAGTGGCTCCGCAGACTATTGTTGCGTTGGCTCCGACAGAACACCCTTTTTTCATGAGTGTTTTTCTGAATTCCTCTTTCCTTTCAATGAACGATCTCGGATTGATGACATTTGTAAAAACCATGGAAGGCCCTAAAAACACATCGTCTTCTATCTCAACTCCTTCATATACTGAAACATTGTTCTGAACCTTGACACCGTTGCCCACTTTCACATTCGCTCCGACAACACAGTTCTGCCCGAAAACACAGTTTTTTCCAATAGTTGTATTCTTCAGAATGTGTGAAAAACACCAGATCTTAGTCCCCTCGCCTATCCTGACATTATCATCAATTATCGCAGTTTCATGAACAAAAAAATTCTTTTCCATTATCTTCTCCAACTTTTAAGGAACGGGTGGTAGTCGCCTCTCAATCCGACAGGACAGGCATTTCTGATGTTAAATGCTATCTCAACGGCCGTTCTTGAATCTTCAAGTGAGAAACCTTCTTTGGCCAGAATTTTCTGATAGCTGACAGTATGAAGATCGGTGAATCCTTCGCTGAATTCTAGCTCTTCACCGTCAATCGTGATGCACCTGAAAGTCTTTTTCCCTTTTTCGATCGCCTGCTTTGGCAGCATGTTCTCATTAATGCTCAGGAACCATCTTACTCTCGCCTTTTCAAACTGCATGAAACCGGCAGCAACATCCCGTTCCTGCACATTGACGATGTTTTTCTGAACATATCCGAATATCCACTGAAGCATATCAAAGAAATGGATCCCGATGTTAGTCGCCATTCCCCCCGATTTGCTCATGTCGCCTTTCCATGACACATCATACCATCTGCCGCGGCTTGTGATATATGTCAGATCGACATCATACACTTTGTCTGACGGATCTTCATCTATCTTCTTTTTCAATGCGGCAATGGTCGGATGAAGCCGGAGCTGAAGGATCGTATTGACATGGTGGCCGGTCTCTTTTTCAATTATCTTCAGGTTGTCAACAGTCCAGGGATTAAGGACAAGCGGCTTTTCACATATCGCATCCGACATGTTCCTCAATGCCAGACGGATATGGGCATCATGAAGATAGTTCGGTGAGGCAATGCTTACATAATCTATTCTGTTCTCTCTTCTCCTGAGCTTATCGATGTGCCTGTCAAACCTTTCAAATTCAACAAAGAACTCCGCTTCAGGAAAATAGGAGTCGATTATTCCGATACTGTCATTGGGATCAAGCATTGCAAGAAGATCGTTTCCCGTCTCCTTGATCGCCTTCATATGTCTTGGAGCAATATATCCCGCTGCGCCGATCAGAGCAAAATTCTTTTTCATCAAAGTCTCCCTGTAACGATATTCCTGTCAAGAAACCCTTTAATATCATACATTACTGTGTTTTTATCAACAAATCCTTTCAAATCATAACTTCTGAATTTTTCATGCGAAACAGCAAGAACAACCGCATCGTAATCGTTTTTCAGACATTCTGAGAAATTTGAAAGTTCGACTCCGTATTCTTCCAGAACTTCATGATGATCAGCCATCGGATCAACAACATCAACAATGCATCCGAATTCCCTGAATTCACTGATGACATCAATAACTCTCGAGTTTCTTATATCAGGGCAGTTCTCCTTGAATGTGATGCCGAGCACGAGAACTCTCGAACCTTTGATCTTTTTATTTTTCTGGATCATAAGTTTAACTACTTTGTTTGCAACATAGATCCCCATGTTGTCATTAATCCTTCTTCCGGCAAGGATAACTTCAGGGTTGTAGTCGACTGCCTGTGCTTTGTGTGTCAGATAATATGGATCGACACCTATGCAGTGTCCACCTACAAGCCCCGGCCTGAACGGCAGAAAATTCCATTTGGTGCCTGCCGCTTCGAGAACATCAAGAGTATCTATCCCGAGTTTTTCAAATATCAGTGCGAGTTCATTTACGAAAGCGATGTTTATATCTCTTTGAGAATTTTCAATGACCTTTGCCGCCTCTGCAACTTTTATACTTGATGCCTTATGAGTTCCTGCTGTTATTATCGATCTGTAAAGCTGATCTATCTCTTCTGCAGATTCCGGAGTGGAACCGCTTGTTATCTTTTTTATTGTTGTCACTGTGTGAACCTTGTCACCCGGGTTGACCCTTTCAGGGGAAAAGCCGCAGAAAAAATCAATATTGAACTTAAGTCCCGAGATTCTTTCAAGTATCGGGACACAAACCTCTTCGGTACAGCCCGGATAAACCGTTGATTCATATATAACGATATCGCCTTTTTTAAGAACTTTCGCAACTGTTTCTGTCCCTTTGACAACAGGTGTAAGATCGGGCTGTTTGTGTTCATTAACGGGTGTCGGAACTGTAACTATGAAAAAATTGCAGCTTTTTATGTCATTCACATCACTTGTATAGACCAGTTTTTGAGCTTGTTTAAGCTTTTCCGGCTCCACTTCAAGTGTCCGGTCGATCCCTTTTTTCAATTCTTCAAGACGGTTCTTATTTATGTCAAAACCGATAGTTTCATACTTTTTTCCAAACTCTGCCGCAAGAGGAAGACCGACATAACCAAGTCCTACAATGCAAATTCTATTCACTTTCATTTGATGCTCCTTCTTTCCTTACCTGTATAAACTGCCGATTTCTGATCTATGTTCCGCATCGGTTTCTGTGTCTTTTTTTCTTCATAATAGTGTGCTATCAGCCCCGGCACTCTTGAGATCATGAAAATACCGTTTGCAAGTTCTCCGGGTATATCCAGAGCAAGAAGCACTGCACCAATCATTCCGTCAACATTTACAGGAAGTTTTGTCCCCTTTATTTCAAATATCTTCTTTTCTATCATTTTTGCGAGCTTAATATAGAAAAGTTTCTCTTCCGTAAGATTCTCAAAACATATTTCTGCAAGCTTTGTGCTTCTCGGGTCTTCTGTATGAACTCTGTGCCCAAGTCCCGGAAATCTATATTTACTTTCAAGCTTTTTATTTATGAATTCTGTTACTTTTGGCTCATCAAGAACTTTGCCACAGAAATCACCCGCTTCGATGAAGAATTTCATTGAATCTTCGATCGCCCCGCCATGCGATTTGTTTATTGCAAGGATCCCTGAAGCGACTGCGGCATTAAGCGGAGCACCTGTCGATGTTGCATTCATTGTAGCCAGTGCGCTCGGAGGTGTTACTCCGTGATCTATTGAAGACACAATTGCCGCCTGAAACACAATGCCTTCCTCTTTTGAAGGAAGCTCGCCTTTAAGTATGAGATAGACCGTTTCAGCATAGGAAAGCTTTCCCATCATCTCTTCAACTGCATAGCCGCGAACAAGTATTTCGTTTGGCTTAATAGAAGTGATCTCAGTGTTCCATTCACTCATTTTCAACTCCTTCCTTAAATTGGAAAAACATAATTAGTGCCACACCTGTATAGCATATAAACGCCAGATAAAAAACTGCTGTAAAACCGAAATTAATGCTTACTATCGTTGCAACAACCGAACCTATCACAGAAAAGAAACCGTTAATCCCCCAAAGGAAAGGAAGCTCACTTTCCCTGACCATTCCGGCCCCTGCCGGGAAAGCAGTCCCCATAAGAAAAGAAACAGGAGCAATTATAAATAGCGTTATCAGAACCCGTATACCGAAAGGAAGTCCGAGAGTTGCATGAAGCGTCGGGGAAAGCAGAAATATTACGGCAAGAAGTATCGCACAAAGCATAAAAAGAGTGGTCCGTTTTCTTAAGATCCTGCTGTTGCTGAAAAAACTTCCAAGCCCCGAAAAAAGAAGGATCGAAAAAAGAGCTATCGAAAGACTGTATGAAGGATGTCCCAGATACAGAACCAGTTTCTGAGTAAGAACTATTTCAACGAACATAAAACCGAGGCCTATCAGCGAAAAATAGCCGAGTTTATACAAAGCCAGGTCTGTCTTATTTTTCAATCTGAAGAAATAAAGCGGTTGAAGTATAAGCATTGCACCGAGGAACAGCAGAATAAGAAGTATCGCAAAAAGTATAGTCTGGCCAGAAAAGATGTTCAATGGAAGAACGCCTGAATTTATCCCTGCAAAAAGAGTGTTGAGTTTTCTGAGCTCAAAAAAGAAAGGCCTGTCGTCTGTGGGCGGAGAAACAATGTAAGGATATTCATCGATCAGCTTTTCCGATGCCGCATCATCCGCATAAAGAAACTTCTGGAAAACATTTGATTCAACTGTCTCCTTATATGGCATAACTAAAGGGACAAATTTGTTTTTCTCAATGTATTCAGAACCTTTAAGCATTTCAGCATATGAGAAAACCCCTTTTTTGAGCACCAGAAGAGTGTAAACATCCGACACTATGAACATTACCCTGTTTTTGGGGTCTATGCCCATTCCGGTCAACGAATCTCTTACAATGTTCAGAAGCCGGATCGAAAATCTCGGAGTTCCGGTTTCATCCGGAGCAAACCAGCTGGTCATTGTGAAATATCCGTCTTCATTGAGCTTTTCGTAATATGACCTGAATGCTTCCACTGAATATAAATTGTTTTCCGACAAGGCGAATGCGCCTGCATGTGTTGAAGAGAAAGTGTCTACTCCCGACAACTGAATTATATCATAACTTATATTTGAACTTTCTATGAAATTCCTTCCTTCATCGACAACGATCTCTATTCCTTCTATGTTTCCTGAATAAATGCCGCCCGAATATTCTTTGAACTCATTTTGCACCGCCTTTACTATAACCGGGTTTATTTCAATGCCTGTTACATTTTTCACACCGTAGTGTCTGGCGGCAAGCAGGTCCATTCCGCCACCTGCACCGATGTGGAGAGATGAGACATTGTTCCCTCCTAGATGATACACAAGCGTTGTGGGAAAATAGTCAAAGAAATCAAAATCTTGCGGATATTTAAAGATGGATGTATATGCCCATGAATCGATAACGACCCCCATTCTTTCCGGAAATATTCTCCCGTCTTCCTTAAAAACCGGGCTTATCCCCCAAAGTCCGATCGATGGATAGGCGGATCTGTCAGGATCTTTAATCACATCAACCTTTGAAAGAGCGCTCCATCCGGTATATATCACATCATTCGCTCTGTCCTTGACAAGACCGAGGATCTTGTCGCCGGGCGGATCCATCGGAAAAAGTGCCGGGAAAAAAAGTGTAGGAAAAATGATAACCGGAACTATTGCGGAAATTATCTTCTCTTTTAATTCAACTGCACAGACAAGTGCCGATATTGACATTAGAAAAGTTATCAGAGGGATGACGACCTGTCCGTTAAAACTGTTAAAAAGTAAAATGAAAAGAATCGCTCCGAAAGCACTGCCGGTCATGTTCACACTATAATATATTCCGATCTCTTTTTTTCTCTCACGAAGTATCCAGCCCGTAGTGAGTCCGAAAAGGAAAAAAGGGACAAAAAGGGAAAAAAGCATCAGAACAAGAGTGAAAAGACCTGTCCCCTTAAAAACAAGATTTATGGGAGTGAATGTCATTCTTGTAAGAACTATGTAACTCAGAAATGTCATTGCGGACGAAACAGATACAAGAACCGGAAAAGTGAACTTTTTTGAGTAATTCACCGCCATGGACAGAAAAACTCCCGAAACACTGAATCCGAGCATCGCCACACTGATTATCATAAACCCGAAGTGGTACCACATCACTATGCTGAAAAATTTTGTAAAAGAGACCTGGATAGCGAGCAGTGCTGTAGAAAAAATAAAAAGTGCAACAAATTCAATTATTTGGGCTTTCCTGAAACTCTTTATATTCATTTCTGACAATATCCTTAAAATCAATGTTACGGGGGATATTAGCACAGTGCCGATTTTTATCAAAAAAAATCACAAACCCTTTCATAAATTGTTTTTTAACATATAATTGACTTTTTTCTTAAACCTTTGAAGGGGAGCTAACATGAAACAGCTTATCACGATACTGTTTTTCTGATATCTGCAGTGACAACTCTTATAAAAACCGGCTTTCTGACATGAGATATATTCAGCGGATTAGGTGGGTAGGAACCAATGTCGTTGAGATAAAAATGACCATTCACAATCTTACAAATATTGAAAGAAGGGCGACTTTACAGGAATTCCCCAACTCTTTATGTCCCTTATGGCGCTCACGGGCTGCAGAATTATAACATGCTTTTAGATTCAGACAGCACTCAGATCCCAATTGATGTCAGTACACCCTAATAAAAAGATGAAAAGTAAAATTATTCTAACCAAACTAACCATACAGGTAAGAGCATAATATCTATATATATTTTTACTCCGAAAGACTGTTGTTTCCATCTTAAATTCCTTTTGAATTCAGGTAGTTGCCTTTTTCAATTAAGCCATCCCAGCTAATCCCTAAAAAACAGGCGTGCTTGTTCTACTGCGGTATGGGAACTGAGAATTTTGATCCCCAGAATATGCAGTCAAGGTCAGAGATGAAGGTTGTCCCTTCTTTTGCTCTTTCGGTGGAGAATTCGCCTCCTCCTCTGCCTGAGAAGGTTGCTATGATCTTGTTGTCTGAAAGCCGGATTATGTATCCTTCAAACCACGGGATCTGGATCATTATCACATAATTCTTAACGATGTCGGTGGCATCTGAAAGCATCGGAACCTGCCCTTCGCCGATGGTAATGTTTGCAACAACTTTATATTTATCGTTCTTTCCAACAACAACAGAATCTCTCGGAACGCACTGACGGGCTACGGGATCAAAAGACCAGTTGTCGTGCTTCCATCCAAGCTGACCCATATCGGCTCTGAAATTGACAAGTTTGTATTCCCCTTCATCAATGAATCCAAGATCAAGATAGTCAAGCCGCGTCGAATTAAAGTGATATGTCTGCCATCCGAACATTACTTTTGATTTTATATCCGACATTGTGCCGAAATCCCATCCGCCCTGATTAAAAGCCCATCTGCCCCAACTGTTCTCACGGTATCCATGGGCATCAATGTCATAAACTTTTTCGTCCCGAAGATCCTTTATCCAGCCGGTTATCTTTGTTCTCGGCCAGAACATGTGGACATTCCATTCCTGAGCAACAGGTATGCCGAAAACCTTGGTATCTATTTTATTATCGGTGACTTGAACGAATGTGTCACTGCCTGTCGTAAGTTCAGTCCAGTCCTGTCTGACGGTAAGCTCCCACTCGAAATTTCCGGTCTTTCCTTCAAGAAGCATAGTGTTGTCAACATGGTTGGGAGTCATTTTCCCCCAGTAACCTTTATCTGTATTTTCAACCCAGAGCGACCTTTCCTCGCCTGAAATTGTTGTCGTGTGACCATTATCGGGATCAAAATTCTCATAATCGGCAACAGGAGCAAGAGTTTTGTCAAACTGTCCGGCAATTGCGACATTTCCGCCACCCGGAACAAGTTTTCCGAAAAGATTTCCTGCAATTTTCTTGTTCCTCGGATTTGAGACAAGATAACCGACAGAACCGCTGAAGGAATCATCTTCGTTATGGATCATGAAGTAATCCCACTCAAACGACAATGCATCAAAACTGGGGTCGATGTAATATGTGTCTTTCATTATCTCCCAGCCGTAAGTGCCTGAATATGAATCGGATTCGTTCATCTCAAGGTCAGGATATTCAATGTCGGGAATTTCATCGGGCTCTTCTGTAATGTCATCTTTTTCTTCATCAGGAGTGATGATATTTTCGTCAGGAGTTTAATTGTCAGGAGTTTCATCCGACTCTGTTAAAACTCCGTCGGACAAGTCGTCATTCTTTTCATCATCAACCGTGTTTTCATCATCTTTAACAACATTTGAATCAGTGTCGTTTTCAGGTGCCTTTTTCTTTTCATCCCCGCATGAAACGACAAAAAGAACAAATAGAAGGATAAGTAATGTAAACAACATTTTTTTCATAACTATCTCCCAAAATAAGCAGTTTTTTCAAGCAGATACTAATATTAATAATAATAAATGTCAACACTGTAACGATATGTATTTAAAAAAACCGGTGCTGTTGAATGCTACTTCCTTTTGACTATCTCACAGGCATCGCTGTCACCGTAATCACACGCTCTGCTGAAATAAAGCTTTGCTTTTCTGTTAATTTTTCCATTTTCCGCATCGCCCTGCCAGAACTTGCCAAGCTGATAACACCCGACAGCGCTTCTCATGTCACATGCTTTAAGGAGATATTTTGCCGCTTTTTCACGGTTGACCTCAACAATCTTTCCGTCAAGATAATAAAGTCCGGTTTTCAGACATGCCTCAGCGTTTTTCCTTTTATCACAATCATCTTTTATTCTCAAAGCCGTATCAGTTTCATAAAACTCGTTCTTCTCATCTTCCTTGTCAAGCTCTTTTTCATGGCCTGAAATAAATATGTTTATCCCAATCAGGAACAATGCGGTAAGAATTATCATTGAAAGGATCATTATTGTTTTTTTTAGTTTTTCATCCATTTTCACCTCCATTTACCAATGAAGCATATATGTTTTTGCAATTTTTTTCAATTTGTTTTGCACCTTGTTTTAATTGTGGTATCATTCTGCGGATTTTCTGAGGATTATGATGAATTTCAAATTGTCTTCAATTTTTATTCTTTTTTTTCTTTTAATGATCAACTGCTCTCCTGAAAACGGCTTCTGCGATGATACAGAATATTCGGGAGGAGATGATTTCAACTGCTCTCAGATGGACACTCACTTTTCAAGTTCAGGCAAATCAGTCCTCGAACTGTTCACATCAAAAAAAGCTGTTTTTTCGGCAACTTACATATTAAACAAAGACGGGGTTTCAGATTCCGACAGCGCTGTTATCAGAAAACCCGACTACATGCCTGAAAGGATCGAACCGGTCAGAATGTCAGAATGCCGGATCGCTCCTTCCATAGGCGGTATTGACTGCAACCAGTGGTATTCATTCACATTTATTACTCCTGAAGACTGGACTATAGAATTTTCAAGCAGGTATGGAGACAAATTTTCCGGATCACTTTCACTTCGATACTGTACTTTTAAAACGGGTGACCTGACATTTTCCGGTCACGCGGACGAAAACTCGATAAACCTTAATGACACCGCAATAATTGACGGAGCATCATACAGCATTTCACATAAATATATTCTGATAGAAAAATAGAATTCAGAACTGAAAACCGAAAGCAAAATAAAAAAGGACCATTCCGGTTCCAAGTGCCGCATAAGCCCATCTCATTGTTCAGAACCTCCCCCGCAAATGGAATATAATTTCATAACCTGTTCTTTTGTTACCGATGAATAGATTTTTTATTAAATTATTTCTGATTTTTTTTTAAAAATGACTGTCTATCAGTTACTTGCATGTTTGATCATGTCTGATATTTTGACATCGGGATGACGGTATCTTCTTCTTTTCACTGTCTTTTTTCCGTGCTGGATCGCTTCTGCAGGACACCACTGGATGCACGCCATACACTGCTCGCAACTGCCTTTCCAGACAGGTCTGCCGTCAACAAGGTCAATATTTCCGACAGGACAGATCTTTGAACATATTCCGCATTTTGTACATTTTTCTTCGCTGTAGAATTTTTTGTCCATATTTGGAAGCCCGGCAAGAAAAAATCTATAGACAATGCTTGAAAGAACAACTCTTGAAAAGAATCCCCCTTTTTCATGAACCGGCAGATCATCCGCAATGCCTTTAATTATAAGATCAATTCTATCAACATAACTTTCAAAGATCGGTTTGAGTTTTTCTTCTGTACTTCCATTAAATAGCGTTATGCAATTGTCGGCCATTCTTATTCCGTAATTTGAAAAGACTGCTCCACCTTTTTCAGACAGATCTTTATCTATAAAATCAACTGTAGCTCCTGCAGAACCGCCGAAAGTGGTGACAACAAATATTTTTTTGTTTGCGACCTCTTCGATCTTTTTAACAAATTCACGAACTATTACCGGAGGACCCCATGCATAAACAGGAAAAACAATAACGATCTTTTGTGCATCTGTCTGAATTTTATCTTTTTTAACTTCAACCGGAATCGGAAAAAGTTCGGCTTTCAGAGCATTTGCAATGTCACGGGCGGCAACGAGTGAGTTTCCTGTTCCCGTAAAATAATATACGACACTTTTCATTATCGTTCTCCTTTT
>Ga0116183_1002979_pt1 | contig 17631 bp, 17 predicted proteins | sample AD_UKC078_MetaG_FD_89753 | JGI IMG/M metagenome (GOLD analysis project Ga0116183, IMG submission 89753) | Active sludge microbial communities of municipal wastewater-treating anaerobic digesters from USA - AD_UKC078_MetaG | ecosystem: Engineered > Bioreactor > Anaerobic > Digestate | place: USA... | reverse complement strand
GCCTTGGCCGTATCGGCCATACCGTAAAAGGATTCCTCGATGTATGGCATGCCGAAGTTTTTCTGCATCTTCTTGGCCAGATTGGTCAGGCTTTTGGAGCAGATGATCACGTTCAGTTTTGCCCGGTGGGCATAGCGCAGATCCGCAAACTTCGCATCACCACAGAAGCAGGATAAGATCTGGATTCCCAGTCGTTCGAACAGCGGCAGCATGGCCCACAGATCACCGGCAATATTGTATTCACCGATCAGGTTGATCGGATAATCTCCCAGCACCGGCGGCTCGGCGGTGCCGATAACATGCTTGAAAAGCACCTCTCCAGCCAGGCGGTTGCCGATATTCTTGTCGCCGATGAAACCAGGGGTGTTAACAGGTATGACCGGGATGCTGACCTTTTCCAAAGCCGCCTTGCAGACCGCCTCCACATCATCACCGGTCATGGCGGTAACACAGGTGGCGTAGACAAAGATGGCTTTGCCTCAGGATAGCGCTGGGCCAGTTCCAGAATCGACTTGTACAGCTTTTTCTCACCGCCGAAGATCACGTCGTTTTCCAGCATCTCGGTGGTAAAGCCGCGCCGGTAAAGCTGTGAACCACTGGAACGTGCGCCGCGGTTATCCCAGGAATTTCCGGCGCAGGCGATCGGGCCATGCACCAGGTGGATTACATCGGTAATCGGCATCAGCACCACGCGAGCGCCATCATAGGCGCATGAGCGTTCCGCACCCTCGCCTGGCTCTGATTTTTTACAAAACTTCGGCGCACCCTTGTCGTGGGTCTCGCATTCTGTCACTTCATAATAGTCGGGCTTTGCCATAAATCTGCCTCATCTTTCCGCAGGTAAGTCCCTCAAAGCCCCTGAAAAGCACAAAAGCGCCTTGCCCGGCCGATCATAACCCCACCATTCCCGGGTAGCACGAAGGAGGCACCCACCGGCATTTTCATGCTGGATGCGACCCGGGTATCTGAGGCTTCAATCAGACAGGACAATGGCGCCTTTGCCAAAACAACCTGCTGCAGTTTATCGTTTATAAGCACTTGGCATGCCAATATGGACAACTACCACAACACATCGGTTTACAAGTGTTTTTTACATAAGCCTCCCCAAAACAACCCGGACTGCCCACAAATTAATCACAATAGTCCGGATGATGGGGCCATCATCTCATCATCTCAAAATGCCTGTCATCACTGGTGTCATCAGTGATATCGATGAACCTGTTGCAGATGGTCGTCATCATGTTGATGGCCCCCTGGTAGCCAACCAGCGGATAGCGGTGCAGGCTGACCCTGTCATAAATCGGAAAACCGAAGCGAAACAGCGGGATGTTGGCATCCCGGGCCAGGAATTTGGCATGGGTATCACCAATGACAGCATCCACCGGATCGGTCATCACCAGACTGCGCAGGTGCCAGAGATCCTTGTTCATGTAGATCTTGCAGCCCGCCCCGTACATGGAGGCATCCAACAGCGCTTGCAAATCTTTTTCCAGTTTTTTGGAACCCTTGCTGCACAGGATGTGGTATGGCCTTGCCCCCACTTCCAGCAGAAAGGAAACATAGCCGACCAGGTAATCGGGATCACCATAGACGGCAAACTTTTTGTCATGGATATACTGATGGGCGTCGGTGATGGCATCCACGGCGCGGCCGCGCTCAGCCTTCAGCGACTCAGGCACCGGCTTGCCGAACAGCTCTGACAGCTTCAGAAGAAATTCATCTGTCTTGGCAACCCCGAACGGTACCGGCAGGGCAACATGCTTGCCGGAGTAGTTATCCTTGATCCAGCCGAAGGTCTTGGCCGTGGAGTACGGCCCCAATGTCATGGTCACCTTGCCGTTGATCGAATCCGCCGCGTCATCCAGGTCTGTGCCGCCTGGATAGGTCTTGTAGGTACCGGTCAGCGGCGCATCGAAAGAATCGGAGATATCAGCCAGCATCGTATACGGGATGCCCATTTCTTTCAGGATGCGCTTGTACTCGCGATAGTTGCCGGTGTTGGCATCAAATCCGGGCAATAGATTCAGCTTGCCGGTGCAGCGCCCTTCCACCTGTTTGCCGCTGGTAAGGGTCTGCAGGATCGATAGCAGCATGGAGTCATAGCCGTTGACATGCGAGCCATTGAAGCTGGGGGTGTTGGCATAGGGCAGCGGAAAATCCGCCGGTACGATCCCCTTGTTTCTGGCGTTTTTGATGAATGCCGTCAGGTCATCGCCGATAATCTCCGGCATGCAGGAAGTAAATATTGCTATCATCTCCGGCTTGTAAAGCGCATGGGCGTTTTCCAGCCCCTCATGCAGGTTGTTCTGTCCGCCGAACACCGCGCCATCTTCGGTCATGGAATCGGACACCGCCGGCGCCGGTTCACGGAAATGACGGTTCAAGGCTGATCTGTAATATGAAGCACATCCCTGCGATCCATGCACAAACGGCAACGTATTGGCAAAGCCGTGGGCCGCCAGTTCAGCGCCCAGCGGCTGGCAGGCATGGGAGGGATTAATCACCAGCGCCTGGCGGGCAAAGTTTTTTTCCTTGTACTCTTCAGAATTTATCCAGCACTTGACACGCTCCACCTCTTCCGGTGGCGTCTCTGTTACATATTTAACGGCAGCAGCCGATTCCGTTGCACTCATATGGTTCTCCTTTGGGCCGGCGACCAATCTGTCGCACGTCCGGTAATTTATTGTTTCGCTGGGGCGTTGCTCGCTACGCCCGCTGTTCGTTATTTTAAAACCAGGGCGCGGCAAGCAGCGCCCCTACATCATTAAAATGGCGACTTGACCAGATTCCAGACCGGGCTGTTCACCGCCATATCAATATCCCGGGCAAAGATCGGAAAGCCTTGATAGCCATGATAAGGGCCGGAATAATCCCAACTGTGCATCTGCCTGAAGGGGATGCCCATCTTCTGGAAGACGTACTTTTCCTTGATGCCGCTACCCACCAGATCGGGTTGCAAGCGGTTGACAAACTCCTCCAGCTCGAACTCGTTGACATCGTCGTAGATCACAGTCGCGTCCGGCACCACCGCAGCAGTGCGCTCATAATCATCACCGTGGGCAAACTCGTATCCTGACCCAACCACCACCATACCTAGATCCTCATATGCCCCGACGGTATGGCGCGGCCTCAGACCACCCACGTAAAGCATGACCTTCTTACCCTCCAGGCGAGGGCGGTACTCGTCAACAACCGCCTGCATCATCGGATCGTATTTGGCAATGACCTTCTCAACATTTTCCTTGATTTTGTCATCAAAGCGCTCGGCAATGGCCCGCAAACTCTGGCGTATCTTCGTCGGACCGAAGAAGTTGAACTCCATCCAGGGTATGTCGAATTTTTCCTCCATGACGCGGCAAATATAGTTCATGGAACGATAACAGTGGATCAGGTTCAATTTGACCGTATGGGAGGCCGCAATTTTTTCCAGTTGCCCATCGCCGGTCCAGATCGATTTCACATTCAGCCCGATCTCCTCCAGAAGCTGCTTCGAAGCCCAGGCATCGCCGCCAATGTTGTAGTCACCGATCAGGGCTATGTCATAGGGGGTTGACTCCTCTTGAAATCTGCGTGTGCCGAGCACGTAATCGCGAATACTGTCGTTGCTGATGTGGTGTCCCAGTGACTGGGAAACACCGCGGAAGCCTTCGCAGTTGCATGGTACTACCGGCATGTCCAGCTCTTGCGCCACCTGCTTTGCGGCGGAGTTGATGTCGTCGCCGATCAGGCCTACCGGGCATTCAGACAGCACGGAAAATCCTTTTGCCAGCGGAAACAGCCCACGGGCTTCATGCAACAGTGCTTTCAGCTTCTTGTCGCCGCCATAGACGATATCTTTCTCCTGAAAATCGGAGGTGAACTGCATGCCGAAAGAGGTGACACCGTTGACACCGGACTGCAGGTTACGGCGCGTACCCCACGAATACCAGCCACAGCCTACCGGCCCGTGTGACACATGCACCATATCGCTGATCGGCCCCCAGACAACACCTTTGGCCCCGGCAAATGCGCAACCGCGGGCGCTCATAACACCCGGCACGGTTTTTCGGTTAGACTGTACGCAGGCCCCTGCCACGCCCTGATTATTGGCGCCCAGATGCGGCCCGCGCTTCTTTCTGGCCTTTTCGGGAAATGCGGCCTGCACCTCCTTGATCATGGCCTCGGTTGATTCTTTGGTTATACCTTCAACCGTTACTATTTTAGTTTCTTTTGACATATATGCGCTCCTTTCGGGAGCAGATTAAGGTCAAGGCTGGATTGAAATTTACATGTTCAATCGGAACTGAACCTCAGCCTGCTGAAAAATTAAGCTGCCTTCTCGGCCACACCAACAACTGACTCGTCTTCCACTTCCATAATGCCGAACTCCATCAGCAGATCTTCCAGCTCTTCCATTTCCAGTGGAGTGGGCACAACCAGCATCTTGTTCTCGGCGATCTTCTTGGCCAGAGTGCGATACTCCTCAGCCTGTTTATGCTCCGGGGAATATTCAATCACCGTCATCCTGCGCAGCTCCGCCCTCTGAACCTGGTTATCACGCGGTACAAAGTGGATCATCTGGGTGCCGAGCCGACGGGCCAATTCTGAAATCAGTTCATATTCCTTGTCAGTCTTTCTGGCGTTACAGATCAGACCACCCAATCTTACCTTGCCGGAGGTGGCATATTTCAGGATACCCTTGGAGATGTTGTTGGCAGCGTACATGGCCATCATCTCGCCGGAAGTCACGATGTAGATCTCTTCTGCCTTGCCTTCACGGATCGGCATGGCAAAACCACCGCAGACAACATCACCAAGCACGTCATAGAAGACAAAATCCAGGTCTGGCGTATAAGCGCCGTTTTCCTCCAGGAAGTTAATGGCCGTAATAACACCACGCCCTGCGCAGCCTACGCCCGGTTCTGGCCCGCCCGACTCAACGCACTTCACATCGCCGTAACCGACCTTCATGACATCTCCCAGCTCCAGATCCTCAACCGTACCGAGTTCGCGAACCAGGTCCATGACGGTATTCTGGGCCTTGGCATGCAGGATCAGCCGGGTGGAATCCGCCTTGGGGTCGCAGCCGACAATCATGACCTTTTTGCCGATGGACGCCAGACCCGCCACCGTGTTCTGTGTTGTGGTTGACTTGCCGATACCGCCTTTTCCGTAAATAGCTATCTGTCTCATGTGATGCTCCTTTCGCTCACCAATCCGTGAGCCTTGTGGTGTTCGGGGCGAATAAAAAAAGGCGCCCCATAGTGCTTATGGTGGCGCCTTTGCCAAAATCTGTTTTTGTTCAAACTATCTATTCAATTTTGTTTTTTCTATTGCACGGCCTGTGCCAATTTTCAACTAGTTGATTTTTCGAGACTTAGGTTTAAAGAGCAATTGAACCTGCCTTGCAGATACTAGGTTTGCCCATTATTTGAGCACTTTGTGTGCTGCAGGACTAACAGCACTTACGGGTTGAGGGGCTTGAAGTAACTTTCAGGTGGGTTGCAAGACAAATGATCTGATATTTTATGATAGTTCGTGTCTTTCGTGGATAAAATAATGCTTTAAGGCTTATTCTACAACCGCGGCCGATTTGATCTGCACCCAGACCGCTTTGCCCGGCTCGATCTGCAGGCCGGCCACGGAACGCCTGGTCACCCTGGACAAGATGGATACATCACCAACCCTGACCTTGACCAGGCTGAGGCCGGGATGCTCGGCATCCCCAATCGCCTCCACCTGTCCGGGCAGGCTGTTGATGATACTGCTCTGCCCGGCCGGTTGCAGGGCAAGGCTGACACCAGACGCCGGCACCCTGACCCTGACGTGTCGTCCAACCGGGATATCCCTGTCACGCGCCCACAGGCTTCCTCCGGCAAAATCCATCCGGGCCAGATGCCAATCCGGGTCACGCTGGCCGATCACGGCATCCAGCACCACCTCGCGCTCTTCACCGAGGCCAAGCGGCAGGTCAATGCGCGCCAACATCTCCGCCAGCGGACCGGCGGCCACTACAAGCCCGCCATCCAGCATTACCAGATGATCGGCCAGCCGGGCCACCTCGTCCGGGGCATGGGTCACATACAGCACCGGGATATCCAGTTCATCATGCAGGCGTTCCAGATACGGCAATATCTCCCGCTTGCGGGCCAGGTCCAGGGCGGCCAGCGGCTCATCCATCAAAAGCAGGCGCGGACTGACCGCCAAAGCCCGGGCAATGCCGACCCGCTGACGCTCACCGCCGGAAAGTCGATCCGGCCGACGGTCCAGCAGATGCCCAATCCCCAGCAGCTCCACCACCTGATCAAGGCTGACTATTTTTTCAGCAGACCGCTTCTGGCCGTATCGCAGGTTGTCCAGCACCGACAAATGGGGAAACAGGCTGGCCTCCTGGAAGACGTAGCCCAGCGGGCGTTTGTGTACCGGCCGGAAGGTCCTGGCGTCCTGCCAGATATCACCATTGAAGGACAACAGCCCCTCCCTGGCACGCTCCAGACCGGCAATGCAGCGCAAAAGCGTTGTCTTGCCCGAGCCGGAATGCCCGAAGATGGCGGTCACACCCCGCCCCGGCAGCTGCAGATCAAGATCCAGGGTAAACCCGGGCCAATCAACCTTGAAGCGTGCGTTTATCATGTCCATTGCCTAGTCCTTCTGCTTTCCGGGCCGCCTGGCATATAACGCCAGCAGCACCAGAAAGGAAAACACCAGCATCACCGCCGCCAGACGATGGGCCTCGCCGTACTCCAGCGCCTCCACATGGTCATAGATCTGCACCGAGGCCACCCGGGTGACACCGGGTATATTGCCGCCAATCATCAGCACCACACCGAACTCCCCCACCGTATGGGCAAAGGTCAGGATGGAGGCGGTCAGGTAGCCCGGCAGCGACAATGGCAATACAACACTGAAAAAGGTGTCCAATCGGGATGCCCTCAACGTGGCCGCCACCTCCAGGGGGCGGTCGCCGATGGCTTCAAAGGCGTTTTGCAGCGGCTGCACCATGAACGGCAATGAGTAAAAAACCGAGGCCAGCACCAACCCCCAGAAGGTAAATGGCAGTGCGCCCATGCCGAGGCATGCCGTGAGTTTACCCAGCGGCCCGTTGGGCCCCATGGCCAGCAGCAGGTAAAAACCGAGCACCGACGGTGGCAGCACCAGAGGCAAAGCCACTACCGCGCCAATCGGGCCTTTCCAGCGGGAACGGCTACGGGCCAGCCACCAGGCAATTGGGGTGCCCAACACCAGCAGGATGGCGGTCACCAGACCTGCCAGCCTGACCGTCAGCCAGATGGCCTGTATGTCACCTTCATCGAGAAACATTAGCTGTCCTGTCAGATTTCATAACCATATGTGCGGATGAGCTTGCGGACCTTCTCCGTTTTCAGATAGGCCATCAAGGCCCTGGCTGCAGCATTGTCCTTGCCTGTAGACAAAAGGACTGCGTCCTGCCTGATCGGGCTGTGCAATTTGGCAGGCACGATCCAGGAGGAGCCGCTGGTCACTTTGCCATTTTTCATAACCTGCGACAAGGCGACAAACCCCAATTCAGCATTGCCGGTGCTGATAAATTGATAAGTCTGGGAGATATTTTCACCCTGAACAAACTTAGGCTGCAGTGCTGCCAACAGCCCCAGTTTTTTCATGGTCTCGATGGCTGCTAACCCATAGGGTGCCAGCTTGGGATTGGCGATGGACAGTTTATTGAAGCGCCCCTTGACCAGCACATCACCTTTGGCGTCCACAAAGCCCGGCTTTGCCGACCAGAGCACCAATGTTCCGACGGCATAGGTAAACCTGCTGCTGGCAACCGCAAGCCCGTCTTTGGCAAGCCTGGTCGGCTTCCCATCATCGGCGGAGAGGAACACCTGATAGGGGGCGCCGTTTTTAATCTGGGCGTAAAACTTTCCGGATGCCCCGAATGACAACACCGCCTTGTGCCCGGTATCCTTCTCAAAATCAGCGGCAATCCGCTTCATCGGCGCAGTAAAGTTGGCGGCCACGGCAACCGACACCTCTTCTGCAGCAGCAATTGATGAAATTATAAGCAACAGACAGCAGACCATCCAGACAGATAACTTTTTCATATAACCACCTTTCGACCCTTTATTGGTTGCTTGCGGCACGCCTGCCGGTCTCCCGGCTCCATGCAGCACCGCCATCTCTTGCACCGCTCTGTGCCTATTGCAGCAACAAACTACATAGTTTCCATCCGGAAACTCCGGATGAGAAACTATTGGATTCCGATTTGGAAAGCGGGGATTTTTTCTCCTGGCAAGAAAATCAAGGTTTTGTGCGGAGGCGTACACAGGTACGCCGCACAATCAAAACCGAAGATTGACGCCGCCAGGGGGAAAAAGCACCCTTTCCGGACGGAAACTACATAACCCGTGCCAAACAGCGGTAATTTGCAAAACACTCACCTTTTTACATCATGCGAGCGATTGAAAAAATCAAAATTCATCGCATCAGACTTGATACACTGAAATTTGCACAAGATTTGCATCCGGCCCAAGACAAGCAAAATCAAATATGGAGGCAAACTGGAGATGAAATCAGCTCATGTGCTGCAACATGTACCATTCGAAGGCCCTGGCTGTATCAGGACCTGGCTGGATCAACAGGGGTTCCTGATCAGCACAACCCATTTTTACCGGGACGAGACGCTGCCGGATATACAGCAGATTGATTTCCTGATTATCATGGGCGGCCCGATGAGTGTTAATGATGAAATCGACTACCCATGGCTGGCCAAAGAAAAGCAATTGATCCGCAGGGCTGTTGACAGGCAGATACCGGTGCTGGGCATCTGCCTGGGGGCGCAGCTGATTGCCAGCGCTGCCGGCGCCCGTGTATTTGCCAACCATCAGAAGGAGATCGGCTGGTTTCCGGTGCATGCTGTCAACAAAGCAGACAGCTGCTTTTGCTTTCCTGCCGCGTGCACGGTCTTTCACTGGCATGGTGAAACCTTTGATCTGCCGGAAAAGGCCGTTTTACTGGCGTCAAGTAACGCCTGTAGCCATCAGGCCTTTCAGATCGGAGCCAACGCCATCGGACTGCAGTTTCATCTGGAAACCACAGCGGAAAGTGCGGCGGACATGGCTGATAACTGCCGCCATGAGCTGGTAGCAGGAGATTGCATCCAACAGGCAGGGGACATTCTCAATGCCCCGGCAGAATATTATCTTCAGGCGAACAGACTGATGGACCAAGTGCTGACATACCTGTGGAGCCGGCGGGCACGTCCCTGATTCAACATATCGTCAATCCAGCATCTCCCGCATGCTCCCCACCAGATAGTCAAACGTATCTTCCCGGGTGCGGACAAATCCGGGCATCAGGTTGAGCATTTCTTCAATCCTGTGCAGGACTGCCCCGCTGTCTGTCTGCAACTCGTCCATAACCGCTGCAAACATGGGCAGCACCTCATACAGGTCGTCGCGATTGAACTGCCTGAGGTCAGGTTTGCCGCAAAATTTTTCCTCTGCTTTGGTGTCGATATATTTGCGATATTTGTACTGCAGGTCCGAGGGCTTGACGATTATTGCCATGACCGTTCCTCCTTTTCCTCTCCGGTCAGCATCCGCTGCATCCTGCGCAGCCATGGCTACAAGAGCCAGAAGTTACCGGAGGCATATCAACGCCAACCATTGCCATGAGTGCCTGGCTGTCCACATACCACTCCCCATTCACCAGCTCGCCAGCCAGCTTGCCCTGTTTCAACAGCATCAGCAGCCGCGGTATCGTGGTCCCCAGCATGCGGGCGGCCTGCCCGATTTCTATACACGTCTTGCCATTGATTGTCTTTTCCATCAGATTGCCTCCCGTTCCGCGTAGTTACTGTAAATATTCAGCAATTCAGTATCGCTTAACGCCCTGCGCCTCTTTTGCGCCGCAGTGCGTACTATTTCCATCAGCATAACAGCCTCATGACGGCCGACATCAATGCCCATGCTGCGGTAACGCTCCACCAGGCCACTGCTGCCGGAATGCTTGCCGATCATGATCTTGCGGCTGCCTCCGACAACAGCCGGATCAAACCCCTCATAGTTATCCGGGCACTTGAGCAGCCCGTCCACATGCAACCCGGATTCATGGGCAAAGACATTCTCCCCCACCACGGCCTTCCAGGCCGGCAGTTTTCTGCCCGAGGCCTTGGCCACAAACAGGGACAGTTCGCGGAAGCGATGGGTCAAAACACCGGTGTCAATACCGGAGGCATATTTTAGCCCCATCACCACCTCTTCCAGGGCCGCGTTGCCAGCCCTTTCCCCCAGGCCATTGACCGTAGTGTTGACAAAGGCGGCGCCGGCCCGGATACCGGCAATGCTGTTGGCGGTGGCCATGCCCAGGTCGTTGTGGGTATGCACCTCTATTGGCAATTGGGGGACAGCCTGGCGCAGGGCGGCAATCCTGTCGTACATGGTGAAGGGATCCAGAATCCCCAGTGTGTCGCAGAAACGGAAACGGTCACCACCCAATTCACTGGTGATCCGCATCAGCTCTGCCAGAAACGGCAGATCGGCCCGACTGGAGTCTTCACCGCCAACCGAGACATACAGATCATGCTGTTTGGCAAAGCCCAGGGCCACTTTCAGCTGCTCCTTGACCCACTCCCGGGTTTTATGGAGCTTGCCGCTAATCATCTGGTCTGACACGGACAGCGATATGTCGACGGCCTGCACACCACAGTCCAGGCTGGCCTGGATATCGCTTTTCAAAGCCCGGTTCCAGGTAATCAACCTGGCATTCAACCCCAGGTCAAGCATAGCCTTGATGCACACCTGCTCCCCATGACCCATGGCCGGGATGCCGCATTCCAGCTCATGCACCCCGATGGCGTCCAGCATGGAGGCAATCCGCAGCTTGTCACGCCTGCTGAAAACCACCCCGGCGGTCTGTTCGCCGTCACGCAGTGTAGTGTCGTCGATGATGATCTTTGATGTAGTGTTCATGGCAACCCCACTGATACGAAATCTTGTGATCTGTTCTTTCCGGAAGCAGGCACTAGCCGCTGCTACCCATGGTAGCCAGCCCAAAGATGTACTCCGGACGATAATCCGGCTTAACCCCTGCAAACATTAGTTCAGTCGTGCCTTTTATGCGAAACCCCAGCTCCTCCAGCAATTTGGCGGCAGCCATGTTTCCTGCCGGCGCATCGCAGACGATCTCCATACCTTCCGGCACCTGGGCTACCAGTGTCCGGATGACCCTTTGCGCCGCCTGTTCATCACTTGCCGCACATGGCCCCAGTTGCAGCATACTGCCGCAGCGCTGCAGCATTGCAAAGGCATTGGGCGCTGCCGCGACAATCGCCCTGGCAGCCGCTGCCTCCAGCAATCTGTAGCGATCATCCCCCCAACCAAGCCGATCCAGGCAGAGATTGACTTTTGCGCTGACAGCGCCAAGACTCTGACCCTTTCTTGCTGTTCCGTGGCCCGTCCAGCGATTGATCCGGTCGATCGTGCAGAAACGGTGCTTTTCATACAGCGGTCGCCCCATTGCCGAGGCCGTCAACCAGAATGTCTCCGCTCCGGCTTTGCACAGCGCCTTCAGCGCCCGGGTAAAAAGCCGTTTGCCCAGGCCTCGCCTGCGCAGTTCGGGGTGTACCAGCAAATTCCCTATCCAGCCGCTCTTTGAATGGCACAGCGAGGTGACAAATGCCGAGGCCTTGCCAGCGCATTCATGCACACAGAAATTTCCGGATGGTGCTGCTGTCAGCAGGAAATGCGTTTCCCAGGGATCGACCGTCCAGCCCTCCCGTGCAGCCAATGCCATGAAGTGTTCGCCATCATCCGCTGTAAAAACCCTGATTCGCATAATGCCGCCTCTTCCCGCTCGATCTTTGTCACGCCGCGCATCGAGTACCGCACAAGGACGTCAGCGTACTCATGTCCTGGCCGATCAGCCCGATGGCGTCGGCACGGCACTGCTGGCAATGCCTGAATTGACCAATAATCTTCTCGTTGGCATCCCGGACCGCACTGACCATTTCCGGCGTGGGCGCCACCACATGAGCCAGTTCGGCCTGGGGGATCAGCGGCGTGATATTCATCACATACGCCCCCAGTTGCTTGACTCTTTCGGCGATCAGCGGGATCTGGTCGTCATTGATCCCCGGCATCAGCACAGTATTGACCTTGATGGTCAGCCCCAGCTCCGCGGCACGCTTCAAGCCCTCAAACTGGTTCCTGATCAGGATGGCGGCCCCCTCTTCGCCAGTGTAATGGTTGCCGTGGTAGACCACATGCCTGTATATTCCGGCGCCCACCTCAGGGTTGACCGCATTGATGGTGACGGTCAGGCTGTGCAGTCCCACTGCCACCAGGCGGTCGATGAACTCCGGCAGCAACAGGCCATTGGTGCTCATGCAGAGCATAATCTCCGGAAACTCGGCATGCACCAGCTCAAAGGTTTCAAAGGTCTGCCTGTTGGCCAGAGGATCGCCGGGGCCGGCAATACCGACGACCTTGACCATCTCCCCCAGCACCGGACTGGCCTTGACCTCACGCACCCTGGCAATGGCCTCCTGCGGCGTCATCAGTTGGCTGGTTACACCCGGCCGCGATTCGTTGACACAGTCATGCTTGCGGGTACAATAGCCGCATTTGATGTTGCATGCCGGCGCAACGGCAAGGTGCATGCGGCCATTCTCATGACGATTGCCGCCAAAACAGGGATGCCCCTGCTGAATCCTGTTCTTCATGTCGCATCCGCTTCCCATGGTAAACTCCTTTCAAACGAAAAAACCCGCAGATATCTATCTGCGGGCCCCGTTGCCTCATATTTGGACACGCGCTTGCGTTGTCCTTAGGTGATGTTTATCCTATGGCACATTGTGTGCCAGCCATGGCATAAATCTCTTGTTGCCCATAAATATCGTTTAATTCCGGCTAGTTATATTGCATACAGCACATATTTTCACCCACAGCGACAGCGAGACCAGGTCTTGATTGCCGAAAAATTCATCACAACCATGCCCGATTGATCTGGTTTGGCTTTTGCAGGGGACTTGAAGGCTGTAACTCACCACGGAGAACACAGAGGATCTTCCGCAATAGTACAGTTTTTATGGGTCACCTATCCGGTGTAACAAATATGTTCCTGATTAGTACTGATCTCCTGCCAGAAGAAATCTCCCTCCCCTTCAAGGTGAGGGCTGGGGTGGGGATGGGGTAAAATCTGGTGCACAATCAACCCCATCCCCCTCCTAACCTCCCCCTTGAAGGGGGAGGAACTTGTAGTAAGCTGCAGATTGGTTCTAATCAGAAATATGTTTGTCTGCTTGATTTTGCTCTGTGCCCTCTGTGGCAGAAAAATTTTCAAGGGTAGAGGTAGAAGCTGTGTCGTGCCGGCTGTAAACGGAGAAGAAAGGTAAAACCATGCAACCACTACAACCGCAGCTTGAAGAGGTCACGGAACGGGCCAGGGCCGCCTTCATCGGCCTGGCAGTAGGCGATGCAATGGGCGCCACGCTGGAATTCATGACAGCGACGGAGATCAAGGCGCAATATGGTGTCTTCAGGGAAATTACCGGCGGGGGCTGGCTGCGACTGAAAGCCGGGCAGGTAACGGATGACACCCAGATGTCGCTCTGCATTGCCAGGGCAATTTGCGAACAAGGGCGCTGGTCCCTGCCGTCAATAGCGGACAACCTGGCAAGCTGGCTTAAATCCAGGCCGATCGACTGCGGCGACACCTGTCGCAAGGGCATCCGCAACTACATCATCAATGGCCTGCTGGAAAACACACCCAACGAGTGGGATGCCGGCAACGGCGCAGCCATGCGCATGCTGCCGTCGGCCCTGTATTCTTTCGGCAGCCAGGTATTGCTTGAAAAATACGCTATCGAGCAGGCACATCTCACCCACAACAACCCGGTCTCGGATGCGGCCTGTCTCTGCCTGGGCCGGATGCTGCACCTGGCCCTGGCCAGCGCCGAAAAGAGCAGACTGCGCAGAGAGGCCGATCGGCTGGTGGCCGAGTTCCCGACATACAACTTCGAGCCTTACCGCGGTCTGGCAAGCGGCTATGTGGTTGACACGCTTCAGACCGTTTTTCACTGGTTTTTCAGGGGACGCAGCTTTGAGGAATGCCTGGTGGGCACGGTCAATCAGGGCGGAGATGCGGATACGACCGGCGCCATCTGCGGCATGCTGGCCGGCGCATATTACGGCCTGGACAGCATACCGCAGCGCTGGCTGAAAAAGATGGATCGCGGGGTAATTCGGGAAGTTGATACTCTGGCCACTGAACTCATTTCAGCCGGACCGGCGCTCATAGGCATCTGAACTCCTTTCTGCCTGCTCTCACTTGACCCTGAGCACGCCGTCCGCCACCTGCCGCAATGTCTTGCGCTGATCCATGGCCAGTTTCTGCAGCTTGCGGTAGGCCTCCGGCTCGCTCAGATGCTCCCGCTCCATCAGCATACCCTTGGCCTGGCTGATGACTTTACGGTTTTCCAGCAGCTCCTGCAGATCATAAATCTGCTCTTTCAGGCCGTCCACCTCGCGGGCATGGGCCATGGATATTTCAATCGCCGGCAACAGGTCCTGTTCACGCAGCGGCTTGGTTAAAAAAGCGGCAATTCCCGCCCCGGCTGCCCGTTTTACAGTCGCGGGATCATGGCAGTTGGTCAGCAGTATGATCGGCACCTTGAGCTTCTTTCTGATCGCCACCGCCGCGCTCAGGCCATCCATCTCCGGCATGGACACATCCAGCATGATAATATCCGGATACCCGGCCAGCGCCGTTTCCACGGCCCTTTTACCGTCAGCGCACTCCATTACCTCGTCAAATCCGAGCTCAAGCAGCATCTGCCTGAGGGTCATGCGGATGTACGCTTCATCGTCACAGATCAGGATTGATTTCATCTGGCCACCCCCCGCTTGAATTGATCACGGGTTCGACTGTGCATCCGCTATGCCATAAAAAAACAAAAGCCCGATTAATCATCGGGCAAACAACAACCAGACCAGGCTCTCATCCATAAACACCCCTGTCCGCAAAAGCATTTCAACCATGCTGATCTATGGTTTTTGCAACCTGCAAACCTCCATCATCGCCGCCCAGCGCCCGAGCAAGGCCGAATTCTGCACCCCTAGCTTGCGCATCAGATTGGCCCGGTGCACCTCAACCGTATTGGGCCTGATATGCAGTGCAGAGGCAATGCCTTTCAACGTCGCGCCCGTCGCAACCAGTGTCAGCACCTCACGCTCCCGCCTGGTAAGACTGTCCAGCAGCCTGCATTCTTCCACATCGAAAGGCAACTGATCTGCCCCCCTGAGCATGCCGACCCTTTTCAGACGGCCATTGACGCATTCAATCAACTCCTCGGCGCTAAAGGGCTTGGTCAGGTAGTCATCCGCCCCGGCGGACATGCTTCTGCGCATCTCGAAACGGCTGTCCAGGGCCGTTACAAAGATCACCGGCGTGACAGCAGTAGAATTATCATCCTGCAGCGCCTCCAAAAACTGGCGGCCATCCATTTCCGGCATCATGATATCGCACAGCACCAGATCGGGAAGCCGCTGCCGCAGGCTTTCCAAGCCCTCACGCCCGTTGGCAGCCGTTTGAACCTCAAAACCCTCCATCTCCAGAATCAGCCGAATCGCGTTGCGGTATTCCGGATCGTCCTCCACCACCAGAATATAGTCCATCTGCCCCATCCTTTCCTGTTCAGGAAACCGGAATCCTGACCCTGAACAATGTGCCCCTGTTCTCCGCGCTTCTGATCCGCAGTCTGCCGCCCAGCTTTTGCAGCGATTCCCTGACTATTGCCAGTCCCAGCCCCAGCCCCGACCTGCTGCCCACATTGGAGCCGCGGTGGAAGGCATCAAAAACCCGGTCAAGTTCATGCCTGGGGATGCCGATGCCGTTATCACCCACGGTGACAGTCAGACAACCATTGCGTCGGCCAACGGACAGCACGACCTTGCCGCCCGCCCCGGTATAACGGAAGGCATTGGTCAACATATTCACCAGAATGCGCCTCAACTGCGTTTCATCAATGCATATGCTGCCGCAGTTATCCGCTATTTTTGTGACCAGGGTACGATTACTGCCCCACAGCAGGCAGATCTCATCGCAGACCGATCGGCAGAAGCCGGCCACATCAATCTGCGTATTCACATCAGAAGCCGGATTGTCCATGCTGTCACGGTTGAAGTTAAGCACCGAATTCACCAGTTGGGACATCTGCCTGGCCGCGCTGCGAATCCGGTCATGCTGCTCCCGGCGCCCCTTTTCATCCAGCCTGTCCCAATAGCGATCAAGAATATCCGTACTGACGGTCAAAATTCCCAGCGGCGTATTGAACTCGTGGGCAATCACGGAAAAAAACCTGCGTGTCGAGCGCTCGGACGCATCGGCCGCCTCGCGGGCCTCCGCAATCGCCAGCTGATACTGCTTCAGGGCGGTGATATCGCTATGCGTGCCGACCATCCTGACCGGCCGCCCCTGCTGGTCCCACTCCACCGCCTTGCCCCGGTCCAGGATCCATTTGTAACTGCCGTCCTTGCAGCGCAGCCTGTGCTCATTAACATACGCCGTTACCTCACCGTTGACGTAACGGGCGATATCATTGATGGCCCTTGCCAGATCATCAGGGTGCACACGCTGTTCCCACTCCTCATAGCGGTTCTCGATTTCACTGTCCCTGTAGCCCAGCATGTTTTTCAACTGGCGCGAAAAGAAAATCTCCCTGGTTTGCAGATTCAGATCCCAGACACCGTCGCCGGCCCCCTCCAGGGCAAAACTCCAGCGCATCTCGCTGGAACGGAGCTTTTCCATAGCCAGCTTGCGCTCGGAGATATCCCGGATGATCAGGATCATGCCCTCTGGCTGTGCGCCCCTGCCCGGCATGACCTCCACATTGACCTCCACGCTGAACAGCGCACCGTCGCGGTGTATCCCGGTATAATCGGCCAGCAGCGACTCTCCGGTCTGAAAGGCCCGGACAATATTCATGCGGGCCCGTTCCCGATCTCCGATCACAAGAAAATCCACCGGATCATGCTGCAGCACCTCGGACTGCACATATCCGAACATCCGTTCAGCCGACGGGGAGACCCGCTCGATACGGCCAACCCGGTCAAGGATCACCAGACCGTCCGGTGATGCGCTGAGGATGGAGTTATACAGCTTCCACCCCTTGTATATGGATCTAAGCTTATTGAACAAGATCGTTCCCCCTGAACAAGGCTCGCCGCCGAACCAACCTGACGCAAATATTGCACTGTTGAGCTTCTTGCAAAAGCCCCATAAAATGTCATTCCGGCAGGTTTCTGGCCGGAATCCAGCTTTTAAGAATGGATCCCCGACAGAACCATTCGGGGATGACAATCTTTTTGCAAGAGCCTCTGTTTTAACACACAAATCCTTCAACCTGAACAGTGCTTGCCAAAACCTGTGGAAATCCGGAAAGGTTAAAGCAGCCTGTGTGCTTGATCACAAAAAAAGGGGCCGCACAAACATGCCGCCCCCCGGTTCAAACTAAAAACGGCGGTTAGCCACAGAGGTCGCAGAGAACACAGAGGAATTACTACAGAAAAACATTTATTGCTCCGGTGATTAAACATTCAAACCCTGCTGTAGGGGCGGGGCGCCCCCGCCCCGGATTGGGCGAGGCAAGCCTAGCCCCTACCATTCATATGT
>Ga0116183_1002973_pt1 | contig 17654 bp, 14 predicted proteins | sample AD_UKC078_MetaG_FD_89753 | JGI IMG/M metagenome (GOLD analysis project Ga0116183, IMG submission 89753) | Active sludge microbial communities of municipal wastewater-treating anaerobic digesters from USA - AD_UKC078_MetaG | ecosystem: Engineered > Bioreactor > Anaerobic > Digestate | place: USA... | reverse complement strand
GGGCTTACAACGGGCAACTCTCTTGAAATAATTGAATCGGTTGAAGTGATGAAAGGAAAATATGTTCCGCAGGTTACAGAACTTGTTCTGAGAATGGCTGCAACTTTGATGGTGACTTTCAAGATGTGCAGTTCCATTGAAGAAGGCGAAAAGATCGCGCTTGAAAAACTTCAAAGCGGTACAGTTGCCGAAAGATTCAGAAAAACTGTTGAACTTCAGGGCGGTGACAGTCGTGTCATAGACGAACCTGAGAAAATACTCCCCTCTTCAAAATTCAGGAAAGAGATCTTTGCAGATCAACCCGGATTCATTCAGAAAATGGATGCTCTGTCTTTTGGAAAAGCACTTGTTCAGCTTGGCGGAGGACGGCTTAGAAAAGAAGACGGCATTAACTACGGCGCAGGATTTGTTTTTAATAAAAAAGTCAAAGATGCTGTCAAAACAGGAGACCTTCTCTACACAGTTCATTACGATGACAAAGACAGCATCCTGAAAGCAGAGGAATATCTTAAAAGTGCAGTTGTGACAACAGGTCACAAACCTCCTTCGGAAAGCAGCATTATTCTTGGCTCAATGTAGAGAAATGGATGAATATAAACAGATTCTTTTTCCTTAGAAAGTTCTCTCCGGCATTTTCAAACTATCTTCACAAATACATTTTCAGGATAATTTTCAAAAAGGCCGACCCGGAGATCCCCGACCTTGATCTTCTAAAAGAAACGCCCCCGGATAAAAAGATCGTAACTGTCTATATTTCAGGAAGAAAGAGCCGGATCGAACAGTTTCTCCTGTGCGGTTTCATGATAGATAACAAAATCACCGTTCCGACACACTCTTTCGGACCCAAAACGATCTTTTTCCGAAAACACCGGGAACTGTGGATAATGCTCCTTTCACTTATAAAGAAGACCATGCTGAAAGAAATGCAGATCGAGTCTCTTTACATACCTGTCGACTCTCCGGAAGAACTCGCGATAGATCCTGTATTTATAAAAATATTTCATAAAATAAAGTTTAAAGAAGCAAGAGTCATTCCTGTAATAACGCTCTGGAACAAAGATCTTGACCGGAAAAGCCGATCTGAATGGATTGAAAAATATATCGGAAAATACAATTTGTGGTCGACATCAAGGGAACTGCTCCTGCTCCTGATAAAAAGGAGGAAACTCACTTTAAGGATCGAACATCCTGTTGTTACTCCGATAGACAGCACACCTGAAGTATTCATAAGGAAACTTTATAAAAGAATGGAGGACTCCAAGCTGAATGTCGTCGGTGCGTCTCTTAAAAACTGGCTCGACCTGAAAAACGATGCGCTGCTCGATCTTGATCTGGAAACAGACGGAGAGCGGAAACAAGCTCTGAAAATAATGGACTCGATGGCCGGAAAATACAGCCCTGTCCTTGCAGAAATATATACTTCAGCGACCGGGCGGCTTTTCAAAACTGTTTTTTCAAGATTTCACTACTCTGACGATGAGATCAAGCTTTTAAGAAGACTCTGCGCAATGCAGGGAGCCAACATGATCCTTGTTCCGACACATAAAAGCTATTTTGATTATCTGATACTCAACTATGTTCTTTATAAAGAGAAAGTTACTGTCCCTCTTGTGGCATCAGGCGACAATCTCGATTTTTTTCCTCTTTCAATGATTCTGCGGAAAATGGGAGCTTTTTTCATTAAAAGAACAATGAAAGACGACAATTTATACAGGGATGTCTTGAAAAGTTATCTCAAACAGGTCATTTCCGCAGGTTACAATATCGAGTTTTTCATTGAAGGGGGAAGATCACGAAGCGGAATGGTCCGTTCTCCGAGAATGGGAATGCTGAAAATGCTTTCGGAAACGGCAAAATCCACATCAAGAAAACTTTATGTCGTTCCTGTTTCCATAACATACGAAAAATTAAAAGAGATCGAGGAATACAAAAAAGAGCGTACAGGTGAGAAAACCCCTGAATCAGACAATTTCTTTCAACGGCTGAGAAATCTTTTTAAAGTCAACTACGGTCCGGTATACATCCGTTTTGCCCGTCCGGTCTACCTCGGCAGCAAATTCTCCGCAGAAACTGCATACCGTATTGCTGAAATTCAGGAAAAATCGTCAGTAATAAGTTTCTCTTCCATCTTCTCAACGCTCTTTTTAAGTTTCAGCGAGCTTTCATCAAGTCAGATAGTTGAAAGAATGGAATTCATAAACAGCGAACTGCAAAAGCTCTCATACATACAGACATCAACGTCGCTTGACAATCTTGATGTAAACTGTTCAAAACTTTTAAGAAAACTTGTAAAGAAAGGCGACATACGGCTTGTCCCTCCCAGAAAAGAGTTTTTTTCGCTTTCACCGGAAGCGGTTTCTGAATTCTCCTTCTATAAAAACTCAGTGGCTTTTGCTTTCGCCCCTTTTTTCTGTCTCCTTTTTGAAGGTTCGCAAACCCATCCTTTCATAAGCGAATATCTCGAAATTGCGATAATGGGATACAACCGTCAGTTGAAACCTGAAACAGCAGTAAATACAGCAGATTATCCTGAGTGGTTTGTGATTCTTCTGAAAAAATTCTTTTTTGAAAAATTTGTTCTCCTTAAAATACTTATTGAAGCGATGAAAAACAGGTCGGATCTTTTTGGTAAAACAGTAACTCACACTGAACTTGTCGAAAAACTTTTTCCCCATCTTACAGCAGAAATTCAAAATGTTTCAAAAGATCAACTGTTTGAACTGATCTTTTTTCTTGAGAAAAAATCTGTTTTGACGAATAATCTGACTGATTTCAATAGTGACCTTGCTGATAAATTTATTTCTGAAGCGGACGGAGTCGTAAAACTGCTCACGGAGGAAAAGAGTTGATAGAACTTGTCTACATCCCTTCATTTATAAAAATAACATCAATATCAGGCAAAAACGCAGTCTGTTACGGATCTGAAAAAGAACTTGATGAAAAAATAAAAGCGGCTGATTCAGAGTATTTTCTTATAATTTATGAATCGGATTACAAACCTGATTCAATTGCAGTAAAAAACAGCTATGCGACAATAATCATTTCCTTTGGATGTGATTTTGAACAGATAGACCATTTCACATTCAGGGTTGACGGAGAAAAGATCACCCGGTTTTCACTTGAATGCATAATCTCTCTTGTTGAAACCACTTCATCTCTTTATGACAGAATAATTGAAAACCTTCAGATCGGCATAAGTCTTACCGTTGAAAAGGAACCGGATAATCTTTACAGCAGTATTCTGACATTTTTGAGAAAGGCAACGGGAGCGGAGGCGGGAACACTTTATCTCATGAGCAGGGAAAGGGATAAAATATTCTTCATTTCATCACAGAACAGCCGTTTTGACTCTAAAATGATCGAAAAGAAAGAGATTCCCTTCAACAGACAGAGTCTTGTAGGATATGTGTGTCATAACGGAGAGCCATTAAACATTCCTGATGCTTACAATATTCCCGAGTCCGCACCGTATCAGTTTAACAAGGAAATTGATAAAAAACTCAACTACAAAACCGTCTCCATAATCACTGTCCCGATGAAAACCACAACAGGTGAAATTGTCGGGGCTGTTCAGCTTATAAACAAGATCGATGAAAGGTCGAAAACTGAGATCCCTTTCAGTGATTTTGATGAAATGATGCTGATGAGCTTATCCACTCTTGCCGCTGTTTCAGTTGAGAACAATAATCTTCTTCTTGAAACCGAAACACTCCTGAATAACATGATAATCTCTTCAGTTAAAGCCATAGAACAGAGAGATCCTGCAACAAAAGGCCATTCATTAAGAGTCGCGGCATATACACTTGCACTTTTAAAAAGAGTTGCATCCAGACCGGACATTCTGAAAAACGAAACCGTTGACAGATATACTGTTAAAACTGCTGAAACGGCTGCACTTCTTCATGATTTTGGAAAAGTAGGAGTAAGAGAAAAGATCCTGATGAAGCAGGGGCGGATATATTCAGAACAGGTTGAGGCGGTAAAATGGAGAATGCGGTTCATCATTGCTTCTGTGAATGGACGGGAAGAAGATATTGCGATCGTCAGGGAAATGGTTGAAAAGATCGACGGGCTGAACATACCGAGACCTCATACCGATGAAGAAAAACAGTTAATTGAAAAAGCAGGCGGTCTGACATTTGAAGTTGACGGAATGACTGTTCCGGTCCTTACTGCTGAAGAACTTGATTTTCTTAAGATAAAGAGCGGAACATTTAACGATTCAGAAAGAGCCGACATGGAAAAGCATGTCATCTACAGCCATGAACTTCTCAATGCGATCGACTGGCCGCAACACCTTAAAAATGTTCCTGAAATTGCTTCATCTCATCATGAAAAACTTGACGGATCGGGATATCCTTTTCAAAAAAGTGCAAAAGATCTTGGAATTATTGAAAGAATACTTGGAATAGTTGATATTTACGATGCGCTTACCGCTAAAGACAGACCATACAAAAAAGCGATACCGCCCGAAATTGCAATCTCAATAATAGAAAAAGAAGTTGCCGCCGGCAAACTCGACCCTGAAATATTCAGCATCCTTGTCAGAGAAAGAGAAGAGATCGAACAGGAAGTCAGCAGAAAAATCAAAGAAAATAAGTTGTAATTATTAAAGCTGAATGGAGGAAAAATTGAAAAATATCGTTCTTGTCATTATGGCAGCATTTTCACTTTTTTTAACAATTTCCTGCGAACAGGAAAAAGAAGAGAATATTTATGGTGAATATGAAGACAAAAACTATGAGCAGCCGGATGAAAATTTTCTTCCCGATGAATTCCAGAAAAAACCCGATGAAGATAGCATTGTGATAAATGACAGTGAGCCGGATGACCAGAGTGACTCAGAATCAGAGTCAACCGATGAGGAACAGGTCGATCCGTACAAGGACATGGTCCTCGTTCCGCAGGGTTATGCATGGATGGGTTGCAATGAAAATGTGGAAACCGACTGTCCTGCCGCTGAACTCCCGTATCTTGAGATCTCTACAAAAGCTTACTACATCGATAAATATGAAGTGACGGTATCCGATTTTCAAAAATGCATTGATGCCAAAGCATGCGGTGATGAAGAGTTTGCATATGATGACATCGATCTTTCAGAATATTGCAACCTCGGTTCAGGCAGGAATAACCATCCAATGAACTGTGTGAGTTATTTCGGAGCACAGGCATATTGTCTCTGGGTCGGGAAACGGCTTCCGAGCGAAGGAGAATGGGAAAAAGCGGCAAGAGGCGGCTGCGAAATACACGGAGATGACAACTGTGAGGAAAAAAGCTATATCTACACATGGGGCAATGAAGGTGAGCCAAGTTGCGCAAATGTAAGCATGGCTGTAATGGATGGACCTAACATTGATTACGGTTGCGGATCAGATTCAACCAGTGTCGGAGGAAGCTATGAAGCTGGGAAAAGCCCTTACGGAGCATACGACATGCTCGGCAACCTTTTTGAGTGGGTTGATGATGAGTGGAGCGCTGATCACAGCACAGCAAAGCCAGACGGCTCATCAACAGGATCCGCTGACGGAGAAGCAGTCATTAAAGGCGGCGGATTTATGCAGACAAACAAAGCTGAATTCAGAATAAGTTACCGTGCAGGTGCCTATGTTGACGAGATCCTCTTTTCCAGAGGGTTCAGATGTGTCGCCGATATAGAAAATTAAACAAACACTTTTCCTCAGCCAAATCTTTCCAAAATCGTCACACTTTGAACATGTAACCAAAGACATGTTCATTATTTGAACACTTTTCTGCTTTTTCATGTTAGGTTTCCAAAAGGTGTTATACAATTGAACTGTCTGTATTTATTCGATATTCTTTGTTTGTCTTCCTTTCCGTTATTTCTGGCACGCACTTTGCTCATATATATCGGCTTATGTTTCGTTATTCACTTTTTGAGGTTTGGTTATGAAGCTGCTTACAAAGTTCGTTCTTGCAACTGTTTCAATTTTCATAATTCTGGCTTTTGCCATTTCATATGTAAGCATCAAGTGGATAAACAGTAATACCATAAATGATGCACAGCACCGTGTTGAACTTACAATGAAATCAGCCCGCGATATATTCAATAAGAAAAATGACAGCACGCTTCAGCTCCTTGAAGTTTTTGCACAGAATGAGGTTTTAAGGGATTATCTCAAAAACCCTTCGGACAAAGAACTTTCCGAAAAAGTTATGGAGCGGTTCAGAAACCTGAGAATTTCCTATAACATGGATATCCTTAACATAATCTCACCTGACGGAACGGTCATGATGAGAACAAGGCCTCCGTTCAACAAGGGGGATGATGTTTCGGACGATCCCATCGTTAAAAATGTGCTGAAAAAGAAAAAAAGCGTGAAGGGGGTTTATGTCCTTACAAAAAGTCTTCTCATGGATGAAGGAACCTCGCTTTACCAGAGAACCATTGACACTACCGGTGAATCAGATGCAATGATAATGGGAACAGCTATTCCTGTAATGCATGGAGAAAAAATGATCGGCATCATTTCAGCCGGTTTCCTTCTGAACGGGAACAATGATCTCGTCGATGAGATCAGGGATTCCATCCTTTACGGTGATTATTATAAGGGCCGATCCGTAAACACCGTTACTATATTCATGGGTGATAAAAGGATCGCAACAAATGTTGTGGGTGAAAATGCAGGCAGAGCAACCGGGACAAGAGCTTCAGAAAAGATCGTGAGCACAGTTATGCAGAACGGAGACCCTTGGACAGGAAGGGCCTGGGTCGTTGATGCGTGGTACCTTTCAAGATATGAGTCGATCAGAAATCCTGATGGCGGGATCATCGGAATGCTCTATGTCGGGGAACTTGAAGAAAAATACAGAGATATCCGATTCAAGGCGGTGACGAGCATTCTTTCAGTTATACTTGCCGCGATGGTGTTCAGCATTCTCGTTTTCACATTCATTGCATGGGGCATTCTTGTTCCGGTGAAAAATCTTCACAATGCAACTCTCATGCTTATGAACGGAGACAGAAAGGCGAGGATAAAGGGAAATTATTCCGGAGAGATAGGTCACCTTACAAACTCTTTTAATAATATGGCGAATGATATTGAAAAGCATACTCTCGAGATCGAGAAGAAACAGAAGGAACTTGCCGCACTCAACAACGAGCTTGAACTCACAAACAGGAATTATATCGATATGCTCGGATTTGTCAGTCACGAACTTAAAAATCCGCTCGCAAGTGCCGTCATGGGTCTTCATACTGTTAAAGACGGATATCTTGGCGAACTGAACGAAAAACAGCTCAAGGCACTTAACTCTGTTGCAGAAAGTCTCGATTACTTCAAAGATCTTATCAAAAACTATCTTGACCTTTCACGGCTTGAAAAAGGGGAATATATCGTTCAAAGACAGAACATTTTCCTTAAAAACGCCGTTATAGATCCGGTGCTCCAGCAGTTCACTGAAGAGTTCAAATCCCGCCACATAAGCATTGATCTCGGGGTTCACGATGATACAAAAGTTGATGCAGACCCTGACCTGTTAAGGATCGTTTATGACAACCTTATCAGCAATGCGGTCAAATACGGTAAAGAAGGAGGCGTGATCCGGCTTCGCGAAAAGATAGTGGATGGCCGGTTTGTATTCAGTGTGTACAACGAAGGAGTCGGCATACCTAAAGAAAAAATGACACTGCTCTTTAAAAAGTTCTCAAGAATATACCGCGCAGAACACGCAGGAAAGAGAGGAACCGGGCTTGGACTTTATTCCTGCCACGAGATAATCAAGAAACACGGTGGAAAGATATGGGCTGAATCAGTTCCTGACAAATGGGTCGAGTTCAGCTTTGAAATTGGCTAACGGAGTAAAAAATGGTAAACAAGATCCTTATTGCAGATGATGATGTACAGATGGTTAATGCAGTGAAAACTCTACTTGAAAATGTGGGATACGACACCGTTTCAACCAATGATCCCAAAGAAGTCATCGAGCTGGCAAGAAAAGAAATGCCCGACCTCATTATGCTTGATGTCATGTTCGAGGGGATGACCGGACCCAACGGTTTTGAACTTTCAAGAAAGATCGCTTCCGACAAAGACCTGAAAAAAATACCGGTAATAATCTTAAGCGGTGTAAAAAAAGTCATTTCAAGCGATTTTGAAGTGACGCCTGACAAAGAGTGGCTTCCGGTCGCCGCTTTTCTTGACAAGCCGGTAAAACCTGACCAATTGCTGAAGGAAATTAATAACTTGATTCAAAAAAGGAGTTGAAAATGGAATCACAGGTAAAAAAAGTGCTGGAAAAATATCCCGGTGCAGGAAGAGACAAACTGATACCCATTCTGCAGGAAGTTCAGGGTCTCGACGGATTTATCAGCAAAAACTCGGTAATCGAGATAGGGAAGCATCTGAATCTTGCTCCCTCAAAAATTTTCGGGGTAGCCACATTCTACAATCAATTCAGATTTGAGCCGAAAGGAAAGCATCACATACTGGTCTGCAGAGGAACTGCCTGCCATGTCAAGGGCTCTGCCGAAACACTTGATGCTATTGAAAGGGAACTTGGAATAAAAGCGGGGAATACAACTAAAGACGGACTTTTCAGCATTGAAGTTGTCGCCTGTCTCGGTGCCTGTGGACTTGCACCGCTCATCTGCGTTGACAACGAATTTTATGCAAATGCGACAAGAGAAAGAGTTAAAGAAATAATAAAAAGTTACCGTGCAAAGGAACGGGAGGCGTAACATGAAAAACAATATTGCTAATAACTGTTGGAGCGATGCAGGAACGGCTTCAGATGCACTGCTTGAAAAACTTGTAAAAAAAGGTTTTACGCTGAAACCGGGAAACCCTGATGAAATTAAAAAATTAACCCGTGAAACAATCGATAAAACAGTGATCTATATCGGTGCAGGAACATGCGGACTCGGTGCCGGAGCGGCTGCAACCAGAAAAGAGATCGAAAAATATATCGCAGACAAAAGTATCGACGCCCGGATAATAGAAGTCGGCTGCATCGGTCTTTGCAGTGCGGAACCCCTTGTTGACATTCAGATCCCGGGCAGAACAAGAGTAAGTTTCAGGAACATCACATCGGAAAAAGTTGAAAAGCTTTTTGATGATTTTTTCAACGGTGTGGTGGATGAAGATAAAGTTTTAGGTCAGTTTCATTGCCAAAGCTCTCTCAAATGGGACAACATTCCCTTCCTTAGCCAGCATCCCTTCTTTGCACCACAGAAACGGTGGGTGCTTATCAATTGCGGTATAGTCGACCCCTTGAGCATCGAAGAATATGTTTCAAGGGGCGGCTATGCATCTTTAAATGATGCTCTGGCTAAAACTCCGGGAGATGTCTGTAATGAAGTTGAAAAAAGCGGACTCCGCGGAAGAGGCGGCGGTGGCTTTCCAACAGGTAAAAAATGGAAATTCGCGGCTGCTGAAAAAAGTGAACAGAAATATCTGATATGCAATGCTGACGAAGGTGACCCCGGTGCTTTCATGGATAGGGCGGTTATCGAAGGTGATCCGTTCCGGCTGCTTGAAGGAATGACAATCGCGGCTTACGGAATAGGTGCTTCAAAAGGTTATATCTACATCAGAGCTGAATATCCTCTTGCAATAGAACGGCTTTATTTTGCAATAGATAAAGCAAAGAAATACGGGCTGTTAGGCAGCAACATCCTCGGAACCGGCTTTAACTTTGATCTCCAGATAAAAATGGGAGCAGGTGCCTTTGTATGCGGAGAAGAGACTGCCCTTATCAACAGCATCGAAGGAAAGCGCGGCATGCCGAGACCGAGACCGCCATACCCTGCTGTCAGCGGGCTTTTCGGCAAACCGACAGTCATAAACAATGTTGAAACCCTGGCTAATGTTCCATTTGTCTTCCTCAAGGGATCGGACTACTTCAGTTCGATAGGAACTGCAACAAGCAAAGGGACGAAAGTTTTCGCTCTGAGCGGAAGAGTTGAACGGACCGGTCTTGTTGAAGTAACGATGGGGACAACGGTAAGAGAAATAGTTTTCAGTATCGGCGGAGGTATCCCGAATGAAAGAAAATACAAGGCGGCACAGATCGGAGGTCCGAGCGGCGGATGTATTTCCGATATCAATCTTGACATAGAAATAGACTATGAACGGCTGAAAACTGTCGGTGCAATGATGGGATCAGGCGGTCTGGTCGTAATGGATGACAGGGCATGCATGGTCGATGTCGCAAAATTCTTCATGGATTTCATACAGAGAGAGTCATGCGGAAAGTGCATTCCGTGCCGCGAAGGGACAAAAAGGATGCTCGAAACACTTGAAATGATAACCCGCTCAAGGACAAAAGAGACAAAAGAACAGGCACTTGTCAGATTCCAGAGCGTAATGCAGCTTACAGAGCTTGCCGAAGTGATAAAATCGACAAGTTTGTGCGGGCTGGGACAGACTGCGCCGAACCCTGTTCTTTCAACACTGAAATGGTTCAGGGACGAATATGATGCCCATATTTATGACAGAAAATGTCCTGCCGGAGCATGCAAGGATCTTGTGACATATAAAATAATTGAAGACAAATGCAAGGGCTGCACTATTTGTGCAAAGAAATGTCCCGTAACAGCAATAAAAGGAGCTCCCAAGTCACCCCACTACATCATAGAAGACAAGTGTATCAAGTGCGGTGCCTGCCTTGCGGCATGTCCTTTCGGCGCAATTATAACAGAATGATGGAGAGAGCTATGAATACAATGACTGTTAATGGAAAAGAGGTTCCTTTTAACGGGAACGAAACGATACTGACCGCACTTAAAAGAGAAGGAATAAAGATACCGACGCTCTGCCACATTGAAGGTCTTCCCCCTACCGGTGCGTGCAGAATATGTGTCGTGGAAGATGCAAAGACCGGAGTGCTTATCCCTTCATGCAGCTTTCCGGCAACTGATAAGATGTCAATACTTACACACAGTCCTAAAGTAATAAAGGCAAGAAAAACCATCGTGGAACTGCTTCTTGCAAACCATCCTGATGACTGTCTCTACTGCGACAGAAACCTCAACTGTGCATTGCAGACACTTGCCGAAGAGCACGGTGTCAGGCAGAGACGAATCAGCGCAGAAAAGATAAAACAGTTCGTTGACAACTCAAGTCCTTCAATAATGCGCGACCCTGAAAAGTGCATACTCTGCGGAAAATGTGTAAGAACCTGTGAAGAAATTCAGGGAGTTTCGGCACTTGATTTCAGCGGAAGGGGATCAAAAAGCAGAATATCCACAGCTTTCAATGTATCGCTGAACCTTTCAACCTGTGTTGCCTGCGGACAGTGTGTCAATGCCTGTCCGACAGGGGCGCTTGTTGAAAGATCAAGTATCAGGGAAGTTGTCAACGCACTTCAGGACCCGGAAAAGACAGTTGTTATTCAGCATGCTCCGGCAGTCAGTGTCTCCCTTGCCGAAGAACTCGGTCTTGAGCCGGGCACTGACATTATGGGGATTATGACATCAGCTCTCAAACAGATCGGGTTCAACTATGTTTTTGACACTTCTTTCTCTGCTGACCTTACGATTATGGAAGAAGCGACCGAGCTTGTTCACAGGATCACGGAAAAGGGTGCCCTTCCGATGATAACATCCTGCTCTCCGGCATGGATAAAGTTTGCTGAAACATTCTATCCTGAGCTTCTTCCCAATGTATCATCATGCAAAAGCCCTCAGCAGATGCTCGGCTCCATGATAAAGAATTACTGGGCTCCTAAAATGAACATCCCGTCGGAAAAGATATTCTCGGTCAGCGTAATGCCCTGCACAGCTAAGAAATTCGAGATCGAGCGTGAAGAAATGGTTTCAAAGGGAATATCGGATATAGATGCAGTTCTTACAACAAGAGAGCTTGCCAAACTTATCAGAATGTACTCTATCGATATAAGAAAGGCGGGATCTGCTGAGTGTGACCTTCCTTTCGGCGAAAGATCATCAGCAGGAAAACTTTTCGGAGCAAGCGGCGGAGTAATGGAAGCGGCGATCAGAACGGCTTACTGGATGATAACCGGTCATGAGCTTACAAACCTCGTCATATCGGAACTTCGCGACAAAGAGAATTACAGAGAGATAACAGTTGACATAAACGGTCTGAAAGTAAAAGCGGCTGTTGTAAGCGGTCTTGGAAATGCAAGAATTGTGCTGGATAAAATGATGAAAAAAGAGTGCGATCTTCACTTTCTTGAGATCATGTCCTGCCCCGGCGGCTGTATAAACGGCGGAGGTCAGCCAAGAGCGATCGATAAAGAAGCGGTTAAAAAAAGACTTGCCTCCCTTTATTCAATTGACAGTACAGCTGAAATAAGGGTGAGCCATAAGAACAGTTCAGTAATGGACCTTTATGAAAAGTTCCTTGGAAAACCGGGAAGCCATAAAGCTCACGAACTGCTTCATACAACATACCAGAAAAGAACAGATCTAATCTAAGGGGGAATAAAATGGAAGAACTTCGCAACAGGATAATGCTGGTCGACGACGACCCCGACTTTCTTGAGCCGATAAAGATGGCGCTCGAAAGTCACAGCTACATTGTGGAAACGGCAAACAGTGAAGAGGGTGCCGTAAAACTGATGGATGTTTTCAAGCCCGATCTTGCAGTTTTCGATCTTATGATGGACAACTACGATTCAGGGTTCATTCTCAGCCACAAGCTTAAATCCAGATATCCCGATGCTCTTGTGATAATAGCAACAGGTGTCACAAAAGAGACCGGCTTCAGATTTTCAGCAGATTCCAAATACGGCGGGAACTGGACAAATGCTGATCTTATAATGGACAAAGGGATCCGTCCTGACCAGATATTAAAGGAAATAAAGAAGCTTTTGAAAAGCTGAGGAGGATACGATGAATTATCTCAAGCTGCTGATAGTTGATGATGACCAGAGAATGCGCGAAAGCTGTTCGATGCTTCTTGAAACATTGAAGATCAAACTTCCATGGCTCGAAGATGAATACCGTTTTCAGATAACTGAGACCGGAACAGCCGAGGAAGCAAAGAGTTTAATTGAGTCGCAAAAAACAGACATTCTCCTTCTTGATCAGCATCTTCCCGGCATTCAGGGAACAGATCTGCTTGAGTATATTTCAAGTCAGGAAATTGACATACAGACTGTCATGATAACCGGAAATGCGACACTTGATACAGCAGTAAGTGCAGCACGGAACGGTGCAAACGAGATACTGGCAAAACCTTTCACACCTGAAGAGCTCAGAACTGCCGTTACAAAAGCGGCAAAGTTCCTGATACTCCAGAGGATCGTTTCAAAACTCGATGAAGAGCGGAAAAAGACAAGATTTGAATTCATCAGAGTTCTTTCGCACGAACTTAAAAGTCCTCTTGCGGCAGTTACCGGTTATATGAACATTATAAAAAACAGGACTCTTGGTGATGATCTTGGAACATACATCCCTTCCATAGAAAGGTCGATTCTGCGGCTTGAAGGGATGAAACGGCTTATTTCCGACATGCTCGATCTGACAAGGATCGAATCCGGTGTCAAAGTAAGAAATATCTGTGAGCATGTGATCTCTGAAATTGTGGCTGACATGGTTGAAGGGATAAGGACACAGGCATCGGAAAGGAAAATATCAGTAACAACCGAAATTCCCGATTTTAAAATATCGGTTGACAGAGTTGATATTGAAATTATCTTGACAAATCTTTTAACTAATGCTGTAAAATATAATAAGGATGGTGGTAGTATTAAACTGACTGCTCATAAAATTGGTAGAGCTTTGAAAATTCAATGTTTAGACAGCGGTATAGGAATGACGGAAGAGGAAGTTTCCAGACTTTTCCAGGAATTTACGAGAATTCGGAATGAACAGACAAAGAACATTCTCGGAAACGGTCTGGGGCTATCGATCCTTAAAAAAGTTGTGTCACTTTACGACGGTGAAGTAAGTGTGTCATCGAAGTATGGAGAAGGGACCGAATTTACAGTGATTTTGCCGGGTATCATAAACTGAATTAAAGGGAGATTATCATGACAACTGCACCAAAAAAAGTTTTTCTTGTTGACGATGATGCAGACATCATTGCACAGAACAAAATGGTTCTTGAAGCTAAAGGTTTTATCGTTGAAGATGCCGCAAGTGCAAAGGAAGCCGGAGAAAAGATCGGTTCATTTAAACCTGATGTGATCATTCTCGATGTAATGATGGAACACCCCAGAGCAGGACTTGAATTTGCAGGAAAGATCGCAACGGAAAAAGGAATGCCGAAGATCCCGATCATTCTTCTTACAAGTGACGGACACAACCCGGCATGGCTTAGCGAACCGAACTTTACATGGGTGAAGATAGCTCAGGTACTTGATAAGCCGGTGACTCCTGAAAAGCTTGTAGACACTATCAACAAAATTCTCAAGTAACAAAGACCTGTTCTTTCAGTAATTCATAAAAAACATCAAATTCAATTCTGAAGATCAACTCACCTGAAAACAAAGAAAAGGTGAAATTTATTTAGGGTGTTGGGATGGGTTTGATTAGAAAAGAATATGTGGGAATGGGGGCACCTTCGGGTTTCAATCGCTAAGAATTAAGCTTTTGTTTTTTTAACCTTCCTCTGATTCGTCCTGATTTGTGGAAGAGAGAAAATTCTGAGTCGAAATAATGCTTTTGCCAATCTCTTTTTCTGTTTCTTTTCTCGCTTTTCCGGCTACAGAGCCGCCTCTTTTTCAGCCGTCAGAATAGCAAAATCGTTTTCTGAATCTATTCCTCTTTCTTTCCATTCATCAGTCAGATTCTGGCGAATTGCGATTCCACGAAGCCGCTTGTCAATCCAGTCTTTGGGATAACCTTTCTTTTCGTAAAGTTCTTTCATTCTTTCCTGAGCAAGTTCCGGGTTTTCAATTTCCTGAACTCTCTCGTATCCGACTTGAGCGAGCCACTGTTTGAACGGTTCAGCTTTCGGTGATGGAATAGACTGAATTATCCTAAACATGTTTTTTGTATTGGCACAATCTGTTTCTCTCATTTTTCCATCAGGTGCCACAAGTTTCAACTGTCGACAAATTGTCGACAGTTCAACTTCAGCATCAAGAAGCTCTCTTTTTTTCATTTTAAACCAATAATCTCTGGCGTTTAAACTGTCTGTCAATATTGCGATAATATCAACAACAGAAAAATACCATTCATCATCATGCCAGATCCTTCTAATCTTCTTTCCTTCAAAAACGATCATCTTCTTTTCACTCATGATTTTACCTCAGCAAAGATTATCTTAAATTTGAATTCTAAATAATCTATGAAGAGCATAACATAAATGCTCCCTTTTCTCAAGGATTCTTTTCTTTATTAAAAAGAAATTTTGGGGAATTTTCTTACTCGCCTAAAAACTGGAAAAAGTGGAGTTTGTTTAGCTGGTTAAACCGATTTTTGAGTGGGAATGTTTATGGGATTGCGGGGATATGATTTGTGATTTTAACGGACGCAGATGGCGTAATTACCTGAAGGTTTTGTCGAATAGTCTGTCATTCCATTATAAATATCAACACTCCACGAATTATCTAGATATGAAGAGGATGTCACAAAGCGGTTTGGGGGTATTCCAGGAAAATTGCTGGCTGGATTATGCTTTGAATGATCTATAATTGTAATAAGCTCAGAAATGTTGGGAAGTCGCCAATCACTAAAACCGGCATAGTTAAGTGTTGCACAATGATCAAGAGCCATTTTCCAAGTAAGGGTTATTCCAGAATAGTATAAATAATCCTTTGTCCAAATAAGTCCTGTGGATTTATCAGAAACAATGGTTTCCCCGTTTATTTCAGTTTCTTCAAAATCACTTTGAAAGGAGTGATCACCTCTCATGCAACGAACAAATCGTCCTTGCGTTTTTTCAACGATGTTTAACCTTGAGTTTGCAAAGAATGAAATGTACCAAGCTCTTGCGGAATCATTAAAATATGAAGAGTATGACCAGAAATAATCCAATGGAGTATCAGGAAAAAAGAATGAATCTATTGATGGACCACCATTCATTCCGAAATAAGCTAAGCTGTTAATTTCTTTGATGTTTGGCAGTCTCCAGTCTTCGTAGCCCCCATAATTCAGTCCGTCGCAGTAGTTAATCGCTTCCTGCCACCTACATTGCGTGCCAACAGGATTACCGCCAGTGCATCCGGTATAACTTGTCGGCAATGTTCTCTGCCACTGAAGTTGAGTATTGTTATCTTTTACTATTTCTTGAGGACTGGTTCCTGAGATTGAATAACTTCTCGGGACGCATTTATCGAGATATTGAGCATCCTGACCAAAATAATCTCCGCTTGTCGGACAAACTATTTCTGCAGTGTCGTTATAACATTTTGTCTGACCGGTGCAGATTGCACCTGTAGTTGAACCTGTGCAAAGAGTGTTGCAAAACCTTTCTGTTCCATTGATTTGACCGTCATCACAAATTTCGGGACCATTTTTTATTCCGTCGCCACATCTTTCTGCAAAAGTGCAATTGGAATTGCAGCCACCGTATTCACCGGTATTCAGAAGTATTCCGAGGTCACATTCTTCGTTTTGATCCTTGTTCCCGTCGCCACAAAATGGTTCTATAACATCTTCATCCACTTCATTTTCATCGGGTTCAATGGGTTCGGAATCGTCAATCAATTCATCGTCTTGTGCGTCTTCATCAACTTCGATGATTTCATCATTTTTGGTGTCTGGTGTTTCTTCATCAACGATTGTTTCGTGATCAATTTCGGGTGTTTCTGTGTCGGGTTCAGGAGTTTCTGTGTCAACTGTTTCTTCACTGTCTGAATCCACGACTTCCTTGTCGGTTTTGTTCTCATCAATGAATTTATCCCAGTCGAGTTTTTTCAACTCGCATCCTGAAACAATTATCGCTATGGCGAAAATTAAGATGATTTTCTTCATTTTATTCTCCATTTCGGACACAACGGACAAAGACTAAGGCGTTCTTGCCACCGTAGCCCACACCACCGTACCCGAAACCCATGACCCATGCTTTGTCTGCATCCTCTGATAGCTCCGACGACGACCAAAACGAATTAGTATCTCCAAAAACCGAATATTTACCGGATTCGCCCACTTCACATCCGCCACAAGCATCCCAACAACCACCCAATGACAAGCAACCATCCGTCACACCACATTCACCACCAGTTTCAGTTGCAGGGCAATTCTGGATAAGTGTTCTAAGCTCGGAGATCGTAGGAAGACTTCCCCCAAGGTTTTCACAATATGTTGTTGCTTCACTCCAAGTCATATAATAACTTGAAGCATCCGACCAATCAAGACCGTCATGTGAATGACAGAATTTATCACTTCCGGTACATGTTGCACCTGTTTCACCGCCTCCTGTATCTCCGGCATCTTCATCACTTATTTCATCAATTTTTTCATCAGATTCATCAATTATTTCAGCATCTTCTTCGACTTGTTCATCATCGGGTTCAAGATTTTCATCGGGTGTTTTGGATTCATCTTTTGTTTCATCAGCAACTTCCTTTTCGAGTTCTTCATAAATTTCATTAATTCTTGCGGTTCTGTCTTTTGGTGTGCAGGAGATAATAACGAAAAGAGCTGAAAGAATTATAACCACATATTTCATCATTTCCGCCTCCTACGAATAATTGGTTATAATTTTTTTGTATCTCAGACTTGTTCTTTGATATAAAAAGAAGGGACAGAGGACTTCATAACACCTAAGCCACAGAGCTTC
>Ga0116183_1002971_pt1 | contig 17660 bp, 22 predicted proteins | sample AD_UKC078_MetaG_FD_89753 | JGI IMG/M metagenome (GOLD analysis project Ga0116183, IMG submission 89753) | Active sludge microbial communities of municipal wastewater-treating anaerobic digesters from USA - AD_UKC078_MetaG | ecosystem: Engineered > Bioreactor > Anaerobic > Digestate | place: USA... | reverse complement strand
TGGAGAAGGTGCCAGCTAGCGGGAATGACGGTTGCCGGCACGAGTGAACGGGCGAAAACCACCGGCACCCCGTCGGCAATCAGCAACACCTCGCGAACCCATAGCGCGCCATGGTGATGTACCCCCAACGCAGCACGCTCGTCCGGCATCACACTCCGCTTGCCCTGACTGATCACCTGGAGAGAAAAGCGCACACAGCGGGCACGGATGCGTGCAGTCAGTGAACTGTCGTCGGTCAGCCACCCGCGCAACTGACGAGGGGCTTGCCAGGCTGAAATTCTGAAAGGGTCACGGCCCGGGAAATGGGCGAGGGTCATGGCACGGGCGGCTTGAAGCGGGCGGGCCATATTGTAGGGTTTTTGGCGCCACCGCAGGAAGGGTGGCGTTAAGCACCCCCGCACTTTCCCCGCCCGAACGACGGTGCCCGAGCCGGGGCGGATGAAAGTGCAGGCTGTTACCGGGGCTCACTCCAACAGGTCTGCCAGCTCATCGGCGTGTTCTTCCTCAGTTGCAAGAATGCCCTCAAGCATTGAACGGGTTGTGGAGTCCTTGTCTCCGAAATACCGGATCATTTCGCGGTAACTTTCGATGGCAATACGTTCGGCGATGAGGTTTTCGCGGATCATTTTATCGAGGCTGTCGCAGGCCACATATTCGGAATGGCTGCGCTCGCTCAGGCTGGCCGGATCCATCTGGGGCGAACCGCCCAGTTGGACAATGCGCTTGGCGATCAGGTCCGCATGTGCCAGCTCTTCGTTGGAATGGACCAGAAACTCCGCCGCAATGGGCTCGGAGTGAATGCCACTGGCAGAAACAGCATGCTGGCGATAGCGCAGCACACACACGAGTTCGGTAGCCAGGGCGCTGTTCAGCAGCTGAATCGCCTGCTCGGGATCCAGCTCGTAATCCGGCGTGAGGGCCCCGTCCTCAATCTGCTTGCGGGCACGGGCTCGCAGGGCTTTCACGTCGGTGAGAAAGGTGGAGTCGGTGAGGGGGTTCTTGGCCATGACATGCTCCTTTTTGCGGGGTATGAGTATCTGGAGCGGCAGTGGGTGCCTCAAGACATCCGCTTCCGCATGTACCCATAATCGCTCTTCCTCACCAGAATGCCTGTCAGACGGGCCCACAAACCTGCGTCGGACAATTCCTATCCAATCTGCATCCGTTCGGTCAGGCGGGGATCGTCGCCCCCAGCCCGGCCGCACCTTCAACAAAGCTCAGCAACTGGTCCATCTGAAAGGACTTGTCAAAGAATGCCTCCGCGCCGAGGACGCGGCACTTGGCCTGGACGACCGGGTGGGAATGGTTCGAGAAAACCACCGCGCGAGTTGATCCAAAGCGCTCCGGCGCAGCTTTGATGGCGCCCAGTATCCCGAGGCCGGTTCCGCTCTTGAGCTCGAGATCAACAATGACGAGATCAGGCCGGACACGCGCCAGAAGAAGCAGCGCCTCCTCCTCGCTGTCTGCAGTCCCGACGATGTCGAGCGTGCGGATCCCTCCGAGCATCCCCACGAGAAGGTCGCGCAAAACGGCAGAGTCCTCAATCAAGACCACACGAAGTGGTGGGTGAGCATGAGCATCCATGACTGTTATTCCTAAGTTCAATCGGCTTGACGCGGCATTTCGGCCCTGCCGGATTTACATGAACCACAGCGGTTCCACTTACTCGTATTTTAGGGAATTCTAATAATCGGAAACATAAGGCGTAGGCCGAATATCGCGTAGGCGGACGCTTACGAAAAGCGGGGGCATCGCAGATGCCGTTCCTGATCTTCCCTCTGGACTGCCAGGCTGCTGCGGAAGTCCACATTCCGGCAGGCTGCGCCCCGGCTTGATCACAACCACGACCCAACAAAAAAGGCAGCACGAAGGCTGCCTTTCTCAAGCGAAGGGAAGCGCCGCGTTGCACATTCATGGCTTCACGGCACGCCGGGGCGGTTTCCAATCGTCAAAGGCAAACCAGGCCGCCGGACCAATCATTCGGTGGAGCCCAGCCAGCGTCTCGATGCGTTGCGGATGCGCCGCGGTGCGGAGGTGCTCAAACCCGAGGGGAACAGGGGGCAAGAGCATTCCGATCAGCAGCAGCAGGGCGGACAGAAAGGAAAGCACCACGGTCCAGTCCCACCGACCTGGCTGCGCCCACTCCGGGTCGGCAGGATGACGGCTGATTCCACGCATGTCAGTTTCTCCTCGTTTGGCTTGAATCAGGCGCCCGGTTCGCCGACGAATATTTCGATGCGGCGGTTCTTTGATCGCCCTGCGTCAGTGGCATTGCTTGCGACGGGTTCCTCTTCCCCCTTTCCGGCGACGCCAACACGACCCACCGACACGCCGCGGTCAACCAGGAAGTCGCGTGCGCTGATGGCCCGAGCCAGCGACAGGGGCTTATTCACTCCCTCCGCACCAGTGCTATCGGTATGACCGATGATGCGAATCGCTGTCGCCGGATTGTCCTTGAGGGTCTGCGCAAAACGGGCAAGGATCGGCCGCATTTCCGGCTTGATCTCGCTGCGCCCGACGTCAAAGGAAATGTCGCTCGGAATATCGAGTTTGAGCTGATCGTCGGCGGTTCGACTGACCACCACACCAGTGCCCGATGAGAGCTCGCCCAAAGCCTTCTGCTGGGCTTCCATGTGCTGCGACCACACGTAGCCGCCAATGGCCCCCAGCCCGGCACCGATCGCGGCATCACGGCCGACCTTGTTACTGCCGGTGGCCTTGCCGATCAAGGCACCGCCGACTGCGCCGCCGAGGGCACCCACTCCGGCGTTGCGCTGCGTATCGGACATCGTCGTGCAGGCGCCCAAGCCGAACAGCAGGGCAATACTCGCGGCAAAGATTTGAGGTTTCATTTCGGTGCTCCGGTAATTGAGGGGCATGTCCGGCCCAAATGCCTGTATCTACGGGCCGGCGCCCACGGACATCACTCGGCCGTGTTTAGCGGCGGCGGATCAGCGCCCCGATCAACAGACCTGCGGCACCGATGATCGCGGCCGAACGCCACGGATTGTTGCCGATGTAGTGCTCGGCGACGTCCTTCGAATGGCTGGCATCGCGACGCAGAACGCCGGCCGCCTCTTTCGCGGCACAGCGCAGATTCTCCAGAACATTGCCGGCGGCATCGCGGGTGGCTTCACCGGCGGCCTCCAGTGAGCGCCGCACAGCCGGCGCGGCTTCACGAGCGTTATCGTGAAGTTCGGAGCCGAGCTGACGCAGGGTGGCCGGGGTGGAAGAAGCAGTGGTGGTGGACTCAAGGGTGTTCATGACAATCTCCTGGCTGGCAAGGGAACGGTAAAGCGGGCCGGCGAACCTCAGTCCGGCCCAGGGCAAATCACGATCAGTTGGCGCGAACGATGATGTCGTTCTTGACGGACTTGACCCCGTCGGTCGACTTGGCGATCTCTTCCGCGCGCATCTTCTCGGTGATCGACGGGGTGAAGCCGGAGAGCTGAACCACCCCGTTCTTGGTCTCCACACCAATGGAGGTCACGCGGACAGCCTTGTCTTCCGCATGCCGTGCCTTGATGTTGGCGGTGATCGAGGCGTCATCCACGTACTGAGCAACAGACGATTTGTCATGCGATTTTTCAGCGTGCATCTTGTCGGCGGCATAGACAGACGAAGCTGTGGCCAGAGCAAGGATGCCGGCAACAAGAATCCGGGTGGCAGAGGTTTTCATGGAGTTCTCCTTTAGTTTTTTCGGTTTGGATCAATCAGGAATCACGTCGCTGTGTGAAACAAGGCATCCGTGTTTCCATGGCTCCAATGTAATCGCCGTCCTGAACCCGATCTGTCCGACAAGCACGGAAACAGCTGTAGGAATCGGCCGTCGGCGTTGTCGGCACCATTTCGGCCATAAGCGGTCAGGATTGGCGGCTGAGCCGTACGCACCTGCCAATGACAGGGCTCCCGCATCCGCTCCTGCCGGACGAGTCCGACAAGCCACTCATCCGGCGCCGACACCATCGCGCGCCAGACACAACTAAGATGCGCTGACGCCCTAACTGCCTCCCCCAAAAAAATGTCCAGACAAGGCCTCCGAACTGATCGCCGCCGGCGCCTCCTCCGTGTCGCAGCAGCCCTTGCAGTGGCAGGAATGGGGGCCGCTTTATTTGACTGGAACCTGCTGCGCCGCCCCATCGAGCACGTGGTCAGCGGGCGGCTGGAACGTGACTTCCGCATCAGCGGCCCCCTGTCCGTTCATCTCTGGAGCGCCCATCCCAGCCTGAGCGCCGGCGGTATCGAACTGGCCAATGCGCCGCATGGCAAGTCCGCCCATCTGGCGAAAGTCGGCAAACTCGAAATCACCCTCGACCTCGCCGCTTTGCTCAAAGGCGAATGGGTCGTCGACGAGATTGACCTGAACGACGCCGACATTCAGCTGGAGGAGAATTCCGCCGGCGAAGGAAACTGGCTGCTCGGCAAGCCGAGCGAAGGTGAGCCGCTCCGTCTGCGACTCGGGACGATCCGGATTCGCGACAGTACGCTGGCACTGGCGCTGCCCTCGCGCAAGATCGATATCAGGGTGAACATCGCCTCTGAGGAAACGACCGGCCACTTGCTCTTCACTGCATCCGGGCAGTGGCAAGGCGAGGCAATGGATATCTCGGGCAAGGCCGGCACCGTGCAGGGATTCACGAATGGCGCCCAACCCTACCCGGTGGACGCGCGCGGGAACATCGGCGCCACACGCTTCAGTGTGAGCGGCAGTGCCGCCGAACTTCCGCGTATGGACGGTCTTGACATACGCTTCACCTTGTCGGGCCGCAGCCTTGCAAACCTGTTCCCATTGACCGGCATCCCGCTCCCCGGCACGCCGCCCTACCGCGTTGCGGGGCGGCTTGTACACGCGGGGCAGTCTTGGCAATTCAGCGACCTCGATGGATTGGTCGGCTCCAGCGATATGCGCGGAACCTTCAGCGTTGATCGGAGTACCACCCCGCAGCGCCTGGAAGGCGCGCTGCATTCGAAACGCCTGGACCTGTCAGACCTGTCCGGCTTCATCGGCGCACGCAGCACGTCCGGACAGCAGATTGCGCCACGTGCGGGCAAGGTTCTTCCCTCCCGCCCTCTCGGATTCGACAAGATTGCCGCTGCCAACGTGGATCTTCAGTTCACTGTCGATGACTTCCGCAACACCGGCATGCCACTCGACTCCGCCCAGGGTCGTCTGCACATCGTCGACCAGCGGGTCACCCTGGCGCCGCTCAAGCTGGGCCTCGCCCGGGGCAGCGTGGATGGACGGTTCGAGCTGGACACCCGGAAACTACCGGCGTCCGCCTCGCTGGACATGCGTGCAACCCGCTTGCATTTGCGCGATCTCATGCCCGGATCGGACTCCCGCGACTTCACTTCCGGAGTACTCGGCGGGCGTGCAAGCCTCGCCATGCAGGGTCAATCCGTGGCCGAGCTGCTGGGCAGTGCCAATGGAAACATCGCCCTGGCCATGACCGGCGGGAGCACTAACCGCCTCCTTGTCCGCCTGGCCAACCTGGATTTCGCAAATGCTCTGATTACCTGGCTGTCCGGCGGCCAGAAGGAAGACATCCGCTGCCTGATCGGTGACATGGACGCTGTAAATGGCGTCCTGAAGCCGCGCACGCTCGTGCTCGATACGACCCGGACCCGCGTTCGCGGGACTGGCCAGATCAGTCTGCGGGATGAACTTCTGGACCTGCATCTGCGCACCGAAGCAAAGGACACCAGCCTTCTCGCCTTGCGCGGCCCACTTTATCTTGGCGGCAGCTTCGCCAATCCGGTCATACGCCCCGAGCCCGTCCCACTGGGCTCCCGGATTGCCGGTGCCGTGGCGCTGGGCCTGATTTCGCCACCGCTCGCGCTGCTGCCGCTCATAGAAACCGGCGGCGCGGAAGACACGCCCTGCTCTCCGTCCCCGAAGCCCCTGTCACGAAAACCCGCCAAACGCTGAAATCCGCCCATCAGGCGAGCACCTCCGGGAGGGCAGCTTCACGCCTTCCGCCGGCGTGCGCAAATGACTCCGGGGGACAGGTGCTTCAGACCTGTCCCCCGGAGAGAGATGACGACCTTATCGTCGTGGTTTTCCTGGTTTGCTTGCGTACCTTTATCGCTTGCCTCCCGCCGAATTGAAAATGAAGCTCACGACAGCAAGAACAAGGAATACGACGAACAGGGTTTTCGCGATTCCCGCCGCACCGGCTGCAATCCCACCAAAGCCGAATACTGCGGCAATCAGGGCTATCACGAAGAACACAATGGCGTAATGCAGCATGGCGGTCTCTCCTGATCGGCTTTCAGATTGGCAATATTCAGGGCTCAGGCGTCAAGCTTCTTTTCCCAATCCTGGATGTGCTTTTCGGCCTCGTCCTTGGTGACGCCGTAATGCTCCTGGATCTTGCCGGCGAGCACCTCGCGCTTGCCTTCGATGATATCCAGATCGTCGTCGGTGAGCTTGCCCCACTGTTCCTTGAGCTTGCCCTTGAGTTGCTTCCAATTGCCTTGAATGATGTCGCGGTTCATGGTGTTTCTCCTTTTCAATCAGTCTGTCGGGGCGAGGCCTAAGCCTTGTTGTCGCCTTGATGCAGTTGTTTCTGCATGGTTCTACTTTATGCGTTGCACGCGGCGCAGGCAGTCGGCGACATCCGAATGGAATGTGGGAATGCGCTGACGGATCTGTCGGAATCGTCCATGGCAAAACGGCCTGCGTAAGGCAGGCCGTTTGAATGTGAGCGGGTCGGTGCGAACAGGAACGTGTCAGGCCATTACCACTCCTGCGCTGGTATTGCCCTGCAACCGTCGCGCGAATTCGTCCTTTGTGTAAAAACGCCAGCTAGCGTCGGCTCCAAGTTCGAGCACGCGGGAGTGATACTTGAGCAGAGAGTCCCGGTGAGCAATGCTGACGAGTGTCGTACCACTATCAACCAGGCGGCGGTACAACGCGGCCTCATTGACCGAGTCCAACGCGCTCGTCGCCTCGTCAAGTATGGCAATGCTGGGCCTCGCCAGTAAAAGGCGGGCAAATGCCAGGCGCTGCTGCTCACCTATCGACAACATACGCGACCAGTCGACGTCCCTGTCGAATCCACAGCGCGCGATGAGACTATCCAGTTGCACTGCCGCGAGGGCACTCAGCAGGCTGGCGTCGTCGATTTCGCGATCCGTCCGGGGATAGAGCAACTGGCTACGCAGGCTGCCGATCTGCATGTAAGGACGTTGTGGAAGAAACAAGGTTTCTGATGAGGGGGGGCGCTGAATCGTGCCCTCACCCGCGTTCCACAAACCGGCAATGGCGCGCAGCAATGAGCTCTTGCCGCATCCGCTTGGCCCCACGATGAGCAAGCCCTCCCCCTGAAGGAGTTCGAAGGAGAGGTTCCGCACAAGCGTCTGCTCACGCTTTGGTGTCTGCACGGTGACGCCCTGCACGGCCAAGGTCGGGCCTTCAACTCGGTCGATCGTGCCAGCCGTATCCAGTGCATCAGCTGGCGTCTCAAGCGCCCTCGCCAAAGTGTCGAGCCGATCGATCCCCGCCGTAAAACGACTCAAGCTTTCAAAGTTCTCGACGATCAGCGACACCGCGCTCAGCACCACCGCAAACGCGCCCGCGGCCTGAATCGCACGACCGACCTCAACCTCGCCAGACAGAACGGCTTCAGCAATGATCACGCTCGGCAACACCAGGGTGAGCTGCGTGTAGGCCTGCTGAAAAAAATTGAGACTGAACTGTTTGCGGATCAGCTTGCGGTAGTTGGAATACACCCCGGCAAACGTTCCCTTGACCTGTTCAAGCTCGGAAGCCTCTCCTCCGTAGAAGGCTATGGATTCGGCGTTTTCACGTACCCGTACGAGGCCGAACCGGAAATTGGCCTCACGTCGCAACTGCAGGAAATTCAGGCGCATCAGGGGCATGCCGAAAACCCCAACGGCGAGGACTGTGCCAACGCTTGCGTACGCCACCAGAAAATACACCAGCCGCGGCGAGATCGACCACAGCACGCCACTGAATGCCACGAGCTGCATCACTGACCCGATCAATACCAGCAGAAAGTAGAGCGAACGCTGGGTAAACACATTCACGTCTTCAGCGATGCGCTGGTCTGGGTTGTCGATCTCGTCACCAATGCCCAAGTGGTAGTAGCGGCGCTGCGAAAAATAGTGGCCAAGCAGGCGGTAGCTCAGCCAACGACGCCAATGGATGCCCAAATAGTCGCGGGCGTAATAGAAGAGGGCATGCACCGGCACGAATACGGCAAGCACCATCAGGGAGGTTCTGATCGCCGTCCAGAACCGCTCACGCTCGCCACCAGCGAGCGCCGAAGTGAATTCGCCAGTCTGCGCGTTGAGCATCACTGCCAACTGAGTCTCGGCCAGCATGAGCAGCATCAAAGTGAGCAGCAAGCCCCACGCCCGCAGACGTTGCGCCCCACGCCAGTACGGAGAAGAGATGGCCCAGAAGCGCCGCCATAAATGCTCGGAAAAAAGGGACACTGGCTTCATGGCGTTCTCGCAAAAGGCGACGCGGGTGAGACATGAACCTCTGCTTATTCAGCGCCGGGGGCGGCGGGCCATTCCCGCCAGTCCAGGCCGCTGGCACTGCGCACCACCCTATCGACGAAAGCGAGCTTGTCGAGCACCGGATCGGGCAGCACAAAAGGATAGCTGTCTCCATTTCCGAGACTGCGGCTCATGCTGTTCAGGAAACGCGCGAGAGGCAACCAGCCGAACATGAGACGTTCGCGGAAAGACAGTTTCACCGCTGCGCCGGGATCAGCCCCCGCAGGACCGTCGCTCGCATCCAGACGCAGCCCCCAGTGATCCGCCGTTTCCAGCGCGTCGGTCACATGCAGATAGTGGGCCCAGGTTTCAGCCCAGTCCTCCCAGGGATGGCAAGTCGCGTAGGCACTGATGTAATGCGCCGGCCAATCGGCCTGAGGACCGTTCTTGTAGTGGGCTTCGAGTGCCTTCGCGTAATCGGCCCGCTCGTCACCGAAAAGCGCGCGAAAAGGCGCCAACCACGGGCCGTCGGCAATCAGGGCATCCCAATAGTAGTGGCCGATCTCATGCCGGAAGTGTCCGAGAAGACTCCGGTAGGGTTCCCCCATGGCCGTCCGCCGGGCCTCTCTTTCGGCATCGTCGGCCTCGGCGATATTGACGGTGATGCAACCACTGTCGTGCCCCGTGAGTGCGGGCTCCTTGCCCTTGACGGCCTCAAGGAAGCGGAAGCGCAGACCGTGCCCGACATCCTCGTCCGCCCCCGGGCGAGCCAGTCCCAAAGTGTCGAGGGAATAATAAAGACGGCGCTTGGCGGTCTCCAGTCGCGCCCAATAAATGTGATTGCCCGGTTTGTCGAGGGTCGGAATCACTTCGGTCTGCCGGCAGCATGAACAAAGGGGTTCCGGGTCGTCTGCCGGCACCATCCAGTTGCAAACGTTCTCGCTACGGTAGTTGGCACAAGGCCGCCAGGCTCCCTGAACCTTGTCGCCGAGGGCTTTCCAGGCACCTTTGGGGCCCGCTTCAAAAGCCGCCATGGTGGCTGAGGAAGGCAAATAGCCCAGCGCCGCGCCGCAAGTTGCGCAAGCGGTGTTCTCGAAATAAACCGGGTGATCACAATTGGTGCAGCGAAAGGTTTTCATGATTGTCTCTCTTCGTGAACATCAGATCAGGCGACGGCCGCGCAGCGGCAATGCGTAATATTCGGCCAGGTTCTGCAAGGCATCGACCTTCAGTATGCGAAGACGATTTGTCGAAAGTTCATGCAAGCCGTAGGCGTGGAGCCGACGGAGGGATTTGTTGGTGTGCGCAAGGGAGAGGCCGAGTGCATCCGCAATATGCTGCTGGTTAAGCGGAAAATTCACCCCCGACTCGTCGCCTTCGCCAACACTGCGGGCGCGCTTGTAGAGATGCACCAGAAGCATGGCAATCCGCTCGACAGCGCTGCGACGGCCAACGGTGAGCAGGTTTTCGTCGACGATCAGTTCCTCATGCGCACTCAACCAGGTCAGGTCGTACGCAAGCCCGGGAAACCCCCGATACAGGTCCCACAACTCGTTTCGCGGAAAAACGCACAGTCGTACCGGCGTCAGCGCCTCGACACCGTGCGGCAATTGCCCTGACAGCTCGGCCTGGAGACCGAGGAAATCCCCGGGCAGGAGAAAGCTGAGAATCTGCCTGCGCCCGTCCGAAAGGCTGCGGTAGCGGAAAGCCCAACCCGCCCGCAGGGTAAACAGAAACTCCGAAGACTCGCCTTCGCGCAGGATCGCGGCACCTGCCTCCAGCGTGCTCTCACGGCGGCGGAAACGCTCGATGAAGGCCAGCTCCTCCTCGCTCACTGGAGTGAATCCGCCCCGTGACCTCAGGGGACAGTCCGCACAGGATGTATCGCTCATGGTTGTATCCCCTTTCGGAATGACACTGAAATTCGGCTGCTCCGCAATGTCATTTAACGTGGTGCCAATTGACCCTTCCGGGTTAGATTCGCGGCAAATCCACTGCACGTGCCGTCAAAATGGAAACCCTTTTCCAGTACGCCTACACAAGTTGCATCCGTCCGGAGGTAAGCCTGACGCGCGTTTACGAGATCGTCCTGGCATCCCGGCGGAACAACCACCTCGCCGGGATCACCGGGATCCTGGTATTTGACGGCTGGCGCTTCTTTCAATACCTGGAAGGTGCCGAACACTCTGTATGCAAAATCGTTGAGAAGATCCGTCTTGATCAGCGTCACCACAACTACGTCGAACTGCTCTCCAGAGCGTTTGCGGGGCCCCGGCAGTTCAGCCAGTGGTCGATGGGCTACGCGTTCAGCACAGACGAAGACCTGCTCGCCACTTTCACCAGCCTGACCACATCAGATTTGCTGAACAAGATGCCGGAGCTTGTCGCCGACATCGACATGGAGCCGTGACCCGGACATGCATTCTGGTTTTTTGTAAAAGAACTCATGAATTGACCCACATGCGGCGCTGAGTTGGATTAAAGCCCAAGCGCCTCTGGCAGGCTGTCGGACAGTCGCGAAAACGGGCGTAGGAATCCCCTCACAGCCCCTCGCGCGCAGGACGAGTCTTACCCCACAGTCAGTGACGCCCGATAGCGATGAATTGATCAGTGCACAATCATGGTCGGAGAAAGCCTGCGCCCCCTTGCGCCGGCACCATGCCCGTGAATCCACCATGCACCACGCCAAGCCTCCCTCCGCGTTTGCCCCCCCGCAGCCCTCTGGCGGGCGCCTGTCCACATTGCCTGCATGCCTGTGGCCAGCTGCACGCATATTCATCGAGCGGGACGCGCAGCGCCACGGTGCTGCACTGGCCTTCTACACGGTCTTCTCGCTTGCCCCGCTGCTCGTTGTGGTCACCGCAGGCATCGCCCTGTTACTAGGGATGACAACGGCTCAGAACGCCATCGCCGATTACATCCAGCGGGTGCTTGGCGCAGAGGAGGCGCGGGTGGTCGTCGGGATGATGCTCCATGCACGCGAACGCCTTCAATCAAATGGCATGGCCGCATGGATTGCACTGGGCAGCACCCTTCTGGGCGCCAGTGCCACTTTCCTTGAACTCAAGGCAGCGCTGGCGTCCATCTGGGGGCTGCGACAAGCCGCCGGCATGGGTGCCAAGGCAATGATCGCCGGACGCCTGGACGGAATTGCCCTGGCTCTCGGCATTGGCTTTCTGCTCGGAGTCACCTTGCTCGCCGAAGCCGCCCTGCGTGCGGCGGTGGCGTGGGCAGGGCAGGACTTGCCCGGGCTTGATCTCACCGCAGGTTTTGTCAATCTGGTTGTGGTGAATGCGTTCAGTACCGGCCTGTTCGCCCTGCTGCTTGCCAGGCTCGCACCCCACACCCGGGGATGGCGCGATGCACTGCCGGCAGCCGTCGTCATAACCATTTTGTTTGCCGCAGGTCGCTTTCTGATTGCGGCATATCTCACCCATGCGGGGGTCACCTCCGCCTACGGGGCCGCCGGATCACTCGCTGCGATCCTGGTGTGGTGCTACGCCTCGGCCCAGATCTTTCTTTTCGGTGCCTGCGTGATGTACGTCCAGCAGCGTCACGAGCCTCCTGAGCCGGGCGCGGACGCGCACACGTCCCTGAATACGCACCAACCGACACGGTGGTCGTGATCGCGCAAGGCCTCGGCGGCCTTCCCGCTGCACGAACTGCCGCATGAGCGGCGATGTCGGACAATTCCGACATTGGATTCGGCCCAAGCCGACTGCCGCGAGGCGAGACAGCCCCTAGACTTGAATCATGCAGTGAAAGCCCGGAATCGTCCGGCCGAATGGCCCCCTTGATACGGATCAGCTCAGGAGCATGTCATGAAGCGAATCAAGATCGAATTTTCCACCCGCCCCTATCGCGCGGGGCGTCGCGGCGAACCGCGCAGCGCCTGGAACGAGTGGATCGACGACGAAACCGACCTGCGCAAGCTCGGCGCCGCGCCCAAGCTCAATAAAGTGCGTCGAGCCATGGCCTGGCAATCCAGCGAAGCCGGGCGTTGATCCAACAACCTGTTCAGGAGATCATCATGCTTCACTATGCAGTCGTGTTTTTCGTGATAGCCCTGGTTGCCGCCGTTTTCGGCTTTGGCGGAATTGCAGCAGGCGCAGTTGAAATCGGGAAGATCCTGTTCTTTATCTTTCTCGTCCTGGCCGTCGTCAGCTTCGTCATCAACGCCCTGCGCGGGCGGCGTTGAGGAAGGAACTCAGCGGAATAGGGCAATCCGCGTTAGCGCCGTATATCCCTGTCGGACCACGCGGCAGACGCGTCGGGTAAGCTTCCGCCCGGTCAATGAACCTCGTCCGCCATCATGCCCCTGCACCCCGACAAGTTCTCGCTCCGACATCAGATCAACCGTGTCGTGCCTTATCGCCTGTGGCCCTACTTCCTGATCACAACGGGCTGCGTGGTCGTCTCCACGCTGCTCTACTTTGGTCGCCTTCACTCCGAGTTTGGCGTTGAGGCGATGCGCAGCGCGCAGACGAACAAGATTCAAATCGACCGGCTCAACTCCTTGACAATACTGGTGCTGGATGCCGAAACCGGCGTCCGCGGCTACCTCCTCACCGGACTCAACAAGGCATATCTCGCGCCTTACGAGACGACCACCCAAACCATCGGGCCTCTCATGCAGGCAATTGGCAAGGATTTCCCCGAAGGAAGTGTCGACCGGGAAGAGTTCGACATTCTGACCGGTCTCGTAGACCTCAAGCTGGGGCTGCTCGCCCAAGTTGTCGAGGAAGGAAAGCTTACCTCGCGCATCGCACCGGGTCAGAGCGGCCCCGGCAAGGTGTACATGGACCAGGTCCGGGCGTCCATCGCGAGACTTCGCGACAGTCTGGAGGAGCGAAATCAGCACCTCGTCAGCGAATCGGTCAAGCGGCTGGGCGGCACCCAGCGCACCATCACTGCATTGGCGCTGGGAGCGCTGGGACTGATCGTCGCGCTGTTCGCCGTTCAGCAGCGTCAGTCGACACTGCGTACGCGCATCGCAGATCTGCTTGCCCACGAGAACGATATGCTGGAATCCACAGTGGTTCAGCGGACGCGCGAGTTATCCGATCTGGCCAGCTACCTTACCGACATCCGTGAAGCGGAGAAGGCCCGCCTGGCGCGCGAGATGCACGATGAACTGGGAGCACTGCTGACCGCCGCCAAGATGGACGCCAGCTGGTTGCTGCGCAGCATCGGCGCAACGTCGAGCGCCGATATCCAGGCCCGCTTTCGCCGTCTGATCGAGACCATCGGCTCGGGCATCACGCTGAAACGACGCATCATTGACGACCTGCGCCCACCGCTGCTCCAGGGCCTTGGCCTCGTGGAGGCACTGCGGGCGATGTCGGACGATCTGCGCAGTGAATACGAGGTGGCACTGCACTTGCCCGAAGAAGACATCAACTGTCCGGAACAGCAAGGGCTTGCCTTGTTCCGGATAGTCCAGGAATCCGTCACAAACATCCGGAAATATGCAAGTGCCCATCGGATAGAACTGGGCCTGGAGCTGACAGGCTCGCAAATTCACCTGTGGATAGCTGACGACGGTCGAGGTTTCGATACGGCCAGCACCACCCTGAATCGCCACGGCCTTGCCGGCATGAAACACCGGGTCCAGATGTTCGAAGGCGAATTCTCGCTGGTTTCGAAGCCGGGAGGAGGCACCCGTATCGACGCACGCATACCCCTGCGCGATACCCCGCCGCCGCCCGATCTAATCGACGATAAGCCCGTGGCGTAAGGCATAGGCTGCAAGTTCGGCGTTACTCGCGACATCGATTTTCTCGAGCAGACGCGAACGATAGGTACTGACGGTTTTCACGCTCAGATTGAGAACCTCGGCGATGCCGGATACAGATTCACCCTTGGCAAGCCGCAGGAAAACCTGCAATTCCCGTTCCGAAAGGCTTTCATGCGGGAGTGACGTGCCGACTCCCGCCAGATCGTCAGCCATCAGCTCGGCGGTGCGAACCGAAACATAGCGACGCCCCTGGGCGACCGTCCGGATGGCCTTGATCAGATCCTCCCGATCGCAGTCCTTGCACAAATATCCGTTGGCGCCGTTGCGGATCATCGGCAGCGCGTAGCGTTCTTCCGGAAAGCCGCTGAGCACCAGCACCTTGAGGGACTCATAGCGCTGACGCACCGCGCGGAGCACATCGACACCACTTTGCCCGGGCAGCGAGAGGTCAAGCAGCAAGACGTCGCACGGCGTGTCGCGCAGGAGGATCAGGGCTTCCTCGCCACTGGCCGCCTCGAATTCGACCCGGATACCGAGTTCGTCAGCGAGCATCTCCCTGAAACCCGCCCGCACGATCTTGTGATCGTCCACGATGGCCAGACGCAGCATGTTTGTTCTCCCGGATTAGATGACCTGATTCTATCCGACGGCAGCCAGGGCCCCTGTCCCTGCCGTCTGACATTGAAGAAGGAATTGTCCTACACGTCAATCGGTGGTGGACGACTGCCAGTTCAATGGCCCCGCGCGGATGATGATTGCATCGCGCTCGCGCAGCGCCGAAACCACCTGCCATTGCGAGGCCTCCAGATGAAAACCCATAGCCCCCTTCGCGACGTGGCCCACAGCCCTGCTCTGCTGGGGCTTTTTGCCGGATCGATCATTGTGGCATTCGTCGCAGGGATTGCGACCGCACATACCCTTGGTGTGGACAGGCAGCATCGGGCAAGCGCCATGACCGACGAACATTGTGTCCTCCGCTCCGACAACGCTTGCAGGGCCGGAGCCGGTGCCCAACGCTGGATGTTGTAGTCGACGCCATGTCCAGGCGTGAAATCCCCAACCGGCCGAGTGATCGGCCTGCCATCCTGACGCGGCGAAGGCACCGCAAGATGGCGCGCTCGGCCCACGCCTACGTCCGCGGAAACACTGAACGCTTCTACGAGTGGCTGAATGCGAGCAAGCCGGAACTGATACCCGTTGGTCCGAGTATCTGGATCTGCGGAGACTGCCATGTGGGCAATCTCGGTCCGGTGATCGACGGTGAAGGTCGTACCACAGTGGTCATCCGCGATCTCGACCAGGCCGTGATCGGCAACCCGGCTCACGATCTGATCCGCCTCGGGCTGTCCCTCGCGAGCGCCTGTCGCAGTGCGAATCTTCCTGGCGCAGTCAGCGTGCGGGTAGTGGACGCTCTTCTCGACGGTTATGCCCGGGCCTTCACCTCTCGCCCGGCCCGGGTGACCGCCCCAGGTGCAATCGAAACCCTGCTGAAGCAAGCCATCGGGCGAACCTGGAAACAATTGGTCCGCGACCACCTTTGTCATACAAAGCCGCGAATTCCCCTGGGCAAGCGATTCTGGGCACTTTCCCGGCGCGAGCAGCGCGTAATCGCCGACTTGCTGCCAGAAACGGAAATGGCCACCCTGGCGGAGCAACTCGGTATTGCGACGAAGGAAGAAAGTGTCACCCTGGCGGATGCAGCCTATTGGGTCAAGGGATGCAGCAGCCTGGGGCGGCCACGCTACGCGCTACTTCTTGCCATCAAGGGGCCGACTGGCCGCTCCCGTCTGGCGATGCTGGACCTCAAGGAAGCCCCACCTGCCGCCGCACCCCGCCATGACAAGGCGACCATGCCGCGGGACAACGCCGAACGGGTTGTGACCGCAGCACGGGTGCTTTCCACCGCACTTGGCAACCGGATGCTTGCGCTACGTCTGCTGGACCGGCCGATGGTATTGCGCGAGCTGGCCCCGCAAGATCTCAAGATCGAGCCGGACTGCCTGCCTCCCGGCGCCATGGACCAAGTTGCCGCCTACCTCGGGCGCGTGGTCGGCGACGCCCATGTGCGGCAGATGTCCGCAAAGGACCGTGAAGACTGGCATCGCACCTTGCGGCAATCCCGCAGCAAGGTGGTCGATGCACCATCGTGGCTCTGGCAGGCGATTGTGGAGGCTCTCGCCAGCCATGAGCGTGGCTACCTGCAGCACTGCCGGCGTCATATCGCGCTCATCGACGCCTGAACGGCAAGGCCCGACAACGCGCTTCGCGCAGGGCGCCCGGGATGTGCTCCATACAGACGTGCATTCACCGAATGCGGGTGATTCCCGACATCATGTGAAAGCCGCGCCGCCCCTGCTCAGCCACACACCGGTCGTGTGTAGGAAATGACCGACAGACACCGCGCGCACCAGCACTTAAGCTTGAGGCGACTGCCCGCGGATCGCTGCCCAACATGAATCGTCCGATCCTGACGAGCCCCCTCCGAACCAACCCTGCCCCCATCAACCAGCACATGTCGTTAGCCACGCTCCCGCTTGCAACAGTAATCGTCGAAGACAATCCGGCACTCCTGGAACTCCTCGCGGGAATGCTGGGCTGCATCGACGGTATTGCATTGCAGGGCACCGCCGCGAGCGAAGCTGAAGCCATTTCACTGATTCGTGCAACACGTCCGCGGCTGGCCATTGTCGACCTTGAACTGCGCGAAGGTACAGGGCTGAATGTGTTGCGCGCCATCCAGAGCCGGCCGGCCGACTTCGGCGCACCGCGCACGGTTGTGTTCTCCAACCACGCCCATCCTATCGTGCGGTCGCGATGTCTGGCCCTTGGCGCCGAAGCCTTCTTCGACAAGTCGTTCCAGATGGATGAATTGCTCGAGTTTGTGCAGGGTTTGGCGAACGCCTCCGCCTGATCCTCCCCGCTGGATCATTCAGGACAGCACTGAATCAATACCATCAGGCACAAAAAAGGGGTGGTCACCCACCCCTTTCCGGGTCAATGCGCGGAAGAACTCACGGGCGCAGCACGATATCGTTACGGACTGACACCACACCAGGCGTGCCGCGAGCCAGCTCGTCAGCCTTGCTGCGCTCGGCAGTGCTCTTGGCAAAACCCGACAGCTGCACAACCCCCTTGAGGGTTTCAACGCTGATCGCCATGGCGCTCACCGTCGAATCTTCAGCGAACTTTGTCTTGACGCGGGTTGTGATGGTTGCATCGTCGACATACTGACCGACCGTGGATTGCTCGCGGGTTACGGCACAGCCTGCCGCGGTAAACACCAGAAGGCCGGCAAGTGCAAGAGTAGCGACATTGGTTTTCATTTTTCGGACTCCTTGAGGTCTTTTCTGTGGCCCGGAAAACCATGTTTCCCGGTTCGTACTGCTGACTTCAGGATAGAGAGCCGGAAGCAGTCCGGATGTCCGACAAAGCGGATTGATGTGTAGGACAAATC
>Ga0116183_1002965_pt1 | contig 17689 bp, 17 predicted proteins | sample AD_UKC078_MetaG_FD_89753 | JGI IMG/M metagenome (GOLD analysis project Ga0116183, IMG submission 89753) | Active sludge microbial communities of municipal wastewater-treating anaerobic digesters from USA - AD_UKC078_MetaG | ecosystem: Engineered > Bioreactor > Anaerobic > Digestate | place: USA... | reverse complement strand
CCGGAGACGGCGGCACCGCCACCACGGGCAACGGGGGTGTCGGTGGCCGTGGCGGCGCCTCCGGAATCATCGGAAGCGCCGGCGCCGGCGGCGACGGCGGATCATCCGCAACGGGTTCCGGCGGCAACGGCGGCCGCGGCGGCGACTCCGTCTTCATCGGCAATGCCGGCGCCGGCGGTATCGGCGGTGCCTCCCAGATGGGAGCTGGAGGCAACGGGGGTGACGGCGGAAAAGCCACTCCGATCACCGGCAACGGCGGCAATGGTGGCAATGGCGGTGCCGGGATGATGAACGGCTGCGGTGGTGCCGGCGGGATGGGCGGCATGCTCGCGAGCACGATGGGGATGAGCGGGTCGCCGAGTTGCGGCGGCGGAATGGGCGGCGGAATGCACGCCATGGCTGCGGTCGAGGGGAGCGGGACGTGAACCTGGCGGCAATGGTCGGCATGCCGGGTGAAGCCCTGCGGGTGCCGCGCTCGGAGTGGCGGGATGCGCTCACCGACGCACTGCGGGCGGCGTTCGCTTACCACCACGAGAAGAACGCCTTCTACCGTGCCCAGTGCGGAGAACTGACACCGGCCGATGTCGTCAACTACGAAGACCTGCACCGGATTCCGCTGCTGCCGGTCGGAATGTTCAAACAGGCCGGATCGCATGTCCTGCTGACCGCCGGCCTGGCCGACATCGATACGGAGATCCGTTCGACGGGGACCGGCGGGGTGCCCTCGGTGGCCCGGCGGGACGCTCTGACGACGACCCGCGCCTCGGTCGGAATCCTCGGCGGCTACCGCGACTTCTTCGGTATCTCCAAAGGGGCCGGCCTGTTCCTGTGCCCGTCAACAGCCGAGGTCCCCGAGATGGGGATGGTCAAGGTGTTCAACCTGATGACCGCGATGCTCGACGACCACCGCTACCTGGTGCGCGACTACTCCTTCGACCCCGAGGAGTCGTTGGCCTACCTGCGCCGCTGGGAGGGCACGATGACGCGACACATCATCGGCCCGCCGTTCATCGTGGCCAGGTTCATGCGGTATCTCGAACTGGAGTCGATCCCGGTGCGCTTGGATCCGGACTCGATGATCATCATGCTCGGCGGGTGGAAGCAGTACACCGGACGGTCGATCAGTCGCGAGGAGTTCAACGAGAAGGCAGAGCGCTTCCTGGGGGTGCAACGCCCGCGGATCCGTGACATGTACGGGATGATCGAGTCGAACATGCTCGCCATCGAGTGCGAGCATCACCGCAAGCACGTGCCCCCCTGGTGCTACGTGTCGATCCGCGACATCACCGATCCCGCAGTCGAACTCGAGCCCGGAAAGACCGGCGGTATCGCGATTCTCGACGCACTGAACACCTCGTATCCCGGGTTCCTGCTCTCCGACGATGTCGGCGAGGTCGATGAGAGCGAATGCCCGTGCGGTCGAACCGGACAGACGGTGCGCTTCCGGCGTCGTCGGCAGGGCGCCGAATTAGGTTGCTGCGCGGTCAGTATCGAGAAGTACCTCGACTCACACGAGATCGTCGCCGAATGCGATCTCGCCGACGCTCCGATGGGGAGGTGACGGTGCCCCGGTTCAGCCCAGAGGTGATCGACCACTTCACCAACCCGCGCAACTGCGGGCGGCTGGCAGCCGCCGACGTCACCGCCTTCGTCGGCAACCCGGTGTGCGGCGACCAGATCCTGCTCACCGCCCGCGTCCGCGACGATGAGATCAGCGAGGTCACCTTCGAGGCGTTCGGCTGCTCGGCCGCACTGGCAGTCGCCTCGATCCTGACCGAACAACTCGACGGTATGGCGCTGGCCGATGTCGCCGTCCTGAACCCAGACCGCGTTGCGGACTGGGCCGGTGGGCTGTCGCCGGACCAGCGGCATGTGGCGGTACTCGGCGGTGACGTCGCGCGCCGCCTCGCCGAGAACCACCGCGACGGCGTCAACGATGAAGCGCCCGTCGCCGGGGGGTGAGGCGAATGTCCCAGGCTGAGGTGTATCTCGACTACGCGGCGACGGCACCCCTGCATCCGTCGGCCGCCATCGCCGTGCAGCGCGGTCAGAGTCTGGTCGGCAATCCCTCCAGCAGCCACGAGGCGGGACGGCTCGCCGCCGACGCGCTCGGCGCTGCGCGCCGGTCGGTCGCCCGGTTGCTCGGTTTCACCCCCGAGGAGGTGGTGTTCACCTCCGGCGGAAGCGAATCCGATGCCCTGGCGCTGTGGGGCACGTTCGCCGCGCGGGGCTTCTCCGGTCACCTGGTGACCACCTCGATCGAGCACTCGGCCGTCCTGGAGAACGCACGTGCGCTGGCGGATCTCGGTGTCGAGGTCACCTTCGTCGACCCGCAACCCTCCGGTCACATCGACGCAGCCGATGTCGGGGCGGCGCTGCGACCGAACACCGTGCTGACGTCGGTGATGCACGCCAACAACGAGACCGGCGCCATCCAGCCGATCGAGCACATCGCGGCGCTGACCCGTCACGCCGGCGTCGCCCTGCACACCGACGCGGTGCACACCGCAGGGAAACTCGATCTCTCTGCCCTCGGCGCGACCCTCATCTCGGTGTCGGCGCACAAGTTCGGCGGCCCCCGCGGGATCGGGGCGCTTGCGGTTCGCGATGGCCACCGGTTGGCGGCGGTGATCCGGGGCGGTGCGCAGGAGTCCGGACTCCGTGCCGGCACCGAGAACGTGGCCGGGGCGATGGGCATGGCCGCTGCCGTCGACAACTGTATGCGGCGCATGACTTCCGGATACCGGCGGGAGATGTATGAGCGACGGCTGCGGTTGATATCCGGCCTGTACGAGGCGGGCGGGGTCGAGGTCAACGTCACTGCGCCGGTCCTCGCGGAGACGGTCAGTGTGAGATTCGCCGGAATTCGGGGTGACACCCTCGCCGATGTCCTTGATCTGCAGGGTATTTACGTTTCGACGGGTTCGGCCTGCCATGCCGGGCAAGATTCGGTGTCCCACGTGCTGACCGCCCAGGGACTCAGCGAGGACGCGGCGAGGTCAGCGGTGCGCTTCTCACTGGGCCCTGAGGTGTCCGACGCGGACATCGACCGCGTCGTGGCGGTGACCACGCAGGCCGTTGAACGGCTGCGGCGGACGGCCGGCGCGGTCGGAGCCCGTCGGTGATCGCGGCCAAGAACCTGCTGGCGGAGAAGACCCGCCTGGTGTTGGCGGTCCTCGGGGTCGCGTTCGCCGTCCTGCTGATGCTGGTGATGGCCGGGTTGTTCGTCGGTACGACGCGCCAGGTCACGACCTATATCGACCACTCCCGCAACGCCGTCTGGGTGATGCAGCCCGGGGTATCGCAGATGTTCAAGGCGGTGTCCTGGCTACCGGCCGATGACAGATCGGATCTATTGGCGCTGCCCGAGGTCGAATCGGCCGACCCGATCCTGGGCCTGCCCTCGGACTTCGTTCACAACGGAACCCACACCGCCTACTTCGTGCTGGGCTATGACACCGGCACCGGGGTCGGGGGGCCGTGGTCCCTGGCCGACGGCCGCCCGGTGGAGCGTTCCGGTGAGGTGGTCATGGACCGAATCCTGGCCGGCAAGAACGGCATCCGCACCGGAGACACCGTCCGGATCATCGACGAGGACTTCACCGTCGTCGGGCTGTCCAACCAGACTGCGGCGGCGACGAACTACTACACATTCATCTCTCTGCCGGATGCCGCCCGACTGCTGCGCGCGGGTGACCGGGTGTCCTACTTCCTGGTTCAGCCCAAACCCGGGTACGACCCCGATTCGGTGGTGCAGGCAGTCCGGAGCGGGGTGCCCGGTGTCGATGCCTTCACCTCGGCGGCCTTCGCCGAGAACAGCCGGGACATCATCGTGACGATGATCGGCCGGCCGCTCAAGACGATGATCGGAATCGCGGCCCTGGTCGGCATCGTCCTGATCGGTCTGACGGTGTGGGCGCTGACCGCCGAGCAGTTGGTGGATTTCGGCATCCTGCGAGCCCTGGGGGTCCGGCCGAATCAGTTGTGGCGCATCGTGCTCGGCCAGACGGCGATCATCGCGACACTCGGCTACCTGGCCGGCTCAGCCATCGCCTTCGGGGCGCAGCGTGCACTCGGCGACCGGATGGGTGATGTCACGATCGCCGTCACCCCCACCATGCTGTTCGCCGTCGCCCTCGGTACCGCCGCCATGGCGGCGCTGGGGTCGGTCTTGCCCGCCTTCCGGGTCGCCCGGATCGACCCTGCCATCGCGTTCCGACGCTGAGAGGACACCCATGCGCTGCCCGGTCTGCCACCACGACGCCGCTCCTGCCCGCGGGGTCAATTCCCCGGGTCGCTTCGCTCCCGCCCGCCGGGTCGATTCCCCGGGTCGCTTCGCTCCCGCCCGCGGGGTCGATTCCCCGGGTCGCTTCGCTCCCGCCCGCGGGGTCGATTCCCCGGGTCGCTTCGCTCCCGCCCGCCGGTGCAACCAGTGCCGTCGACCGATTCTGGACACCACGGCGAACCCGGTACTGGAACTGTCGGAGGTCACCCACCACTACGGTGCCGGTGACGCCGCGGTTCAGGCACTGGGCGGCATCAGTTTCTCGGTGGACCGTGGCGAGGTCATCCTGGTAGTCGGGCCCTCCGGCGGCGGCAAGACCACAGCGCTGCTGATCATGGGACTGCTGTTGACGCCGGATTCGGGATCGGTGCGGATCGGCGGTCAGGAGGTCGGGGGGCTGTCCGAACGGGACCGCGCCACCCTGCGGTTGCTGCGGCTGGGCTTTCTGTTCCAGGACTACAACCTGCTCAACTCGCTGACCAGCGCGGAGAACGTCGCCGTACCACTGCGATTCGCCGGCGTTCGCAAGTCCGCCGCACTGGCGCGGGCGAACGAACTGCTGGATTCTCTCGGACTGGCGCACCGCGCCGGGCACCGGCCCACCGAACTGTCGGGGGGCGAGCAGCAGCGTGTCGCGACTGCCCGCGCGTTGGCGATGGGGCCCGACCTGATCCTGGCCGATGAGCCGACCGCGAACCTCGACTCGGCCACCGGACGCCGGGTCAGCGAGCAACTCGCCTCCGCCGCGCGGGCCCACGACGCCGCGGTGGTGATCGTGACGCACGACTCGCGACTCGACGGCATCGCCGACCGGATCGTCCACCTGGAGGACGGCCGCATTCTCGAGGCGGCGGCGGGCTGATGTCAGCTCCCAGCGTTGCCGTCAGCCGCGCAGCCCATCCGAATCGTGCCGACCCTCTTGTTCATCGCCGGACGCATCACGTTGCGGTACAGCCAACCCCGGATGCCGCGGGCGTTGACCCCGTGCCTCCGGTAGAACTCGTCCGGATCGTCGAAAGTCCCGAAGTCCCGATTGACCCCGGTCGACTGGATGAAGGTGTCCGTTCCCTTCCACACGACGGGCGGGTCGGCCAGATCCCGGGTCCCGACGCCGTAGCCCAGGAAGGGGCCGCCCTGCTGACCTGTCCGGGCGCGCAGGCCGAGAAGGTAGTCGTCGTCGAGAATGACGCCCTCCAGACCGGCCCACCGGCCGTCGAGGTTCACCTCGGCCCAACTGTGGATGATGCTGCCCGGTGCGAACCAGTACAGCGGGGCGACCATCACACCGTGCTGGAGACGCTTGTCGATCGTGGCGCCGTGGAAGCGGCAGCCGATCCCGTTGCCGCGCAGCAGGGCCATCAGCAGGGTGGTTTTGGTGTTGCACTGCCCGTAGCCGTCGGCCAGTACCGCCGAAGCCGGGAGGTCGTCGGAAGCGTTGTACCCGAAGGGGATCTCGTCGCGAACGAAGTCGTAGATCGCCCCGATCCTGGCGGACTCGGGCAGGTCCGCCCAACCGAGGTCAGCGCTGAGCGCCCGCAATCGTGGATGGTCGAAGTCGAGCAACGGGGTGGCCCTGAGATGGGGATCGTCCATCCTGTCGAGCCTACCGATCGCGAAACGCGTTGTGGCGAAGCTCTTTCGGGGGGCACACTCTCGTGATCGTCGCTGTCAAGAACCTCGTCGTCGAACGCACCCGGCTGATCCTGTCGGTACTCGGGGTCGGTTTTGCCGTCCTGCTGATCCTGGTGATGTCGGGCATTTTTGTGGGTACGACCCAGCAGGTCACGACCTATATCGACCACTCGCGCAACGCTGTGTGGGTTGTTCAGCCCGGTGTCTCGCAGATGTTCCGAGCGGTGTCCTGGCTTCCCGCCGGTGCCGAACGGCAACTCGCCGGGCTGCCGGAGGTGGCCACGGCCGACCCGATCCTCGGGCAACCGTCCGACTTCATCCACAATGGCGGTCAGACGGCGTATTTCGTGGTGGGCTACGACACCGCGACCGGGGTCGGGGGACCGTGGTCACTGGCGCAGGGCCGGGGCGTCGAGACGTCAGGCGAGGTCGTTCTCGATCGGGTGCTGGCTGCGAAGAACGGTATACGCCTCGGTGGCACCGTCAGGATCGTGGACGGCGATTTCACCGTCGTCGGCGTGTCCGACCAGACCGCCGCACTGGGCAACTTCTACGCATTCGTGGGAATGTCGGACGCAGCCAGGCTGTTTCGCGCCGGTGATCGGGTGTCCTACATTCTCGTCCAACCCGCGCCGGGCTACACCCCCGAGCAGGCGGCGGCCACCATCAACGGGCGAATGCCGGGTGCCGACGCTCTGACATCAGCCGAGTTCGCCCAGAACAGCCGGGACATCATCGTCTCCATGGTGGGACGGCCGATGAAGGCGATGATCGCCATCGCGACCCTGGTCGGCGTGGCGCTGATCGGCCTGACCGTACTGGCCGCGACCAGTGAGCAGATGGCCGACTTCGGTGTGCTGCGTGCCGTCGGGGTGCGGCCGGTTCAACTGTGCCGAACCGTTATCGGCCAGGCGGCGATCATCGCTGCGCTGGGCTACCTCGTCGGGGCCGGCCTCGCCTACACCGCGCAGTACCTGATCCGGGACCGCCTCGGCGATGTCACCATCGCCGTCACACCGGCGATGTTGGGCGGTATGGCCATCGCCACCGCGGTCATGGCGACCCTCGGATCCGTTCTTCCCTTGCGCCGAGTCACCCGTATCGACCCTGCGCTCGCATTCCGACGCTGAAGCCCCATCCGACGCTGAAACCCCGTCCGACGCTGAAACCCCAGTCCTGGGAGGGACCGATATGAGCGAAACCCACACCACCCCAGCGCTTCCCGAACCCAGTGAGGTCATCGAGGCGATTCGCGCAGGATTGGTCAAACTGCTACCACCCGAGGATCTGGCCCAGGTCGATCTCGAAGCGATCGACGCCCAGACACCGCTGCTCGGTCTGCCGATCGACTCCGCTGTGCTGATGGCCCTGATGAATGAGCTTGAGGACACCTTCAGCGTCTTCATCGAGGAAGAGGCGGCATTCGCCTTCACCGTTGTCGGGGACGTTCCGGACTACATCCGCAGTAGGATCGTCGCTCGCGGTCAGAGGCTGAGCGGCGAGTGACCGAACTGTTCTCCCCGGCGGTACTGGCGCATGTGCGGGCCAACGCGCCGGCACTGGCCGCCGGTGTCGTCGACTACCACCGGTTGTTGACGGAGTATCGCGGGCAGGTCGATTTCTTCGACAGCCGCGAGCACCTCGCCGCCCTGCCGGGACCCGTGCTGGCTGACAACGTGCGGGTTCGCGCGGGCACCCTGGCCGCACACGGCGTCGGACCCGCCGACCGGATCGTGATGGTTGCGGCGAACGACGAGCGATATCTGACGACGCTCCTCGCGGTCCTGCTCCTCGGCGCGGTGCCGTGCGCGGTCGCCCCGCCGCCGACTCCTTCGCGGGACGAGTCCGCCGGGGTCCAACATCTGCGGGCCGCGATACGGGTGGTTGACCCGAAACTGGTACTCGGTCCATCCGCGGTGGCCGTCGCGCTGCCCCCGGCCGGAATGCTCAGCTACGAGGATCTTGAAGCCGGCCACGAGCTCGGGCGGGGCCACTCTTCCCCGATTCCGAACCGGATCCCGATGCCGGAACGGCCGCCGACCCAGCCCGGGGAGATCCACCATATCCAGCTGACCTCGGGTTCCACCGCCGCGCCGAAGGCCGTGCTGTTGACACATGCCAACGTCGCCCACAACCTGGGTGTGCTCGCCCACGCCGTCCACGCCGATGTTCGGCACGACCGACTTTTCAGTTGGTTGCCGATGTACCACGACATGGGCTTCGTTCAGGTCCTCGGCGGGCTGGTGTGCGGGTCGCCGATCGCATTGATGAGCCCGCTGGGCTTCCTCCGCGACCCGCTCTCCTGGCTACGCCACATGACCACCCACGGTTCCACGGTCACCGCCGGGCCGACCTTCGCCTACCGGGCGGTGGCTGATGCACTCGGACGGCACTCCCGCGCAACGGGGCGGATCGACCTGTCCGCGCTTCGCCACGCCTTCGTCGGGGCTGAGCCTGTTGTTGCGGAGACGCTGCGTCGGTTCACCGATTGCTGCGCGCCGATGGGCCTGCGGCCGGGTGCGCTCGTTCCCTGCTACGGGATGGCCGAGTCGGTGCTCGCCACCACGCTGGCATTGCAGCCCGCTCCGCAGGTGCCGGGGAACTTCGGCCGGGTCCGCGTCCTCGCGGACGAGAGCAGCACCGCTCTGCTGGTCTCGAGCGGCCGGCCGGTCGACGGGATGCAGGTGTCGATCGTCGGCCCCGGTGGGAACCCCGTCGCAGCCGGGGAGGTGGGGGAGATCCGGATCAGTGGACCGTCGCTGATGGCGGGCTACCAGGAATCCGACGGCTCGCTGCGCCCGCCGCCCAACGGCTGGCACGACACCGGCGATCGCGGATTCCTGCGTGACGGTGAGTTGTTCGTGGTGGGTCGCAGCAAAGAAATGTTGATCATCCGGGGCCGGAACATGCCGCCCTACGACGTCGAGCGCGTGATCGGCGACCTACCGGAGGTGGGACCCGGTCAGGCTGTCGTCTTCTCGGTTCCGGATGAGGAGCGCGGCAGGGAGAGCATCGTGGCGGTGGTGGCCACGGCGGTCACGGACCCCGAGGCCCAACGGCGGCTACGAGAAGATGCGGCTCAGCGGGTGCGGGAGGTGTTCGGGTTCTCAGTCGACGAGATTGTTATGGTCCCCCGAGCGGCGATCCCACGGACCACCAGCGGGAAGATCCAGCGTGTGACGGTGCGCCAGCACTACCTGTCCGGGAACGGGAGCAGGCGGTAGCGATTCCCGCTACTTGCGGCCGGACCGGTTCAGCAGGTACTTCAGCCATCGCACATCGAGCAACATGACCCTCAACCTACGACCCAAGATTAAGGGGACGGTCCCGCAGAGCTAGGGCATCGCTAAGAATTCCTGCCAGAGCGCTTTAAGGTCGGCCCCGGGAGGCGCCCCACAGGCGCTCAGCCCGAGTGCTCGGCCAGGAAGTCGTCGATCATCGGCCACGTCGTGCGGGGTGCCGAGCGTCCGGTCAACACCCCGAGGTGTCCGCCGGGGGCGGTCTCGAGTCGGACCTCCGGGGAGTTCGGCAGCAGATCCCCGACATGGTGGGCGACGTCGACCGGCACCAGCACATCCCTGGTCCCGGCAACGTTCATCACCGGGACCCGGACAGTTGCCAAGTCGATCACCCTCGTCGAGCCCTGAATCCTGCCTTCGGCCAGTTCGTTTCGCTGAACCAGTCGCTGGTACACCTGCAGTGTCGCGCGTCCCGGATAGGCCAGCATGCTGTTCATCAACCCGTCGACGGCCTCGACCTGGGCCAGGAAGTCCCGATCGTCGCGATGCTTGACCAACGTGACCGGCTTCTTGAGGTAGGTCGTCAGGGATGTCGCCTTGAACGCGGGGCCGACGATCTGGGACGGCAGCCCACCCAGCACCTTCAGGAAACTCCCGATGATCCGGCCGCCGGTGTACCTGCCGGCACTGCGTAACGGCGCCACCAGGCGGTGCTTGCTGAGATCGAAGGGGCTGGCGACCATGATCACCGATTTGACCGGCAGATCCGGGTAGGCGGCGGTGGTCAACAGCGCGAGCAACCCGCCCAGGCACCATCCGACCAGGTTCACCGGTGCGCCGCCGGCGTCCTGGGACACCTTCCGGATGGCGTTGGGCACGACCTCGCTGACCCAGAACTCGATGCCGAGATCGCGGTCGGACAGCCGCATCTCGCCGTAATCCACCAGGTAGGTGCGGCGGCCGTTGGTCAGCAGATGTTCAGCCAGCGAACACCCGCGCCGCAGATCGAAGCAGGCCGCCTGCGACCCCAACGGGGGCACGAACAGCACCGGATCCCCGCTCAGTGGACCGTTGACCGGCAGGTAACGGTGGACGGTGGACTTGTGCCCCTCGTCGATCACCTCCGACGGCATCCGGGTGGTGTCGGCCATCCCGCCCTTGACGACGAAGTCGAAAAGGTTGGACACCGCTTGACGGCGCTGCTCGGGCGTCCGGGTGCGGTCGAAAATCGAACTCATCTGCCGAGGATAAGGGCCATGCTCACCTGACCAACGGCGTTTTGCGACTCGCGTATCGACGCGCGGGGTCTCGGCGCCATGCGCTCGCGTTGCGGCCGGTCGGTTCGATGCTAGATTAAAGGCGGATTTCACGAATGAAAGGACCGGCATGGCCAATTTCCGTTTGCTCTCGTCGATCGCTGCCGCTGGCATTGTCGCCGCGGGGATCTCGACCGGCGTCGCATGGGCGGGTGGCCCCGGGGGCGTCGTCGACGATCCTGAGGACATCTACGATGCTGTCGGCACCGGCACCTTCAACAACAGCCTGGTCGGTTTCCACGCCACCGGCGACACCCTTGAGGAAGCGTCGGCGGCACTGCTCGCGGAGTGCCGGGCCGACGGCGGCCAGGACTGCACCGTCGACGAGTACTCCAACGACAATCTGTGCATCGTGTCGGTCGCTGATGACGTGACCGACGTCATCGCCGGCGGTGCCGGGCCGACGGTCGAGGCCGCCAAGGCCGATGCCATCGCCCGTGCGGCCGCCAATGGCACTCCTCTGGACGCGAGCGCCGCAATCGTCATCTCGGCCTGCCCCTGACCTGCTGCTGATCATCCGACAGCATCGCACTACCTCGTACACTTGGGAAAAGGCTCGAAAGGCGAAAAAATGAACGTTAAGGGCATGTCAGCGATGCTGATGGCGGGCATCGGCGTGGTTGCGGTGATGGCGGCCCCGGCCGCTCAGGCCCGGCCCACTTGTCAGCAGACCGACTTCAAGAGCATCTGCCAGACCAATGGCAGTGTGTCGATCAAGGCTCGGCCCGGGACGGTTGCGCCCCCCGCCAATATGCCGATGATCCCGTGGCTGGGCGCACCCGGCGCTCGCCGCTGAGCTAGAACATTCACCAGTGTGGCCGCGCTTTTAGGCGCGGCCACACTGCTGTCTTCTGGGTATCGGTCTTCGGGGCATCCCGTTGTGGCGGAACCAGTGTCAGGCTGACTCCGAAGGCGGCGCGGCCTTCGCCGGGCCCTTCTTGGCGGGGGCCGGTTTAGCTGGAGCTTTCTTCGCGGCGCTCTTCTTGGCGGCAGGTCGAGCCGGGGTGGCTTTCGTCGCCGTGGGTTTCGCTCCCGTGGCTTTCGGTGCGGTGGCTTTCGGTGCGGTGGCTTTCGCCGCAAGGCTGGTGGCCGGTGTTTTCCGGGCGGGCGTGCTTACCGGTTCGATCGCCTCGGCGAGTTCCTCCTCCCGGGCCTTCAGGTCCGCGAGGCGACGCGACACCACGGTCGAGCCGACCCCCATCGCGAGGGCGACCGGCCAGTCGATGAGTTCGAGTACGGTCAGGCCGCCGAGGGCCGCGTAGATCGCGAGCTGTTCGGGGGAGGGCACCGGCACCCTGCCGACGATCGGCAGTGCCACCGAGTAGGACTTGCCCTGCTTCACTCGCTCGGAGGCTTGCCGCTGAGCGGCCATCAGCTTGTTTGTCAAGAACATGTTCGTGTCCTGTTCACTTGGTGGATCCGTCGAGGTCACTGGCCGGCGTTTGGCTTGTCCCATGACCGAAGTCATCCGTCTCGCCGGACCGGACGTCCTCCTCAATGCGGGCGCGCGGCTGCTGACACCCGCTGTCCGCGAAATCTACGCCGTCCTGGTGAACGTCGGAATCGTCATCGTCGATGACTGACTCGTCCGGGCCGACGAGCAGCGGCGCAAGCCGGTCCAGAACGGCCGGTGCATACACGCCGAGCACGGAGGCGATACCGGTGGCCAGGAACGCCTGACCCCATCCCAGGGGGTCGAGCGGTGTGCAGCCGAACAGCTGACTCAATCCCGGTGTGCTGATCACCGCCGCCAAGGTCAGCAACGAGCCGGCCGCGGTCGCCACCACCAGCGGGGCGTGCGAGTCTGCCACCGTCTGGGTCAGCTGGGTGCAGACCAGGCCGACCAGGGCGACCGTCGCCGCCCGGCGCTGCGGGCCGGTCAGCCGTCCCATCGCCCAGGCCAGCGTCGCGCCGGTGGTGGTCGCCGCCCCGCGCACCGCCACCGCGCGCCACAACGCGGCCTCGTCGCGGTCGGCCGCCCCGTTTCCCTCCTGGCTGCTGACCGCCAGCGCGGCCGCGGGCAGCGCGTCGGTCAGCATGTTCACCAGGAGCATCTGGCGGGCGCTGAGCACCGACCGGCCGGTGATCAGGGTGGTGAGCAGGGCGAACGCCACTTCACCCGCATTGCCGCCGAGCAGCACCGACACTGCGGAGTGCACCCGGCGCCACAGCTGCTGGGCCTCGTCGAGGGCGCCGATGAGCGCTTCGATGTGGCCGTCGAGGAGCAGCATGTCGGCTGCGGTCCGGGCAGGATCGCTGCCGGGTGCGGCCACCCCGATACCCACGCTCGCCGCGCGTATCGCGGCCGCGTCGTTGGCGCCGTCACCAACCATCGCGGTGACCATCCCGATGCCCTCCAGGGTTTGGATCACCTCGATCTTGTGCTCCGGCGACATCCGCGCGAAAACCATCCGGGTGCGCACGACCTCGGCGCGTTCGTCCGCCGACAGCGATTCCCATTCGGTTCCGGTGATGACCCCTTCTGCCGTGATTTCCATCCCGAGCTCGCCCGCGATGACCGCGGCCGTCACCGGGTGGTCGCCGGTGATCAGCCGCACTCCGATACCGCGTGCGGTGAGTTCAGCCAGGAGTCCGGGTGCCGCGTCCCGGGGGGTGTCGGCCAGGCCGAGCAAGCCGATCGGCGTCAGTCCCGCGGAGCACAGCCGCTCCAGCGCGGCCGGTTCGGCGGCCGCCCGGGCGGCCTGTCGGGGGGTCACTGTTCGCTCTGCGACGGCCAGCACCCGGAGACCGTCGGCCGCCAGTTCGGCGATCAGCGGTGTCAGGTCGACCGAGTTGCGGGCCATTGCGGCTGCGATCACCTCGGGTGCGCCCTTGATGGTCAGTCGGGTACCGCTGAGCGCGGCGGCGAACGGGCGTCCGGACTGGAAGGGCAGGTAGGCCTGCCGATCGACGGATGCGCCGGCCGCGGCCAGTCGAACCGCCTCGTCGGTGGCGTGGTCCGCTCGGCCGTTGCGCTGGATCACTGTACTCAATGCGGCCTGCAGCACCGCGTCGCGGGTGTTGTCACCGACCGTCCGCACCCGCTTGACCCGCAGCCGGTTCTCGCTGAGGGTGCCGGTCTTGTCGAAGCACACCACGTCGAGCCGGGCCAGCGCCTCCACCGAACTCGCGTTGCGGATCAGCACGTGCTCACCACTGAGCTTGCGGGCCGCCGCGAGCTGAGCGAGCGTCGCCACCAGTGGCAGCCCCTCCGGCACCGCAGCGACACTGACTGCCACCGCGCCGCCGATCGCCTCCCGCAACGGCGTACCCCGGAGCACGCTCAGCAGGCCGACCAGTGCTCCGCCGCCCAGCGTCCACGGGAGTGCCCGGTTGGTGATCCTGGCGAGCTGGTGATGCAGGCCGATAGTCCGGGTTGTCCTGGGGGCCAACGCAAGTGCGCGGCGCACCTCGGTTCCGCGCCCGGTCGCGGTGACGATCGCCAGCGCGCTGCCGGCGACCACCGTGGTGCCGGCGTAGATCATGCAGGACCGTTCGGCCAGTGGAACTCCCGGAGTGGGATCGGTCTGCTTGGGCACCGGTAGCGACTCGCCGGTGAGCGGGGACTCGTCCACCTCGACGTTGTCGGCGTCGATCAGCCGGGCATCAGCCGGGACGACCTCGCCGGAGTGGACCTCGATGATGTCGCCGGGCCGCAGGGCGTCGGCGGGCACGTCCTCGGTGATCCCGTCCTCGATCGGTCCCACCCGTCGGCGCGCGGGCGGGTCCTGCACGGCCAGCAGCCGGGTCAGGACCCGCTGCGCGTGCAGTTGCTGCTGAGCCGACAAGGCCGCGTTGGTCAACAGCACACTGCCGACCAGGGCGGCGTCCAGCGGTGAGCCGAGCAGGGCGCTGGCTACCGCACCGGTCGCCAGGATAGGGGTGATCGGATCGGCGAGGTTCGCCTTCATCTCCGCGGCCAGGTCCGTGGTCAGCGACCATGCCGAATGGCCTGTGCGCCAGGCGAATCGGACCGGGGCCAACAGGGCCGACGGTTCGGGGGGCGGCACGGCCGCGGGCGGACGGGGTAGCAGGCGGGCGACCTCAGCGGACTGGAGGCTGTGCCACTCGTGGCCGGGCTCGGGGACCGGCAGTGGGTCGAGAAAGACCTTGTCCGCGGCTCTGGCGCCGGTCCACAGCCCGGCGAAGACGCCGGCGTTCACCGCATCCGGGCCGTATCCGGGCACCCCGGGCACCAACATCAACGCGCCGATCGCCGAACCGGACAGCGACAGCCCCACCCCTCGGCCGGTGGCGGCGCGCGCCGCTGGGACCGCACGCAGGATTCGCCACACTGCGGTCAGATCCGGGACGAAAACGTCTGCGCCCCAGGGCGGGTGCTCTGCCCGGGTGACGCCGACGGTGATGTCGGCCTCGTGCTGGGCGGCCATCTCCGAAGTGGTCAGCAGTGCGACCGTCGCGCCGTCGAGGCGAAGCCGGGAGACCGCACCGGCCAGCGCGTCGTCGGTCGACCCGTGGCACGGATAGAGGGTGTCGAAGCCCTGCCCCAGGGAACGGAGTCCGTCGTCGCGAACCGCGACCACCCGCGCCCCGGTGCGCCGGGCCTCGCTGACGACGGCGGTGGCGAGAGGGTCGCGGACCGGGCTGACCAGTGCCTGGCCGGTCTCGATGCCGGAACCCGGGATCTCGGCCAGGCGATGCCACCCCCGGCCGAGCAGACCGGCGTCGAGTGCCTCGCGGGCGGCCTGCCAGGCGGGTGCGCTCCCGGACCGGCCGACCCCGCGCACCCGAGTGACCGTCAGTTCGTCGGTGTAAAGCACACGCGGGTCGATCACGATGACGTCGATGCGGTCCAGTGCCCGAAGGGCGCGCGGTCTGATGACGACGGTGTCGTGCCGAGCCGTCAGGCCGCGGGTCATGGCGCAACCGAAGGCTTCCCGCGCGGCACGGGTCGGTTTGGGAGCCGACACCAGCGCCGCGGCACCGGCGATGGTGGGGTTGTGGGAGACCGCGCCGATCACCGCTGCGGCGGTCAGGCCGATCCATCCCGCCCGGTTGGCGTACTCCTCGCCCGGACCGTCGGAGAAGACGGTTCGGCCCGGTGCCGGTGCGCGTCCCTCCGGGCACCGCTGGGCCAGCGTGGGTTCGTGACGGCGCCAGGCCTGACGTGCCCGCCAGGCCTCCTCGGCGAGCAGTGCCCGGGTGGCCGCGTCGGCGGCTGCCGCCGTCGGTGACACCGTCAGGATGTTGCCGGTCGCGTTGAGCAGTGCGAACAGCAGATCGGTTCCCTCATGTCCGAGCCGGCGAACGAGGGTGTGGCGCACGGCGGGGATCTGGTCGGCGAGGGTGGGCGCCACCGAAATGAATGCCGGCAGCCCTGGCATCTTCATCGCCGTGCCGGCCACCGACAGTCCCAATCCGGTCGCAGCGGCCAGGGCGGCGGCGACCCGTGTCGCGACCACGGCATCATCGGCAGGCAAGGTGAGCGGACGGTGCCGTGCAGCGGTCTGCGACCGGACCCGTCGTTCGGCGTCGGCGACCACCGCGTGCAGATCGTGCGGGGGAGCGGTGGGATCGACCGTGACGATGACCCGGGCGACCGAGCGGTTGACCACGGCGTCGAGGACCCCCGGAACGGCGCGCACCGCCTCGAGCACCTCGTCGGCGATGGCGTCGGCGTCCGGCCCGGCCAGCCCGCGGACCTCGATCCAGTGCCGTTGTCCGTGTCGGCTGCCGCGACGCGCCGGTTCGCCGCCGACCGCTTCCACGGCGACACCAGCGACACCGGCGACGGCGCGGGCGGCGGTCCGTGCGCCCGGCACCGCGGCGATCACCGTCTCGCCGGCGAGTGCCGCGGCCGAACCTCCCAGCAGCGCCGCCGATCCGGCGAGCCCGGCCACCGCGCCGGCCGTGGCGCCGGCGGCCTGAATCCCCGCCGACGCGGCCCGTACCGGGACGCCCAGAACGGCGCCGAGTCCGCGTGCCACGCCCTGTCCAAACACCGCGCCACCCTACCTGGAGGAAGTGACGCTTACCTGGACAAGCGCTGGGCGTTCCACCGCATCAGGCGTTCGCCCGGTAGTCACGTTCCGTTAACCCTCCGGCGGTATCGTCCGGCTCCTCATGGACCGAGATCTGGCATCGTTGGAAAAGACTCCGGAGTTCAGCTGGCCGCGGCTGGCCGGAACCGTGCTGGTGGCTGTGGTGATCCTGGCCGGCGGGTCCTATCTCGTCCGGGCCTATCCCTACTCCGGGTACGACGCCGGCTACGCCGCGGTGATGGAGCAGGGGCTCGAAGCGGTTCGAGCGCAGGTCGATTCAGCCGGCGGCAGCGCGCTGCCGTTGTGCAAGGGTTTGCACGATCGGATCGATCGGCAGGCCGATGAGCCGCACTACGACTACGACAGCTTCCTCCAGGGGTGCGCAAGCGCGGTTGAGGAGATGTTCGGCGCCTCGGTACCGCTCACCGGCGGGCCCGGCTGAGCCATCTCAGCGGTGGTCGGCTTCTCAACAGTGGTCAGCGAGCGGCCATCCGACCATCGCCAGGCGTCCCGCAACCTGGTTGATCTCTTCGACATTGGGCTCTTTCTCGATGACCTCGCGGACGACGCGCCGGATCTGGCTGTCGCTCACCGGGTTGGGGGTTGTGCTCTCCCGCAGCAGCGTTGAGGCCGCCTGGATCAGCTCTTCCTCGGTCAGCGTCCGCTTGAGCAATGCCAGCAGCGGGTAGTAGTCCGTCGGGGGGATGCCCTCGGGATAGCCCTTGCGGAGCCAGCCCAGGACCGACTGGAAGAAGCTGGGGTTGGGTTCGGTGACGGTCATTGCTTGCTCATTTCTGGGGCCCACTCACTTCCGAGGGATGAAGGGGTACGGGTCCACGCCGAAGTGATGAATGATCGTGCCCCGGGTGATCCACAGGATCGCCATGACGATCACCACCAGAACGAAGGTGAACAGCAGCAGACCGACCGGCTTGAGCGCGGGGCGCGGCGGATGCTGCACACCGGCGGCGTCGATGCCGCCGGCCGCGGCGGAATAGGCGCGCAGGCCGAAGGCGAATACCGCCGGCAGGCCGGCGCCCAGCAGCAGTCCGATCAGCAGCACCCGCAGGATGCTCTCCAGGTAGTGCATATCGCGTCTCCTCCTGCGCCTCAGGCGGCCTGGTTGGTCGTGCCGGCCCCGGTGCGGGCGGCACGGACATCGGCCGGAACCACCGAGTTCGTGGTGTCGTCCCAGTCGGCGTTGACATTGGAGTG
>Ga0116183_1002963_pt1 | contig 17691 bp, 15 predicted proteins | sample AD_UKC078_MetaG_FD_89753 | JGI IMG/M metagenome (GOLD analysis project Ga0116183, IMG submission 89753) | Active sludge microbial communities of municipal wastewater-treating anaerobic digesters from USA - AD_UKC078_MetaG | ecosystem: Engineered > Bioreactor > Anaerobic > Digestate | place: USA... | reverse complement strand
TGTAGAAGTTACATTAAGGGATAAATTAGCATCCCTTTATGATCCAACCGATGCTTATGCTTCACCAGAAGGCAAAAACGCTTGTTTTGCTTTAATAGCAGAAAGTGTTTTAGAACAATTACCTAAGAAAGTTGAAGAACAATTTGGTATTGTAATCGAGCAAAAAACTGTTAAAGTTGGGGACAAACCTAAATTTATCGTTAAAACTGGTAGAAAGGCTTTAAAGAAATTCGTTACTAAGGGTGCTCAAGGTGGTACTTATAGAAAGGGAACATTAGACAGAAAAGAAATTCCATTTGATTATTACACAATGGTTGGTGGAGTTAGATTAGAATATAGAGAATATTTAGCTGGATTCTTAACAATGGCTGAATTACAAGAAATTATTCTTGAACAAGCTGTATTCCAAGTTTACATGGATGTTCAGGCATTACTTAAAGCTACATATGCTACATTACCAGCAAATAATAAACATCAAGCAACTTCTTTTGAAGAAGCTGAAATGGATAAAATAATTGCAACAGTATCAGCTTATGGTACTCCTGTAATTATGTGTACTAAGAAATTTGCATCTACATTGCCATTGGTTACTCAATATGACCAAAAAGGTATCAATGATATTCATAGTGCAGGACATGTTCAGGACTATAAAGGAACAAGAGTTGTTATATTAGAACAATCATTTGTTGACGAAACTAATACTGAATTTGTAGTAGACGATGAATTTGCTTATGTATTACCGATGTCTGCTGATCCAATAGTTAAAGTTGTTTACGAAGGACAAATGATTATTTCTGAAAACAAACTTCGTGGTACAGGTGCTATGGAATTCCAATTCGAACAAACCGTTGGTATGACAACTGTGTTTACAAACAACTTAGGTATTTACCAGAATACTGCACTTTAATAAATAAATTAAAAATAGGGTGGATTAATCATTCACCCTATTAATAGAAAGTGAGTTGATTAAATGTCAGGAAATATATATGGGAAAGGCGAACTTGTTTACGCTGATATGTCATATTCCACAAATCTTATGGGCGTTGAAACGTCTACTGTTAGAAATATGAATGTTGAATATTATATCCCAAGAACAGTTTATGTTACAGATATAAATTTAAATAAAGAAACATTAAGATTAGAGCCAGAGGACACCGCAACATTAGTAGCAACAGCATTACCCCATAATGCAGATTTAAAAACTGTTACTTGGGAATCAGATAATAAACAAGTTGCAACTGTTGATAAAGATGGTAAAGTTACAGCAATAGCCGAAGGAACTGCTACAATAACAGCTACTTCGGATATGGTCGAAGAAATATTTGCTGAATGTGATGTTACTGTTGCAATATTTGTAACAGGCGTTACATTAGATCGAGAAACTTTAGCATTAACTTTTGGTGGGGTTAATGGAACTTTAACTGCGACAGTAGCCCCTGCAACGGCAACAGATAAAACATTAATATGGATATCAAGTAATGACGATGTTGCGACAGTAGAGGATGGTGTAGTTACGGCTGTGAGTGGTGGAACAGCTACAATAACAGCTATAACTACAGATGGTGGATTTATGGCTGAATGCGAAGTTACTGTTTCCGTACCCGTAACAGGTGTAACTATAGAGGAAACATTATTATTACAAGCTAATGGGGAAACAGGCACATTAATCCCAACTATAGAACCTACAACAGCAACAAATAAAAACGTTACATGGAGTTCAAGTAATGACGATGTTGCGACAGTAGAGGATGGTGTAGTTACGCCGTTAACAGCAGGGACAACTACAATAACAGTAACTACAGAAGATGGTGGATTTACAGATACTTGTACTGTAACTGTGGCTGGTGCTGAATAAATTTAAAATAAATTTAAAATAAAATTAAAAGATAATAAAAGAGAGGTTAAAAATGGCAAGTAAAGCAAAAACAATAAGAGTTTATTCAAATAGTTCAAGTGTTTCTCATAGACCGTATGGAACTACTTTCTATTGGTTATGGGAACAAAATCCTTATGAGGATGAATGTTATTTAGATTTAGACAGAAAAGAATTTGAAGAAGAAATGCGTAGAAGTGTCGGATTAAGAAAAATGTTTGAAAAAGGCATTTTAAGCATAAAAGAATCTGCAATTCTTGAAGCTTTTAAGTTAGATAACATTGATGAATATATTATGAATAATAAACAGTTAGAAGATTTTATTGAGAGTTCTACAGTTAGTGAATTTGAAGAATTTCTACAATTTGCTCCACAAGCAATGATTGATAATATAGAAGTTGTTTGTACTGCAAAAGAATTAACAGATAGAAATAAAATAAAATTATTTAGAAAATATACTGGAAAAGATTTAGAAGAGTTTTATGATGATAAAGCCGATGAAGGTGAAAAAATATCTAAACCTGAAGTTAAAAAAGGTAGACAACCAAGAAAACCAGTAATTAAGTAAAGGGGGATATAAATGAATACCCCATATTCAGAAATATATGAATTATTTCAAAATAGAATAATTAGAGATACTACGTTTTTTATACAAAATGCTGAACCAACAGAAATACAAAAAGTCGCAGAAGAAAGAATGTTTCAGTTATTAAAACAAGCTATTTCAGAAATTTTATTAATTCCAGATAAGAAAAATTTTGAGATTAATCTTTTAGATAGAGATGATGAAAATTTGGAATTTTTGTTTGAATTAATAGAAATAGAAAAGCAAATATTAGCTGATTTTATGTTTGAACTTTATGCTTCAGAAGATTATATCACTCGTTGGCAAGCATTAAAGCAACGTTATTTTACTGATGATGAGATTAAAATTGTATTAAATAGTCCAGCTAATAGTTTGAGAGAATTTACAAATTCTATTGCATTATTAAAAAATGATAATAGAAAAAAAGTTAAAATGTATCTTAGACGTAGTAGAGATACTTGGAAATTCAAACCACAAGAATTCAATCCTGAAGTAGGTGAGTAATTTTGCCTATGGATTATGATTATTTATTTAAATTAAAAGAACATTATACAAATAGTAACATATCTGCTGAAAGTAGAGAAGATATAATTGCTGAATTACAAAGTACAATGCAAAGAGAGATTGATACTAATCTTATTAGTGAATATGACCTTCGTATTGGCATGGCTGAATATAGGCGAAATGCAAAGGTAAACTTCACGAAAGATATAGTTGTTGCAATTAAAGACGAAAGATTCAAAGAACCCGTGTACGATTCATTAGCATTATCAATCTATACAGCCCCAAATGAATGTGATAGTGGTGATTACATCAGCATGACTATTCGTGACGTAGAGGAATTATTCTTAGTTAGAGCAGAGCCAGATAAGAGAAGAAATCATGATAAATTAATGTTGTTGCAATGCCAATATAATGTGAAAATTCTTGATGATGATGGTAGAACTGTGCATAATTATCCTGCGTTTTTCCAAGATAATAAATCTCGACCCGATATTTCAGAACGTTCAGAAACGGGCGTTACAGAAAATTCTACGTTCCAAGCGTATGTGAAGCACGATGCAATTTCAAGAAGATTTATAGATGTCACTGGTACAAAAGTTAATGGTCAACCAAATAAAATTGGCAGAATTCTAATAGATGGATTAGCTTATAAAATCGTAGGTAGTGATCCTGTGACAGCAAGAGGATTAATCACCCTCGGATTAGAGTTAGACACCAAATCACCAAATGATAATCTCGAATTAGGTATTGCAGACTATTACAATAACATAGCTCCGCCTACACCAGAACCAACGTTACAAATTATAGGTGATTCTGAATTATGTATCAGCGAAACTAACACATACTCAATAGCTACTAATAATGTCGTAACTTGGGGAATTACCAACAATGGTGTAAATGTAACACTTGGATTAACAGGTGTAAATGGCGAATGTACTGTTACAGCTAAATATGATACTAAGTTGATAGGTAAAACTGAAACATTAACAGCATATCTTGATTATGGTGCAACGTTTACTAAAACAATTACAATTACAAGTTTAATATAAGGAGGGGATAGAATGTATGGTCAATTGAATGAATTGCGTGAAAGTATAATGAATAAAGTAATGACAAACCAAGACCTTTTAAAGTTTATATACTATTGTGATACCAATGATAAAACTGACATTTTATCCCTTCCTAACCTAACTAAAGAACAGCGAAAATCGTTGATAAATACACAAATCTTTAAATATAAGAGAATGCCATTAAATAGTCAAACTGATGCTAAGTGCTTTTTGAGTATGCAATATCTTGGAGTTAATAGAAATAGGAAAGAACCTTATTGGATGCAACCTTATTTTGAGTTTACTGTGGTTTGTAGTACGGCTATTGATGAAACTTTGAATGGTTCAAGATTATTAGCTATTGAAGAATGTATAACTGATAGTTTTGATATGCAAACGGTTGGGGCTGTTGGTAATTGTAGAGTTATAACATCTCAACCAGCTACGGTAGATACAGGTTTTGTTGCTAGGACGATTCAAGTATTTTTCATAGATTGGATTAAAAGGTCATGAGTAATGAAGAATTAAAAGGGTTGCTACTTATTGGTGAAGATGTTGAGTATCAGGATATTATAATTAGAAATTATAAACTTGGTGAAATATTTAAAGATTTAAAGTTAGATAAATATTATAAACTTATTTCTTTAGCAACTGTAGAATTGAAAGATATTGTACAAGTTGATAAAGTTGATATAAATAAATTAAAATTATATGACGTTTTATATGATATTTATAATGATTGGATTTTAGAATTTCTTAATACTTTTACCTATTTGAAGTGGGAATGTGGTATGTTTCGTGACTTTGTTGCTATGGATAATGGTAAAAGGATTAGGTTTACTGAAAGCAAATTTGATGGCTTTATGGAAGTGTTTAAGAAGATGTATGTTGTTAGTAGGGGTGAAAAAAAGCTATCTAATGAAATTAATCCTGATTGGGCGGTAGATGAAGAAACAAGAAAATTTGCTGAAGAAATTTTAGAATTACAAAATCAAGGAAACAAAAAAACAAAAGGTAACATTACCATGATGGGAATTATAGAAGGAATATGCAGTAAATCAAATAGTTATACATTATTAAATATTTGGGAATTAACTGTATATCAATTAATGATTCAATATTATGGTATTGAACAAAACGAGAACTATGGATATATATTGAGTAGTGTTTATGCTGGTGTTTATGACACTAAGAAAAATAAACTTGAAATAGATAAAATCCATTGGGCTTGTGAAATAGAGATATAAATAAATTAAAAAGAAAGAGAGTGTATAAAATATGCCAGTTACAAATCCATTAAAAGATTTTGTTATAACAGGAATTAAAGATTTAAGATTTTGGGACTCAAATGGCGATATGGTTGCTGAAATTTCGAAGTTGAGCGACATCTCAATATCAGATGAAACTGCACAGAGTGAGTTAAGAGGTGGTTTAGGAAATCCTGTACTTTTAACAATATACGGAGATAGAACTTGTCAATTAACAGCAACAAACTCAACTTTGAGTATGGATGTTTTAAAAATACTTACAGGAAATAGCGTAACTATAAAAACAGTAAATATTCCAAGAGTTGAAAAAGGTTTAACTATTACTTCAAATTCAGTTACATTATCAAAAACTCCTGCAAATGGTGCTAATATAACAGTATATAAATCAAATAGTTTTGGCGAAAATATTACAAAAATGACAAAAGTTACTACGCCAGCAAGTGCGACAGAGTTTAGTGTATCAGGTTCAACTATAAACTTTTACGCAGGAACTACTGGAGTTGTCAATGTTTACTATTTTGAAAGCGTTGAATCAGAAGTACTTGAAGCTGTCGCAGGAGCTAGACCTATATTTAAAGCTAATGCTAAATGTTTATTGCAAAGTATTTCTAATAAGAAACTTTACATGGGTGACATAATGATAAATGCTTGTAACGTAAGTCCATCTATTTCATTTGGTGGTCAGAATTCAAGTGACACACCTTCACCAGCAGAATTGCAATTGGAATTGCTTTCTTTAAACGATGTTGCTCCTTACATAATCACCGCATCCGAAATAACATCATCAGCAGATTTAATGTAATTTGGTGATATAAATGAAAATTAAAGTAATAAAAAATTACGATGGAAATATAGAACTTGTTTATAGTGATAATATTGTATTATTAACAAATGAAAAACCATTTGTGATTTTGACAGAAGAAGAGTTTAGTGCGATTCCTGAATATAAACAATATCTGTTTTTAAACAGTTTTTTAATAGCAGATTTTGTTGAAGAAGAAAAAGAAATTAAAAAAGAACAAAAGAATAAAAAGTAAATTAAAATTATAAAAGGGATAGTGATAGTTTAGCTAACTACACGAATGTGGACAAAGCCGAGTCCACTCCCTTTTATAAATAATTTCGGCTGAATTGTAATGGCTAATGATTCAAAGAAATACTTATCTTCTAAAGAGTATGATTTGAGTCATATTTTTTAGAAGTGAAGTATTTTATGTTTGATATAAATTATGTAAAAGATTATGTAGAAAATAATACAACTTGTAAGTTAATAAGAATAAGTTATAATGATAAGCAAGAAATAGAATCTTTTATCAAACAATGTATACTAATTATAGAAGATTTAAAAAATAAATTAAAACTAACAAGCGTAGCCTAAAAACTACGCTTGTTTTTTAAAGCAATAAAATGAAACTTTTATTAGGTAAAATTTCAATAATTAAATTAAAAGGAGAAATTAAAAGATGAGTTATAAAAGAACGAATATGAATGATATTATAAATATTGCAAATGAAGAATTCGCTATGCGAGAAATTGTATGTATAACTAACAATGGTAAAGAAGTTAAATTAAGAATACAACCTAAATTAAACGACACAAAAGTTTTAGAATTGGTGGCAAACCTTGTTGAAAGAAGCGATTATTGTGTAAAAAATAATTTACAATTTGAGGAATTATATAATGTATATTTTTTATTAATTAAATATTTTACAGATATAAAATTTAATACATACAAATCTGTTAAAAAACAACTTGAATATGACTTGACAGCTATAAAAGCAATAATGGACTTGGGGATTTTTCACCAAATTATGAATTATTTTGACAAAGATACAATGGATAGAATTCAAGAAACTCTTAACAAACAAAATAAAGCTATGAAAATAATTGCTAATAATCAATTAAAACAAATAATAGATGATGAAATTCAAGCAAAAGAAGAATTAGAAAATGAGTAAAAATTTTAAATCACTCAAAGAGTTTCAAGAATATTTAAACAAACAATTGATTATAGCTATGGATAAAGTCGGAGAAACTGCATTGCAAGAGATGATTGAACATGTTCAAAGTAAATTAGGTGACGATGATAGTAATAAATTTTATAAACAAACTGGTGAATTTTTAGAAAGTATACAAAGAATATCAGCAGAGTTAAAACCTGATGGTTCTGTACAAACAATAATTTATTATAATACTGATGAAATAACACCTTATTTAGTAGGTGTAAATCCACCAGTTGAAAGCAGTCAAACGTGGAATTGGCACGCTGATATATACGGCAGAGATATCAGCGAATTACTTCCTTATTGGCTCGATGTGACTGGGACATATGGAGATTCATTTTATGATAGAGAACCTATTGGTGCATTGAAATATATGCGTGAAGAATGGATTATAAAACATTTCAGAAATGAATTAAAAAAAGAACTAAATAGATTAGGAATACCAACAAAATAATGGCACGTAAAATCGTGCCTTTTATATTTTAAAGGAGATGATTTTTGCGTGGCTGACGATTTGAATATTATACTCAAAGCGATACTTGACGTATCTGAAAGTAAAAAAGATATTGCTATTTTACTTAATACAATAAATAAAGATCCAAGTTTGAATAAAGTTAAATTAGGTGTAGATTTTGATTCTTCGCAATTAAAAGGTGCAGTAGTAGAAATAAGAGAATTGTTTGACGTTGTTGAAGGTCAATTAAAAATAAAAAAAGAAGTAGAAACTGTTCAAAATTCCATAGGAAAGTTGACAAAAAATATTACAGAATATAATAAAGAAGGTATTAAATACTCAGAGGAACATATTAACAAACAAAAGGAGCAAAATAAATATCGAGAAAAAGCAATTCAATTAGAAAAAGAATTAGCTATTGCTTCAGAAAAATTTACTTATAAAAATTTAAGTGACGTTTATAAATATGGCGAGAATATCGATGCTTCAAAAATATCAAATATTCGGGAACAGTTTGGTAATTTAACACTTAATACAGACGGAAGCAATATTGAAGAAATAGTAAATAAAGTTAAACTATTAAATAAAGAATATGATTTAATAATTGAAAAGGCTAAATTACAAAAAACAATTAGTGACGATAAAGTTAAGCAAACAGAAAAACAAGTAGAATTACAAAAGAAAGCAATTCAAGCACAAGAAGAATTAAATATAGTATCTAAAAATTTTGAAACTAAATCATTATCAGCACTATACAATTTAGGCGATAACATAGATTTAAACGCTATTAAAGAATTACAAAATAGATTGTCCAATATAAAAATAGATGCAGATGAAAATAGTATTAAAGATGCAAAAAATCAAATATCTTTAATATTAAAAGAATTTAATAATATAACAGATGCATCTAAATTACAGAAAAAGATTAACGATGATTTAGTAAAACAAGAAGAAGAAAAATATAAAGAAGCAAAAAAATTTGCAGAAATATATGATAAGATTAAAACTAAATTAGATAGCTTACCCAAGAGTGCGATTGGAGACAAATCTCAAGGATTATATAAACGCTTAGATTCATCATTGGACGTTGATCAGTTAAAAACTTTACAAGTTGAAGTTGACAAATATTATAAATCAGCAATCGCTAATGAAAAACAATTAAATGCTGAGCAAAAATTAAAAAATCAAGGTATTAAAGAAACTTTTAATAATTATAAAAGAGTGCAAGATATATCAACAAAAGTTGATAAAGGGATTGCAGATTTAAATTATATAAAAACTTCTTATAGTGGGGCAAATATACAAGATTTTGAACGATTAGAAAATGCTTGGAAAGATATAAGGATACAAATTCAAAACGGTACTATTGATTATGAAGAAGCTAATAATGCAATAAAAAAACTCACAAATTCGAATAAAGATTACGAAACTTCAGCAAAAAAAGCTTCAACAGCAACTAACAGTTTAGGAGATAGATTAAAGAAAGCATTTCAATATTTTACATTTTACGATGCTTTACAAATGGGTAAAAGAGCTGTAGAAAATATGGTTGAAGTTATTTTTGATTTAGATCAAGCACTTGTTGAATTGAGAAAAGTGTCAGACTTAACAGGTAAATCTCTTGAAGATTTCACTCGTCAAGCATATGCTTTAGGTTCTCAAATATCTAAATCAGGAAGTCAAGTTATTAGAGCTTCAACAGAATTTGCTCGTGCGGGGTATGGAGAAGATGAATTATTAAATTTGGCTGAAAGTGCTTTAGTTTTAACATCTATAGGTGACGGTATCACAGATGTTTCTGAAAGTGCAAATACAATAATTGCTGTTCTCCGTGGATTTAACAAAGAAACAAGCGAAACTACTAAAATCCTCGATATGATAAATCATGTGAGTAATAACGCAAGTGTAAGCTTTGACCAAGTTGCTTTGGCACTTACTAGAATGTCGGGAACAATGAATTCTAGCAATGTAAAACTTGAAGAGTCAATCGGAATGTTCACCGCAATAAACGAAATACTTCGTAACGCTGAGATGAGTTCAACGGCATTAAATTCAATCTCGATGAGGATGAGGGGTTTATCTGAAGAAGGCGATGCAATTGATGGTCTTGCTCCTAAATTAAATCAAATGTTTAAAGATATTGCTGGAATAGATATGACAGATGCTAACGGGCAAGTTAGAAGTTTGTTTGAAATTACAAATGATCTTGCAAAAGTTTGGGGTACATTAACAACTAATGAAAAAACATACATAGCACAACAATCTGCGGGTTAGTCTTATAGCCCGAAATATAGGGTAACTTATATTTAAGAACCACTTTAATTCATGGAAACTCCTTATAATAAGGACAATCATGAGCCAAGACTACTTAAAGTAGTAAGGTGCAACGACTATCGAAACCAACTTAATATTATTGTGAAGTAATATTAGAAATAAGGTAAGTTAAAAAACTTACACGAAGGGAGTAGAGTACAGCCAATCGCAAAGGTAAAGCATAACCGTAATAAGGTTTATTAGTCTTTTTAAATGGAAATGGGTGGATACCATCTTATGTTTAAAACATGACGTGGTAATAAGATATAGTCTAATCTCATAGGCGACTATGAGGGTTAATACAATTTATTTTCCCAATGAAATAAATTAAAAAGAAGTGATTTAAAATTATTATAAAATTACGAACTACTAAGTATACAGAAGATGAATGGAATAAAAAGATATTAAAAGATAACAATGAAGATTTTAAAATTAATGAAATATATAGTATTAGAAATAAAAGTGGTAGCACTCAAATAAGAGTAAAAATAGAGCATATTTCTTGTGGATATATTTTCGATAAAGATGCTTATGCTTTAATTGCATTAAAAACTAAAATTAAATGTCCAAATTGTAATTTAAAAAACAGCAAAATCACTATTGAGGAATGGCAAAAAAGAATAATTAAAGACGATACTGATTTTAAAATAAACAAAACTTATTATAAAATAAGAAAAGATACAGGTAGAAACGAAACTTATGTTGAAATTGAACACATTCCATGTGGAACTAGATTTAATAGAAATGCAAGTCATGTTGCTATAAATAAATTAAAATGCCCATACTGTGATAATTTGATGTTAGTTTCATATATACATGCAGTTATTTCAGTATTATATAAAACTAATTATGAAAACGTGGAGTTTGAATATGATATAGGGTTTAAGGGTTATGATGGAGGGGTTAGTAAATATGATTTATACGTACCTAATTACAAAGGAAAACCAACATTAATTGAATTTCAAAGTAGATTTCATGATGATAAAAAGGAATTTGATTTAAAAAAGAAGAATTTTGCTATTGATAAGGGATATGAATTTATTGCGATAGACCATAGAGATTATAGTGTTGAAGAAGCTATTCAATTATTTTTTGGTGACATTGAAGTCGATTTAGATAGTTTAGATTTGTCAGAATTTAATAAATTAGATTTAATTACTGCACAAAAATTATTAAATGAACATAAAACTTATAGTGAAATCGCTGAATTAATGAATACAACAACGGGTTGTATAAATAGTTCAGTTAGAAACGGTCGACTAAAATTACCAAAGAATCATACAAGAATTGTTAGAAATATTAAATCAATAGTTCAATTGGATATGGATGGTAATTATATTAATACATATAACTCTTCACATGAAATGGAGATAAAATTAGGTTATAAGGTTACAATTCAAAATGGTAATCAGTGTATGCATGGTTATTATTGGGTTGAAGAAGAAGATTATAAAAATAATAATTATAAAATACCTTTATTAGCAAGAAATCATTGTCAGACTTTTGTTGCAATAAATGAAAACAATAAAATATTAAGATATTTTAAATCAACCGAAGAAGCTCGCATTTATGCAAATGTTACAAGTGCTTCTTATATCGTAAAGGTTTTATTACATAAAAGAGATAATGTAAAAGGACATAAATTTATGTTTTTAAAAGAATATAATGAATTGTATGGGAAACAATTCATTAGTTAGTATTAACCGTATATGTTTTGCGAACATATATAAATATAAATGATAAGACAATCAAAAGCATTTTTAATTATGATGGACAATTATGATAGAGTTCTTGAGGCTACAAGTCTTGCATACAATAGTGCTGGCTCTTCTGCTAAAGAATTTGCAAGGTGGCAAGAATCAATTGAAGGTCGTACGAATGAACTCAAATCTGCTATTGAACAGTTTGCGAGCGAAACTATAGATAATAAATTTGTTAAAAGTATTATTTCTGCAACTACAGAAATAGTAAAATTTGGAACTGAAGTTGGTGGGGCAATACCCGTTATTACTTCATTAGGAATAGCATTTTTAGCATTTCAAAAAGAAGGATTAGTTAATTTATTCTTTACTAAAGCAATAACACAAATGAAAATATTAACCACAACAACCATTGGTGCTGTTGGTGCTGTAACAACATTGCAAATGGTTTTGGGTGTTGGATTGGCAATTGGTGGAATACTTGCAGTATCTTATGCTATAAACGCCATGTCAGAAAGAGCAGAAAAAGCTAGAGAAGCAGTAAGTATATTGTCAAATGAATTGTCCGATATGCAAGAAAATTCTAAAACAGTCGAACAATTATCAAAACGATTTGATGAATTAAGAAAAAAGAACAATTTATCAAATGTTGAACAGCAGGAATTTCTTGATATTCAGAATCAACTTAGAGAACTATTGCCAGAAGTAAATGGATATTTTGATACACATGGTAATTTTATAATAAGTGAAAAAGAGAATATTCAAAGCTTAAATAAAGAATATAGAGAATATATAGCTTTGAAAAGGCAAGAATTAGCAGACGCATCAAAAGAATCTGCATTATATACAATACGTGATTATGAAATTGAAACAAATAACATTAAATATTTAAAACAATATTTAGAATATGCTAAAAAAGCAGTTGAAGGAACATTACAAACATCTGATTTAGATCAAGTTAATTTCTTGCAGAGCTATTTAGGTGTAAAATTCGATAAAGCAAGTATAGAAAAAGCATTAAGAGTAGCTAATGATAATATAAAACAATCTGTTTCTGATATGCAAAAAGATATTAGAAATCAAGTTATGAATACATCTGAATGGAATAAGTTAGCAGAAGATAGTCAAAATGCAATTCTTAAAGCACTATCAGAAGTAAGCGATGTTGGGTTGGCAAAGTTAAGCGAAGCTATAACTAAGGGCGATATGTCAGCACAAGAATTTATAGATACTATATCAAATACTAATGTTTTCAAAGATTTTAAAAAACAATTAGAAAATGCTAAAGATTCTACTGATGAATTAAGTGATTCGATAGAAACATTAGAATCAAAATTAGAAAGCCTTAGTAATACACGTTCACAAATAGAATCCCTAACCAACATTTTAAATAACCTCAACAGTGGTAATTTCACAGCAGAAGATATGGAAAAATTACTATCCGTATCAGAAGAGTTTCTACCATATCTAAATGATGAAATAGCACTGAGAGAAAAACTAAATGAAGTTATAGCCGAATCCAAATCAACCTATAAAGCTACTTACGAATATATGATATTGCTATCAAGCGATACATATAAAACATTAACAAATAAAATAGAAAAGTATTTCAATGATTTAGGTATAGCATATAAAGATGATTTAAAGAATTATAAAGATTTAGAAAAAGCAAAAGCAACAATCAGTTCTAACTTAATAAAAGAATTAGCAAAAAAATGGGGAGATTATTTCTCTGTTGGATTAAATGGCGTTGTTCAAGATAATGATTTAGCAGGTGGTAGGTCAACGAGGGTTCACAATAAACAATTAGCAGAAGCACAGAAAATTGTAGATGGATTTTATAAAGTATTTGATGATATACAAATTGATCCTATTACTATAGATTTTGGCGACAGCAAAGTTGGTGGTGGATTAAAAACTGCTATAGATGAAGCGGTAGAAGCAGTTAAGGCTATTATTTCTGAATACGAAAAAGAACTAAAATCCCTAACCGACAAAGACATCCAAATCAACCTACAACAGCAACTTGTTGGTGACAATACTGAAGAATACCTTGCCTTAGAAAAGCAAAAATACGAAAACATCCTTGCACAAGAAACCCTACTCCAACAAAAAATAGCAGAACTTCAAAGATTACAAACTGAAGTAGCAAAAGAAGAGGCAGAAAAACTCATAGACACCTACTACGACTTAGTATCACAACGCTATTCCATCATAGCAAATCTTCAATCAACACAAATTTCAATCTACAAAGACCAAATCGACTCGTTAAACAAGCAAAAAGATGCTTTATCAAACTTGCATAAATATACAATGCAAATGATAAAAGATGAACTTAACGCTAAAAAGAAATCAATACAAGATGAATTAAAAGGTATTGAAGCAGTATTTAACGCTAAGAAAAAAGCACTACGAGATGAAAAGGATTCCAGAAGTTACGAAAAAGGCTTGACAGAAAAATCATCATTAGTAGCAGATTTAGAAAATCAACTTGCAATAATTAAAAATGATGAAACTGCTATTGCAAAACGTAAGAAACTTGAAGAAGAACTTGCGAAAGCAAAAGAAGATTTAGCTGATTACCAATATGAACACAGTATTGATTTACAAGAAAAAGCGTTAGATACTGAATTAGAAAAAGTTAAGAAAACCTATGAAGATAGGATAGAAGAATTAGACTCAACCTTATCTAACGAAGTTAAAATGCGAGAATTGGCAGATAAACGTATTGCTAAAAGTGGGGAAAAACTCTATAAAGAATTAATAAACTACTCCAAAGAATACGGTTCAATCACCGAAGATGAAATAAAAGATGCTTGGGATAATGCTAAAATATCATTATTGGGATATAAATCTACACAAGAAGATGTATTAGAAACTTTAAAAAGAGTTACTGATGAATTAAGCAAAATAGAAAAGTTAAACGTTAGAGATTATTCTGCTACAAGTGGATATAACACAGCAACTTGGAACGATAAACTTGCACAAATGAAATCTAATTCTGCCAAATGGAATATTTCTAATGAAACAGAACGTAAACGTCTTGCTGAAGAAAATCAGAAATTAGGTAAAGCATTGGGTTTGACATATGACAGTGCCACGGGAATCTGGTATTTTGATAAAGAAAAGAAATATAGGGTATACCATCAAGGTGGGATAGTAGGTGGTAGTAGTTACGCAACTAAAGATACCGAAGAACTTGCTAAACTATTAAAAGGTGAATTAGTAATTACTCCACCGCAAGCGACTAAGATAATGGATAGTATAACCAATAATAATTCAAATTCTAATATAAATATCAGTGTACCAATAGTCATTGAAGGAAATGCGGATCAATCAGTTGTTGATTTATTAGAAGAAAAAGCTGATTGGTTAGCAAATATTGTAGCTAAAAAGTTTAATGAAGCACGAGCCAATACAGGTTGGAAGAAACCTGTTAAGAGCTTTTAATATAGAATGGGGTTGTTTTAGGTAATAAAACAGCCCTTTTATTGTAATTTATTGAACAAAAAACGTTGGAATTTCAACGAATAAAAATAGAAGGATGTGATTAAAATAGCATTCTATGGTGATGAAATAACATTTAACGGTATATCTTGTACTGATTTTGGTTTGGGTATGTTTTCAGAGAATTCAAATGAAAAGATAACCGTTTCTAATTATAAATCTGACATGACAAAACCTTATAAACAAAATAAATTCTTACCTAAAAAACAATATGAGGATGAACCTAATTATATAAATATTTCTTTGTTTCCTTTAGACGGAGAACCGATAACACGTACAGAATTAAATGATATAGAAAAATGGTTACATCCTGATAGCGAATTTAAATCATTAACAATTAATCAAGAGGATATGGATGGATGGCATTATAATTGTCGATTACAATCTATGGAAGCAGAAACGTTTGGCAATAAAATAATGATGATACATTTAGTTTTTGAAGCAGATTCAGTCTATGTTTGGTCTGATGAATTAACTTCAACTTATACAATTACTACTACCCCGCAAAATTGCGTTTTTAATAATATTTCAAGTGAGGATTCACTCCGACCACGCTATGTTATAAAAATGAATGCCAGTGGGGGTAGTGCTACAATTACTAATAATGCTTTTACGGATATTAATCAAAAAACAATGGCTTTCACATTATTGCAAGCAAATGAAATAATTACTGTGGACACAGAATTGTGTATTGTTTCATCGAATTTGAGAAATGGCGTATTTTCAAATTTTACTTATCCAAATTTTATGAGATTACCTTATGGTTCACATACTTTTGTGGTCGATGGAAATGTTGCGGAATTCAAAATTGTATATTTTAACGCAAAGAGAGTTGGTGACTAAACTTGGATTTGTCACAATTACTTAAATTAAAAAATAAAAATTTGATACTAGAAAATCCTGATGGTACTCCACTTGGAATTATCAATGCACATGATATAACCTTATCTCCAAGATTTAACAGTGTTGGTTCAATTACTTTCACTGTAGAACGGGAAAATTGTGAAGTATATGATTTAATTACAAGTGGCAGAACAATTCTTTTGCAGGATGTTGGAAGATATTTAATTGAAAGTCCATCAAGACTTGAGAACGGTATATCTGATAGTAAAACATTAACTTGTCGAAGTTTTGAATATGATATTAATAGAAAAACTGTTTCTTATCTCAATGGTACATACAAATTCTACTCATTAAATCCTGAAGAAGATACTATTCTAAAAATTATACTTTCTTATCTACCGAATTGGACATTATCAACTGTTGATATAAATTTGTATAACATTTATAGGACTTTCGACTTGGAAAATGTACCTCTTTTACAACTAATTTTAGAAAATGTGTCTCCAGCATATGAAGCAATATTCTGTTTCGATACGATTAACTGTACCATATCCGTTAAAAGTTATGAGAATGTAATAAAAAGTAGTGATATATACTTATCATTTGAAAATTTAGTTAAAACCTTAGAAATAACTGAAAAAACTGATGAACTTATCACATCACTTTCAGTTTTTGGTGGCAACAATTTATCAATTAATTTAGTAAATCCACTAGGCGATACGATTTACGACTTTTCATATTTTACTGATACAGTTATAAATGGAACTAAATTTATGTCAGATTCGCTTATAACTGCTATTAATAATTGGGAAGCTTTAGTAGAAAGTTATCAGACTTCTTACGCTAATTACTTAACACAAAGAAAAAATAAAATAGCTGAAAGAGTTGTACTAGAAACTGAATTAGTTACTTTAAAAGGTGAATTAAAATCACTAATATTGGTTAGAGATGCTTTATTAGAATCTGGACAAAATGCTACAACAGCAAATGCTAATGTAACAGCAAAGCAAAATCAAATAAATGCAAAAGAATTAGCTATTCAGACTAAAAAAAATGAAATAGAAACAATCGAAGATAATATTTCAGATATACAAAATGCTGTATCATTACAAGCAAATTTTACATCAAGTCAAATTAGAGAATTAGATAGATTTATATATCATCAATCAGTTACAGATGAAAATTTTGTAGCTGGCGAAAATGACACAGATGACATAATTCAACAAACTGCACAAGATTTATACGATAAATATAAGAGATTATTAGCTAAAAATAAAGATATAAAATATGAATTTACAATAGACTTAGAGAATTTTATTTCACAATCTCAATATCGATTATTCACATCACAACTTGACTGGGGCATTGAAGTAACACTTAAAAATTCAAGAGGTGGATTAAGTTATCCTATACTTCTTGGTTTGGATATACCATTAGATGATGAAAATGCAGACGTTAAATTCCTGTTTAGCACAAATATGAGATTGAGAAATGCAAACGAAGAATATAATGATTACTTAGCAAATACGGTGGCTGGAACAGTAAACAAAGTTGCTGGTTCTAGTTTGTCGTGGGGAAGTTTTGTTAATTC
>Ga0116183_1002961_pt1 | contig 17693 bp, 21 predicted proteins | sample AD_UKC078_MetaG_FD_89753 | JGI IMG/M metagenome (GOLD analysis project Ga0116183, IMG submission 89753) | Active sludge microbial communities of municipal wastewater-treating anaerobic digesters from USA - AD_UKC078_MetaG | ecosystem: Engineered > Bioreactor > Anaerobic > Digestate | place: USA... | reverse complement strand
GTTATTGAGCTGTTAATTGAAAGCCAAAAGCACGTGGAAAGATTATTGCCTGTTATGTATTATCCATGTCCTTTTTCAAGTACAGGCTACCCTCCTTTTACAGTGCAACCTGAAATAATCTATACAAACTCTATTAACAAATGAAAACACATATTTTCACAACTACATACAACGAGCCTGTTACCTTGAAAATATTTATTGATTGGTACCGGAAAAGGATTCCCGACTGTAAAATAACAGTATACGATAATGAGTCTAATGACAACGGCGAAACAGAGATACTCTGTCGGTTGAACAACGTAGAGCTTCATTCTTTTAATTCTAACGGAAAGTATGATGAGCGCATATTAATGAATATACGAAATTCGGTATGGAAGAACACCGATGCTGATTTTGTCATTATGTGCGACAGTGATGAACTTGTAGATGTGCGAGACAAAGATTTATTAGAAAATAAAGCCGGGTTGGTTTGGCAGGTTTGCAAGTGCAGGGGAGTTGAGCTATTCGGAGACAAGAGGGATGCACCAGATGCGTTTTATGGCGTTGATAGCAAAAAGTACAGCAAGAGCGTATTATTCCATAAGCCATCAATCAAAGAGATGAACTTTGCGCCAGGCAGTCATACATGCTCTCCGGTAAGCAAAAATGGTGCACCTGTTGTTGTTCTCGATAATGGTTTTATTTTATATCACACAAAATGGAAAGACTTCGATTATGGACTATGCCGGGTGAAACAGATTGGACAGAAAGGGAGGTCAACAGAATCAAAGAAGATGGGGTGGGGTTTTGAATACGACCACGCTGATGTTTTGCTTATTGATTTTTTTAACAACATGTATAATAAAAGAAAAAGGTACTTATGAAAAACTATTATCTATCAATCGATGGATGGGCACAAGATGGAGCCCAGGGAAAGCTGTTCCGTGATTTATTGGGGCGTATGGATACGTCTAAGCCTCTGAGGATTGTCGAGGTTGGCGTGTATAAAGGGAGAATGACCGCGCTTATTTGTGAGATTCTCGCAGAGATGGGCATAAATGCGGAGTATCATTGCGTGGATCACTTTCTCGGAAGTGAGGAACACGAAAGAAAAGATTATTACCCGGATTTTGAGAGCGCTATATTCCCTCTCGCCATCGAGTTTGGCGGGGTAAGAATTTATGTTCATCGTTCAGATTCCGTCTTGGCGGCTCAAAACGATTTTCAACCACAGAGCTGTGATATTGTTTATGTTGATGCATCTCATGATTATGAATCAGCAAAGCGAGACATTGATGCTTGGGTAAAAGTGGTGAAGCCGGGAGGTTATCTTTGCGGAGATGACTATGTACACTGTTGGCCTGGTGTAATTAAGGCTGTAAATGAGTACTTTGGTGCAGAAAAGGTTGGCATAGTAAGCAGTTCACAATGGTTTAAGCAAATAACGAAATGAAAAAGCTAAAAAAAATCATCCTTATTGATGTAAATTGGGATAATGAAAATACAATTTTCTCTTTGCGTGTTCTCGGTATAGAATGTGTTGGTAAAAAATGGGGTTTTGATGGAGACTTGTTCTCGCTTGAGATATACGAAGGATTATTTTGTATCAGCTTATTTTACTTTGATTTTAATATAACATTTCCATTATTCAAAAGATGATAGATTATCAAAAGGTATTTACACGCATACCAGACATAGTTGGCTTCCCGGATATTCGGTTTATTCGGGGGAAGTGGTATGCCCACCGTAGGCTTGATGGTTCAGAACACCAGCGCTGGGATAAGTTTGTGTGTAGATTCGTTAATAACGGAATCCAGGTTTTAGAGGCAGGAGGGGAGGCGATGTCTTTGTATGACTGGTTATTAAAATATACACCCTACGACACGCCGCAGAAAGTTATGGATATCTTATGTGGCAATGGAGTCGCCAGCCCTTTGTATTATGAGCATATACAAGATGAGCCAGAAACACAATATATTCCTGATGGCATAGTGATTTTTTCAGAAAACAATAGGATTTATGAGTATGATTTCCTATCTTTGTATCTCCATCATCTTTTTGGACGCGAAGAGGCGGAGAGAACGATAAGGCGTTATCGTGTAGGTGCATATCAGGGGAGAAGAACCATCTTTTGGTTTATCAGCAGTGACGGTTTGGTTTATCATGATAAAGTTATGTCATATCTACCCAATGGTTCACGTTCGAGAGATAAGTCTGGTGCCCCGATGCGCTTTTATCGAAAATCAGCAGGTTACAACGGTTCGTGCTTTTTTGGTAGTCATTTATTAAGGGAAGATAAAAAAGTTTATGTTGTCGAATCGGAAAAAACTGCCATAATGCTCTCCTGCCTACTTCGTGATGGAGTTACTGTTCTTGCTACTGGTGGCAAGAATACTATTAGCAGGGCTACTATAAATCCAGGTTGGATATTAATACCGGATGTTGATGCTTATAGCCTATGGAGTAAGGCAGGGCAGGCTATTAAGTGGTGGGAGTTATTAGAATATAGTGCAAACGATAAAGACGACATAGCTGATTACATAAAATATGGCATCTCCAGAGGCAATACTACAAGCGAAATGCGTGCAATGGTACAGGAACGATTACCATAGAAATATAAAGCATTTATGGTGTACGTTTAACGAGGGAGGCGGCGTGAACACAAAGCTTTCTCTTGGTCTTCAGCGAGGCGTGTCTGATTTGCTGCTTAAAGACCATAGAGGGCTTATAGGTATAGAGATGAAGCACCTTGGGATGTACCACCCTGTTAAGCACCTTATTGAGCAAGCCGAGTGGATTCTCGACGTGTGTGATGCCGGTGGCTTTATTTACTCCCTGGAGTCTTTCAAGCAGGTTGTTCTAGGCAGAAGCTCATGGGTTCACCCGTTTATAGTTATTGATTTCTGTAGAAAAGTTAAGACTAAGAGTGTTTTATGGGATAAAATTATAGAAGTATGAGAGATTTACGCATGCCTAAGCCTAATATATTGGATGATAGCCAACTAACTGAAAGAGAAATGTTGTTATTCGATTTGTCTATCATAACGCCAGTTCCCGAGACTTCTTTATATAAAATCATCATAGACCCCAAGGTTACGATTGCCGTAGCAAGAAAAGAATACACAGCGCTACGCATGACTAACGCAGCGATGGAGTATATCGCTTCGCGCAAGGCTCAACTCGAGAAATACTACTTTAGTGTGGATAACAACAACGGCTTTGATGAGGTAGAGCTTGGCGAAGATGGTTTCCCTGTTGGTTTTAGTGAAAAGGTCATCAAATTACTTAATAATCAACTCGATAAACCAGATAGTGATGAGTTTAAGGATGCTTTAAAGCTTGCATTTCAGAAGGTTTCAAAAGACTTAGAGGTTGGGAAGAGCTCAGATCCCCCGCTTCGCTACCTTCCTGAAACATGCTCAGAGTGTAGATATCGGGCTTTTTGTGAATCAGAAAATGTTGAGGATATGTGTGAATCATGCAAGTTTAAGCATTTCTCAAACAGTAAAAATATTAATTATACATATAAGGAACAATTTAATAAAAAAACTCGGGAGGCCGAAAACGAGGTGACAGAGTAGGCATAAAACAACTAATTTATTTATGTATGGAATTTAAAGGCGTAGTAACACATGTGATTGACAAGTCCGGGATAAGCAAAGCAGGGAAGCCCTTTGTGTCATTCCAGATTCGCGTAGAGCAACCTTATGCCCAATACCCTGAGTCAGTATTGATTGAGACAAACAAAGAAGAGCTGCTGCCCGCTATTGGAGAAAGCGTGAATGTGTTTTTTAACATGAGATGTAACGAATACAATGGAAATTTATACGGAAGAAACAATCTATGGAAGGTTGAGAAATTGGGGAATGCAACCCAAAAGCAAGAACCAGATGATGATGAAGACCCGTTAAAGGCATTGGATAATCCAGAGCCTTTGAGCATGGAAGCACCCCCTGATTCTAATGTTGCGAAGGCGGCAGAAGAACTCAAAGATGGTCTTGATAAAGCAACCTTTGGTGATGACGATGTGCCGTTTTAAGTAGTATAAGAAAAAAAAGAGAGCCATACATTATCGTATGGCTCTTTTTTTTATCTGGATTTTCGCTTTTTATCTATGATGTTCTTTTTTAGGAAGTAATAATACTGAGGAGAGATGGGATTGCCATCTTTCGTTCGCATTATTTGTATCGCATCCATAAAGGCTCTTTTCATATCGTCTTTATTTTTCATCATTATCGTTACAAGTATTCTGTTCGTAGGCCATCCCTCAAGTATCTTTTGCGCCACCCATCCTTTAAGGTCTGTGGGGTCTTTTTTGGTAACCTCTGTTAATTCTACCTCGTATGCCTCTTGCGATGTTATCCAGTGGTATTTACAGTAGGGACAGTCTATCACCTGCACAGGAACAAGCCTATGGCACTCCGGGCACTCTTTTGTTGGTGCTACTCCTCCTTTTGATTTATCATGCCATAGGGAGTTAACCGGGGTGTCATCAAAGAACCCATGCTCCTGCCTGTTTGCTCCGAAGTCAAGCACAAGGAAGTCCTTTTTACCATCGTGCAATCTACACCCCCTCCCGCATGTCTGTATATATTTAACATACGATTTTGTAGATACGTCATATATCAAACAGTTAACAGATGGCTCATCGAACCCGGTAGATAGCATTTCGACAGTTACTAGCCCCTGAAATACGCCATTTGCAAAATCAGACAGGAGCGCCTTCCTTTCTCCAGACATAGCTTTATCTTGCTCCATCGGTTTTGATAGTAGGTATTTGGTTTTTATACCGCTATCATTAAAAGACTGACACAGCTCAACACAATGCTGAGAGCCCGTGGTGAAAACAATAAATTTGCGCTCCGGGCATATCCTTTTAAAATTATCTATTATACCTACGTACCTTTCCGGCTTCCTGAAGCGTTTCTGTAGCGCGTGTTGAACGTAATCACCAGTCCGTGAGTCTATGGATACCCCATCAAGTTTTGGTGCCTGAAACTCAAAATATCGAGCTGGTACGATGTATTTTTTATCTATAAGTTCTTTAGTTGTTATACTACACACGATAGAAGAGTACATTGACCCAAGCTGTCGCATTGTTCCACTTCTCAGGATTGTGGCAGATAACCCCACAAGGTATATGCCATCCCGGGCATTAAGCACAATGTAGTCGTGCTCCGCCCTATGCATCTCGTCTACTATTAGGAAGTCTATGGTATGAAGAAACTCCATCCAGCCGGGCTTTGTTTTGCACCTTACAGATAGAGTTTGCGACATACAACACACAATATCAGCCGATGGAATATTCCTTTGCTTACTCGACACAACTTGTACAGTAGCACCCATTAGCTCCATTTTTTGCAGGTTCTGCCTAAGGATCTCCTCCCTATGTGTGCATATAAGAACCTTAAACCCCCTCTTAGCAGAAGAAATCGCCATCTCTGCTGCTATCCAGGACTTTCCTGCTGCTGTGGGCGCATAGATGGCGATATTCTTGAATTTTCGGAGTTCTTGTCTGGCATCATTAATAATGCGCACCTGATAGTCTCTCAGCATTCTTTATGGCTAAAAATTTCAGTATCATCATCTTCCTTTCTATTAGGGAGCAATGAGTATGATATGACAGCAAAGCGCGATATCTTTCCGCTTGGTATTATCCTCTCACTTGCCTTTATCACCTCATCAAGGCGTGTATTGTACAACATGTGAGCAAATATTTCAAGGGATGGATGTCCTATTGGTATTATCTTTATGCGCTCCACAACAATAACAGCCCCATCTTTCCCCTTTGTTTTGAGGAAATCTCCCTCTTTGATATCTGCAATGTGGATATTCTTATATACTCCCATTGGTATCATCATCGCCCTATTCCTGGGATTTGATACTTCGTGCTCTATTGTTATCATTATGTATATATGTCTATTTTGCCAGTTGGGTAAGTGTCCTCAATAGCATCCCGTACCATATTATATAGCTGATTCATATAATTTCTATTACGCACAGCTTTGGTTTTTATATAAAGTATGTCTTGCATTAGTTTTGCCAGATATTTTCTATAGGGATACACCACCCCATCAAGTCTTTCGTGTTTTCGACCACCATTAGACGATTTATAAAATCCAAGAGCCTCCTCTGCTGTTGTAAAACTTATATCAGTAAGACCCTCCCTGTATTGATAATCAAGCAAAGTCAGGATAGGCGTTCTCAATGTGGTATAATATTTAGAGAAGATTATACCAACAACTTTTGGCACACCCTCTGGTAATAGGCACATAAGAACATAATCGGCAAACACATTATTAGACACCTCTTTATTTATAGTGCTATTGAGTATATATCTTGTTTTATACCCATCGTCTCTGCTACCCACCTCGATGGCAGTCTCTATTGACCCAAATGAAGACCCGTCAAGCACACCCCTGCGGTACATTATCTCACAGGAGCATGCTATCTGTTTTAGAAGAAGTTTGGTTTTATTTCTCATTATCTTTTCCCACAAAAAAGACTTCGCCGCCTTCAATGATTATCTCATTTTCAGCCATAGCTTTCTTGTCATAATCCACAGTCCTGCTTGTTATGAGCTGCACGTTAAGGTCTTCGCATATTTTAGAGAGCACGGCCAGCCCTTCTGAGTTAAAAGCCACGTCATCTATAATCGCCAACCTTAGCACCTTATTGTTGAGATTGAGTCTCGCTGCCTGTAGGATTGTCCCAATGATAGCCCTCTGGAATGATGAATAACGATATATGTATCTATATTCACCTTCTTTGTTCTTAAAGAAATCTCTATCGTATGCTCCATTATACATAAGCCATATAGCGTTTGAGTCGTCTCTCTCGTCGAGAACTATTTTCATTCCGTCCACGCCCGTATCCACTTGTGCATATAGTGCCTTTATTTTGTTGGTTATTGTGTCATAAATCAAAGATGCCTCAGTCCATTCTTTCCATAAATTATAACGTTGCAATGTTTTATTTATTTTTTCGCCTTCTTCTTTGCTTTTTATCAGTGACGCAATCTCTTCATCCACCTTAACCGTGTCTGCCTCTCCTTTCTCAATCGTGGGTTCTCCGGTTGCGAGCTCCTCGTTATATAATTTTTGAGCATCTTCTAAATTAGATGCAATAGCAGCATCAACCCCCACCGCTTTTGGCTCTTGTATCTCGATTTTTTGCACTTTATCCCTTAGCCTAATTAGTGCATCAATGGTTTTCTGGTCAAAGAATGAGTTGCTAAACTCATTGCATATTACACTGTTTAGGTCATTATAGATGCTTAGTCGGCTTTCTTCTTTTTTCTTATACTCATCAAGTGCTTTGCCGTAATCCTCGGCAGCTTTTTGCTCGCTCTTATTATACGCATCTTTTGCTATAGTAAGGCTTGCATACAGCTCTCCAATCCTTTTCTGCTTTTCTGTTTTAGCCTTCTCTACCCTTAGTTCATACTCGGATTCTACATTATTTATAATTCGGTCTCGCTTTATCTTTGCCGTAGTAATGGATTCATTTATCTTCTCCACATCAACAGGCTGCAATGTAGCCAAGCCTTTCTCTGTCCATCCTTCTTCATAAAAGTGAACCATAAAAGCACCAGCGGCCTCACACTCATTTCTATAATGATCTCTAAGCTCCCTGGCTTGCTGGAGTTGTTTTAGTAGTTCATCTACCCCAAGCTTCTTGAGGTCTTCAGAGAATAGCTTCTTTATTAGTGCCGCGTGTTTTGTTTGGTTATCAGTGAATAGCGACTCCATATTAAATGTGAGGTCTGTCGTAAGCATTTTTCTATATGAGGCAGCGGTTGCTTTCTCGCCGTTTATGATTGGGGTGTATTCTTTTCCCTTATCATCCTTTGCATATAGGAATGTTTCAAAAATAGGCGTTCCCTTATTTTCTCCTCTGGATACCTCTCTTACTCTTGCGCCAAGATATAGCTTAATATCTCCATCCATCAACTGAATCTCGGATAAATATCCGTTTTCAAGCTTTGTCTTGTCTTGAACAGCGCTTTTACCAGTTATCGCCTCTTGCATCATATCAAGAAGTGTGCTTTTCCCTGCACCGGAATTTCCCGTAAGCAAAACAAGCTTCTTTGAAAGGATATCCGGTGTTAACACTACAGATTTAATCGTGTTGTGATTTTCGAGCCTAAGGCCAATGATTTTTACTGTTTCTTTCATATTTCTTTGTCTTCTAATAATCTATATACCTCGATTTCGTCAATATCGTTACCTGAGTCTATGAATTTATCGCAGAACTCTATGCGCCTCTGGGATTTCATAAACATTGTGCCAAATTCTAAGCGCGAGTACTCGAATAATATCCCTCTTCGTGGATGCAATGGAGAATCCATGTCAAACCTATTCTCATCTATCTGTGGAAGGTATTTTAATAAGTATATTGTCTCTATTTCCGGGTAGGACAATAATTCCCCAGTGAGCTGATGACAATGTTGCTCAAATACTGATGCCCTTTTCTTCTGATATGGCACAGTTGGAGAGAACAGCCAATTCTTTTCTACACCCACCACGCATTTAACCTCAATTAGCGCTTTTATATTTCCACCAATCATTAGAAAGGAATCAGGGCTGGAGCCGAATCTAGCCCAATCGACCGGCTTGAAGATGATATCATCGTAGTCATCTGAGCAGGACACTATATCCCCAATAAGCTGATTACTTTCTCTCAGCCATTCGAGGGCTAATGGTTCATTTTCTATGCCAATACTCATTGGCCTGGAATAAACAGGGTCTTCTGGAACCCCCCATAACCTTTGCTTCTGTATTTCATAAAGGTATGATTGTGTCGTTTTGCCTATTTTTTTACCCGGTTCGCCAAGTTTTTCTAACTCGGATGCAGTTATGTAGCCAATCCTGGCTTGTAACCACCGCTCTCTTTTTTCTTCGTTAATCATTTCTTCTTTATTAAGGCTTCACGAATATCATTTGGGATGTCGTAGTATTCCTCAAGCTGCTCTATTGTGCCACTTTTTAGGAATTTAATAGCTGCCGGCATATCCGCATCAGAGAATTTCTTTTTTTTCTTTTCCGACATCGGTTGTGTTGCTGGCAATTTGGATATCCGCAAGCCATCCCCGATTCGCGTAGGTTCATAAGTGAGCCTAACTGGCATATCTTTAATAGCTAACAGGTCAAATCCACCGATTCCAGCAAGCTTAATTAGCCTCTCTTTATTCACCCTATTGAGTACCATCGGGAGTTTTGTGTATGGGTTTTCTTTAAATAAGGCCACAAAGACAGCCTTCTCTATCCCATTTACAACCTCCTTCTCCCTCCATTCAATATGGTCTATCACGATATACTCGATATCTTTTCCGTTGGGTAATATGAATACCCCACAGTGAGATGGGTTTCCCCCGGCTGTGTAGTGTATTTTTTGTATTTGTGTCATAGGTTTATGTATTTGTTTATGGTTTATGTATTTGTTTATGCATTCGGTTTATAGTTTTATATATATAAACCTCTTGCCTATTTTGATTTTTCCCCAAACATCGCTATTATTAAGCAGCGACGTGGCCTTCGTTCGCGAGTACTCTGTTTCTCGTATGTACCCCTCAATGTCTGTAATCTCTCCGGTCTCAATGAGCTCTTTTACTTCTTGGATTAGTTTTTTTCTTTCCATTGCTTTGTTTTGTTAAATCGTCAAGGGCATCTTCTGTTTTTTCCGTCTTCAACCTCTCCTCTGCGAGTATTACGTCGTCTTTCTTCTTAGAAACCTTTTCTGGTTTTTTGTGCCCGAAAATCCTTTCCGCCGCCTCGAATATAGATTTTGTCATATCCACATTACAAAACAACGTGGTTGATAATCTAAATGCAGCAAACAATCCGAGTAACTCTTGGTTTGCCTTTTCTGATACAAGGTACGAAATAAATGCCGCCTGGTTTGTCCCGTGTAAAAAGCGGATTATGACATCTTTTGTCGGGGCATGAATTGAGACATCTTTCTTGGTGATTTCCACCACCCACCCATTAATGGCGTAGCTCGTTCTTTTCTTTGTTAGCATATTAAATAATTTATGATTCGATACAAAGATAAATAATAATTTTTTATTGCGCAAAAATAATTACACATTTCTTTGTTTATTTAAAATATTTTTAATATTTTTGTAAAATTTAACATATCTATATTCTTATGAAGATAGAATCATATCTATTAAAGGAAACCTTCAAAAGAAGATGCACCTCTGGGTTGGGTAGTTTCCCCATCCGCCACTTCGATACAGGCACAGAAAAAGTAATGGAGCTTGATAACGGACAGTTCTTTGAGCTTAGCCAGTCCGACTTTCTAAATGAGCTATACCCGTCTGCTCATAAAATATTCTCGGTAGACTATCGTTCAAACAGAGCTAAGTTTCGTTACGATGTAAACAAACAAGAGAATGTGTTAGATGGATACGAGGAGGTTGAGCGGGTTGCTGTTGGAATTCAGGATGCTGTTCGCAGACACAAAGTAACGCATACATTTGGAAATGATATGTGGTTTGGCTCCGAAGGAGACGAATCGAATGATGCGCTTGTATCAAAGTTCCGTAAGCATTGGAATATCACAGGAATGACTGAGGCACTCAAAGCTTTTGGTGCTGCCATCTTTGGGACAGGAGACTCCGCGATATACTTATTCACAAAGGACGGCAAGATAAAATATAAAGTCTTCTCTTATGAGAATGGCGATGTTATCAACATGACAAAAGACGAAGATGGGAATGATGTCTTTGTTCGCCTTTTTAGCTATAGGGGGCAACGTGCTGTTGAGTTATACACATCGTCGACTATCGAGTTATGGGTTAAAAATGATAAGGTTGCAGGGAAAGATGATTCTTCGTTACAGCGCTTTCTTAAAGCCGTAAAAGGCAAGCTATCAAGCAAGGAAAGCGAAGATGGCTACACCCTTATTAACACTACTCATCACAATTTAAAACAATGCCCTGTTGTATACCACAGAGAAAACGATGTCTGCTGGGGGGCAGGGCAGTCTACTATAGAGAGGATTGAGCGCATATTGTCAGACCTTGCCGAGAATAACAGATATTATGCTTATCAGATAATGTTCCTTCGGGGTGGTGTGATGAGCCTTCCGCCTGTTGGCAGAATGGGGAAGGTGATAGCGTCAAAGAGTGAGGCTGGCGACGCTAAGATTCTTCAGCCTGCTGATGCGAGCAACACATTCACTATTGACCTGACAAAAAATTTAGATTTACTATGGGAGACGCTCGGAATGGTTGTGTTGAAACCGGAAGAGCTTCGTGCTGGTGAGAACTCTGGGGCATTTATTCAGAATCTATATTGGCGTGAGCTGCAATGGTCTATGAATAAAATAGCCGAGCTGCATCCATTCTTTATCGAGCTAATTGATTTATTCAAACTATTCGTTGGAATTATAGAAAAAGACTCAATAGGGTATCAGAATATGGAGATGTCTTGGGTTCTCGAGCCTAAAATTCCTAAGAACACGCAGGAAGAAATTAATAACCTGGCTATCGCTAAAGGAGCAGGCATATCATCCGTTCGTACCTGCTCGGGGGAAATCTCATTTAATAACCCTAATGAATATGAGCGAATAATGGCGGAACTGGAGGCAGAAGCAAAGCGGCAAGAGGCGCTAATTAAGCCAGAGGAGCCAGAGGTTAAGCCAGAGGAGCCAGAGATAGACCCTCCTGATGCCGGGATAGATAATAAGGCAAAATCAAAGTAAGACGAAAAACCAATACATAAAAACATGAATATATCAGTTTTCATCTTCAATTACAACAAAAACGAAGGCGCAAGGATGTGGTATGATATCATGTCTAAGCACTTCAATACCCGTATTCTTGATAGTGGATCAGAACCGCCCTGCCATGGTGAAGGTGTGGTGCGTTACCCAAACATTTATTACGGCGGAATGTTCAATGAAGCTATGCGGCTAAGCGATGGTAGCGACTGGGTGTGTATAATAACATCAGACCTGGTTATTAATGATGCCAATAAAGAGAGAATCGTAAGCAGGATGCTCGAGGCTGTTAAAATATCTGAGATAGGTTGCTATCAGCCATCTTGTGATAAGCGAGGCAGGAGTCATTCGCATGGATATAACCAACCCGGAAACACGATGCGCCGAGTGCCATACTTTGAGGGATGGTTTCACCTTTTCCGCAGAGAATTAGGGTTCAATGTTGACTTGTCTCTCAATAGAAATGGCTGGGGCACAGACTTATATCTCTGCAAAAGAGCGATACGAAAAGGGTTAAGTAACGTTGTAGATGATTCTGTTATCGTGCTGCACCCCAGTGAGTCTGGATTAAATCCCTCCGAAAGTAGGGAGCAGATGGCTAAGTGGGCAGCAACACTACCCGATTGGGAAAACAAAATAAAAGTCGGTCTGGCAATAAACACATTTGAGGGAACAGAGCATATTGAATCAATAGTGCGAGAGATTCGTAGCAGTATAGATGAGGTTGTTATACTTATGCAAACCGAGAGTTATCTCGGAATACCCGCTGACGAGGCAGACATAAAAGAGGTGAAAACCCTGAAGCGAATAGGGCTTGTTGATGAGATTATCTACTTTCCTCGTATTCCATATATGCCACCAAGAGAACAGGAAACCGTTAAGAGAAATCAAGGGATGTGTTATCTGCAACAAAATGGGTGCGATTATGTTATTGTCACTGATTCTGATGAGTTCTATACTAAAGCGCAATTTGATTACGCAAAGAATTATGTTCGAGAGTGGCTTCCCGAGGCGACATATTGTTACTATATTAACTACTATAAAGACGACCAGCATATTCTGCTGGATGACTGCTTCTGTGAGCGCGGAATGCAGCGAGGTGTGCCTTTTCTATGCAAAAGCGGATTACGATTCCAATTTTCGCTACCGACATCTATTCCTTCTGACCTGACAAGAAGGATTGCAAGTGGGAATATAACCGTGTTCCAAAGTAACACTATTCAAATGCGGCACTATTCTTATGTCAGGAAAAACATACGAAAAAAGGTTAAGGTATGGTCTCTTCGCTCCGGGTTTAGTGGCGAGGATTTTGACAGCATAGTAAGAGATTACGAGTCTTTTGATGGCTCACAGCGCTTCGTGTCGGTGCCTCACAAAGCGTATGGTAACAAGGTAGAGGTTTTACACATAAACGAATTGGGTGATGTTTATTCTAAGGAAATGTTCGGGGCGAGAAGAGGTTAACACCGAGATAGGAAACTGGTATAGGGTTGTATCTGCCAAGCAGAACCCATTAGAGTTTAAGACCATCTCGTCAAAACTACAATGCAACGGAAAGGTTAATCGCATCATACTCGGCGAAACTCAAAGCGTAGAGTTAAGCGTGGACGATAAGGCCTATATTATGACAGATAACGGGAAAACTTTCGATAATTTATCAAGATTTTGATAAGAAAGTTGCAAATGTAAAATATATTACATATCTTTGTAATCCATATTTATATGATATTTCTGGTTTTAAGGTAGGCAGCACACAGTCGAGAGATTGGGTGCTGTTTTTTTTACCATAACTCGTAAAGTCCGGCATAATCACTTTCAATATACGTCTCTCTTTTTTTAAGCCTCGCATCCAGAAAGAATATTGTCACCATAGCCATGCAGTCTAAGTCGTCGGGAGATTCCCCTCTTGAGTGCTTGTATTCATCTTTTGAAATAAAATAATATTTTCCTGTTGGTTTTTGTATTCTACGAAGACAGCCTATAGCCTGGTCTGTAATTATATCTATCAATGTGCTCTCCCTTGACCCCTTCTTTCCGTGCTTGAATACGGTGTTTTTATCTATTGCGATAGACATTTCCTGCGCATTAATCATTGCTGATAGCTTACCAAGCATCTGGGAGCGCAAATTTACATATTGCTCAAATTTCAATATATTACCATCCTCGTCATACTCAGTAAGTGGTGAAGATTGCATAAGCACCCCAACAACTCCCTTTAGGTAATCGTCTATGTAGTTTCCTCCACCTCCGGCATCTACAACTGTATGTTCCCTCCTAACCTTATACTTGTTTATTAGGCTTCTTATCCATTGCGCCTTTTCTACCGCATCAGATGTGTATGTATATTCTATATTTATGCATTGATTCCCTTTAAATACCCAGCAACGTGATGCGTCCCCACCATCACCTATATCTATGCTAAGCCTCATGGTATTATCGCCATTCCATGGGTTGCTAAATAACTCTCTGATTTGAGCCTTCGTAATCATAGCCTCGGCATCCTCTGACTCTCCCCAGTATGAATACATAAGCTTTTTTCTCTCAGATTCGCCCAACTGGAATAGGTTTGCCACATTTCCACCCTTTGTGTTGTAGGTTAGTATACGGTTATCCATGAGGTTCCCAGGGATAAACGTGAAGGATTTTATCATATCCTCTGGTTGTAGTTCGGCATCTATCATCTTTTTGGTCATCTTGATGCTGATTTTATCCAAGACCTCTTGCTTCGTATTACCCCAGACAATATCCTCCACGGTCTCTCCTTGTATGGCAAAGTATCGCTTAACGCCTATTCTCTCTGGAATGACATAATTATCATCTCCGATATACCAGTCTAACATCCTACGAGACCAATGCCACCCATTTGCATTAAGTGTGCATATCATTTTTGGTCTCATACCAGAGTTATCGCGGTTACGGGAGAACCAGTATTTCCATATCTTAAAAGTAAAGTTTGTAAGCTCATCAATAGCAATATATGATGCTTGCTTGTTTTTTGCTTTCTCCTGAGCCACCCGTTCTTGGCCTTCGCCTTGCAGGTTTAAGTGAGTAAGCTGTATAGAACATTGCCATGTGGGAAAATCAAAAGTAGGAGAGTCGGATGACGTGAATGAGCACCCGGGTATATCTAAATACAACCTTTTAGCGTCTGTTAAAATACCACCGCCGGCCTTTGTTTCGACAAGCTCCTTTTTCAGGATTATGGCCGAATATCCTGGCCTCCCAAGTCCTCGCATGGCTTCCATTAATATGCATATAGTTTTACCACTAGAAGCTTCGCCCCCACTAAATATTACATCTGCATCACACGTACATAGTGCTTCCTGAAATCCCGTTTGAGGTATAAAATCCTTATGGTCTCGTAGTTTTTTACCGTCAACTTTTACCCACCCTCTTTTTTTTACGGTTGGTATACTTCGCTCTATTTTTGGGTATAATTTAGGTTTTTCTACGCCATCATTAATTATCTTAAACATATTTATGTATTTTTTTAACAAAATTAGCAAAATATTTGTTAATAAGCAAAATTATTCGTATTTTTGGAGAATTTATTGTGAGATCCACTAAATATAGAGAACCTATGAAATTTACAAAGACACAAGCCATTGAAGAAATCAAGGCGAAAATCGGTAAAAACGATTTAATGCTTAGCGATCGTAGTTTAGACGAATATTAGAGTCCCTAATACCCGTCCTGACCACCGAAGAAACAGAACTTGACGCTTTCGTTACATCTACATTGCCTGTCTTTAGGACAGCTAATGGTAACTTACGCAAGGAAGTTTCCGAAAAGATTAAGCAAACGATTACCACACCAGTTGCCCCTGTTACTCAGAAGGATGAAGACCCCACAAAGGTGATTACAGAACTCTTGAGTAAGCAGCTTGAGCCTTTGCTCGGAAAGATTGCGGCCATTGAGGATGAAAAGACAATCGAGAAAATTAAAAAAGAAGCTCGATCGAAGTTCTTATCCAAGAGGCCGGATGAAAGATGGAAAAAGGCTTACGAAAAAGCTATTGAGAGGGGGACTCGTTCTGTCACAAAGGATAGCGATCCTGAAGAAATTGCGAAAGCAATAGAGGCCGACTATAATGACACCTTGTCACTTATCGGCAACGTAGAGGGATACACCCCTGTGGAAACAAAAGGAGGTGGTGGAGGAGGTGAGAACAAAGCGTTAAAAGAGGCCGCAGAGTTCCTTGAAGCCGAAGGGTTTATACCTAAAAAAGAATAGTCTCGAATTGTATTATTAACTTAATTTTACCAAAATGAGTTTTAACGTAAATGCCAAAAAAACTCAAACCTTCGGGGGTAACACCCCTGTTTGGCTTGAGGTTAGGGGCGTTAAGCCTGCCGGTGGAAGCCTTATAGACGCATATATCGAAGAAGGCCGCATTTATCCTGCTGGTACTCCGGTTTATCTCGATGGTATGGGTGGCAATCTCGTTCCTTTTGAAGTCTTTGAGCTTCAGGGTGACGTAAGTTCTGGGCAAGTTACCGTAAAGGTAGCCGCAGGATCTCTTGGCACCATACCGAATACTGATACCGTGTTTATGCTTATGCCCGCCACCGGTTGGGTTGGCGCAAAAGCTGCCGCCCCTTCCGCTGTGCAGATTGATGCTTCAGGTTTCTATGACCTGACCATTACTGCTGATGACTTTGGGGATGCATCGGAAGGCGATTTTCTCGTCATTGCCGACTCTAGTTCTGGAAAGACTATGATTTCCAAGGTCAACGGATTACTGTGGAATGATATTGAAATCGAAGTCGGAGCAACTGCCGCCACTGGTGCTGTTGTTGATGATGGGAGGGTGCTCGCAAGCCGCATACCGTACATATCTGACTATGCAAAATCCGTATTGTCCAACATTCAATTTGAGGAGGAATAAAGATGAACACTTATCCGCAGACTTTTTACGACTTGTTATCCGCCGGTATTGGTGCCAACGATAACAGGGCACTTCAGGGATTCCTTGATGATATTCTCGCAAGGAAATACAATGAACTGAATCTGGCAGGGTTCCCCTTTGCTTCCGATATGCTTATTGATTTCACTTATGAGCAAGTACGCAAGGAGCTGAAAATGAATGTAATGGCTACCTATGTAGACATTGACTCTCCCGCTATCCCGATTGGAACAGAGGGCGCACAACTTCAGACAGGAAAGATTCCTCGCATGAAGATGGTAGAATACCTCAATGAAGACAAGATTCGGAAACAAATTATCTTGGAACAACGCTTTGGTGCTACATCTAACAGGGCAAAACAAGCCGCACTTCGTAGTCTTTTTGTTACTACCGATAACTTGGTTGGAGGCCATACAAATTCCTTGACTTATCAAAGACACCAGATTGTGTCTACGGGTCAGTTTGCTTTAACAAACACAAACAACCCACGTGGTATTAAGGATGTATTCGCAGCTCACATTCCGACCGACAATGTAGAAACAAAGACTGGCAATGATCGCTGGTGGACTGCCTTATCTAATGGCGTTTATTCGACCGAAGGAAGCTCTTGTGATCCAATCCAGGATTTAAAAGACATGGTTGATACTCTTGAGGGAAAAGGCGTATCCGCTATGCACTTTGAGATCGACAAGCTGTATGCAAAGCAGGTTATTAACCATTCTAAAATAAAAACCGCTATTGGTTATTACCTGAATCCTGAGTCTACAGCCCCCACTACACTTGCCGGGAACCTGACATTTGAACGCAAGTTTGAAATCTTAGGAGACCTCGTTGGTGCCCCGTTTGTTATCCAAGATAGCATAGTTGCTGTTGAGTCATTCAACAAAACCACTAAGGAATTAGAAAGGACTCAGATACGTTCCTTCGAGGCTAATGTTATTGTCCTTGTTCCTGATGGAAATTTAGGTGAAACACTCACAGTTGAGCCTATTGCCCTTGAAGGTGGCACGTATGCAAGTATGTTTGGAGGTAGATTGTTAATGACTGTTGGCTATGATTATATCAAGAAGATTCAGTCGTT
>Ga0116183_1002956_pt1 | contig 17696 bp, 16 predicted proteins | sample AD_UKC078_MetaG_FD_89753 | JGI IMG/M metagenome (GOLD analysis project Ga0116183, IMG submission 89753) | Active sludge microbial communities of municipal wastewater-treating anaerobic digesters from USA - AD_UKC078_MetaG | ecosystem: Engineered > Bioreactor > Anaerobic > Digestate | place: USA... | reverse complement strand
CCCCCCTGGCGTTCCCCAAAAACCCTTGCGCTGCCCCCAAAAGAAGCGTACCCTTTCGGTGAACTTGCTGCTGATGGGAATGTGCGGGTTGATCTTGGTAACAAGGAGGATGGGCAATGAGACTCTGTTTGACGTTTTTTAGCTTGGCACTTGGTTGTGCGATGGTTGTCAAAGCTGATGCGCGTGTGATGATAACCGAACATCGTGACGTGAACGGCAAGTCAACTTACTGGTATATTACACAAGAACGGCTTGCGCAGACCCCTGAATGGAAGCCTGACGTTTCTTTGCCCCTGCCAGTTGAGAAAGCGGCAGGAAAAGCAACAGAATGGCTAAAAAAGCGCACCACAAAATTCACCGAATGGGATATTGTCTCCATTAGTCTAGGCAAAATATGGGACTCGGAAATAAAGAATAAATGGTATTACTCTGTTTCCGTGAATGGAACCGTTCAGGTGGATGGCATCAAAGCAAATTCGTTCTTCAGTGTTATCGTTCTGATGGATGGTACCGTTGTCGAGCCAACAAGCGAATAAGGCCACCAAAAAAACCTCCCCAACCACCGGGCGTTTCGTGTATGCTGGTTCTCATTAACAAGGACTGGAAACGCGTATGAAGAATCGGATCGTACTGACAGCGATGGCCGTAGGGTTGTGTTGCGCGGGTTGCTTCAAGCACCGTGAGGCACCGCCCCGCCCCGTCACCGCCTCGAGTCTGGAGGAGGCCGCGCAAAAACGGGCGGAGATCGAATGCCTGAACCTTGCGGGCCAAGAAATCTCGGCGCTGCCCCGCGAGTTGGCCGCGATGCCGAAACTTTCCGTGCTTTGGCTGCGCGGGGCCAAGGGTCTTACCGAATTCGGGGTTCTGTCGGATCTGAAAGCCCTGAAACGGCTGGACCTCTCGGCTCTGGGAAGCAAAGCCGTGCCGCCTGAGGTGTGCGGTCTGAAGGAACTGGAGCACCTCTATCTCGCGGACAATGCCCTAACCGCCCTGCCCCCGGCAATCGGCGGGCTGAGCAAACTGAGCTATCTCAATCTGGACCGGAATCCGCTGTCTTCGCTTCCGAATGAACTGGGGGCGCTGTCCGAGTTGCGCTGGTTGCGTCTCAACCAGAACGCGCTGACCTCCCTGCCGCTGTCTTGCGCGAACCTCAAACGGCTGCAACGCCTTTACCTGCGGGGAAACCGGTTCGACCACGTACCGGCTTGCCTGAAGGATCTGCCGCTGCTTGAGGATCTCTGCCTCAGTCAGAACCCGATCAAAACCCTGCCGGACTGGCTCACGGCTCTGCCGAAACTGCGTCAACTCGATCTCGACGGCTGTCCGCTCGGCGCGTTGCCCGCAAACCTCAGCGGGTGGAAACGCCTGCAAGTCCTCTCGCTGGTGCGCTGTCCGCTGCCGGATGAGGAGCGGGCCCGCATCAGCGCGGCCCTTCCGGATACCCACATCGCGTTCTGACCCGTGAGCCCTCAACGCCCAATGTCTTGGCAGGACTGGCGCTGGCAACTGCGGCATGCGGTCACCGGAACCTCCCCGCTGTTGCGCGCGTACGGAGTGGATCCCGATACGGCGGAACGGGTACACCGCCGCTATCCGGTGTTTTTGACCCCCTACGCGCTCGCGCAACTCACCCCCGGCGAGCCGCAGGATCCGCTGAACCGTATGGCCCTCCCCTCAGCCGCGGAACTGTTCCGCGAGCCGGGCATGACCCCCGACCCGTTCGGCGAGCAGGGGCGGCGGGTGGCGTGCTGTCCCGGTCTCAAACAGCGTTTCCCCGACCGCGTACTGGTGATGGCGCATGACCGATGCGCGCTGGCCTGCCGCCACTGCACGCGCAAAGGACTTCTCGGACGCGCGTCGGTCATGCGCACCGACGCGGAACTTGCGGCGGCCGTAGTCTGGGTACGGGCGCATCCCCGCGTGCGTGAGGTGCTGCTTTCCGGCGGTGATCCGCTGCTGCTCCCGGATACGCGGGTGGCGCGGCTGGTGCGTGCCTTCGCCGCACTGCCGCAGATCGATGCGGTGCGGATCGGCACGCGTGTGCCGGTGACCCTGCCGATGCGGATCACCCCCAATCTGGCGCGCCGCTTGGGTGCGTTCCGTAAGGTGTGGGTCAACACGCAATTCAACCATGTGCGCGAGATCACCCCGGAAGCCGAAGAGGCCTGCGCGCGTCTGGTGGATGCGGGCATCCCGGTATCAAACCAGAGCGTGCTGCTGAAGGGCGTCAACGATTCCGTGCAGGCGTTGTTCGACCTCTGCGCGGGCCTGCAGCGCATCCGCGTGCGGCCGTATTACGTTTTTCTCTGCGATCCGGTTGCGGGGCTCGCCCCGTTCCGCGTGCCGTTGCGGACCGCACGGCAGATTGAACGCGCCCTGGCCGTGCGTCTGGGCGGTTTAGCGTTGCCCCGTTTCGTGATGGATCAGCCCGGATCAATGCGTAAAATACCGATCTGACCGAACCCCCGAAACCCGGAACCGAGTTGCGGGCGAGGGCGCCCGCGCTCCCGACTCCCTGCCCGTCCGGGCAAGCAGACGCTTGCCCCATTCCCGATTTCATGTTTCATGGTTCGAATGTTTACAAGCCTTTACCCAAAATTCGCACGTCCACCTGCCGTTTATAGGCTTAACGGCCAGAGAAACGGGGATATGCCTAAATCGGCAGTACGGTCACGAAAAAAGATCGCGCCTGATTTCCCAAATGTGGTATCTTGGCTCCATACAAACCAACGCGGGCGGCGCCCGCAACCCAAAAGGCTGTAAGGCTGTGAGACTGCAAGAGGGAACCCATATGAAACCCGTAAAACGCCGCTCTTTCTTGAAAACCGGAGTGACCGCCGCCGGTACCGCGCTGGTGCAAACACCGCTTGCGGCTGCAGACGCCGCATCTCCTGCCGCCACCGTGATTGTGGTCCATGGCACGGATATCCCGAAGATGCTCGAGGCGGGCATCGCGAAACTGGGCGGCTGGCAAGCGTTTATCCGGACCGGCATGGACGTGGTGATCAAACCCAACGTGGCATGGAACTCGAAGCCGGAACAGGGCGGCAACACCCATCCCGACCTTGTCCGGGCCTGTGTGCTGGCTGCCGAAAAACAGGGCGCCGCAACCGTATCCCTGCCCGAGAACACCTGTCATCCCGAGAAAGCCACATTTCAGGCCAGTGGTATCGCCGCCGCGCTGGAAGGTACACGGGGTCGACTCTACCGCCCCGCCAAACAGGATTACGGGGAAGCCGAGATCCCAAAGGGAAAGATCGTGAAGCGCGCCTTTGTCCCCAAGGACATTCTGAACTGCGACTGTCTGATCAACATGCCGGTGGCCAAACACCACAGCGGTGCGACGCTCACCCTCTCGATGAAAAACTGGATGGGCTCGGTCTCGAACGAGGACCGGCGCGCGTGGCACCGCGATGGCCTGCACCAGTGCATCGCCGACATCAACACCTTTCTGCGCGCAAAGCTGGTGGTGATCGACGCTACCCGCATTATGCTCACCAAAGGCCCGCAGGGACCCGGGGAACTGGCCCATCCGCACGAGATCATTCTGAGCACCGACCCGGTGGCAGCCGACGCCTACGCCGTCACGCTGTTCAAAAAAACGCCGTTCGATGTGCCGCATGTCCGCATCGCGCATGAGATGGGGATCGGGTGCGGCGATCTCGCCAAAATCCGGGTGGAACGGGTGGAGGCGTAGCGAGACACGACATGTTCACGCGCCGCAATCTCCTTCGTCTTGTGTTGTTCGTTTTGTGCGCCCTTGCGGCAGCCGGACTCATGCCGGAAGCGTGGCGGCGCGGGAGTGTGCTGCTGCCGGGCCTAAGCCCCCTGCTCAGTCTGGGCGGCGCCCTCGCGGCCCGCGCCGCAGGCGTGCTCACGCTCCTCGGACTGCCGCTGCTGATCCTGCCGCTTTTCGCGGGACGCTTCTTCTGCTGGCGACTCTGCCCCATGGGCTTCGCCGCCGAGACAGTCAGCCGTATCAACCGCCGCAACACCGGTTGGATCCGCAAGATCCCGTTTGTCGGCAAGGGTCTGGCGCTTCTGATCCTCGGCAGCGCCGCAGCGGGATGGCCGGTGCTGATCTGGACCGATCCGTTGAGTGTGTTCAACGGATTCTTTGCGGCAGCGCGACAACCGTTGACCTGGCTTTCGGCCGCCACCGCCAGCGGGTTCATCCTGATCCTGCTGGCCAGTCTGATCGTGCCGAACCTCTGGTGCCATCGGCTTTGCCCGCTGGGGGGCTTGCAGGAGTGGCTGTCGCAACTTGGTAAAAGCCTCCGTTCAGCCCGGTGCGCGAAGGAGGGGGACGAAATCCCTCCGCTTCTGACGCACGCCCGGACCGGACGCCGCGTTTTTCTCGGATTCGCGCTCGGAGGCGTCTCCGGCTCGCTCTACCGTGCGTACGCTCCGCGTCGTGTTACCACCGACACGGACTGCGGCGGAACGCATTCTTGCGGCGGCCGCCACGGCCACGGTCCGGGAGAGGGGGAGGCAGGGCAGAGACGGCGCATGGGGCGCGGCTCAGGGGCGGGTCTCCCGATCCGGCCGCCGGGTGCGGTCCAGCAGGCCTTTAACGCGCTCTGCGCCCGTTGCGGCAACTGCATGACAGCCTGTCCCTACGGCCTGATTCTGCCGGATCTGGGAACAACCGGTCCAGACGGTCTGTTCACGCCGGTGCTGGCTTTTCGCAACCTCAATCCGCAGCAGGAGCAGTTCTGCTTCCAAGAGTGTACCGCCTGCACACAAGCCTGCCCCACCGGCGCACTGCGCCCGTTGACGGTCGCGCGGAAGCAACAGACCGCTATCGGACTCGCCCACATCTGCCGGAACAAGTGCATCGCCTGGAAGAAAGGCGAGTACTGCGTGGTCTGCCAGGAGTTCTGCCCCTATCAGGCGATCCGTGAGGTCGAGCGCAACGGCGTCATGTGCCCGATCGTGGATGCGGACAAATGCCGCGGGTGCGGCGCGTGCGAGAGCCAGTGCCCCGCGCTGCCGATTGCCGTCACGATCCGCGGGCGCGACCCGCAGACGGTGCTCGCGCATCCCTCACCCGCGCTGCATACGTGAGCAAGGGCCGACGCATCGGTTTTTTATCCACAGATGATACGGATTTCGCAGATGCGGATCCACCATACGGACGCCTCGGGGATACGTCCCCACCCCGCATGGTAGGGCGGTTTCCCCGCAAACCGCCGCAAGTCCGTGCCGCACGGACGCCTCGGGAGGGAGACCGACTACGCGGCATTTCCGAACCGGGAGCGAATCATCTCCGCCGTGACGCGGATGGCCTTGAGTTTCGGATTGCCGGGCGCATCGTACATGATCTCCATCATGAACTCTTCCATCACGGCCCGGAGTCCGCGTGCTCCGGTTTTACGCTTCATAGCCAGCGCAGCTATTTCGCGCAGCGCGTCCTCATCGAAGTCGAGCTTCACCCCGCCCATGTCGAGCAGTTTCTGATACTGCCGCACCAGACAGTTCCGCGGTTCGGTCAGGATGCGCACCAGATCGTCCTCGGTCATCTCGCTCATGGTGGTCAGCACCGGCAAACGGCCCACGAATTCGGGAATGAGCCCGAAGCGGATCAGGTCTTCCGGTTGCACGGCGAGCGGCACCGGATGCCCGTCGCGGGACTGAGCGTCGCGCCCTTTGCGCTTCGGCTCCCCGTATCCGATCGTTTGGCGTCCCTCGCGCTGCCGCACGATCGTATCCAACCCCACAAAGGCACCGCCGCAGATAAAGAGGATGTTGCGCGTGTTGATCGAGATGTACTCCTGCTGCGGATGCTTACGTCCGCCCTGCGGCGGTACGCGCGAAACCGTGCCCTCGATGATCTTGAGCAGCGCCTGTTGCACACCCTCGCCGGACACGTCCCGCGTGATGGAGACGTTCTCGGTCTTGCGCGCGATTTTGTCGATCTCATCAATGTACACGATGCCGCGTTCGGCCCTGGCCACATTCATGTCCGCCGCCTGCAACAGGTAGAGCAGGATGTTCTCCACATCCTCGCCCACGTATCCGGCCTCGGTAAGGGTCGTGGCGTCAGCGATCGCGAACGGCACATCCAACATCCGGGCGAGCGAGCGGGCGAAAAGCGTCTTGCCGCACCCCGTGGGTCCGATCAGCAGGATGTTGCTCTTCTCGATCTCCACATCCGCGAAGGCGTCCTTTTTCGTGAGCGGCTGATTGAGGCGCTTGTAGTGGTTGTGAACCGCGACCGCGAGTATTTTTTTGGTGCGGTCGTGGCCGACGATGTACTGATCGAGAAACGTCTTGATCTCGCCGGGCGGCGGGACGTGGAGCACGGGCAACGCGGCAGACGATGCGGGGGTCACGTTGTTTTCCGCGAGGATCCGCGTGCAGATGTCGACGCAGTCGCTGCAGATGTTCACGTCGGGGCCGGGGATGACCACCGCATCGGCACGATCCCCCCTCCCACAGAAGGAACAGGTGAGCATCGCTTTTTTCGGGGGCCGCTTCGCCATGGATCATTTCTCCGCAAGAGATTGGGTCAGCACATCGTCCACGAGTCCGTACGTCTTGGCCTCGTCGGCAGACATGAAATAGTCGCGTTCGGTATCGTTCGACAGCACGTCGACGCTCTTGCCGGTATGATGGGCGAGAATCTCGTTGAGCCGGTCTTTCAGGCGCAGGATCTCCTTCGCCGCGATACTGATGTCGGTGGCCTTGCCCTCCGCGCCGCCCCAAGGCTGGTGAATCATGATGCGCGCGTTGGGCAGGGAGAAGCGCTTGCCCTTGCTGCCCGCAGCCAGCAGCACCGCGCCCATACTCGCCGCCTGGCCCACACAGTACGTGGCGACATCACAGCTGATGAACTGCATGGTATCGTAGATCGCCAGACCCGCGGTGACCGAGCCGCCGGGGGAGTTGATGTACACCGAAATCTCCTTGGTGGCATCCTGTGCCTGGAGGAAGAGCAATTGCGCGATGATCACATTGCTGACCTCGTCCGTGATGGCGGTGCCGATGAAAATAATGCGGTCCTGCAACAGCCGCGAGTAGATGTCGTATGCGCGCTCGCCCCGTCCGGTCTGTTCAACCACGATCGGGATCAGCATATTCGCTTGCGGTGACTCCATGTTTCGTCCTCCTCACCCTTTCGCCTGATCAAGCAGGAACTGGATGGTTTTCAAGTTGAGCATGTGTTCGCGCAGCGCATCCATCCGTCCGTTTTTTTCCACCTGCGCACGGAACTGCGCGGGGGTGGAGCGGGATGCGTTCGCGAATTCGGCGATTCGGCTGTCGATCTCCTCCGGACTGAGCGTGAGCGCCTCTTTCTCCGCGATGCGCGCCAGAATGTAGCGCAGCCGCAACTGCCGCCGCGCCGTTGTTGTCGCGTTCTCGATGATCTGCCCGCGGCTCTTCTCCAGATCCTCGCGTGTCAGGCCGCGACTCTGCGCCTCGCCCATCATCTGGTCGAGTATGGTGTTGATCTCCTCCGCCTCCTCGGATTCCGGCAAATCGAAATCCGCCTGTTTCAACAGGAAGTCGATGACCGTCTGCTCGCGGCGTATCCGCTCGGACTTACGCGCCGCCTCCATCATGCCCTCGCGGGTCTGCGTGCGCATTTCGTCGATGGACGCAACCTTCAACCGTCCGCACAGTTCCTCATCCGCGGGCAGAGAGCGCGCGCGGATCTCGCGGACCGTCACCGAATACGTCGCGGTCTTGCCCTGCAGTGCCGTGATCGGGTGATCGGCACCGAACGTCACCTGCGCCGTGGTCTCCGCGCCCTGTTTCAACCCCCGCAGCGCCTGCAGAATCTCCGGCAGAAACCGGCCCTCCTGAACCAGCACCCACTGTCCCGACTCGCCGGCGAGCGCCTTCGCGGCCGGGTCCAGCTCAGCGAGCGATTGCCCGTCCACCGTGCCGGCGAAATCGATGCGCACCATGTCGCCATCGCGGATCTCATCGTCCGCACCCGCCTCCTTGAACTGGGCGAAGGCTTCACGCAACTGCTGTATCTGGCCGTCCACCTGCTCTTCGGTGACCACGGGCTCTTCAAAAACGACCGGGATTTTTTTATACCTCGGCAACTCGAATTCCGGTTTCACATCCACGGTCATGGAAAAGCTGATACCCGTCTCAGGAGAAAACAGCATGTCCCCCACATCCCGCAGCGCCACAAACGCGATTTTCTTCTGCTCCAGCGCAGGCTTGTACAAGGACCGAAAGAGCCGCGAGCGAACCTCCTCCTGAATCTCATTGTGGAATGAGCGCTTGATGACCTCGCGCGGCACCTTGCCCTGGCGAAAACCAGGAACCCGCCCCTCTTTCATGAAAAGCTTCAGCACCTTCTCATATTCGCCCCGCGTCTCCTCGGCCTCGGCTTTCACGAAGACTTTGACCTGACACGGACCGACACTTTTGGATTCGACTTTCATCCGGAAACCTTTCGTCTGCACCCGTTTGGAAAAGATGTTTAATATAACATGTCCGCATCGGGATGGGAATGCGCAAATAAAACCCGTCCCTCCGCGCAGTTTTTAATGTGGCTTGTCAAAGTAAATGCCCCCAGGGTGGGGCCGGGGTAGGAGCATCAAGTCTGCCAAACGACCTCAGGGGGCATGGGGGCATCGAGTCTGCCGTTTTGGGAGGGGCGGGCGGGGGCTGAGGGACGGGGCGGTTCCCCCTCCCCCGGGGGAGGGGGGCATTTACTTTGAGAAATGGCATAATACTTCCCGGCCCCGGCAATCCCGCCGGGATCAAACCAAGGAGAGTGAGCCATGAAGAAACCGAGACTGACGGAGGCGGACCGCCTCCGCATCGAAGAAGGATTGCACAACCGCGAGATACTCCGCATAATACACTGCCGAAAAGAGGGCCGTACCTGGAGTTCGACGGCCTCTCGCAGGCCGACATAGACCTGGCGATGTCCCGTATCAACAGCTATCCCCGCGAATCGCTGAGGGACAAGGCCCAGGTCGGACTCTTCACCGGCACGCTCGGCGAGCGGGCGGCGGAACTCTTCGGCGTCCGAAGGATACCCGCCGACGAAATCGTCCTGAAGCCGTCGCTCCTGGGTATCGTGCAGAAGACCAGGAACCTCGACTGACATAAGCCTGCGGAAGGCCCGCAAGGAAGGCCGCCATGACGACCGCCGAAGGCGGGGGCATCCACCATGTCCGAAAAACAAGGACGCCCCGCGCCAAGGGGGAACCGCATACTTTTTCACCGGCCAGCGGGACGTATCCGCCTGCTGACGCCCCGGAACGCACAGCTTTCGGTAAAAGTAAATGCCCGATCGGTAAGGGTCAATGCCCCTATGAGCCTTTTTGACCTGTTTTAGGCGTATCCACTTTTACAGGTGACAATTTTTTCTTTTATTTCACAATGTCCAATTTCGATGCGAATCCGAAGCTTTTTATCGCATGATATCATCTCATCAATTGAAGATCATGCGCGGCGCAGGAAGGAAACGCTGCGGGATGAGGGAATGGTGATGACCATCGGATATCCCTGATTCACCTCAAATTCAACGCCTGGCGCACAACCCTGCCGTAGGCGGTCGCCATGCACGGATCCCACTTCGCGATGTTCAATTCGCCCGCCAGCTGGCCAAAGCCCAGCAGACAGAGGGCTGCGAACAGTCCCCGCGTTGCTTTCTTGTCAGACATACAGCCACTCCGTTACAAGGCCAGTCCCCTCTCGTCCCCAGGAATTGAACGGAACGACCGTGAATCGAACCGTCTGCCTTTTCGGGATTCTGTCATCAGGGAAGGCACAGAGGCACGTCCCCGCGTCCTTCGCCTCGCACTGCATGAAACCCGGCGAGAACACCCGCCGCTCGTCGATCGTCCGAACCATGTCACCCGTCCGCGTCTCGCAGCGGACAAGGAAATCGTAGCCGCGCACGGGCGAGCCATCGCAGGTGCGGATCGACGGAAACGTCACGTGAACCTGCTCGACAGGACCTTCGGATCCGCTTCCCCCCGCATCCCGCCGCCGACCGTCGACGACGCGCCGAACCACGACCTTCGCATCCTTTCGGAAGACCGGCCGCAGCGAACGTTCAAACCTGGCCCTGAAATCGTAGACGGGAACAGAGCCGTCCGTCGGCACCGTACGGCCGCCCGCGAACAGGGGAACGACCCAGTCTTCCCCAAGAGACACATCGTCCTTCACGTCCAGTCGCTCAAGAGTGATCCGATCGTCAAAGACCTCCATCACAAGCCCCTGATGAACCGACCGGTTGTCGAACGACGGCATGGTCAATCGCTCCTCACGGTTGAAGGAGGAACAGTCGAACCCGTTTTCGCGCCCGGGAACCGAGAACGCATAACCGCACGAACACGAACAGTTGACGGCCGTGAACGCCCCCTGCCAGATCGAACGCTCGTCGGTCAGCGTATGATGGCAGTGTCCCGTCAACGCCAGACAATTCGGATACTTTTCGAGGACCCGCCGAATGCCACCCCGTTCCTGGCCGAAGTCCCACCTCCCGCCGACCCCAGCCAACCACGTTGCGCTGGTCGTCTCGGCGATCGAATCGTGCTGCACGTAGAAGAACGGCCTGTCCGAGCACCTGAGTGTCGAAAGGATCTTGGCAAGATCCTCGCCGCCATCATTTCTCACGCCGTTCACCGTTCGCGGCCAGTGCCGCAGAACGAACGGGTACCCCTTGACCGTCTTGACGGACAGGAACTCGTAGTCCTCTCCGTAGGCCTTCTTCCAGAACGCCTGACGATTGTCGTAGAAGAGTCCCTTCCCCGGAATGTCGATGTCGTGATTGCCTGTCACGAAGAGACGCGTGACGGGCTGTCCGTCGCTCCGACGGTCGCCCGGAAAGACCTTGTACCACGACTTCACGCTCATCTCGAATTCGCGAATCGTTCCGAGGCACGTGAAGTCGCCGGCGATCACAACGGCGTCGACCTTTCGACTGTCGAAGAGCCGCAGGGCCTTTTCGTAGAGGTCCGCCTTCCAGTAGATGTCGACATGGACATCCGACAGAATCCCCACGCGAAGCCTTGGCACCGCATCCCCCGGTGCGGCCCCAATCACCCTCCCCCCGGTACACACGGATGCAGACGCAACGACACCCGCGCAAAAGTTTCTACGAGATATGTTCATGGACACGCCCTTTCCTTCACTCATCTTTCAGACCACGATACGTCGATCCTCCTGCGGCGAGATAGCCACCCGACGTACCAGACGCATTCCTGAAAACCCAGAACGAATAAAGCGACGCGACGCGCAGGGCGAAGCGAAACCGCACAAGGCCGCGAAGCCGTCGCGTCTCGCCGCCGAACAGCGCTCCGGCAAGGGGGAGTAGGACGAGGAATGTCCTCATTTTTCCATCTCCCTCAGTGGACCCTCCCGCACGATCTTCAATGCCGCTTCGTTCCAGATCGTATGGTTGAAGCAGATGAAGCCGTCAAGCCCGGCCGCGCGGATGACCCGGATCTGCTCCGCCAGCACGCGTGCGCGATCGGTGCCGTCCGGCCAAAGCGAGAACCCGAGACCCGGGCGCAGCTTGACGCACGGCCCCACCGCGTCCCTCTGCGAAGCGACCATGGACTTCAGGAGCATCGGCGAAACGGTGTAGTTCATCGGGGCGACCCAGTCGAGCCAGCCCTCGCGACACCACAGCGTCCAGTCCTGCCCGAGACCATACTTGTCCGATTTCGGATTGGGGAAAACCGCTGCGGACAACTGGACGCCAGGTGCCTCGCGGCGAACCCGTTCGGCGACCGTCTTGACGAGTTCAGAGACGTGCGCGGCGCGGAAATCCAACCACCGGGCCTGAATCTCCGAATCGGAAATCGTCGGCCATGTCGGCACTGTCCGACCGAGACTCTTCTCGAACGCCGCCCGGCAGCGCGGACAGAAGCACGTCCCGTTCTCAAGGCGGATGTGGTCGAAGTGAATGCCGTCGACGCCCTTCTTGGCGAGTTCGACGAAAACCGCGACTTCCTGATCGAAATAGAAGGGATCGGACGGACAGATCAGTTCACGGTGAACCACGCCCGCGTTGTCGATCTGAAACGCGCCGCGCCGTTCGACTTCCTTCAAGTACGTCGCATCGACGCGATTCGTGTCACCCATCAGCCAACACATCTTCCAGGCGTGCAGCTCAATGCCGTACTTTCGACAGGCCACCTTCAGTTTTTCCACCTGATCGCCGTACTTTCTCACCGCGCCACTCGACGGCACGACGTCCGAGACGTAGTCCGCCCGACCGGACCAGGCCAGATTCACGCAGATCGCCGTGAAGCCGTTTTCCCTGAGCGCGCGAATTCCACGGTCCCAGTCATACGTCTCGTCTCCCCCCATGCCACACGGCGTATGGCACCAGAAGGCCCGCCATTCGTCCTTCCTGCCCGGTTGTGTCTTCATCCACGCGCGTGTCTCAGCCTCCCGCGCGGCGAGCTCTTCCTTCGTCAGCTTCCGCGCAACGGCATCCGTGTAGGCGAGATTGGCGATGCCGAGCGTCGTGTCGAGGTCACGCGCGCGCCAGGCGGCAATGCGAAGGCCATCGATCTTGTCAAAGCCCTCCGCGCCGCCCTCATCCATGAAGTCCGCCTTCGCAAACCGCATCCGGCACCACGTTCCGTCCTGTTTCGGCGCAAACGGCCAGGTGGCGTACCAGCCCTTTCCAGACTTGAGATAAAGGCGAATCTGCGAGAAACGGTCGATGTCTCCGCAGTAGAAGTCAAACTCGAGTCCTTGATGCCGCGACAGATCAACGTGAAGCCAAACGTCCCAGTAGGCCCGCACGATCGGATTCTCGCTGAACCGGACGGGCAGTTCAAGGGCGTTCGGCCCACGCCAGCGGGCCCGCGGGCATCTCGCGACCGGATAGACCGCGCGCCGCACCGACGCGGCGTCCTTCGTCAACTCCGCCCACGCGGGAACGACCTGCACCGTCAGGTCGTCGGCGCCCGACGGCGGCACGGGCGTCTCAAAGCCCACCGACTGCTCGTCGGCAAAGGACAGGACAGCCGTCAATAAAACGGCGCACACGAGAAGCTTTCTCATCTTCGGTGTTCTCTCTTATTCGGAAACCGGCGTCAGGGGACACGCAAGGCGGATGCCGCTCTGGCCACCCGGACCGGTCAACGTCGTGGAAACACAGTACAACCATCCGAATGAGCGATCACCGCTTCGCGCGAGATCAAAGGTGCTGGCCACGCTTCCGCCGCGCAGCGCGTGATTTTCCCACCACTCCAGCGACGGACCAACGGGATCTTCGACCGGAACGGTCTGGGCCTGGACGAGCTGGTCGTCCGAGAGACCGCACTTCGCGTTCCAGAAGTCACCGCACCATTCCCATACGTTGCCATGCATGTCATAGAGTCCGAAGCCGTTCGGCAGCTTCCGTCCAACCGGCTGAAGCGCCCCGTCAGGCGTATTGTCGGAATACCAGCCGTAATCCGTGGCGTTGGCAAGCATGTTGCCGTTCTTGTTCGACCCGACGGGACTTCCATCACAGAACGCGCTGGCGGTCAGCGCCCGGCAGGCGTATTCCCACTGCGCTTCCGTCGGCAGGTCGAACTTGTAGCCGCCGGACCGTTCCCGCAGCGTCGCCAGTTTACCTCCCGTGTTGTCGTTCGGCCAGACGCCGTCCGATGCCGGCCGCATCTCGTGATAGGAGATGACGGCCGGCCTTTCCCAATCCGCCTCCGATGCCGGCGCGGATCCACCCAGCCGGTTCCACTGACGCGCGGTCAGCGGATAGACGCCGATGTAGTAGTCCGCCGACAGCTTGACGAGATGATGCGGCGAACGCGCAACGTCGTACCCACCGAACTCAACGCTGTTGCCGTAGGCATCCTTCGCGATTCCCATCCACCAGGTGACGTCCTTCGCCGGGATGCGGCGCATCAGAAGCCAGTCCGTCTTGAAAAGTTCGTTCGTTGCGCCCCCCGGAATCTCGTGCTCGGCATAATACCGCAGGTTCGTCTGCGTCGTCTGCGTCAGGTCGAGCGCCATGTACGCGGGCGGATCCTGAAGCGACCATTTCTCGAGCTTCAGCGAATAACGCCCCGAATCCAGATCGAAGCCCTCCCGCGAGCGGTCGGGAGACCACGAGATCAGCCGACCGGTTCCCGCCTTCACCAGGCGGTTGACGTCGCCGCCGACCGACTGCGCGAGACCGTCCGCCGCCACGCCGTCGACGAACACCTTCAGCGTAACAATCGCATCCGCCTCGAGGTCGTACTTGATCTTCACAGTACGTGTCCCCTCCTGCTGGACGGCCGTCGCCGTCACGTCCTGGTTGAAGACAGGCCACGCCCGACCAACCGGCGCCGCGAGACGGAAACCGAGACTCTGCTTCGCCGTCCCGCCGCCGATCCAGGCGTCCCCCCGGTAGGCACTTCGATGGAGAAAAATGTCGCTTCCGTAGGTCCCCTCCCAATTGTACTGACTGTTCGCGCTCGTGTAGTCCGACCCACGGGCCACCAGCTTGGCGTTCCAGCGATCCGAATAGAACTCACCGCCGACCGGATCGACGAGGTCGTTGAGGAGAGGGTCGTAGGTTCCGCCGGAAGCCGTTATGCGCGAATCGAGGCAGAGTTCGGACACGTTGCCGATTGTGTCGTACAGACCGTAGCCATTGGGTTCCTTCGTCCCGACGGCGGCGTAATGTCCATCCGGGGCATTGTTCTTCCACACCGCAAGCTGGGAAAGAACCGCATCGTCCAGCAGACCCGTCGACGTGCCGCTCGTCCCGTTGTTGTAGGCCGTCGTCGTACCGCCGCGGCAGGCATATTCCCACTGCGCCTCGGTCGGCAGGTCGAGCAGGATTCCCGTCTTCCTGCGCATCCGCCCGATGTCCGTTGCAGCCGGAACCGTGTGGTTGCCATGCGGCCAACTCGTCGTCGCATCCCAATCACGCAGGGCAACCATGTGCCGCCGCACCATGGGATAGGTGTCACCGAGAACGGAGACCGACATGTCTCCGCTCGTCGGGACGGAGAAACCGGTCAACAGCGACCATTGTTTCTGCGTGGTCTCGTAGATGCCGATGTAGTAGTCCGAAGAGAACACGACGGGACGCTGGTTTTCCCATTTCTTCGCTGTGGCTGCACGCCCCTTTTCCGACGCAGGCGACCCCATCAGCCACTCGACGTTCGCGGCATGAAGGCGCTTCAGCAGCAGATGCGTCGTCTTGTAGCGCTCGTCCGTAACGGCGGCCGGCAGATCCTCCTCCGAAACGTAGTACGTCACGTTGCTGGACGCGGTCAAGTCAATGTCCATGAAGTCGGGCGTGTTGTCGGGACTCCAGACCGTGACAACGGCCTTGATCGCCCCGACGTCGAAACGGCGCGGCGCGTCCAGCCAGGTTTCATACGGTTTCCACGATACCGAGTAGTCACCGGCGGCATTGACCTTTCCGAAGGCGCAGTCGGAAACGAGCCCTTCGCGGAAGTTGCGCCAGCCGATCGAGATGCCGTTCGTCTGGATGTCGAACGTGACGACGGCCTCAGAGGTCAACGTGAAACCGACCGACGCGACATGCGTTTGGCTGTTCTGCGTGAACGAGAGGGAATTGATCCCAAGTTCGGCGGCCAGAAGGGAACCCGCACAGACGCCGAGGGCGATTGAACTGAGAAATTTCATTTCGACACCTCCTATCGGATGGTGATACACAGACCGGCCGGCTCATAGGTCTTGAACGTGGCGCCAGCCTCCGCCGCAGACCAGACGCGCCAGAGAGACGTCAATCGCCCGGTGTGGGCAACGACCTGAATGGACGGCGAAGACCGTTCAACCGTGCCGCTGACGATACAGGTGTGCGACGGCAACGCGCCGAAGACGCCGCAAGCAGTCATGACGGCCGCCACGGCCGCCGCAGATCGGATCATCATCGTTCTTCCTCCTTGTTTCATGACATCATTTAACGGACGCGAGTTCATGGAGCGCCGAAGCCGTTGCCAGCATGCAGTTCGGCCAGACGCCGAAGCGGAGCTCATCCTCCGTCCACCAGGTCGCCTCCAGTCCGTCCGGTGACGTGCAGCGCGTCGCGACGTCGCCAAGCGCGCGCGCCTTCGCGAGGTCGAGCGGATTCCCCTCGACGCGATAGAACGCGAGGTAGGTGCGGATGAGCTTCGCCGCCGAGGCGTCGACCGGGGTGTAGCAACCGTACTGTTCGAAGACGGACGGCATGATCCACTTGTCCTGCTTCCAGAAGTGGTTGTAGTAGCCCGTGAACTTCTTCTGATCGGGCACGCGGCGTCCGTTGTCGTAGGGCCTCTCCCAGTTCACGAAGAGGTCTTCGGCGAAACGGAGCAGTTCCCGGGCGAGCGCGCGCTTCGCCTTGTCGCCCGGATGGCGCTTCAGCAGATAGATGGCCGTGGAGCAGGCCGGATGCTTCGTGAGATTCCGATAGTGCTCGGTCGGCGGCGTATCCTCGAACTGTCCTTCCCAGTTCCAGGTCGCGATCAGGTTCTTCTCGATATAGCCGAACGCCCGATCCCCGGCCACGCGATACCGCTGGTCTCCGGTGACGCGGAAGAGATGCTCGAAGAACTCCACCGCCTCGATCGGAATCATCCGGTTCTTCCCGATCGGACCCGCATCGAAGTTGATCATCAACGGCCACGTTCCATCCTCGCCCTGAAAGGCGAGGAACGTATCGGCGATATGGCGCGCCAACTCGAGATACTCGGTCTCCTTCACCGCCTCGTAGAGCCGCAGATAGGCCTGCGCCGCGAACACGGGATAGATTGTCATGCACCTCCGGCGATTGGGCCATTCCTGATTCGCCGGATACTTGACGGGATTGTAGGTCGGCGCAAAATACGGATACTTCGCATGGGGTCCCTCCGACAGGTCGATGAGCGCCTTCGCGGCGGCACGGGCCAGCTTGAGCGCATCTTCGCGCTTCTCGGGGCAGAGCTCCGCATAGTTGACCATCCCGTTGATCAACCCGCTCATCATCTTCGCCGGATAGCGGGTATCAAAACTCTGGGCGAGCTTTCCCGTCCTGAACGTGTACTGATAGTCGTCGCTCCGGAACTGGTAGCCATAGATCATCTTGGCACATTCGTCGTAGCCGTACTTCGCCTTCGGATACGAACCGGCCTTGAACGTCGCCTTCTTCCAGAACGTTCGCGTTCCACTCAGCCCCAGCGTTCGACCTGCGGCATCCTCACCGTAGACATTAACGGTGACATAGCCCGTCGGCAGATTCGTCCACACCGAGACAAGGTCCGCCGTGGGCTCCTTCGCCGTGAAGACGTGCTTCACGTGTACATCGTCCATCACCTCGAAGCGATAGTCAACCGCGCCCTTCACAGACTTGAAGTCAAACGCCGGCGGATACATGAACATGATGGCATGTCCATTCCAGTACGGACGCCCCTCCACGCCACCGCGGCGGACGACCTGGTTGCAGATTTCATATTCACCGGCCGAAACAACGAGCGTCAGAAGGGCCACTCCCGACGCTGCACCGATTCCAATCTTCATTTGTTGCACCTTCCAGATTTGGATGCCCCCATTCCCTTGCGAATCGGCGACGTCACTCCGGACTGTTGCCACCAGTCTCACAATTCGATAGTTTACCAAACCTCCCAGTCCCCACGCAATAGTCAAAAAAAAGACACTACCATCCCATAGGGTAGACCGGCAACCCACCGGCCCCATGGTTGGTACGCATTATGCGGGGGGGGGGTAAAAGTCAACCCTAAAATTTTTCAGAAAAGTGTCGGCTTCGGAGGCGTCTG
>Ga0116183_1002949_pt1 | contig 17715 bp, 10 predicted proteins | sample AD_UKC078_MetaG_FD_89753 | JGI IMG/M metagenome (GOLD analysis project Ga0116183, IMG submission 89753) | Active sludge microbial communities of municipal wastewater-treating anaerobic digesters from USA - AD_UKC078_MetaG | ecosystem: Engineered > Bioreactor > Anaerobic > Digestate | place: USA... | reverse complement strand
TTGTAACAGCCATTTAAAATGCATTTCTTTTGCCTGAATGAGTCGTTCTGTTTTTTCAATGGCTTCATCCCAAGTAGATAGTAGATCAGCAATGGCTTTTTGTTCTGGGAGTGGCGGAAGCGGAATTTTATAATTCTTCAAAAAAATTGTAGGAACACGTTTCTGACCCGCTGTACCTGTCATGTTTAGTTCACCTGTTTTTCTAAAATGGTGAGTTCTTGTAAGGATATGCAGATATTCGCCTGTTATATTTTTTTTTGGACGGAGAACGTGAAATTCTGTGCTACCATATCCACGATTATTTTTTATCTCTGTGCATAGACATCCTTTATAGTTTTCAAAGCATGGAGTAATTTTGGCAACTAAGACATCGCCAGTTTCAAAAGATGTGAAACCTTTTTTTACATCAATGGCTTTTCGCACTTCAGGATTCTGAATAATGCCCAATTCAGATACAGCACTCATTGAAAGGAATGTAACTAAGCTATTATGATTAACAAAATTTGATCGAGGATTTACCTGTGCAACATCCTTTATTTTGAATGATTTCCATCCGTTAGGAATTTTAATTCTTGCTTTCATCTCTGAATTTCCTTAAGCTTTTTTGTCATCTTTGTTCGTACTGTTGCTAGCTCTTTTTCTAGTTTTTTTATTTCTTTTTGTACTGCGTCGATGTCAATTTCTTCTTCCTCTTCAAAGGTGTCTACATAGCGGGGAATGTTGAGATTAAAGTCGTTTTCTTTGATTTCATTGAATGTTGCCACATAGGCGTATTTTTCTATTTTTTTTCGAGCAATGTAAGTTGCCATGATTTTTTCAATATGTTCTTCTGCGAGGGTGTTTTGATTTTTACCTGATATAAAGTCACAGCTAGCATCGATGAAAAGGATGTTTTTACAATTTTCACGAACGCCTCCTTTTTCACGGCTTCGATCAAAGACTAGGATTGCAACTTGTATGCTAGTAGTGGGAAATAAGTTTCCTGGGAGGCCAATAACAGCATCAAGCAAATTTTCTTCGATCATTTTTTTACGGATACGACCTTCAGATGCACCTCGAAATAAGACACCATGGGGAACGACTACTGCAACGCGACCTTGTTTTTCAAGGGCTATTTCCACCATATGGCTAATAAAGGCCCAGTCACCTTTACTTTTAGGTGGAATTCCACGCCAAAAGCGGTTGTATGGATCGTTTTCTGCATTTTCAGCACCCCATTTATCTAGAGAAAATGGTGGATTTGCTACTACGCAGTTGAATTTCATTAATTGGTCATTTTCTACTAAGAGAGGACTATTTAAAGTATCGCACCATTCAATGCGTGCACTGTCAAAGCTATGTAGAAACATATTCATGCGACAAAGTGCCCAAGTGCTACCATTAGATTCTTGACCAAATAGAGCAAAGTCTCGTTTTTCTCTTGCACTCTTAGCAACGCATCCCACTTCTTTTGCAGCTTGAATCAAAAGACCGCCTGATCCACAAGCTGGATCACAGATGCGATCACCAGGTTTTGGGCTTGCTAGTTTTGCCACTAATTCTGTTACTTTTAATGGAGTAAAGAACTCGCCTGCTTTTTTCCCAGAATCTGAGGCAAATCTTTCAATTAAGTAGATATAAGTATTGCCAATCACATCTTCAGATACAAGACTAGGTTTCATGTTGAGTTGCGGTTTGTGGAAATCTTCTAGCAATTGTTTTAAACGGCGATTTCGGTCTTTTGTCTTACCAAGGTTGATTTCGCTATTGAAATCAATATTACGAAAAACGCCTTCGAGTTTGCTTTTGTTATTATCTTCAATATGAGAAAGCACCATATTAATTAATTCACCAATATTGACAGCAGATCGACGTTCATAAAGGCTGTAATACGTGGCAGGAAATTCATCTAGAATAGTTTCTATACCAGTTTCCTTATTTTCTTCAGTAAGTTGGATCATGGGAAGGACAAAACGTTCACGTGTAAGCTTGCGACGAATACGGTCATCATCGTTTCCATATTGTTCTTGATATTTTTCATAGTGGTCTTGCCATATATCAGAGATGTATTTTAAAAAAAGCATTACTAAGATGTAATCTTTATATTGTGCTGGATCTACAACGCCTCGAAAGGTGTCACACGCTGCCCATGCTGCATTATTGATGTCTTTTTGATCGATTTGATTCATTCTTATTTTCCTATTTATAACCACGAAACACACAGACATTGTTTAAATTATATTTTCATTGTATCTGTGTGTTTTGTGTTTTTATTTTTTATATTTTGTGTTTCTGTAGTTGCAAACTATAATCATATATTGTTGAAATGTTTGAAATTTGATTGGATAGTTTTGAATTAGCTACAAATTTTTCCTATTGTAAGTCATCAGTCGTCTTTCTTTTGTTTTTTAAAGGTATTACTCAAAAGAATTTTTGGTATACCGCCTAATCGTCCTTGCAAATAGCTTTTACGGATATCCTTGTCATATCGGATATCTTTATAATCACTAAAGGAGTAAAGCTCAGAGCAACCTTGGCCATTCCTTTCAGTAACCCATATTTCGTCTCGCCGAAAAAGATTCTGATCCATTAGAAATACATCATGAGTTGTTATCAGCAATTGAGTGCGGCTGTCACTGTTGCAACTCAATAGATATGATTCAATGAGTTGCCATGTCAGTAAGGGATGAAGGCTACGGTCAATTTCATCTATGACAAATACTTTTGTGGAATTGGTGGTTGACAATTCAAAAAATCCTGGTAGAAGGTCAATCACCCTTTGTGTTCCATCTGATTCCTGATGGATCTCAAATTTGGCTTCAGTTCCGTCGTTTTTTTGATGAAACGTGACCAATCTTTTATTAATCAGCTCTCCATCTTTTTGTTTAGTAATAAAACGTTTGTTTGTCGTCTTTTCAAGGAAAGGATCACTCATATCTTCTTCAATATTTTCCTGTAGTCTTCTTTTAAATTTTTCTATGATTGAAATGATTTCAAAGAAGGGAAATTCTTCTCCACCTAGACGAGAAATACCAGTATCTAACAATGGCAATATCTCGTTCATGTTATTGTATATAGGATGGTCTTCATCAAGACAATATTCAAAAGATTTAAATCTTAAGTCTGGTGCTACCATCACTAGCGTATCCTTGAACCAGTCATATATAGGTCGAAAAGTATCAACTTTTTGCGACACTGAATTTGTTAGGAATAATTGATTTTCTCTTGTTCCTTTAAATACAAAATGTAGGAATTGATCTTTATCAAGGCTTGGGTCAAAATTTGGTATGTTTCTCTTTCGATCATATAAAATTTTTTCTCTCCTGCTTATGATTTGAACTAACTTTTCCTCTACAACTTCTTTTTTGGTAACAGCAAAGCTAAATTCATACATAGTTTCATCGATAAGTAATTCTATTTTGAAGCGAGATGGTTTTTTACTACTAGAGTCATCTAGTAGATATGGTTCTATAGGAATACGGCTATCTGGATTGGTGCCTTTTACAACCAGCCGTTGAACAAAATTCAATGCCTTGCAAAAATTACTCTTCCCAGATGCATTGCCTCCGTAGATAGCAGCAATCGGTAAAATTCTAGTCTGATATTGGGAGACTTTAGAAAGTCTATTTCCATGTTGCCTTTCCCTGGTTGCAACCATAGAAAAAGAGACTGGGTCACGAAAGGACATCCAGTTTTCAATTGAAAAACTTACTATCATTTAAAAAAAATCCTATTATGAAAAATTAACTGTTTGATGGTGTATATATTGTATTATTCCATAAAATTGTGTCAAGCATAGTAAAACTAAAATTTCTCTTTATTATTATTGACTGATTAAAATATAAAGTTTATTTTATTTTTTTGACTGATCTATATAATTTTTTTATGATAAATTAACTCATTAAATATTTTTTAATATATCATTTAATAATATTATGTCAAGAATAAAGAGAAAATTTCTCCTGCTTTGAATTTTACTGATTAAAATAGCAATATATCATTTAATAATATTATGTCAAGTATAAAGAGAAAATTTCTCCTGCTTTGAATTTTATTAATTAAAATATAAAGTTTTATCTTGTATTTTTTCTGACTGATTCTAACGAATATTTGAGGGATAAAAGGTGTTGTCGTTGTTTTTTTATTAAGTTTTTTTAGTTTGAATTGATGATTAGCAATGATATTCTTAACAAAATTAAACTTTGTAATCTTAAAATGATTATCTTTTTTAAATTTTGACTTTCTTGTATAGACTTTTTTAATTTAGAATTCAAATGTGTCTATTTTGTTTTCTATATTTATTTTATCACTTGCATAGAATTTATCGATATTGTATTCTTTGATCTTATTTATCAAATTATTATCTCTAAGATTTGTTTGCTTTTGTTTTTTTGAGGTTATCCAAGAGTTCAAGCAAGTGATTTTGTGTTTGATAATGTTGAATTTATTTGAAAGGATTGAGAGAAGAGGGAAAATTTAGTAATTAGAGTGTGGAAAGGTGTTAAAATATTGAGAGAAAGATGAGGATCTAGCTATTGAGGAAGGTTTGAAAAGGTGTTAGGAAGGTGTTCAGACGTTGAAAGGAGGATGCGAATTGAGCTATTGGAAAGCTTTTGAAATATAGGAGAAAAAAAAAGCCGTCTTCCAGTGAATGAATCTAGGAAAACGGCTTTTCTTTTAAAATGGTGGAGGCGGCGGGAATCGAACCCGCGTCCTGTAGTAGCCTGATAAAAGCCTCTACGATCATAGTTTATAAATTGTTTTTCGCATAGAAATGGCTTATAAACAGACCGTTTTTATGCTAGCCCTGTGTCATTCGCGAAAGTATACCAAGGCACTTTACTTAAGCTATCTTGCTATTAGCGTCGACTTGCCCCCCGCAAGATTAGGAACAGTGACGTGGCTGAAAATTAGGCAGCCATTCTTACAGGTGCTTCCGCACTTAAAATTATTTATATTCAGGTTTTAACGAGGCCACCTGAACCCTCGGAACGCCACTTCTACCACAACATTACCCAGTCGATACCTGGTCGCCCCCATTTTTTGTTGAGCATATTGTATGTGTTATTTGTTAAGTGTAGTGTATTTATTAAGTGTATTATTGTGTATTTTATTTTATCTTGCGTATTGTATCATATGTTTTGATGATTGTCAATCTTTTTTTAAACTGTATTGTTGTTCTGTTTGTTTTTGTTGTTCTTTTGACTCAGTTTTTTTTTCTTGTTGTTCTATTTGTTTATCTTTGTTTTCAGTTTTTTGTTCTTGTTGTTCTGTTTGTTTATCTTTATTTTCAGTTTTTTGTTCTTGTTGTTCTGTTTGTTTATCTTTATTTTCAGTTTTTTGTTCTTGTTGTTCTATTTGTTTATCTTTATTTTCAGTTTGTTGTTCTTGTTGTTTTGCTTGTTGCTCTTGTTGTTTTGCTTGCTGTTTTTCTTGTATTTTTTGTTTACCTTGTTGTACTACATGATTGACTTTTTGACCAAGATTGCTTGTTTGTTGTTGTAAATTTTTTAAAAATTCTTGAAAATATTTTTTTTCTTGTTTTTGTTCTTTGTCTGTAATTCTGTTTGGTAAAGAGCAGTAGTTTTCAATGAGCATGATAGCCCATTTAGTAGAATCTCGCATACATTGAGAAACAGCTTGTTTTTCTTCTAAGTGAGTATTTTGTAAAAATACTTTCCAATACGTCATTTCATTGTACCAGCCACCTAAAGCGACTTCCATTTGTACATTATTATTGATTTGGTCATTCAATGTTTGGAATGGTTTTGCTAAAAGAAAATATATAATTTCTAGTAAAGAAATCGAGCAAAATATAATTCCTAAATGTGGTTTCGTTCCAAATAAGGCGTAAATGCCAGTGATAAATAATAGAATGGAAGCAATTAGTAAAATAAAATGAATGACTAATGTGGAATAAAAAGTAATTTTACTATGGAAAACAGCTTCATTTAGTTTTTGAACGCTTCTTTGGTGGATACTTTGCATAGCTTGTATTTGTTGTTGCTCTGTGTACCAAGCATGAAGCGTTATATCTAAAGTTTGAAGACTAGTTTGATCTAATTCAAAACCCCATTCTTTTGTTTTTTCTTGAGGATTATTTAGCCATTCTTCGAGTTTTTTATTGTCAGAGTACAAGATCTTAAGTAGATTTTGTAAATTTTCCATTTTTTCCCCTGTAATTTTTTGATTAATCTATTTTTTTTCTTCTATGAATTTTTTTGTATATTATATCATTTTTTATATTAATTGAAAGTGTATTTTTATTTTTGAATTTCTATGTAAAGAGTCGTAAGTCATTTAAGATAAATATAAGAATTTGAAAAAAAGAGAGGAAAAAGGTGTGAATAAAAAATTTTAATTTTTGTTGAATATTTTTTTAGTGTACAACTCAAAACTAAAACCAAAACCACAGAAAACATAGGTAATTTTTCCCCCGAGCAACATTTGCCTCCCCCGAGCAACATTTGCCTCCCCCGAGCAACATTTGCCTCCCCCGAGCAACATTTGCCTCCCCCGAGCAACATTTGCCTCCCCCGAGCAACATTTGCCTCCCCCGAGCAATTTAACTTCCCCGAGCAACATTTGCCTCCCCCGAGCAATTTAACTCCCCAGAGTAGCTTAACTCCCCCGAGCAATCAGCTAAAATTTGACTTGGACTCCAAATGTTTTCTACATACACTTCAATTAACTTTCCTAGATTAATATTCCAAATCTGTTGCATTTATATATCTTTCTAATTTTTTAAACTTTTTAAGTAAATTTTGTAATAACTATTTGCATGAAAAAAAGAGCCCCCGCAATTTCCAGGGGGGCAAGGGGCTCGCAATTTTCTTTTTAATAAGGATAAAAAAGAAATGAAAATTATGATGCATAATCAATAATTAATTAATCTGTCATATATAATTTCTTAGATAAATTTAGAAATTCTTTCAAGTCTTGCCTCTATTATTTCTGAGTTATCAACTATACTTTTAAGTTGATAATCTATTTTAGATTCTAGTTTGATAAGTAATTGGATAAGTAGTCTGCTAGGTCTATCGTTTGAATATTTTTCTGAGAAAACGCCTAAATGGTGACATTGGTTTTGTTAGGATTGGTTTATTTTGTAGGAAACAAAGCATGTCTGCTGCCATGGCTGCACATGTATTGTAGCGGTTTTGTTTGTTTTTTTCTAATGCTTTCATGGTAATGGTGTCGATGTCTTGTGGTACATTGGGATTGAGTTTGCTAGGTGGTGGTGGATATGTTTTTAGAATCGCACGCATGATTTCGTTGTCGCCTATTCCTTGAAATGGACGTTCTAAGGTGAGCATTTCGTATAGAGTGACACCTAATGCGAAAATGTCTGTTCTATGGTCAATGCTTCGTTGGCTAGTAATTTGTTCTGGAGCCATATAAGGTAATGTGCCAACATAATCAGAAATGTTTCGATAATAGGCTATGTATCTATTTCGAATTCGTTTTTTTATAATCTGGGTAGCGTCGTATGCAATTCCAAAGTCAATGATGACAATTTCACCATTTTCTTTAATCATTACATTACTTGGTTTTATGTCTAGATGTATGATTTTTTGATGATGGATATAATCTAGTGCAATAGCGACTTGCCATAAGGAATGAACTATCTCATAAACAGAAGGGGAAGATTTATAAACCCATTGTCCCAGTGTTATTCCATGGATAAATTCCATGGAGTAAAAATGAACTTTTCCTTCAGAAGTTCTGTCTTTACCAACTTTGTAGATAGAAACAATATTGGGATGATTGAGTTTTTGTAAAATATTAATTTCTTGGTAGAATTTTTGTACATTTTTTGGTGTAGCACAAGTTGCAGGTAGGACTTTTAAGGCAACTTCTTTATTAGAGTTGTTGTCTATAGCAAGAAAAATTTTCCCCATACCACCATGAGAGACTTCTTTTTGAATAGTATAGTCGCCTAGTCGAATTTCAGAGTATTTTTTCCAACCTATTCGCTGTTTCCGATCTACAGGGACTTGCAATAAATTTTTGAGTTCATCACATGTTTCTAAAGTGGCTTTTTTTTGATATGTTTCTAAAATTAAATACTGTTTTTTTTGTTTTGTTTTTAAATAAATGCGATAAAGTTTTTCAACATCTAGAAAAGTAAGTGCATCTGACATGTCTACATCGAGTACTATGGATTGTATTTCTGTAAATGGAATGATAATTTTTCGCCCGATCATTTTTTGATATTCAATGGTTTGTGTTTCTGGATCCAATTTGCAATATCTAGGACGAAGAAGTATAAAAAGATAAATACATGAAGATAACCATAAGTAAGAAGTTTCCAATGTATTTTCTAAAAAAAGAAAAAATTTTTTCCAACTTAAAGAAAAATTTTCTAGCTCAGAGTAGGTTGTCAAAACATAGATAAATAAACAGAAACAGATAAACAAAGAACAACCGTATATTTTTTTCCATAAAGGCGATTTCCTCTGTAAAGAGAGGTAATATTCTCCTTGTTTTCCCCGTATCATATTATTTTCCTTTAAAGGTTTATAGTTATAACTCTGTGTATAATGTGTTGTAAGATGATTTTTTCTATAAGAAAAAGCAATATTCTACTTGTTTTCCCGTATCATATTATTTCCCTTTAAAGGTTTATTTTTATAATTGTGTGTGCAATATTTTATGTATTATTTTATATTTTTTTACAATATCTTGTATATTTTTTTTATTTTATTTTTTTTAATTCCTTTTGCAATGGTGAATGCATTTCTACACTAAAAGTGAGATTTTTTGATCATTTTTTTATAAAGAGGTTTATCCAATGTTGTATTCTTCGATTTTTCGATATAATGTTCTAGTGCCGATGCCAAGGATTTCTGCTGCTTTTGTTTTATTGCCTGCGACTTTATTTAATGTTCGTACAATGAGTTCTTTTTCCATTTCTCGGAGAGAGCTACCAACTTCCATTTGAATCACGTCTTTGTTGCTACTACGATCGTTGATTGTTCCATTGATGTGAATTTTTTGAATTTCTGAAGAAAAATGACGAGGATATAATGTATCACCATCTGCCATCACTATAGCTTGTTCTATTTTGTTCTCTAGTTCTCGTATGTTGCCTGGCCAATGGTATTTTTGCAGTTGTTCCATAGCTTCAGGGACGATGTTTGTTATATTGAGGTTATTTTCTTTGTTAAATTTATCCATGAAATGATATACAAGGTAAGGGATATCTTCTATTCGTTCTCGCAATGGTGGTAAGTGAATTTCTAGTACTTTGAGGCGGTAGTATAAGTCCTCGCGAAATTTACCGCTTTTTACTGCCTCTTCCAGGTTGATATTAGTTGCAGCAACGAACCGAACATCTACTTTTTTTGTACTATTTTCTCCCAATCGTTCGAATGTTCTTGTTTCTAAACAGCGAAGTAATTTTACTTGTGCATAATCTGGCAAGTCACCAACTTCATCAATAAAAAGTGTGCCTTTATCTGCTTCTTCTAGTCTGCCTTTTCGATCGGAAAAAGCAGTGGAGTGTGCACCTTTCACGTATCCAAATAATTCGCTTTCAAAAAGTGTGTCTGTAACTGCACTTAAGTTAACTGCTACAAAATTGCCAGAACGATTGCTATATTGATGAATAGCTGAAGCAACTAATTCTTTTCCTGTTCCTGTTTCTCCTGTAATGAGAATGGTAGTTCGAGCTGGTGCAACTTTCACAATCGTTGCAAAAACTTCTTGCATATTTCGACTAGCACCAACCATGTTGGCAAAACATTTTTTTTCTTGAATTTCTTTTAATAAGGCTTCTCTATTACGAATGTTTTCTGGCAATTCTAGTGAGCTTCGGACAAGTTGTTTTAATACGTCAAGATCAATGGGCTTTTCAATAAAGTCAATGGCACCTAATTTGATAGCACGAACTGCTTTTTCCACACTCCCGAATGCAGTCATCATGATTACGGCAGTTTCTTTGCTTAGAAGTTTTATTTTTTCTAATATTTCTAAACCGTCCATACCAGGGAGTTGTATATCACAAAGTGCTAAATGAATTTTTTCTTTTGTAATGATATCAATTGCTTTTTCTCCTGAAGGTGCTTGAAATATTTCATATCCCATTCGTGATAATATTTTACTTAAAGCAATTCTTGCACTTTGATCATCTTCCACAATTAATATGTTCATAATCCTATCCTAACATGAATTCTGCTGTCTCATTCATAAGAAAACAAATTTTTGATACGCATTCGTATAGAGTTTTTTTATTTGTTGCATTCATAAGACGAAAAAGTTTATGTTTGTTTTTGTATTTATATTTATATAGAGTTTTTATTTGTTGCATTCATAAGACGAAAAAGTTTATGATACAAGTTGTTGTTGATTTTTTTATTGTGTTGTCTATTCACTGCTAAATAGACACTGAAACAGGCTTCTCTATCAAGATTGTTTTCAATAAAAAGTTTTTTAATGTTTAATAATTTGATTTGCAATAGTGAATCTAATCTTCTTCTTGATTTTTTTTATTGTGTTGACTATTCACTGGTAAATAGATACTGAAACAGGCTCCTCTATCAAGATTGTTTTCTGCAACAAGCTTTCCATCATGATTTTCAATGATTTGATTAGCAATGGGAAGTCCTAATCCACTTCCTTCTTCTCTTGTAGTAAAAAATAAATCAAAGAGTTTTTCCAATGCACCTGGAGTGAATCCCATTCCATTGTCTTTGATCTCAATTAAGCAATAATCTTTATTTTGAAATGTGGAGATTTCTAGACGTCCTCCTCCTTGTTCCTTCATAGATTGAATGGCGTTTAAAGAAATGTTGTACACTGCCTGCGAAATTTGATTTCGATCAATATAGATTTTTGGCAGAAGAGATAGGGAAAGAATAATATCTACATGTGCTACTCGAGCATTTTCTTGGATTAATCGAATGGCTTGTTGGACTGCCTCTGTAGGATCTTGTAATGTTCGTTGTGGGTCAGGAGGACGTGAAAATTGTAAAAAGTCGCGGATTAAATCATTGAGACGATCGATTTCACTTAAAACATTTTGTAAAGTTTCTAAAATTTCTTCTTGATTATCTTCTTCTGGATGTTGAAGCCATTCTTGGGTAAGTTGAATGTTTAAGGAAATGGAATTTAAAGGATTTCTAATTTCATGAGCAATGCTTGCACCTAGATTAGCTAAGGATGTAGTTTTTGCTTGACGCAGTAATTTATTTTCTAAAAGCATGTTTTCAGTAGCATCAAGGAATATGAGGATAATGCCAACAATTTCGTTTTGATTGTTTCGTAAAGGACTTCCTTTAATATCAAAATAGCGAATTTTTTGATCGTGCATAGACATAGGGAAACGGGCAAATTCTTTTTTTTCGCCCTTTTGAAAAATTTCATTTTCTATAATTTCCCCAAAAATTTTTCCTTTATATTCTTCCCAAAACATTGGCAAGATATTTTTTAACATTTGCCCTTTAGCATTTTTTGGTAAAAAACAAGACGCCATGCTTTCATTCCAATACATGATTTTACCAGAGGAGTCGGTTACTAAAATACAGGAATCTATGCTTTCAAGAATATTTTGTAAATATTTGAAATTGCAAAAAGTGCATTCTTCTTTCATTTTTTTTGCCTATATTGACATTATTATTATAATCGCAGCAACCAAAATACAAGTAATAATAAAAATCCAAAATTCATGGTTTATTTTTCTTTTATTACGTCTCATTTTTCGTTGTTGGGCACGTTGTGCTTCAATAGTAAGAATTTGTGTTTTCTCTGCAACAGGTTCCCACATATCAATTAAACTATCACTACGTAAATCTACAAATTCAGGTTGTGAAGGCGTATCTGCAGGTGGACTAGACACTGTGGGAGTTGCAACAGGCGTGTTATCTTTTCTCAATAAATCACTTTCTGTTCCTGTACTTGAATCTTGTCTAGGTGTATAATGGATAAAGTCAGAATCTTTTAAAAGACGTTCTGGTTCTTGTTGCATAGATTCTTCTTGTGATTTGTCTGTTTGACTAAATTCTTCCTCATCAATATCTATAATTTCTAATTCTGCAGAATCTTCATCTAAAGGAACAATGCTTTGCTCTTCTTGTTGATCTAAAGGAGGAACATTACTAGAAGGTGATGGTATATTATCTACGTTCCAATTTGTCGTTACGAGTTGTTCTTTTAATATATTTATCTCGGAATTCCAAAAATTAGAATCTGAATCCTCTATAGAAGTATCTGCAATTTCTAAATTTTCTAATTCTGATTTAAGTGCTTCCAATTTTTCTGGATCTGGTTTAGTTTGAAACTGACTTTGTGATTCCCAGAATATTTCTGCTTGTTCAGGCGAGACATCAACTATTTCAAACTCATCATGTGAGGAAGAAGATATAGCATTGTGTGAATATAATAGTTGTTCATTATATGATGGACTATGTGAGGGAGAAGATGAGGGAATGTGTAAAGGAATTTCTTTTGTTCTTAATGCTTGAAATTCTGTTGATTTTCCTAAAATTCCAAAATCATTAACATCTTCTACAAGAATATCATCTATGGTTGCTTGGGAAGAAAATTTTGCTAAAGCATTTTGAATGTATTCTTGAGAAAACATAATGTCAGAATACGATTCATTTTCTTTTAATTGAAAGAACGTAAATTCTGTTTGTTGCAATAAATTTTTTTGTGACAAGATAAAAGGATGTAAAAAATTGATTCTTAAGGATTGAACGATTGTTTCTTTATCTAAGTTTTGACATTCTTTTACAGTGCCGCCACAATGAGGACAAAGATCGCCAGAACGTTCTTGAAATACTTTTGCAAAAAGGTTGTTACATGAGGTACAAGTATAAATGCTATGACTTACTTGGGAAACAATTTTATAAGTATTTTCTACATCCATACTTCCACTTTCTACTAAAGCTTCTGCCAAGTGAAATTGTTTATTTTGTGAAAATGCATATTCCTGAATATCTAAAGCATCTTGTAGGTTAGGATGTTTTGCGAGTTGTCGAAACATCATTTCAGATAAAAGCCAATACAATTCTTCTAAATTTTGTAAATATCCTAAAAAGAACATGAAAAACTTTTCATTTAAAGCACGCATTTTTGTTGTGTCACTCGTAGCTTGATCTTGTGTAGTAGGAGTAGATAATGTAGAATCTTGTAAAATCCAACGATGCAAAGAACGAAATACAGATGTAATTTCGTTTTCCATATATTGCATACTTTTCCCTACATATTCTTGTGGGGAAATAAATACAAATTTTCCATGAGGTACTTCAGCTTTTTTAGAAAAAGGAAATAAAACATTATAATCGCAACGAAAATATTGTAATAAAATCTTTTTGTTTGGGATAGGACGAGTCAAGCGACCAGAACAACAAACGCAACGTGGAATTTTTGTAATATTAAAAGGATAATAATGATAATGTTGTTTACATAATGCACAGAAAAAAAATCCGACTCCCATTTTTTCTAATATAAAGTGGAGTTGTTTTTCAGATAAAATGTTTTTACGCAAAAGAATTTCACCAAGATGAAGTTGTTTTCCTTTGTGAAATTCCTTTTGTTGAAATGCCACTGCTTTTTGAATAATATCTTTACAATTTGGCTCATATTTTATACATAATTTGGCAAATAATTGTTGTATAAATAACCAGATTGATTCTTGGAAATATTTTTTGTATGCACCGAACAAATCTAAAGGATTTTCCCAATGTACCGTATGTGAAAAAAATAATTCCTTTGGCCCCTCCGCGGAATATGATTCATTCATGATAAAACCCATCCCAAAAAATCAAGTATGAGAAATAAATTTTATGACTCTCTCTTTTTATCAAAAATCCTAAAAAAAAACAAGAGAAAAGTTTTTACTTATATTTTCTAAATATTTAAAAATGAAAAAAAGTGTGCTTTTTTCACATACATACTTTTTTCACATATATAAAAAAAGAATGTATTTCATTAATAGAGATGCATATTCTTTCTTTGAATTTAACTAGCAATATTCTTTTGATAATGTTATAATATAAAGATTGAAAAAATCATATATCATTTATAGGAATATTTAATTATGAACAGGAAACAACCTTTAGAAGGAATTCGTGTTGTTGATTTAACTCGTGCCTTAGCAGGTCCGTATTGCACCATGACATTAGCTGACATGGGTGCTAGCGTCATTAAAATTGAAAAACCTGGAACAGGAGATGATACTCGTAGTTGGGGTCCTCCTTTTTTGCCAAATTGCAAAGATAGTGCTTATTTTGCAGGTTTGAATCGAAATAAAAAAAGTTTGACACTCAATATGAAAGCAACTGCTGGAAAAGAAATTTTGCACAAATTATTATCTTCAGCCGATATTTTAGTTGAAAATTTTCGATATGGAACAATGCAAAACTTAGGTTTTTCCTATGAACAAATATGTGAACAATATCCAAAATTAATTTATTGTTCTTTAACGGGATTTGGTAGTACTGGACCTTATGCCTATCGCGGTGGTTATGACGTTATTGTGCAAGCTATGGGCGGGATCATGAGTATCACTGGTCAACCTGACGGCGATCCCACACGAGTGGGGGTTCCCATTGTAGATTTAACTACAGGGATGAACGGAGTACAAGGTATCCTTGCAGCACTATACGCACGAGAAAAAACAGGCAAAGGGCAACTTGTAGAATCTTCGCTCTTAGAAACACAAGTTGCTTGGCTTACGAATGCAGCGAGTAATTATCTTATTTCTGGGAAAGTTCCTCAAAGAATTGGCAATATGCATGCCAACATCACACCATATCAACCCTATAAAACAAAAGATGGACATATTACTATTGCAATAGGAAATGAAAAATTGTGGCACGACTTTATAGACATCTTACAACGTCCTGATTTAGGTGAAGACGAACGTTTTTGCAACAATGCTCTACGAAATCAACATAGAACAGAATTAAATGAAATTTTGAACCCTATTTTTTTAGAAAAAACATCACAAGAGTGGTCAGACGCCTTCATTCAAAAAGGAATTCCAGCTGGTCCTATCAATACGATTGACAAAGTTTTTCAAGATCCCCAAGTACTGGCACGTAACATGGTCGAAGAAGTGGAACACCCCTTAGCTGGTACAATTAAAGTAGTGGGTATGCCCATTAAATTTTCATCTACTTTTTGTAAAATTCAATCAGCACCACCCTTATTAGGTGAACATTCCAAAGAAATTTTATTAAAACTAGGTTATACAAAGGAAGAAATCGATATATTTCAAGAAATACAAGTTATCTAGGAGGAAATAAATTTGGATGTTCTAATTACATTAGTTGTACTATGTGTGATCGTTTTAGTTCTTACAGTACTTAGTGCATATTCTGTACACCAACAAAAGAAAATTCTACAAAATTTCATTGAACCAAAAATCGATAACAACATTGAAAAATTAGACCATATTTCCTTAGAGTCTCAAAAACAACAACAAGAAATGGAACGACTGCACCACAAAATGCGCGATTTGCAAAATCAAAATGAAAAAATTTTAGTTCAAAATGAAGACATGCAACAAAAAGCAAAAGAACAAAATTTGGAAATTTTATCGCAACGAGAAGCTTTGGAAGTCCCATTGCGTGCCTTAAAAGATGAAATTAAAGAAGTGCATGAATATTTTAACAAAATGTCTCAAAATATTAGCAAAAATTTCCCCAAAGCAGTTCTAACCTATGAAACACAAATGAACGACATGGCAGAAAAAATTGATAAATATGCAAAATGGGGTGAAAGTAAAATTCTTGAAAGCCAAAAAGCCACGTTGGATTCTATTGATACAGTCGTTCGAGATTTTCGAGAAAGCGTTAAACTTATTGGTGCTTGCCTAGATAAAATTTGGAACTATCTACAAAATCAGGAAGAACTTTTAGGCGATATGCAATATAGCATTGAAGAATCTACTAAAACATGCAACATACTTTTCAATGAATATGAATCATGGCAAGTAGATCCTCTTGTCCGTCGTAGCGATTTAGATAGAAAAGACATCATTGTGTTTATTGATTTTGAAAACTTCCTTTTATCTATTTGGGATGAAAATTTTAAATACCTAGATTATGAAAAACTACGTAACTTTTTAGTAGATCCTTTAGATACAGGACGAAGCTTCAAAGAACAAATCATTGTCTTCACCAACAAATCACGTTGGCAACGAAAAGATTTCTATGACAAAAAGAAAAATATCACATACCAAGATGCATTGCAAATTCGACAAATATTCCAAGAAAACGGTGCAAGATTCATTGAAGCAGAAAATAATATTGACATACCATTAGCATTTTTAGCTATGAATTTTGCAAAACGAAGAGACATAGATGAATTCATCCTAGTTGCCAATGATGGTACATATGGAGCTTTACTTCGAGAACTTTCAGATTTAGGGTGTACTGTTACAGGAATCCTTTTTGGTGATCCATCCAACGACTTAGTATATTCTTATAAACGGATGGGATTTTCCTATTTAAATTTTAGAAATATACAAGAAATAGGAGAATTTAAAATATTTCTAGATATAGACGATAACGAACAACAAGAAGAAACATTAGCAGAACATGAAACAGAAGTAAACACGAAAAAAATCTTAGCCTTAATGCGAAAACAAGGTATGCAATTTTTAGGTGCTGAAATTCAAGATAAAATTCTTCGATTTTCACATGAAATACTATCGCAACAAGGGAAAATGGAATTAACAGACCTCATACAAATATTAATGAAAGAAAAATTTCCAAATGAAGTTGCTTCAGGCGAACTTAGCAAAACAAAAATTAATGGCGTTCTCGCTATTATACGACGTTCTGGCTGTGTAGAAATTACACGAGATGAAAAAGAAAATTCTCCTGTATATTGGACTCTTTTAGATTCCGCTAAAGAATATAAAGAATTTCGAAAAATGCATGACAGTGTATTTTTTAAAATCGCTGAGGAAAACAAGATAAAATATTCAGATGGAAGCTTTTTAAAATATTCAGACGAAGACACAGACAGAAATTTTTCAGACGGAAATTTTTAAAAAAATATCAGATATTTTGAATTTTTTTAATTTTTAATAAAGAACGTTGTTTCAGTTCAAAAGTAGCTATTATAAAAATAGTTACTTTTTTTTTTGATCTGGGAAAAAATATGTGCGGAAGGGAAATGTTTCTCAGAGATGGCGTCTATTCCTTTGGGGAAGAAACGCGTTAGAAAGAAATAGGAAGAAATGGTCGAAATGCGTTAGATTACGTAGAAATGCGTGAATGTGTGGAAATGGAAATGCGAAGGACTTATTTTGCTCCGAGGAGAAACGCGTGCGAATTTAATTTGCTTTGACGGCAATGTTGCTCTGGGGAGGGAAAGTTGCTCTGGGGAGGGAAAGTTGCTCTGGGGAGGGAAAGTTGCTCTGGGGAGGGAAGTTGCTCTGGGGGAGGGAATGTTGCTCGGAGGCAATGTTGCTCTGGGGAGTTGCTCTGGGGAGGGAATATTGCTCTGGGGAGGCAATGTTGCTTTGGGGAGTTGCTCTGGGGGAGGGAAGTTGCTCTGGGAAGGCAATGTTGCTCTGGGGAGGGAATATTGCTCTGGGGAGGGAAAGTTGCTCTGGGGAAGAAGAAATTGTCACGAGGAGAAGAAGAAATTATCAAAAAAGGAGAGAATTTTTCCAATTTTGGGGAAAATTAGAGAGATTTTGCAAAAAATAGAGGGAATTTCAGGAGATTTTGCAGTGGAAAAAAAGCGTTTTGGAAGGCAATAGGAAGAATTTTC
>Ga0116183_1002944_pt1 | contig 17739 bp, 13 predicted proteins | sample AD_UKC078_MetaG_FD_89753 | JGI IMG/M metagenome (GOLD analysis project Ga0116183, IMG submission 89753) | Active sludge microbial communities of municipal wastewater-treating anaerobic digesters from USA - AD_UKC078_MetaG | ecosystem: Engineered > Bioreactor > Anaerobic > Digestate | place: USA... | reverse complement strand
CGTCAGTGTGATTGCGGATTCAGTCTGGATGGTAAGCCACCAGATAATGGCAAACTGCACTGCGGCAGAACCCAATATTGAAAAAGCTTGTCCTGCATATATTATAGCAAATTGTTTTTTCCAGTTTATTATTTTGTTCATTTTTAAGAAATCTCCTTTTATAAAATCAGTTTATGCAACATTACAAGCTGCACATTTACAAAAACATAATTTTATAAGGAAGATTTGGAATCTTATTTTCCTTATAGACTATGTTTTTAAACACAACAAATAAACTCCTAAGAGTTCGTGCTTAAAAACATATATTACATGAATACTATCCACATAGGTCATTGCCTCACTTCCTGTTTTTAATTTTATTGCATAAAAGCGTACTGGTAAGGTTTGCTACTTCCTGCTCAACTTCTCACCCATTTTTTTGCCGATGTAAAAAACATACCCATAATGCTGCTTGTGCTTTTCATATAAATCAACCTCATACTTCATACTGTGGACATAGTCCTCTACGGTTTTATCTTCCGGATATTTTATCAAAAGCTCTTTTTCTGTTGCCTGACGTGGGATAAAATAATTTTGAATCCAACATTCCTCTGGTAATGTAAATGCTGCAACAAAACTATACCCCGATTTTTGCATTGATTCGATATTGCTTTCTATCGAATACAAACCACTACCTGCATCAATCCAGAACTTCTCTATTTCGGCAGGCTTTTCTGTGGTAAGCCACGAGGGACTGGTTACGGCTATATATCCATCTGTTTTGAGAAAGCCATTCCAGTAGCTAAGTGTTTTTTCAAACCCTAAGCTGTCTATCATTCCCTCAGACCAGATAAGGTCGAACCCATCTTTTTCAAAAGGGAGTTTTAGGGCGTCGCCGACAATACCTTGCACTCTGTCGGAAAAATTATGTTTCTTGGAAGCATCGTTAAAAATGTTTATAAAATCAGCTACCATATCTACGCCTGTAATATGACCACCAGTATTCTTTGCAAGTATCATCGTTTGACCGCCTGTACCGCAGCCGATATCTGCTATCTTTGAATTGCTGTCAAGGTTCATTATGAAACTTAGGGCTTTTAGCGTCATTTCAGCACTTCCTGGGCCTTGCCTTTCTAAGTCGAGATGGCTTTCGATTAATAATTCGAATTCTGTTATTGTTTTATTTTTCATCGTATATCTCCTTTAGCTCTTTTTCCAGCAAATTCACCGCAATTTCAAAAGCGACGATTCGTCTTTTTGCAAGTGTAACCTGCGATTTATATCTATCAGGATTTTCCTTTGACTCAAGTGTTTTAAGTGTTTCTGTTAGCTTGTGAATGGTTGAATCAATCTGCCGTTTGGCTTCGAACAGTTCTTCTTTCGAGTACACGCTCATTTTATCTCCTTTATTTTTTCAAGGTCGGCACTACACAAAGCCTCAAGGTTATCAAAAATCTTTTTAGCAGGCCATTCCCACCACTTTAATTCCAGCAGATAGCCAATGAGTTCATCCTCAAACCTTTTCTTAATAATTCTGATAGGATTGCCACCTGCAATATGATAAGCCGGTATATCTTTTGTAACTACTGAATTGGCAGCAACAATTGCTCCATCACCAATATGCACGCCGGGCATTACAGTGACATTTTGACCTATCCACACATCATTGCCAACAACAGTATCTCCTTTGAAAGGTAAATCCCCAAGTGTCGGAGTGGCCTTTTCCCAACCATGTCCCATGATATTAAATGGATAAGTAGTGACGCTGCACATTCTATGATTCGCACCGTTCATTATAAACTCGATACCTTTTGCTATAGCGCAGAATTTCCCAATGATGAGCTTATCACCTAAAAATTCATAGTGATGTGTAACGCGCTCCTCAAACCGTACCGGCCCATTGATATCATCATAATAGGTGTAATCACCGACGATAATATTTGGGCGTGTGATTACATTTTTAATATAGCATACGCTTTTTATTTTTTCATTCGGATAAATAGAATTTGGATCTGGTCCATATTGCATATATAATTCTCCTTATAGTTTCGGTCGTTCCTATGTAAATAGTCAGTCTCGGAGCCGACATTCAACCTGGCATAAAACCTCGACAATAGTAGAAAGTAATTTTAAATAGGCAGCCTTACTTTTTCTTGCGTTTAGGCTCAAAGACAAATTAAAATTTGTCAGTTATTTATATTCATTAGGAATAGGAATATTAAACCTCTCGCACAAAAGTCTTACATCATGAACATCATTTTCATCATACTCATATCCCAGGTGAAATAAAACTTGATTCTTAGCATCTATACACTTTACCACTTTATCTCCTATTTTCCCGATACCACTAAACACTTCTGGAGGATAAGCTTCTCCTTCAAAAACAAGGTATCCCTGTTCATCGAATTCAAATATATGAAGATCGATTATCCTACCTTTAGCGTCCTTCCAAACCGTGTGATCTGTAGTGGTATATGCTTCGATAACTTCAGAAAAGCCTTTTTCTTTTATTATTTCAAGAAATTTTTTGCTATTGCTTTTTTCCACAAACAAATCAATATCGTTGTGGACCCTTGTTTCCTCACCTAAGAGAGCATCAACTCCCCAGCCGCCATCTAACCAAATGGCAATCTCATTTTCTTCGGCATAAAAAATTATCTCAATGGCATCTTTTTCATTTACCATGCAACCCCTCCGTTCAAATTTAAATCTTTCGCTTCAATAAACACATTTTTAGTCAACATCAAACCTGACCACACAACCTCAAAAACCCCCGAAAAAACATCTAACCTGACCACTCATGACCCCTGACATCTAACTCGACCACTCGCAGGGCTATGACATCTAACCTGACCACTTGACTATCAAAACAGCCCCTTTGGACTTGTTTCCACGAAGCGATATTTTCATGTTTTTCGTTCAATGGGTTTTACGCCCATGTGTGCTGAAAGCCTTGATATTTAAGGCTTTTTCACACACTCACTCTTTCGCCCTTGACATCAATACTACGCACTCAACGTGCTCGGTGTGTGGAAACATATCTACTATATTCAGTGTTTTTACCTGATAGAGTTCACCAAGATCTTTAAGGTTTTGTACAAGTGATTGTGGATTGCAGGATACATATATTATGTTCTGAAACTTCTTTCTTTGGAGGAACCGGATTACATCCGGATGAAGTCCTGCTCTTGGGGGGTCAAGTACAACATACTGTGGCTTTTCTTTTATGTTTTCAACGGCATCTTTAACATCTGAGCATATAAAATCAACGTTTTGAATATTATTGTCAAGTGCGTTCTGTTTTGCCGCCGCGACAGCCTGAGGTACTATTTCTATGGAGTATACTTTTTTTGCTTTTTTTGACAGCAGAAGCGATATGGTTCCGGTACCGCTGTAAAGATCATATGCAACCGTGCATTCTCCCATTTTTTCAAGTACTATTCCGTATAGTTTTTCAGCTGCTCTGGTGTTGGTCTGGAAAAACGATCCTGTCGATATTTTAAATGAAAGGTCTTCTATCTTGTCATGGAAGAGATCCTGCCCGTACAGGGTTCTTGTGTTTTCCACCGCAAACATATTGGATCTTGTATCAGATCTGCTGTGAAGTATTCCTTTTATGGTTCCTTCAAGTTTAAGTCCTGTGAGCATCTGGGCCCATCTGTCAACGATATGGTCTTTTTCATAATCTTTGTCTGTGGAAAGGTGTACAAGGATTTCGTGGGTATGGGTTCCTTGTCTTACCGAAAGGTGTCTGAGGTAGCCCTGATGTCTGAGAAAGTTTCTGAAGGTAAGATTTTCGGACAAAAAGAACTCCCTTGAAAAGCTTACAATCGTGTTGAAATCATGCGGAGCTATCATGCAGTCAGGTGCATAGTATACATCTATGAGTCTTTTTCTTCCTTTAAGCCCTATATTGAGAGGTCCGTCTTTATATTCGTTTCCGAAAGAGTACTCCATCTTGTTTCTGTAGTGGTATATATTCGGCGATGGGGTTATTCCCTCGTATTTTTCTATGATTATACCGCTTTGTTCAAAGAGCTGCAGCACTTTTGTTTCTTTGGTTTCAAGCTGAATCTGGTAGTCTATGCCAAGATTTTGGCATCCTCCGCATTTGTTAAAGGCCGAGCATACGTCCATGTTGTTCTCCTTTTATTTGTTTTTTTGCAGTTCTATTTTTTATTTATGTTCATAAGTATCATGCTTAGTTTCTTATTGTTAAGGTTTCCAAGAGCATAGACATCGTTTGTCAGAACTGTCATGCTTGTAATTTCGAAATCTCCGTCCATTTCAAAAACTTTCGGATCGGTGAAAAGGCTGTTTTTCATATCAACAGTATATATAAGGCCAGCTTTTTTGCCTTTTACCATGCGGTAGCCGTAAGCGTAAACTGTTCCTCCAAGATTGGAAAAACCCAGAAGGTTTTCTTCATAATCAGGAATGTATTTGAATGAAAGTTTGAATCCTTTTTCATGATCTACCTCCACAATGTTGTGGGAGTTTTTCCTAAGCTCCTCCTTGGTTTCATAGAGTATATACTTTTTGTTTGAGAATGTAATTATTCCTACGGGTAGGTTATCTTTATCGTCACCAAAGGTGTTGGTCCATTTTTCTCTTCCGTAGAAATCTACTTTTATGGCATAAACGTCGTATTTACCGTATCCGAATGATTTGGTGGCACCGGTTATGAGCAGTCCCTGGTCTGGGGTTACCTCACAGTCAACAGCCATCTCTATGTTTTTACCGCCAAAGGTGCTTAGCCATATTCTTGTTCCGTCCTTTGAATACCTGGAAACGAATATATCTGAAAGTTTGTTGTTCACATAGTAATTTCCTATTATGGCATAACCGTTTTTGTCAACTTCTTTTATTTTTACTCCGTTGTCTCTTCCCAGATCACCGTAGTTAGATTCATATAGAACAGTTCCGTCAGGAAGGAACGATACAAGATAGGCATCTCCACTGTATCCTACGGAAGTAGTGTCACCGATTGCTGTTATACTGATAACTTCGGAGGCATCCTTGGTTATAAGAACGTCTTTGAAAAACTCTGTGCCTTTGCCCCCGAAGAGGAACTCTTTTTCAACTTCAAGGGTGCTGGCAATCTGTGTAACCTTAGCCTGCCAGTTGTTGTCGCTGATTTCATAGCCGGCTATATACATTATATTTTCGTATGTTTTGATAGTATATCCATAGTTTGAAAGCGCATTGGGAATTTCTGTATAATCTTTTTTTATCTCTTGCGGAGTAGCCGCTTTAGTCGGCTCGGTTTGTGGTATTTCATTTATCGGTACGATCGGAGCGGTGCTGCTTGTTGCCGGTTCTGTCGGTTTGTCCTGTGCTTTGGTGTGAGTAGATGCCGGTGTGTCTTCTGTTTTTGGCTGTGGCTGTACAGGCTGAATATCTTGGTTAGTTGGTTGCTGTGTATTGGTAGGCTGTGGTGTTACCTCGACAGGCTGTTCAGTTTTTGAAACAGGTTTTTCCGGTTGTGTAAAAGGCTGCGGATCTGTTTTAACCGACTGTACTTCTTCAGGCTCGTACTCTTTTGGAATAATAACTTTCGGCAGGGGTTTGTAGACCGGACTGTTTATAATAGCAGCATCCATCTTTTCATAGAATATTATGTATCTTGATACAAAGTCTTTTATACCGGCCAAAATACCTTTTTCCGCATACTGGGGTTCAGAGATGAGCTGAACCGGATTAAGCGATGAGTATGCCCACAAAAGTCCACCTTGGGTATCAAAGGTCTTGATGTAATTACCAGCCAGCATATAAGCTGTCGGATTGATAGGAATAAAGTAGTATATGTCTTCGTCAAACATATTTTCCTGTGTCCACTTCAGGTCGGAATCAAAAAAAGTAAGTCTGTTTTTACCGCTGATCATGGCAATTTTATCAAAAAATGGGTATATCTTTCTTTCCATGTCGATCTGGAAGATATACTTGTTCTTAAGGCCAAGCTTCATGTCAAGGGTGTAGAGACCGTTTTTTCCCATTACGATGATTCTGTCCTGATAAGTTGAAAGCACCATATCACAAAGATCATCTTCGAACTCTTTCTGTATGACTTGCCCTTCCATCGGTTCATACATATAAACCTTTTTATCAGAAAGAATATAGAAAAAATCGTTAAGGAACAGCACCTTTTTGATCGGCTCAAAATAAAGTTTGCTGAACTTTCCGGAAGTGGAAAGAAGGTATAGATATCTGTCAGAATAGTAGACTCTTCCGGCAATGACCTTTACCTTTTCATCAATCTCTTCGGTGTTTTCCTTGAGATCCGGTTCTATCCTCACGACCATGCTTTCAAGCACTATATAAAGCCTGTCCAGGGCATAGATCCCTGTTATTTTTTCATTGAATATCTTTGAGTAAAGGATATTTTTATTTTCTGAAAGTATGTCTACTCTCTCGCCTTTCCGTCCAACCATCATATTGTTAAAAAACAACATCTGATCGTACTCTGCAAAGTGCAACCAACTTATATCGCCTGTATTCAGCGATCTTGTAGAAAATCTGAATATAGGACTTTCATATACTTCGTTTTCCTTCAGCGCTACAACCTTCCAGTAATAAGTGGTGTCAGGCTTGAGTATCTCGCCGGTAAAGAACTTGGCAATAAGATTTGAAACTTTGAGATCTTTTTCCAGCACAAATGGATTTTCTGATACATACACTTTATATCTGTAGTTGTCTTCCTGATCGACACTCCACCTGAAAATTGTCTTGGGATCAACCCCGTTCTCAAGGTCCAAAGGTGAAAGTGCCTTTATCTCTATTGAAAAGGCTCCTGTAAAAAATATTATAAGCATTATACTCAAAGTCAGGATTCTTTTGCTTGTTAACATTTTTTATTCCCTCCCTTAATTTAGTTTAGTTCGTTTAGATTTTGAACAAAGACAAGGAGTTCTTTGGTTTTTTCGTCCTCAAACTCTTCACCTTCAAGTTCTTTAAGCGTATACTCCGTGTTAAGGGCGGAGATGAGCACCATAAAAGCATCTTCAAATTTTTTTATCTTTGTATGAACCAATGTATCAAAGTCCATTATTTTTTCATTGTACTGGGTCAGCATGCTTCCTATTTTATAGCTGAGATCTGTTATTTCAAGAAGCACATCCTGCACAAAAGTATCAAGATCTGTATACTCTCCGAAAACTTTTGCCTGGTAGAGTCTGAGTATGAATCTTGCAAAGGCTATACCGTTTCCGTCTTTCCAGAGCAACCGTGCAAGAGTTGCGCTTACCCTTTCGGCCAGTCCGTAGTTCATACCGCTCAGGAAAAGCCCGGTTATGACAAGCTCAAGCCCCGAAGGTCTTTCTTTGGCAGTATTTGAGTTTTCTATAAGGCTTCCTATATACTCGCCGGAGTATTTGCCGTCTCTGAGCTTTTCATAAAGCTGTTGACAGTTTATTTCTCCATCCTCATCGATACTCTCAAGGAGACTCTGGGCAAGACCTTCGTCGCACCTGTCCTCAAGCTTCTGAACTATTTTTTCTACCTGGTATATTCTTTGTTCCAGTACCGGAAAGAGTCCTTCGGCTGTTAATTTGCTGAGCTGGACGGCAGCCTTGTGTACCTCACCCTGACCAAGGTCAAAAAACATTTTGAATGTCATTACCCCTGTTTTTATCTCTTTATCGGCAGATGTTTTGTATATCTGTTCTATCGTATCGTAATCTTCAACAAAAACCGCCATTTTCATCAAAGAGAGTGTTATAAGATCTTTGTTTTCCTGTGAAGCTATATCGAAGGCTTTTTTTTCGGCTTCAAAAGCTTTCAGAAACATTCCAAGATTTTTATATTCAATGGCCAGCTCGTGATATACAAAGTCCTCAGGATTAATACTGCAAGCCTTTTCAAGCACCTGTACCGCCTGTAAATGCCTTCCTAGCCGCCCAAGACTGAAGGCCATGTTATAATAGAACTCATAGTTTTGAGGATCATATGCGCACCCCTTTTCAAAGGCGGCCAGCGCCTGTGCAAACTGCTGCATCTGGTTTAAAAGCACACCTATTCTCAGATATGCCGGAGCAAACCTAGAATCCTTTTCAAGACATTTTTTAAGGTATTCAAAGGCTTTGTCCGTTATGCCATTTTCAGCATAAATATCTGCTGCTTTAAGGTAAGCCGGTATAAACGAAGGTTCCAGTTCATTTATAGTCAGACATGCTTCAACTGCTTCATCATCGTTGCCGGTTATGTGCATAAGATCGGCAAGCTCGAAATGTCCGGGAACAAACTCTTTCTTTAGGGATATGCACTCTTTAAGCTCCAGCTCAGCTCTTACATAATCTTTTTCATTTTTGCTAATAAGACCGGAATAAAAGAAAAATCTATAGTCCTTATGTATTTTTTCAGCTTTTTCAAGGTACAGTCTTGCCTTAAGAAAGTCGCCCGAGCTCATCGCTGCTTTCAAACCCTCATAATAGTAAAAAACAAGATAGGAGCGATAGTATTCATCGTTCCTGTCTGTTTCATACTGGGCGGCAAGCCCGTTTATTATATATTCAAGCTCCACTTTTTTGGTTATTCTTGACTTCTGGAAGTCCTCGGCCAGAAGGGGAAGCCGTACCGGAAGGTTGTTGAGTTTAGCATAATCAGCCTTCAGAGTTAGATACACTATTGCATATTTAGGTTCTTTCACTTTTCCTCCGTCCTTTAAATAGAATGTTTGAAACTTAAGTTAATGCTCATTTGAGAAGGATCTTCCTCTTTTATCCCCCAACCGTCCCATACGGAGAAGAACGATGTGTTCCCGCCGCTTACTTCAGCCGTTATCGTTCCGTTACTGTACTGCATACCAAGTTTATAGTAAAAAGCAGTATTAGTTCCGAATCTATTCACAAGAAGCTCATCGTACGTAAAATGCCCCAGAGCTTTAAGCATTATTTCACCCAAAGGCTGGCTGATCATAAAATCAATAAAAAACGATGGATAAAGACCGGAAAAATTATACATGGCATAAAGCTCCTGCTGCCAGTTGTGCGTCAGATACAGACTGGCAAGTTTATGCATATGGTCGTATACAAAATAGTCGTAGATATTTGAACTGTTGAATTTGAAAAGGGTTTTTACGGCAACGGAATAAAACTGTGTGTAATCATAAAAGACAGCGTTCACGGCATTTTCGTTATAGCCTGCAGTAAGCAGTACAAAATCACCGTTATACTGCGGAGGACTTATAGGGCTGAAATAGTTGAGATCTTTTATATTCTCACTAAGCCACTGGCCACCCAAAAAAAAGCCTTCGTTCTTAAACACAGCAAACAGGTCGTATCCATACTTGTTTGAAAGAGAGATTTTTCTGTAGGGTTCAAGGTCGTACATCCTCGCACCGCCGGTAAAAATAGGAAAATCAAGATTAAGAAATACGGCTGGTATATTAGAATAGCTTTCTGTATCCGAAAGAAGCATCTGTTTCTTAACTTTATCACTGAATGCAAAATCCTTTGTCAGCATAAAGTATCTGTCCCGTATGCTGTTAAGCGGAGTAAAATATTTCAGATAATCGCCAGAGCCGGTATAGGCTGTGTTTTTATAGCCTGCATTAAATGCTCTGTTACCTAAAGCAGCATAACCTGAAAAAATAATATACGGATCAAACTCCTTAAGATCGGTCTGTATACCAAAGCTAAGCTGAGATCCTGCCTGAAAAAAAGCTGAATTCAGTTTCAGCCTGGCCTGAAAGTACCAATCTGAAAAACTCTGGCCTCCTAGAACATGCTGTAAAGTAACGCCCTGATCGGAGTTCAACCGATACATATAATCATATCCAAAGATATTATGTGCCCTGTTTATTTTGTCCTCGTACAGAAAGAAATAATTCCTGTCCGACAGTGAAAAAACATCCGGATCTATTATTTCAAAAGTTTTCCCCTCAGCGGTTTCAACTAAATAGTAAAACCAGACCGGTCCATCCCAAAGCTTTTTGGAGTACCTCCAAAAGCCTTGAAGTTCGATCATGCGTCCTTCGGCTATGTCATACTGGTTAAATCCAGCCAAAACACTTACGCTTTTTATCTTTATATCTGAATTCTCCTGAATATATGAAGGGTAGAAATCAAATATCAGTCCGTCGCTGCCGGTGTATACCTTTGAAAATCCGGACAAAGACAAAATAAAAACGATACTTATGAAAAATAATTTTTTCATCGGATTTCACCCCCGGTTTTCTCTTTTTTTATGGATTTAGTATTCATTTTTATTATACATCATTATTTACAACTCCACAATAAAAACAAAACCAAAATATGTTTTAATTCTCAATGCAGATAAAAGCGGTCGCAGCACCCGCTCTAAAAAAACTGGAGGTTTTTATATGAAAACTAAGAGAATCGTCTACTCAGGGCTGGTTGCAGCTCTGTATGTTGTTTTGTGCACCGTTTTTCAGCCGATAAGCTTTAGGGCTGTTCAGTTCAGAGTTGCAGAAGCCCTTACAGTCCTGCCGTTTCTTGATCCGGTATTCATTCCGGGCATATTCGTCGGCGCTTTCATCTCCAATATAATAGGAGGAATGGGAGCATGGGACATATGGCTTGGAAGCGCTCTTTCCCTATTTGCAGCATGGCTCACGTACAAGATGCCAAAAAAAGCTCTTGCCCCTCTTCCGCCGGTACTTGTAAATGCTTTTGGTGTTTCTCTTTATCTAAGTCCGCTTTTGAACATCAATTACTGGTACTCAGTATTTTTTATAGGAGTGGGTGAAGCAGCCGTAGTATATATTATAGGACTGCCTCTTCTTACAGTTTTTTCAAAGTACTATAAAAAGCAATAAATGTACATTTAAACTTAATATCCCGTCTTCGGACGGGATATTTGATCAGTAGATATCAGAAAAGTTTATATAAAAATTGAAAGCTTCATTATAATAGGCTCCGGCTTCCACTCCCATGTCAGATACTCCGGCAAATTTAAATGGAAACTGCAGAGAACCGCCTGTAACGTAATGCAGATCTTTCCAGTCATCGTATGAAATGGCAAAGTCGAAGTTAAGGTATATTTTACTGAGAAGAAAGATCTGTGAGATGCTTGCATTGAGATTATCTAATACGCCTATCTTAAGTCTGTTCCTCATATAAACTTTCTGGCTGCAGCTTCCGAAGTCCGTCATCTCTGTAAAATCAAAGAATCCGTCTGAATTTTCAATATATCCCAAAGTGGTTTTAAACCATTTATCGTTAAGATCCAGCACTCCTGTAAGTTCAAGCTTATAGTCGTTGGTCTGCATATTGGTTCTTACTGCTGCCTGTGCTTTAATACCATCCTCATTTTTAAAAGTCTTAAACATGCCGTCGTATCCGATGGCTGCTTCAAACATGTTTTTTCTTTGTACGAAATCAAATTTATAACTTGCATCTATATAGATATTCCTGCGGAAGCCTTCCATGATGTAAGTTCTGAGAACGGTACTGAAGTAGTCTTCCATTACCATCTGAATATCCAGCCTGTTTGATTCAAAAGGTAGATAGTACTGCTTCATTCTTATATACGGATAGAGCTTCATAGTAAACAGATCCCATTTTATACCGCCGTAAAACCTGCTGTTCATTATTTCCGCATAGATATATGAGTCAAGGACATGCCAGTCTCTGCCGGTTCCAGGGTTCATCCTCAGCGTACTATAAAACTCCCTTGGCCTATAGTAGCTTTCATTTGAAACTTTTGCGTAAACATCGTATACATCGATTACTTTGGTCTGAACTGTCTTTTTTGTAAGTTTATTATTTTCAAAAAATTTCGGATTATCTTTCAGATACTTCAATCCAAGGTCATTTCCGGTCTTATACAGATCTATTCCGTTTGTGAAGAACTTTAGATCGAAAGCGGGTTCCGCAAGTATCCAGGAAACATCGTAATCAAGCTTATCCGATGCATAAAGGCTGTTAGAGACATAGCTTCCCATTCTGACCGAAGTATAGAGAACATTAATGATATTGGAAAAATTCATTCCTGTAAAATCTGGCTTGGGGCTGTCAAACCTTATTGAAACAGTTTTTTCTGTTGTAAACTGACTTTTAGGATAGACGACATTTACATCTCTTATCCCTATATCAGCATAGTAGCAGTTTCCTATTTTCAAAGGTTCAAAAAGACCTTCGATGGCAACCGCCGCTCTCACAGCCCTTATAGGATCGCCTTTATTTATATACTCGCTGTCAAACTTGTTCAGGTTAACTGCACCAAACTTAACTGGAACTATGAATTTATCAAAAGAATCTATTTTTGTAGTATAGTAGAGCAGATCTCCGAACCCAGCTGTATTTACTATCCCTCCGTTAATTGGGAGGCTCATTTCAAAAAAATTTGAAAAATCAAGAATGGAGAACATGTTATATACTTGTGCAGGATAGTATCCTCCAGCCATATAGTATGCAACCACTGACCCCATAGAAGTTCCAACTATCTGATCCGGAAAGAAACCCTTGTTCATCAATGCATCCAGGTATCCCATACTCTGAAATACATATGAACCTCCTCCGGCAACTGAAAGACCATAAGTAGCCGGAAAAACGGAAAGAACGGCGGTAATTACTAAAATAACTGTAATCGCTATTTTTTTCAAAAGTTTATCCCCCCATTATACCGCTTACAAGAAAAAAAAGATACGCACCTGTCAAAAAACCGAACAATAAACTGATGATCTTGTTGAAAAAAGATTTCAAATCTCTACCTCCGTATATTGTGGCATCTAATGATTATTTTATGTTCTTTGGATTACCTTATCTTGACCGAGACAAAAAAATTATGATAACATTGTACAAAGCTTTGAAAAGAGGGAAAGCATGCTTGAGATTATTTGTATTTCAGATGAAGAAAAAAATCTTATAAATAAAAATCACAAAAAGTATGACCTGCTTATAAGCTGCGGCGATCTTTCGCCCAGATACATGGACTATGTTATAGAGGAGTTCAATCCTTCGTTCGCCCTGATGATAAACGGAAATCACGACGAGAAGTACTATCCCGCAGGAGTAAAGGAAAAAAGCGGTTTTTCCGACATATTCAGGGGGATCTACGTTCTAAAACAGGGCTATATCAACCTAAACAGGTATATTAAGAAAAACATAGGAATAATGGGATTTTCAGGTGCGCTTTCATGGGGAGCTCAACCATTTCACTTTCAGGAAAAGAATGTTTCAAAGTTCCGCAAGTCTGTTGACAGAAGAAAAAAAATTGGTCTGATACAAGAGTTGGATTTCTTTATATCCCATACTCCACCTTATATTCAGGATGCTTTTAAGAACATGGGAACTTACCATCAGCCTTCATACGAGCTTGGAAGCTTTTATGAAAAATACTTCCCAAAAATATGGTTCTATGGCCACATTCATTCTTCTTACACCAGCCAAAATCTTGATTTTAAGGTCAGAAAGAACAGCGGGTACTCTTTTCTTATAAATGCGTGTCCTGTAAAGTTTATCCTATATGATGAGGAGTATAAAAAACTTATGGACGTAACTTCCATCCAAAAGGTCATGTTCAGTCCATTGGACCTATCAGTAAAAAAAAAGTGAGGTGAAAAATGTACACTCCTTCCGGAAGAAACTATACCATCGCCGAATACAATAACGCAAGAAGACTTGCCAAGAGAGAGTTCGGACTCAAAATATCCAAGGGTGGTTCCAGCGGTTATCTTCCTGCACTTGAAGATATAATAAAGAACACTGAAATCGTTTCTGATTCAGACCTTGGATTAGTAGAAATTCCTCTTAAAAAAGTAAACGGAACTTTTCAGAGAGCAAGAAGTACTTCTTTTGCAAAGAATTTTTTACCTCTTCTAGATGAACACTCTGAGTTCGCACGTAAATGGTGTGATCTTTTCGAAATGCATCAAAATGAAGGAATACGTGATCCTATAAGTGTCTATGAATATCTTAACTGGTTTTATGTCATCGAAGGAAATAAAAGGGTTAGCGTACTTAAGTATCTGGATGCATTTTCCATTACCGGACAGGTAAAACGGCTTATTCCAAAGTACGATCCTCTTGACAGCGATATCAGAATTTACTATGAGTTCCTTGAGTTTTACAAAGCCACCAAAATAAATATGATCTGGTTCTCACAGACCGGTTCCTTCAAAAAGCTGCTGTCTATACTCTTCAATAATTACGGTCCTCAAACAACAGAAGCTACTGCCGGCTACAGAGCCTTCATGAATGATGTGTACTTTCCGTTCAGAAAGATTTATCTGGCACTTTCTGGTCAACGGCTTGCTGTAACTACAGCTGATGCTTTTCTGAAGTTTACCGACAGATACGGTTTTTTCCCACAGATAACCGAAAAAGAGCATAAAGCTTTTATACAGAATATCATACAGCTACTTGACGAAGATTCATACCGCTCTCAACAGAATGTAATAGTTGAACCTCCTAAAATAATCCTGCCCAGAATATCTGATATACTCAATCCACCCAAAAAACTCAAGGCTGCTTTTTTGTATCTGGGAAATAAGGATGATTATAGTTGGAACTACTCTCACGAGGCTGCCAGGCAGAAAGTACAAAAGACCTTTCAGGAAAGACTTGAAACAACTTTTTATGAACGGGCAGATACTGACGAAAGGGTACACGATCTTCTTCAGCAGTTTGAAAAAGAAAGTTATGACATGGTCTTTTCAACCAGCAGCATATGCTCTGATTTTACATGTAAGTATGCGAAAGACTTTCCGCAGATACTGTTTTTTAACTGTTACGGAAAAGAACAGGGAGACAATATATTTAACTATGCTCCCAAGATGTATGAAGCACGTTATCTTCTGGGAATAATTGCAGGAGCACTTACTAAAAGCCATAATATAGGCTACATTGCAGGAGAAAAAATACCGTCGGTGCTTGCCGAGCTTAATGCTTTTTCCTGTGGAGTACGAACCACCAATCCTTACTGCAGAGTATTTCTTAAATGGACCGGTTCTTTCAGCAACCCCGTACTTGAGGACAGATATGCCCAGGAACTTATAGACCAGGGTGCAGACATACTTTCCTACCATCTTGACTCTGTTCAGACTGTCCGTACAGCTGAAAAAAACCACGTCATGTGTATGGGTTACAACTATTACTCAACTGATTTCTTTAGCACAAGCATTATTGCCAACGCTGTCACAAACTGGGAAGTATACTACTCTCAGATGATCTACGATATGCTTGATGACAACTGGTGGAACTTTTTTGACCTCTTCCCATATACTCCTAAGACAAGATTCTTCTATAAAGGCCTAGAAAGTTCAATTGTAGATATTGCTGACCTGAGCGAAACAGTTCCCGTTTCATTGCAGCGTTTGGTAAAGATGCTTAAAAAAGCTGTTATAAACAGAGAGATACATCCTTTTGCCGGCCCATTGTATGACAGTACCGGCAAGCTACGTATATACGAAGAACAGATAATCACTGAAGACACCATCCAAAATATGGATTGGATTACAGATAATATCCAGGAAGTAAAAAAATAATCCTCTGCAAAGAGGATTATTCTATTGTAAACTTGCCTATGCTGTTTATCTTTATTCCGTGTGCATCGGTGATCTGCTTAAGCTCAACTATATTGACATTGCACAAAGAAGCAAGTTCTGTTACCGTAACACCGGCCTCAACAAACCGTGCAATAAACTTTTCGACAATCACTTTTATTCTCTCTTCTTTATCCTTAATCTGCAGATAACTGACAAGCTCATTTACAAAACTTACTCTTTTGAGTTGGTTCCTTATGATCCTCAGTCCAAGCTCAAAATCTTCTTTCAGCATAGCCTTTATGGTCTCAGATGAAAGAGGTATTATATCACATGGCATATCAGTGAAAACCGTTGCAAGTCTTGTCGGTTTTGAAAAAATAGCAGACTCTCCGAATATTTCACCTTTCTGGATTATAGACATCAGTTTTTGCACACCGCTTGAATATCTCCCAACTTTGAGGTTGCCTTTCAAAAGGAGATATCCTTTACGTTCATCTTCCTCACCTTCAATTATTATAAGGGTTTTGGACGGGAGATGAATTCCGGATGTGCCGTACAGATTTATAAGGGTATTCTTTCCACCGGAAATCAACTGCTGGAGATACTGGTAAGAAAGTCTTTTTGAAAAACTATGAGGATCAAGCTCGTTAAACAGTTCAACTACCTCAAACCTGTCTTTGAAAAATTTTACCGTTATTTTTAGCACCTCATACTCGTCCTGGAAGTCTGAATCAAGGCCAGAGCGGTCAATCGAAGAAAAAATCTTCTCAGCCTGCGAAACATTCCCCATCTTGAGGCTTAGCTTAACCGAGTTGAACTTCTCAACCGTATCGGAAGTCTTGATAATGTACTTCTCATGAAGATCAAAAAAAGTTTCCATTGCTTTTTGTGTGTCAACACCACGCGAAAGAATTTCATCATAATAAAGAAGTTTTTCGGTCACAGATTTAAAGATCTTCATAAGAATATCAGATTCTCTGTCTAAAAGTCTCAGCTCTTCAATTGAAAACTCAAGAAGCTTGGTCCCGTTTTTTACCGTAACCGTTTCCTGCGAAGGCATGTCTATAAGAAGCCATTCACCAAGACATGCATTGGTTATGCTGTATTTTTTAGTGTTAATATCAATAATGGCTTCCCCGTTCATTATGTAATAAATATTGGAAAGCTCGTCTCCTCTGCTGAAAAGTACTTTGTCCGTCTTAAATTCAATAGTTCTCACAAACTCACCCCAAAAAAATAAATTATATCCTTACTATTATATCAAAATAAAATGTATAAAAATCATTTTCTTAACGTACAAACAGATCATAAAACTTTTTATTCACCAAAGATACTATACCTCAAAAATTAAAAGCCCGCGGTCACCCATCTTTAACTCTCTTTCAACTCTCCCGTCACGAAATACGCAACATCCTCCCATGGCACCATCTTTCTCCGGTAAAAAACTGTTGATCATAAGAACAGGTGCGTCAATACCAGCAACTCTCTGGGCATACTCCTGTTTTATTCCATCTTCCCAATCATTCACAGAGTAGCTTACATACAAAGGCCAGAGAAAAACATCTGCACAAAGACTCTGTGCTTTGGCAAGTATATCATCATACCAGAGATCACCGCAAATGGCTGTTGCCATTTTTTTACCCATGTATTCAAAAAGTGAAAAATCCTTCCCTTCTTTATAGTAAAGATTATCCGCATATGGAACCTTCCAGCCCGGAGAAAGTCTTCTGAAGTTGTTTAAAATTTTTCCGCTGTCTGAGATAAAGATATTGCTGCTATAAAAAACTTCAGCGGATCTTTCAATATAGCCAAATGAAACAGCAACACTGCTTTGAGCGGCGGCAAGCTTTATTTTTTCAATAACAGGATCGTTAGCAGTCAAAGCAATTTCAGAATCTTTTTCATGATCCCATGTCAACCCATCAAAGCCCTGTAAAAAAGCTTCGCCAAAACAGATAAGAGAAACATTTTCTGATGAAGCCAGCATGATTTTTTTTAAAATCATATCCGAATTAAATTTTACATCGCCGTTTTTGAAAAGTTCAGCTGCTAAAGCAATAAGCATATGTCCTCCTATAACAAATAAAAAAAGGAAACCCCAGTCTTTTTCAGACTGGGGAAAAGTGAAGGGGCGATACCTACTCTCGCACGAAGTTGCCAACGTACTACCATGGGCCCGTGACGGCTTAACGGCCAGGTTCGGGATGGAACTGGGTGTATCCCGACACGGTATCCTCACCCCTAAAAGTTCACTCAATACTACATAGGAGAAAACAAGTCCAAAGCCTCGGGCTATTAGTATCGCTCGGCTCAAT
>Ga0116183_1002936_pt1 | contig 17764 bp, 29 predicted proteins | sample AD_UKC078_MetaG_FD_89753 | JGI IMG/M metagenome (GOLD analysis project Ga0116183, IMG submission 89753) | Active sludge microbial communities of municipal wastewater-treating anaerobic digesters from USA - AD_UKC078_MetaG | ecosystem: Engineered > Bioreactor > Anaerobic > Digestate | place: USA... | reverse complement strand
CATACCACGCGCTGCACTGCGTTCGGTTGATTCAGCAATAACAACCAATCTCCCGAATCTTTGCCCCGTCAAATCGTGGTGTCGGGGTGTTCCTACTTTTCCCATAGTTATACTTTTAATCTTATCGGCAATCCTGCTACTACCCAGCACAACAAACACGCATCTCTTGTTTCCTGCGAGGTGCGTTTTGGTAGTCCGTTCATAAACTGCGCACACTCCAAATGCGAGATCTTCCCGTCTGCACCTCGCCACGTCTTGCGCAGTGGCTTTTGCATACGCACGTCCACGCCCCGCGCCTGCGCATACTCGTTAAGCAGGCGTATGACTGCGTGACACATACCCGCGCTACGTCCGATAGCGGCTGCGGTACGGAGTTTGCGGTCAAGTGACAACCCGCTCGCCTTGACTTTATTCAAGTGCCAGTTCGTTGAACTATCCGAATCCTCAATAACGAGCAACGGGCGAAACTCGCCTACCAGTGCCGCCAGTTTGTCAATGTATGCCAGCAGTTCGGGGAACGTCATAGCCTGCACCAGTTCAAACCTGCGCTCTTTCACGTTAAGGAACGCCACCCCCGAACGGGTTATGTCAGGGTCGCAGGCGATTATGTAATTGTACCGCTTGTTGGGGTTATTTATCAGTTCTTTCCAGTCCATACGTCACGTTATATCAACAAAATCAATCAGCAGTATATCCTTATCCGTTCCGCGTTCTCGGTTGCGGTGGTTATGCAGCAGGGCGTAGGGTAGCGGAAACCAGTCGCCCAGCCATTTGGGGCGGCACACGCTGGCGTTGCGTTCCTCGCAGGTGGGTGCGTAGTGGAACGTGTAAATCGTGTTCCAGTTGTAGAGGTTACGCCCGCACCAAAACCGCAGGTAAGGGTAAAGCATTTCCAGTTCGTTGCAGAACTGCCAAAACGCCTCACGCTGATACTGCGTGTACGCCCGTTTGGTACGCACGTCCAGCAGCACGCGCACATACATCGGAACGCGGCTACCCCACGCATTCAGCCGTGTCAGTTCCTGCTCTAATTCCTCACGCGTGTACTGGTACTCCACTATCCCGTGAACCAGCCGCACCCCGTCAGCCGCGAAACGCACGCGCAAGTCCACGCACTGAACACCGAACTCCGCCACCTGCCTCGCTATATTCACGCGCTGGCAACGGGCAGTGAAACGTAAGAGCCTCTGCCACCACTTGCGGGGCGGCAGATAACTCCACGCGTTATGACTACCCAGTATCATAGCGTCAGCATTTAGCGATTGGGTTTTCCAGTGACTTGGGTAGTCCTGCGTCCAGTTGCTTCCAAAACTCAACCGCCACGTGTGAAAGCGAGCGTGCGATTAGCCGCGCCTCGTTGATTGTGAAACGCAGCTCTGCATCTTCGGATATCGGCTGGTCGCTCTTGAACTCCACGACTGCCCCGTTTTCCATATTGTCGGGGAAACGGAACTCCAACCCCGTCAGTTTTGCCTCTTTACCATTGATTTCCATACGTCTTGTATCTGTGCGTTAAACATGTCTTTGATATTCTGTTCCACGTCATAGGCTCGTGAGCGTTTCCAGTCGTTCATCTGTTTTCGCCCGTGTAGCAGTGTGGCGTGGTCTATACCGAGTTCCCGCGCAGCCATAGCACTTGAATACCCTGCCCGCATCAGCGCGTCACCCACGATATAGCGCACTGCGGGTAGCGGGCGTTTTCGGCAGCCGCTTAACACGTCAGCAGCCGAGTACCCGCTTACCTCGCAGGCTACGTCAAGCAGTTTGCGCGCCAGTGGTGTCATAGCCAGTATTGCATCACGATTGCCGTTCCCCCGTTGGCGGTCTGTACGCGCACGCGTTCGCGTTTGGGTCGTATGCCCGTCAAACACTCAATATCCCAAATGCGGGCGTTGAGCCGCATTGTACCGAATAAGCGCAGAGCCTCCAACGGAGTAATGCGGTTGCCTGCACGCAGGTATTCAAGAATCTGCTTTGTTTGGCTCGCTGATTGAGCCGCGTTGTCGTTGATGTTTGCCATAATTGTATCGTCTTTTAGGTTATGTTTCCGTTCCAGCCTACGGAGTGCCAGTACCGCACGCCTGCGGGTGTTTTCGTCCGCGAGGTTGTTTAAGTGCATCGCCCGCAGCAGGGGTAACGCCCGTACCAGCGTGTCCGCATCTTGGTTGCTTATTGTTTTCATTGTCACTCGCTATTTTTTGCGTTTTTGCCCGTCAGCGCATTTTCGCCCCGCGCCCTATAAGTTTACCCAGTACGCGGGAGAAAACGCGTCAAATCAAAGGAAAATGCGTATTTCGGGTTTCAGTCTTGCGTCACTTGTATCTTCTCACCCTGCAACCCGTGTTCGTGGTCGTATCTGCGCATTCGGTCACACCTGCCCGTACAAGCCATATTGTAGTGAAAGCCGTTTGCGTCCCAGCCGCTTTTGTCAAGACACTGCCCCGTGAGGTTATGCTTGCACCGCTCGCGGTATATCCTGCGTTCGTTAGGTTCGTTCATAGTCATTTGCCATTTATGATACTATCAAAATACTGCATCAGCAAAGAGCAATCGCGCCAGTCCACAAACGCGCTTTTGATAAACTCCTTGCGGGTGCGGCTCTCAATCACTTTCACGTCTGCGTAGTCGCTGGCGCGTTTCAGTTGCTCGTCAGTGGGTTCGGGTATCTTACCCTTGTCACGAAACCAGTTGTAAACAACGGCTGCGAACTGCGGTTTATGGAACGCCCGTTCATCGCTGCCGAACAAATCGCGTTTCTCCTTGTAGTACTCAAATGCTGCGTGTATCTTGGTTTCGCACGCCTCGGCATTGAGCGCGTCAATTTCCTCTTTGGTCTTGCGCTTGCTTTTCTGCTGCTCCGCATCTGCATCGTCAATCACCTTTATTCGGGATTGGTCGCGCATATAGCATTTCAGCCACTGCAACACCATAGCACCCGAAACCCAAGTGTCCTTTCCGTACTCACCCGATATGCCAGCCTCCAAAATCAAAGTAAACTCCTTATCGGTCAGTGTAGGGTAGTCGCGGAGGATTACTTCCGCAACCTTACGCACTGCGGTTGAAAGCATACTTTCGTCACCGCTCCCTTGTCCGCGTACACGCTGCGCCTCGGTTATTGAGTAGCGTATCGTTTCCTCAACCAGTGTTTCGGAACTGAAACGCCCAAACTCGCAACCCGTGTGCATCGCGTCTTTTAATGCCTGCTCGTTCATTGTCTGCGGTATGATGTTTCGTTAAACTTGATTATATGCGCTATTTCTGCCAGTCTGTCACCTATACGCTGCCCGTAACGCTCTGTTATTTGTTTGGGTGTCATATTGGTTGTTACAATAGTAAGCAGTCGGTTATCATAGCGGTAAAGCAGCACGTCACGCACTGGGAAAAGCGCAGAGCCAAAATTCATTTCGCTGGCGTTCTCCTGCCCCATATCGTCTATCGCTGCCCACTCACAACGCTTGAAATCATCGTAGCGTTTGGGAGTATCTTTCGCCCAGTTGTTTATGTTATAGGCGTTATCCCACTGAAACCCCCTGCGGTCTGCATCTGTGCCAGTGCCGCTCGTGTTGGAGTAGTAAATGTGATTCACCATTCGGCAAACGGCTATCATCATAGTAGTTTTGCCGCAGCCAGTGTCACCCGTGAGCATAAGCAGGCACTTATCCCCGTTCATCATCCAGTCAATTATCTCGCTGGCGTAAGCCGAAACCTTGTCGTAGTTGCTGATTTCGTGACCTACCTTGCGCATGTAAAAGTACATAAGCAACACTCTCGCGTCCTCTGCGTCCTCAAAGTCAAAATTGCATATCGTCTTCCGTGACGTTCTGCCAATCTGTGATAGGGCTTTCCCCGCGCTGATTTGCCCTTGTTCGTTTAGAAATTCCATTGTCTTGATTGTTATATCGGTTTTGATTCTTTACCCAAGTAGCGACCTGCAAATGCCAGTTCTTGATAGGCTTTCCGTCTTTCATCCATTCCCTTGCATCATAGTAAGACCAAAAAGCCATAACGTCTATATCATACCCCTTACTATTAACATATTCCCTTACTTCATCTATTGTAGGTATAGGTAGTATAATATCCTTATCATTATCTTTTTTCCTTTTTCCTTTATCCTTTATCCTATATCCTATATCGGGTTTTTGTGGGTTTTTTTCTTCGTCAAATAAACCCAGTGGGTTTTGTTGGGTTTTGCTGGGTTTCTCGGTTTTGCGAGGTCTGCCACCCTTTAACCCGTTGCTACGATTGCGTTCACATACTGCATCATACTTTACCTTTGCCTCGTCAATCTTCGGGGTAATAAACTGCATCAGCATTCTTAATGCCCCGTTGCTGCCCGAATACGGAACGTCATTCATAGCGTAATCCATAACGGCACGATACGCCTCCGCCTGCTCATTGTCGGGCAGTGAGCGTATTGCATCGTCCCAGTCGCGCCAAAAAATTACGTTATCTTTCATCTGCGTTTCAAAAACAAAGGGTGTCTTTTCCGCAACGCATTTGCACCTACGTTGCGTACTGGGAACACCCTTGTTAATATTATCTCCGTGTTGTGCAACACACGTTGTTCAGTCTTTTCAACCGCAAATTAACAAAGGATTTTTTGTATTCACAAATGTTTCTTTGTTTTTTTAGAACGGCAGCTCGGGGTCACCCGTTGGCTTGTACGGACTTTTGCCCTGCTGTTGAGGCTGGGGTGCTGGCTGCGCCTGCTGGTCGCCCTGCTCGCGCTGGGGCATAAGTTGCAGGTCTTGCACGTTCACTACCACGCGCTCATACTTGTTCCCGTCTTTCTCCCAGCGTTCCGTTTCAAGGTTGCCCTGCACGAATACGGGTCTGCCTTTCGTGAGGTACTGCGCCACCTTTGAGGATTTCACCCAGTACTTGCAGTTCACCCAGTCGGTATGCTCTTGTTCGTTACCCTGCGCGTCACGCCATTTGCGGGTTGTCGCGCCAGTGAAATTGATTACGTTACGCTCGCCTACCTGCTTGCTCTCTGCATCGCGTCCGAGCGTCAAAATGAGTTTTACATCGTTTAAGTACATAGTTGTTATTGATTAGGTTGGTTACTCTGTTCCAGTTCTCTTATTCTCGCGGTGGTAATACGCCCCGCCTCGGACAAGTTATTGAGGCGGGTTTCGTATTCATCCAGTTTGTCGCTCTGTTCCTGCAAACGCATCACAACGGCTACAAATACCTCGAGGCTGCACACAATCAGCAACGCCACCAGTGCGGCAAGAATCAATACTGCGGTTTTCATTTTACAATAATGCGGATTGAGGGTTTAACTTGGGTTGTCGTTTCATACTCTCCAAAGAGATCTCCCAGTTCAGCGTGTTCTTTCATCATACGCTTGTAGTCAAACCCTTTGCGCTCGGTAGCGGCAACCAGCGAGCAGGTGAAATCGTCTGTCTTTACGATGTCCACGCCCGCCTCGGTCATTAACTGCATCATCCGCTCGCGGAACTCGTCACGCTTTGCGGTAGCCTCTTTGATCGCCCGTTCCAGTTCAGCGTAGTACGCGCCTACCTGCACCAGTTGTGCGGGTACGCTCGGCTGCTCGGGTGCGCGTGTCACGCCCGCACGCCAGTCGGCTATCAGTTGCTCTACCTCCGCATCGCTCTTGCGCGGGTGAAGTGAGGGTTTGCAAATTCCGTTACGGACGTGTATTATCAGCACGTTATCGTTTACCTTGTACGCGGTCTGTCGCGTGAACAAGTACGCATATACGCTCAACTGCCATATAGTACGCTCAACGTCAAGTTCGCTGCTGGTCTTAATGTCAGCGAGGTAAATACTCTTGTCGGCAGTGTCCTGCATCACGAGGTCTATCTTGCTGGCGAGGTCTTGTTCGTTACTGACAAGATATTCCGCGCCCAGCGTGCGCCAACTGCTCAATAGGCTTTCACAACGCACACGCTGCCAGTCAAGCACGTTTGCCAGTGCGGACGGGGTATGTTCCTCATAGGGAGTTCCGTGTAAATCATCGTCATTGAACGCGCCCTCACACTCGTATTTCTGTATGGCTATATGCGTAGCCGTTCCTCGGTCTGCCGCAAAGCGCAGGACGTTGGGGTCAATATCAGTGTACTTGTTACCCAGCACCGCGATCAGCATTGTGGTAACGCCAGTGAGTTTGTCCATACCGCAGAAATACTCGTGTTCCTGCTCAATAAACACTACGGGTGACACTGGGAGTTCAGCCAGTGTCAAGAGTTTTGTCGGTTTCTTTGCCATTGTCATTGTCATTTGATAGGTTGATTACTTTGCGTTCAGTTCTGCCTTGCGTTTGCTGCAAGCGTTAAGGAACTCGCTATTGCGTGCGTATGCGCCCCAACGTCGGTACACTCGTCCCAGCGTCAGCATATCGTTTGCATCGCGCACCTGCTGCAACGCCAGTTCAAGGTTGGGATCTTCCGTGTACTGCTTGCTGGTGTTCAGCGCGTCAGCGTCTTTCCCGTCATCAATGCAGAACAAACCACCGAGGGCGTACTTGCGTGCGTAACTGCTGCACGCGCCCGTCACTTGGCTTGCATCCATTCCTTTCTTGCTCTCTTCCTCGCGTGCGAACGCCTGCGCAGTTACTCGCACTTTGGTTTCGTTGTCGGTCAGCGTGGCGGTTGCCTTGACGTATACACGCGCACCCAGCATTTCAACATCATCACTCAGTACCAGCGTGCAGTTGTACTTTTTCAGCAGTGGTTTGACTGCCTCCAAAATGTTCTCAGCACTGCGGTAGTTGTACTTACCGAAATCGTTATACAGTGACTTCGGTGCTTTCAGTTCGCTTTGAATCTTTGTCAGTTTTTCCATTTTGATAGGTTGTTATAGGTTGTTACTTGATTATGTATTCGGGGTTATGCTTTTTGAATAGCAGGAAACTGCCGATAAGGTTTGCCATTATGAATATCACGCATCCCAGCCGTTCAAGGTCAAGCACGCAGGGCAGTATAACCAGCGAGGTCATAAGCCAAATTGAGGATAACTTTTTCATAATACGCCCCACTCCCTCAAAGGTTTTGTAATTTCGTTGAAGAACTTTTTACGCCCTGCTGCGTTATTGCTAAAAGCGGCTGAATACAAAACGGGGTGAAAGAACTTGTCCTCATCTTCCTTGTTGATTGTAACCAGTATTCCAAAATCGCCATCGTCAAACGTGCGGACTTGCACCATAAAATGAGCCTCCGTACCGAGGCACATACGCTGAATCTCCTGCACTCTGTTAAGTGCTGCGCTAAATGCGTCTTTCTCTCTTTTTGTCATAGTTGATTGTTGTTATAAGTTGATAATAGTTTAATACGCGCACCGCCATATCCGTAACAACTGCGCACCAGTGAAATAGTTGCGCCCCGTCACGCGGCTGCTGGTCGGTACGACCTTAAAGTAATTCGCATATTTCCACAATGTCGCGCGGCTGCACTGCATCGCTCTTGCTGCCTCGCATACGGAATACTTGGCGGCTGCGTTCACTTGCGGTTCTGTGCGTGTCATAGAGTTAGCGACCTTTGCAAATTAGGTAAACCATATAGACGGATAACCCGTGCTTTCTCGCCAGTTCCTTTGCTGCTCGGTTGAGCGTCACATCGGGATATGCCTTGCATATCTCCGCATACTCGCTGCGTATCATCGCATTTCGCGCGTTACGCTTGCGTTCTTTTTCAGTCAGAAATTTGTTTGTTGCCATTGTCTTTTATGCTTAGTTACTAAAGTTACTTTTGTTACTCTCTGAACAAACTTTATTTTTTGTTCCGTATATACTCATTGATGAGGTGTATAAAATCGTGGTGTACTTTCTCTTTACAGGAATAGCCATACAATACCATATTACAGGCTTCTTTTTGTTCGGCTGTGGGGTTGAGGTTCAGTAATTCAAACGCTGCCTTATTTTGGCTTTCGGTGGGTATGTATTCGCCCCCTGCCGTTTGGTAATCAAACTTTGAAGTTGAACGCTTCTTTTCGGCTCTTTGCTCTTTGCGCTGGTGGTATGCTTCACGGTATGCCGTATCGGTTGCCATACGTTCAGCAAATTCACGCCTTTGGGCTTTGTTCGGTTTCCATTTGTATCTCATATCCTTTTGTATTTTGTTGTTTGTTTAATTCTTTGCAACAAAATTACAACTTTTATTTTAATCTACAAACATTTTGCGAAAAAATTTTGAAAAAAAAATAAGCCCCTTGTTTATCGGCTTGAAACTCGCCACTGAAACCCGTGTGCGTGCGCTGCCAGTCCTTTTATGTTTCGTGATATAGTGGTCGCGTCTGCGCCAGTCCTGCGAGCAGCCTCCGCAATAGAATAATAACTCGCGATAATACGCCCGTCCGAATCAAGTTGCTCAACGCGAGTTCCTTTGCTTTGAGCCATACGGATATTATGCCCGTTACGATTTAGATTCTCTCTTTGCGTAACCCATTCAAGGTTGCTGGCGTGATTGTTTTTCGTATCAGCATCAATATGGTTTACCTGCAAACCCTCACTATACCCAGTAACGAACGCCAGTGCTACCAGCCTATGAACTTTTAGCGTCACCTTACGCCCACGCTCAATCACCAAATTCAACTGCATATACCCGCCACGATTCTCGCGCTGCGCGAGTATATGTCCATCACACGTCCTGCGCACGCGCCCACAATCGCTAACCTCATACCTTGCGAAACCCTCAATAGGTTTCCAATTTTCTTTTTGTTTCATCTTGCATTTGTTTAGTTATCACTAAATGCAAATATACAAAAACAATTTGAAAACCAGCGACAACTCGCACCCCTTTTTATAGACAATAGTTATTTTTTGCGATTTTGCCCTCTAAACGATTTTCTCCCACTGGGTAATACAAGTTACCACCCAACGGGAGAAAATGCCTCAAATCAAAGGAAAACGCGTTTACGCGGTACGCGCTCGGTTTATAGCGTCCCTTCGGTAAAATCGTCAAGCGTGAGTGTCACACCTGCTGACGTTTTGGCTGGCTGGGGCGCGAGGCGGTAATAGTGACCGAGTTGCAGGTCTGCGCCCGTCACCGAACACTGGGTAACGCGGAACTCGTCCGTATCTACGGGCGTGAGCGTCAGCGTTAGCGCGGTATCGTCTGCGTAGCCGTACACGAAGATAACGCGCGTTCCGTCTGCGCCCGTCTGCGCGGTGGCGTTCAACGGAAGTTCATTGACCGACAACTCACATTCGGTTGCATCCCAAACCAGTGCCGCGCAGGTGTATTGCGCAGGCAGCGAATAGTACTGCGTTTCGGGCGTGATAGTGAACGTGTAGTTAATCGTGAACGTGGGAAAGGCGTTAAGCGTGTAACCCGTGTATGACAACCCGTTTCGCTTGTACTCGTACACGCACGCGTAGTCACCCGTCCGTAGCGTGTACGTCTGCCCGAGGCTTACGTTTACGTTCTGCTGGTTGGATAGTTCCGTTAGATTGATACCAGTGCGGTTCAGTTCTTCATTGGTAGGCAGCAGGGCGCGAATCTGCGCCAACGCCTCACCCGTTGTCACTGCACGCGTCATATCACCGCTTGACACCATACGCCAGCCGAATTGCGCGGTGGTCGTCTGCACTGGGTTCGTGAACTCTTTTTCATCCTGCGAACACGCAAGACAAAGGACGGACAGAGCCGCCCCGAAAATGATTCTCTTCATTGTCGTTTGTTGATTAGGTTTACCCTACAAGATACGAATTTCACGCGAACCTGCGGGCGTACTGCATACGCGGTTATCAACACATTATCAACGGGGTTATCAACGGACTTTCAACGCAGACAAAGCAAGCCTCCTTTATATCCTTGTATAACCCTTATGCCATACAAAAACATAAAACGACCATACCAGTAAAGTGGTAAAGTCGTACAATTATTCGGTAATTCAGTGCAGGGTTTAATCGTAGAGGCTCGTTGCTACGCCCTGCATCTCCGCGCCTTGTTTCGCGGTTGCATCAAACCCGTATAAAGGCGGTCATACAAGTCGCGGGTCGTGAGGTTACACGTTTGCCCGCACTTTATCTCCTTTATACCCCTCACCGAAAGTTGCCAGTCTTTCAGTTGTCGGGTAGGATGCAAGATTCGGTTTGAGATTTTTAATAGGTCAATACTTAAAACACCTATCCCGAATAATTATACATTTCAAATCCACGCAGTCGCGTTCGTTTGTTGTTATAGGTTGAGCAATCTTGTTTGTTCACGCAAATATAAAAATAGATTCGCGTCCTGCATACACGAAAACGAAAAAAATTATGAGGGTTAGATACTGGCATATCCAACCCTCTGACCTATAACAACAAGTGTAGAAATGTACAATTAGTGCGGATTCAACAACTTGTGTCGCGGCAAAGGTAATTCAGTTTTTCGGATTGTGCAAAATATATGCGGGAAATCTCACGACCTCCCGCATCCAGTGAGGAATTAAACAAACCCGCAACAAAGGTGTAAACGGGCGTTCAATGCGTCAAAAGTAATCAATCCGTTTCATTCTGCCAAACGTGTGCGCAATCGCACTGCGCGAGATCTATATGCAGCAGGCGCAGGAATGCCGCCTCAACCTGCATTGAAATATCCATATCAGCGCGTTCTTTCGCCTTGATTTCGGGCAGTTCCTTGTATGCCTGCCGTAGCGCGTAGTCAGCGCGTAAGAGTGACACCAGCGCGTGCGTGCGTTTGAGGTCACCCGTCTTGCTTTCAATACAGACTATCTTTGCCAGTTCCTCGCGGCCTTTTTTGCGTGCGGCTCGCGTAGGGTCGTAACCCAGCGTCTTTGTCCAGTTCTCAATGCGGGTAGTGTCGTACCCGTTACGTTTCGCGTAGTTAATCAGTTTCAGTTCCATAGTGATTTATCGTTTTAAGTTTCTGCCTCTCGTCCAGTACCCAACCACGAATCCCAGCGTGTAGATACCGACAATGAATAAATATCTCGCCATATCAGTGACGCGCTAAAATGTTTATAATCTTACCTGCGTAGTCGCGTATCTCGTCCATTTCGCGATTTGTCAAACGCGGTGCGGCTGCGCTATTACAACCCTGCATCACGTCAAGACATTTCTGCTGCATTTGTGCAGCGAACCCGTTTTTTTGCTCTCGTAAATATCATAGTCGTTTATCGTTTAAGGGGCAGGGCAAACGCCCCGCCCGTGTGAATAATCATTTATCAATCTCAATGCCTTGTATGAACTTGGCGGCTTTCTCTGCCTGCCCTGCTGCGATAACAAACATCTTTGCATCGTTCTTTATGTGACGCGCCCAACTCTGTATGTAAGCAACCGAGTTTCGGAACGCCTTTTTGCAGTCAATACCCGTCACGTTGCAAAGCATAGCCGCACCCATTTCGGCAACCAGTTCCTCGCGGGAGTTGGTTTCATCACCCTTTGCCGCTACGCCCGTGAAACCCTTGCGGTTCAGTCGGTTGGCTGCACCCGTTGAGTGTGTAATTTCGTGAAACGTGGTTGAATAGTACTCGGCTACCTCCGCGTACTGGCTTATCATCGGAACTTGTATGTAATCGTCCGAGGGGCAGTAAAAAGCGCGGTTGCTCGGCTGGTCGTTTTGGAACTTTATACCCTCGCGCTTTATGTACTCGTCAATGATTTTCTCTTGCTCGTCAAGGCGAGCGGATACGGGGTGTTCATCTGCGTTCAGTTTGCTTTCAATACCCTCGCACTGGTCTATATGCCACACGTTGTAATAACGCAGTATCGGCACGCTCTTTTCCTCTTTCGTTCCGTCCTCTTGCAGTTCTTCGTAAACGTAGTTCTTGAAGAATACAACCATACTTGATTTCTCACCCTTGCGGATAGTACCGCCCAAGTCGGTTATCTGCTTGAATGTAAGGAACTCACCCTCACGCATCAGCAACATTTGATTCAGCAGCGAGTACGGCTTGCGGCTTACATAGTTAATTGCACCCTCGGCAGTACCCGACCACGGACGCTGCCACGGAATAATACCATTACCGAGTTGTTCTACAATCTTGTCGGCAACCATATGATAGACGTTGTTTTTTGTTTCCATTGTTGTTTGTTGTTATAGGTTAATCAATATGCTCTGTACCAGTCCTCACGCTCGCAGGCTACGTCAATGCGTTCGTCTGTTTCTTCATCGTAGTAATAAAGGGCAGTCACGCGATAATCCATACGCACCTCATAGTCGCAGGGATAGTCCCAAGTGCCGTTATTCAAACTCCGAGAATCGCGGTCTGTTTCGTACTCAATGCAGAACAACACTCCACCCAGTTCAACCTCGGTATCGTGTTTCTTATACCCGTCATCGTCAAGCCAAAGGTCATTAACGATATACTCGTCCAGTTCTCTCTGCTGCTGCTCTGTCAGTTTTGTCAGTTTTTCCATTGTGTTTGTTGTTATAGGTTGGTGAATAAATCAGCAAGCGTAAAGGGTTACTTTGTAGGTCTTGCTGCGCAGTTTGAACTGCTTTTTGTCAAGACCACTCTCGTAGAAAGTGTCAATAAACTTGAAGGCAAAATCACCGAACATATTAACCAGCGTTCCCAATCCTACCAGTGTGTTGATTCTCTTACCCTCGGCATCTGTTCCGTAAACCTTTGCCTTAATGTTTCTGTTAAATTCCTTTGTTGTCATAATCGGTTTTGTTAAATTCATCGCGACAAAATTACAAACATTATTTGAACAAACAAGCGTTTTCTTGATTTTTTTTGAAAAAATTTTTGTTTTTCCTTATTTTTCCCGTTTTTGCCCGTGAAACGATTATCTACCCCGCGCTGGTACAAGTTACTGCCCCGTGTACGAAATGCGCTCAAATCGCAAATAAACGCGTTCTCCGTAAACATACCCTCACGAACACCGAAAACGGGTCACGCCTCACGCGCAACCCGTTCCCGACTTCATAACCTAATCAAATGAAGAAAACTAATAATCTGCCTATCTGCGGAAAAAACCTTTGAATCTCAAATATAAGTATGCTGCCAACGCCAGCAGTCCAGCGACACCCAGCCACGCCAGTATCTTCACCACGCCCCGCGTTCGGTATTCAACCCGTTCCACCACCTCCGTATGTACCACCGAAATAGTATCTCGTTGTATAAGCGTGTCAGTGGCGTATATATACCGAAATCGGTCTATATAGCGGTACTCCACAACCCGTATCGTATCGCCCCTTTGCCACTCTTTGATATATACCGAATCGTGTACGGCTACCGAATCCACGCGGTCACGATAGACGTACTCGGTGTGAGTTACGGGAACTTCAACGTATTCGGTTGTCTTGCACCCAGTAACGAGCGCACACATACCGATAACGCATAACGCCATAACTACCCAAGCCAACGCCTCGCGCCACTTGTCACCACCGCCATTATCCCAGTTCATACCCAGTTCCATAGTTGTTAATTATAATAATCCCAAATGACGCAGGGAGGCAAACCCTTGCGCTCGCCTACGTCTATATGCACGAATGTCTTGCCTACGCCTATACGCGTGATACCACACGCGAGCGCGGCACGAATGATCTTCCAGCGAGTACCCGAATTGAGGCAACGAATATCAACCGCCATACCCGAACAATGCGCTGAATTTCCAGTGCGCCCCTTTGCCTTGTCGTGTGCGATTGAGCGATAGGCGCAGTTCAGTACAAGCGGTATGCCCGCCCGTTCCCGTACCTCGTCCAGCAGGGCGAGGAAACCCGCGTCCATATCCTGCATTGAGCAGGGCGGGTCGCAGCGTTTGAACTCCGACTCCGCGAAATACTTACACTTTTTCATCGTCCAACTGCGTACCGATTTTATCCTCCACCTTTTCACGCATAACCTTTTTCAGCATACGGAATATAGGGTGGTCGCTGATAACGGCTGCGTTCTCCAAGAACGACCAAAACTCAACACCGCAGCAGAAAGCGGTAAAGTAGTTTGCGAGTTTCAAGCGGCTTTCATTACCGAATGTTTGGTCAAGCAACTCTGCCAGTACAATACCAATCAGTATGAATACGAACTTGTATATCGTGCGCCACGCCTTGATACTCTCAAACGCAAAACGCTCGCCCTTGCGCTTGCTGACAACTGCCGACTTGATGCAACCCGTCACGAAATCCATTACCTCAAAGACAATCACGGCAACGAACAACGGCAGCAGATTCTCTACGAGTAAGCTCGTGAACCCTGCCACTATCCCTGCCAACGTCTTTGTCGGGTACATATTCAAGTGTGACAACATACGACCTCACTCCCCTTTACTCGCCCTCACCCTCGTTCTCACTCTCTGCCTCTGCCGGCTCGTTGCCACTTCCGAGCAGGGCCTTTGCCTCGGCCTTGCAAGCCTCCACGAAATCGTTGTACGCCGCAAATTCATCGGCCTTCGTGTCTCGCTGGCGCATCAATGCCAATTCGTCATTGACGGCGTAACGGGTGCGTACCATAGCATTCACGAGGTCGCCCAGTGTGGGCATTCCGCTGAACTCACGTGCGTAGAACTTGACGCCTTGCTGCTCGTCGTCAACGATGTTGGGCTCGATGCCCCAGCGAACGATATAGACGTTGTCACCTGCATTCTCTACCTGCGGAATACCTGCTGCAGCATAACCGCGTACTGATTTATCAAACTCATTCATGATGTAATGTTTTTTTTAAGTGAATAGAATGGTTGCCGACTGCAATTATAACGCCTTGAAAGCGTCTACGTCCACCTCAATATGGATTTCGCCAGCGAAGGAAAGCCGCGCCCCAGCGGGGACGAAAGCGAAGGACGCATCGAAGTTCGCGCTCACGCAGGCGCAACCGCCATCCGCCCTCGCGTAGTCACCCGACCGCAGAACAACCCGAGAGGTGGAGGGACTATAGTAGAATCCGTCACAAAGGCTGCTTGACGTGCTACCGCCCAATACGTTGGGTATCATATCCAAGTGTGTTCCGATACGCATTGATTTAGGGTAATACCAGTTTGCGGTTTCCTCGGTTGCACCCTGCACGTCACGGGCGTTGCCATCGCGGTCAGTGATACGCCACACGCCGTTTGCGGACTGCGGATTGACAACCACGTTATCAATAAACTCGTATTTGTTGCCCCACCAGTTTTCCAATCCCCAAAAGTTGATTGCCATGGTGTTTCCGTTGGTCTCGGCGCGTGTGTCCTCCATGCCGAGGCTGTCGGTCTGTCCAGTTTCCTTTTCGTAGGAACCAGTACCCGAACCGATAACATGCTGGCTGTCGGTGATGCCGAACTGGGCGTAGAACAAAACAGCCATGACGCAGTGCTGCTCCCATGTGGTGAGTGTGTAACCAGCACCACGATCGCGGGCGTAGGTCTTGAAGTTAGCCTGCGACACGTTGCCAGTACTTGCTACGCCACTGCGGGAATAGACCTTTGAACTATCAACGTATGCCTCGTATGCACCGAGCAACTGGTTTCCGTCATATTTATTCCATTCCTCACCCAAGTCAATAAGTGAAAAAACAATCTCCCACTTATTAAGTGCGAGTTGCTGCGCACGGAAATAGAAAGTTGGAACGTGTACCATTACGTCACCCATAGTTCCGTCAAGGGCGGCAGTGCTGCCGTCACCAGCGAACACGTTTGAATCTCCGTCCGACAACTGGCACATAGTTACCTTACCCTCTGCGGTTTTCTTTACGAGGTAGCGGTGTGAGTTGTTACGAATCCACTTGATGACATCGCCGTTGACATCACCTCTTATAATCTCAATAGGTGACGTCTTTGAAAAGTCAAGATAGATTGTGTCTGTCTTGTTCTCAAACGCCAGCGCGTTAATTTCGTCAGCAGCCTCGTTAATCGCGCCAACAATTTGATTCATCTTACTTGCTGCGAGTGCCTCGCCAGCATTGAATTGTAGGTTAAGTTTCTCCATATCTGTTGTTATTAAAATGTTAAGCGAGTTTATCGTTCCCGTCCAGCAGCGATAATGCTACCAAATCGCTTGAAAGGGTGAAATACTGCAACTGCGTATATGATATGAGTTTGGTTTTCATATCATCACCCCAAAGCGGGTTATAAAATGTCACGGGTGTCGTGCTTTCGTTCTCAATCGTCTGCAAAGAGAATGACGCAAGCCAACCCTCGTCTGCGTTACCCGTCCAGTCTATCTCCGACATCAGCATTCCGTTCTGCAAGCCGTAGATCTCGTACTTGGTTTCCATATTGTGACTATCGGCATTACGCACGAAAGCCACAACGCGGCAGTACGCGAGGCGGTTCATTTGGTCTTTCAGTTCCTGCGTCTTTACGAACGTGCGGCAGGTTATGTGGTGTTCAAACGCGTTATTGAATGAACCCTTAATCATAGCGAAACCCGCGTCATACGAGTTCCTGCGTCCTTGATAACGTACCGCGTACTGGTTGGCTTTCAGCGATAACGCGTTTACCACCCCGTCTGCTGTTACGTTATAACTTGCAATATCTTCTTTCGCCATAAGGAAAAGGTCAGCCTCTATCCCTGCGTTGAAGATACCACAATTCGCCAGCGCATTGTTGCGCATCAGTTTACTGCAATCTGCACTCATAGTTATATCTCGTTTTTATTGTTAGTCACCTATTGCTACAAAATGATGCTGCCTGCGTTTGGGTTCAGTGTTCTTATCCTCGCATACCGCTTTCCAGTAGGCGGCAGCGTCACGCAGTACCTGCTCACCTATGACCTGCGCGTCACGGCTCACGCTGGCAATCATCTGCGGGGTAGCAGCGTTGCTATCCTCACCCTCTTTGACTACGATACCGAACGGGGTTGTCTGTGTGGCGTGGTTACGCACGAAACGGGCGTAGGCGAAATAACAAGCCGCCTCACGCAGTCCGTTCTGTTGGCGTTCAACACCGCTCGCGTCAGTCCAAAAACCGCCCATAAGGTAGGTGTATTCCTCGGGTGTCAAACCCAACTGCGCAGCCTGCTCAATAGTAGATTTATCCAGCGTAGCAGCCTCCAACGCGTCAAACTTACGCATCAACTCCGCACCCACTACGGGCAGCAGGTCAAAGGATATAGCCTCGCGTATGTAGATTTCAATACGTTCCTCGGTTATGTTTCGCGCCACTTGGCGGTACTTGCGTATGTTGTCACTTGTGATAAACATAGTTATAGTGATTTCAAAAGTTCGTCAATGTCGTCCTCGTCCAGTCCGTACACGCGGCTGAATACCACGCGCTTGGACTGCTCGCTCTTGCTTGCATCATAAAGCAGTTCCAGTACCTTGTCAGTGTTGTCACCCAAACGCTCTGCCAGCGTGGCATTGATGCGGTATTTTTTGGGTAGTATAGAGTAATCGCCCTCGGGGTTTACGTTCACAACGTAGTACTCCATAACCATAGCGAACACGCGGCTCACGTCCTCGCGCTCGGTATCGGTGATGCTATTGTAATAGTCGTAGGCGTTACGCATAAGGTCTGCGCCGAAATTCGCACCTACGTCCTGCGCACGCAGGATAGGCGGCTGGTTGAACGCACGACCGATATTGTCGGGTGCTTTCTCGCCAGTCACAACAAAATCCTTGTCGGTGTTGTTTGACTTGAACGGCTTAAATTCGGGTTCAACGTCACCGCCCTGCAAATTGACATAAAACATCTTTCCTGCGTTGGTGTCACCTTGAAACTCTTTGAGTTCCTGTTTTGTTTCTTCCTCCGCGTTCTTTGTGTTGGCGGTGTTGTTGCGGTCAATGAGCATACCAGCAGGCAGGAAATTGTTGCGGACGTTACGCAGTGCCACGTTCGCCAGTCCTTCCTCTGTACTCATATCGGTAACGGCTGCATCGTAGGTCGGTACGGGGTAGCAGTCACGCCCAGCGCGTGAGTAGTAGAGTATCTGTCCGTTCCACT